>Ga0209147_100029_pt1 | contig 376498 bp, 369 predicted proteins | sample AraplaCol_mLB_r2_FD_184278 | JGI IMG/M metagenome (GOLD analysis project Ga0209147, IMG submission 184278) | Arabidopsis root microbial communities from North Carolina, USA - plate scrape CL_Col_mLB_r2 (SPAdes) (version 2) | ecosystem: Host-associated > Plants > Roots > Endosphere | place: USA... | reverse complement strand
GCCAAGGAAAGAAGAACATCGGAAAGCCGTATGAGGGAGAACCTCACGTACGGTTTGATGAGGGGGAACTGAAAGAAGTAAGGCGACCAAACGGTCGCCAGAAAACTTCAGTTCTCTACTCTACACCCTGAACCACTTCTTCGAAGCGGCTGCTTTTGGTCGCGGGTTCCGCCTTTGGAGTGGAGCCGACCAGGAATGACCCCCATGCAAAGATCCCAACCGACCTAAAGCGTCTTCCCCTTTTTCCTCACTTCCACTACAGCCTGACCAAAACGAATCACAACTTCCTGAATTAACTTACACACATGTAAACAAAAGTGTATAAACAGCTGAACAAAAGTGTTAAGGAGAAAGTACCCCCTTCGAATTGTTGTTTTTACGCAAAAAGGTAAACACTAGCGGGGTAGGAGACAATTGTGATGATTGGTATGAACTTTGCATAAGTAAGTACAGGAAAGGTTTGCAAGAATGGAAAAGGAGGCGTCAAATATGAAAGTGGAATTCAAAAACGAGCCGTTTACCAATTTTAGCTTACCGGAAAATAAACAGGCTTTCGAAAAGGCACTGGCCAAAGTGGAAAGTGAAATGGGTCGCGAATATGACCTGATTATCGGCGGAGAGCGTATTTCTACTGAACGGAAAGCCCGCTCCATCAACCCTTCTGATATCAATCAAGTCGTGGGGATCATCTCGCAGGCTGACCAGCAACTCGCAGAAAAAGCGATGCAGGTAGCCGTAAGCACATTTGAAACTTGGAAAAAAGTACCAGGAACTGAGCGTTCCCGCTATCTCTATAAAGCGGCAGCGATTCTTCGTCGCCGCAAACATGAATTCTCCGCGTGGTTAGTAAAAGAAGCGGGCAAAAGCTGGGCTGAAGCAGATGCGGATACGGCGGAAGCCATTGACTTCATGGAGTATTACGGCCGCCAGATGGATAAGCTGTCCCAACGTCAAGACCTGCCTCGCATCCCGGATGAGGATAACGAGCTATACTACGTGCCATTGGGTGCGGGCGTCGTGATTCCGCCGTGGAACTTCCCGCTGGCAATTATGGTAGGGATGACCACAGCTGCTTTGGTGGCAGGGAATACCGTCGTACTGAAACCGGCTTCTACAACACCGGTAATCGCATCCAAATTCATGGAAATTCTCGAAGACGCAGGCGTACCAGCGGGGGTTGTCAACTTCGTACCTGGTTCTGGTAGCGAGATTGGCGATTATCTCGTCGAGCATACCTCGACTCGTTTCATCAGCTTTACAGGTTCGCGTGATGTCGGCCTGCGTATCAACGAATTGGCTGCCAAGCATCGTCCAGGACAAAAATGGATGAAGCGCTTGATCGCCGAAATGGGCGGCAAGGACTCTATCGTTGTCGACAGCGATTGCGACATCGAATTGGCTGCACAGTCTATCGTGGCATCAGCTTTCGGATTCTCCGGGCAAAAATGTTCTGCTTGCTCCCGCGCGATCGTGCATCAAGATGTATACGATCAGGTGCTGGGACGCGTCGTCGAGATGACCAAGCAACTGACCGTAGGCAACGTCGCTGCCAACGACTACTACACTGGTCCGGTCGTGGACGATAAAGCTCATCAAAAAATCCTGGAGTACATCGAGATCGGGAAGAAGGAAGGCAAGCTGATGGCAGGCGGCGAGAAGGGACCTGAGGGCGGTTACTTTATCATGCCGACTGTGTTCGCGGATGTAGACCCGCAAGCACGGATCATGCAAGAGGAAATCTTCGGTCCGGTAGTCGCTTTCTCGAAAGCGAAGGACTTCGACCACGCGATGGAGATCGCGAACAATACCGAGTACGGACTGACTGGCTCCATCATCAGCCGCAATCGTGCCCATCTGGAGCGCGCTCGCGAAGAGTTCCATGTCGGCAATCTGTACTTCAATCGCAAGTGTACCGGGGCATTGGTGGGTGTCCATCCATTTGGCGGGTTCAATATGTCGGGTACCGATTCGAAAGCTGGCGGACCAGACTATCTGCTGCTCTTTACACAAGCGAAGCTAGTCTCGGAAAAACTGTAAGAACGGTCATGGCAAGGTAAAAAACAAAGAGCTGTCCCAAACGTCAGTGCTTGACGGAGGGATGGCTCTTTTTTACTTGGAATCGTCATCCGGCTTTTGCGCGTAAATGGCATACTGATTGCGGCCTTTCGCCTTGGCACAATAAAGCGCTTGGTCGGCACAGTTGAGCAATTCTTCCGCATGTAGAGTATTGAACGGATAGAGGGAGATTCCGATGCTAGTAGTGACAGTGAAAGTAGCATCCTGTATCTTCCATGGCTTCTGAATCGTATGCAATATCCGTGCAGCCACCTCTGCTGCCTGATCTGGGTGAGACACTCGGCGAAGTAAGATGACGAATTCATCGCCGCCTAGACGGGAGACCGTATCCTCTTCGCGCACACAAGATTTGAGGCGTTCAGCCAGCATTTGCAAAAACGTATCCCCTGCCTGATGGCCCCAGGTATCGTTGATCTGCTTGAAGTAATCACAATCCAAAAAAAGAACGGCGACCATTTCCTTGGTGTGCTTGGCATCTTCCAAGGCTCGTTGCAGGTCAAGCTCCAGCTGGCGGCGATTCGGCAGGCCAGTCAGAACATCATGGTAGGCCATGAATTCCAGCTTTAATTCCAGCTTTTTGCGCTGAGTAATATCGCGCGTAACGGCGAATACATGGGTGCAGACCCCATCTTTGTTGATCACAGGGGTCAGGACCGTTTCACCGATGATTTCTTCCTCATCTGTGAAATGAGTGGCTTTTCCGCAAATGACGACTTCCTTGTACATGCGGTTTAACATGTCCGCCTTCTCCGCCGGATACACGTCCTCGAACCGCTTGCCATATGCGCTCTCATCCAGCCCGGATACGTGCATGGCTGACGGGTTCATCAAGACGTAGCGAAACTGGTATTCATCAGTCGGCAACTCCTCTACGGACATCAGAAAAAGCATATCGGAAATATGTTCAAATAAGTCAGATAAAATATCCCCATACTGATGGATGAGTGTTGTCATGTCATGTTTGGCACCGTGAACTTGCTTTTCTCTCCATATGTGGTCTTCGCTACTCTGATTGCTCATATCTGCTTATCTCCTGTTAGACTTGTTATTTATATTATAGTACAGGCTGTAATCGAATGAAAATGATCACAAAGGTGGAGGTGCAGGGGTTTACTGGAAGGAAGCGGAAGTGGTAAAGTAGGGTTATCCATTTTTCTTGATCGGAGCAAATGAGGAGTTGTCATATGCGAAACAAGTTGTTACCAGGCCTGATTCATCGTCTGCCGCAGAATGCGATGTCGCGGACGATGGGAAAAATTACTGCAACAAAATTTAGCCGTTTAGCGATTCAACGATACGTCCGACACTACAAGATCGACACCACGATCGTAGAAAAGTCTGTAAAAGATTACCGCACACTCAAGGAGTTCTTTACGAGACGGCTGAAACCAGGCGCGCGACCGATCGCGCAGGGAGCCGACGTGGTAGTGAGTCCGGTAGATGGGACGATTTCTCATCTGGGGGACATCTGTGAAGGAACGCTGATCCAGGCAAAAGGCAAAAGCTACAGCGTCGCCGAACTGCTGGGAGGCTGCGCACATGAGGCGGAGCGGTATTACGGCGGCAAATTTATCACCATCTATTTGAGTCCGCGCGACTACCACCGGATTCATATGCCTGTGACCGGAGATCTGATGGGCTACAGCTATCTGCCCGGCAGACTCTATCCCGTAAATAAATTGGGAGTCCAGCATGTGGATCGTCTTTTTGCCCGTAACGAGCGACTCGTGACATACATCAATACGGATCATCAGGGTGCGGTGGCATTGGTCAAGGTCGGGGCGCTGTTCGTCGGAAGCGTCAAAGTCGTCTACAATACTGCTACGACCAACGTCAAGCATGCGCAGCAGATGGAAGGCCCTATTCCAGGCACACCGCGCTATGAAAAGGGAGATGAGGTAGGCTGGTTCGAGTTCGGCTCTACGGTCATCCTGCTGATTGAATCCGGTCAGTTGGAGTGGGCACCAGGCGTCGAAGCGGGAGCAAGCCTGCTAATGGGTCAAAAGCTCGCCGCCATTCCGGCCCAATCCTAAAAAACAAAGAAAGATCGCCCAGACTCATTTAGTCATGGGCTTTTTTCACATGCATCATCGTGGGAAAATTGACTCAACCAGCATCTTTCAAGTAAGATCAAAGTTATGGATACGATTCGGAGGTGGAGAACATGAGTGCCATTACCCGCAAAGAAGTGGAGCACGTAGCTAACCTGGCTCGCTTGCATTTGACTGAAGAAGAGGCGGAGCGCTACACGAAGGATTTGAATGCAATTCTTGGTTTTGCCGCCAAATTGAACGAGCTGGATACGTCCAGTGTACAGCCGACCAGCCATGCGACGGATGTGAAGAACGTCATGCGAGAAGACGTGAACAGACCATCCCTGCCACTTACGGAAGTGCTGAAAAACGCACCTGATCACGAAGACGATCAGTTTAAAGTACCTGCTGTTTTCGAATAATTTTTCAGGAGAAAGAGAAGGGAGGAACTTGCTGTGTCGCTGTTTGACAAGCGATTGTCGGAGATACATACCGCATTGCGCGCAAAAGAATTGTCTGTCACCGATCTGGTACAAGCTTCCGTAGCGAGTATCAAGGAGCATGACGGCCAGATCAAATCTGTCCTGGAAGTGGATGAGGAGGGTGCCCTCGCTCATGCCCGCAAGCTGGATGAACAGCTCGCCAAAGGAGAAGAGCTTGGGCTTTTGTACGGCCTGCCAGCCGGATTGAAAGACAATATGGTAACAAAAGGCATCCGCACCACCTGTGCCAGCAAATTTTTGTCCAACTACGACCCCGTATACGATGGAACGGTATCGCAGAAGGTGAAGGAAGCTGGTTCGGTCATCGTCGCCAAGCTGAACATGGACGAGTTCGCCATGGGCGGCTCCAACGAAAATTCCGGTTTTTTCCCTGCGAAAAATCCGTGGAATACCGACTACGTGCCAGGCGGTTCCAGCGGCGGTTCAGCTGCTGCGATGGCGGCGCGCCACTTTTACTATACACTCGGCTCTGACACGGGCGGATCGATTCGCCAACCAGCCGCTTTTTGCGGTGTCGTAGGCTTGAAGCCTACCTATGGACGCGTATCCCGTTTTGGTCTGGTAGCCTTTGCATCGTCATTGGACCAGATCGGACCGATTACGAAAAACGTGGAGGACTCCGCTTTTGTCCTGCAGGCAATCGCCGGACATGACGCGTATGATTCCACCTCTGCCAATGTAGAGGTGCCTGACTTCCTGTCTGCCTTGACTGGCGATGTCAAAGGTCTGCGCATCGGCGTCCCGAAAGAGCTGATCGGAGAAGGCATCGATCCAGAGGTGCGGGATGCTGTTCTGGCGGCCCTGAAGCAGCTGGAGACCCTGGGAGCTACGTGGAGCGAGGTTTCAATGCCGCATACGGAATACGCGGTACCTGCATACTACCTCTTGTCTTCCTCGGAGGCATCGTCCAACCTGGCCCGGTTTGACGGCGTGCGCTACGGTGTGCGTGCCGACAATGCGGACAACCTGATCGAGCTGTACAAGGAATCCCGCAGCCAAGGCTTCGGACCTGAGGTAAAACGCCGGATCATGCTCGGCACCTACGCCTTGTCTTCCGGTTACTACGATGCGTATTACAAAAAAGCGCAGCAAGTCCGTACCCTGATCATTCAGGATTTTAACAACATCTTTGCTGACTTTGACGTCATTTTACACCCGACGACACCGACTACCGCATTCAAGATCGGCGAGAAGGTGGATGATCCAGTCAAGATGTACCTGGAAGACATCTGTACCGTTCCGGTCAACCTGGCGGGTCTGCCAGCGATCAGCGTGCCGTGCGGTTTTGCGAAAAGCGGTCTGCCAATCGGTCTGCAAATCGTTGGTAAGGCGTTTGACGAATCCACCGTGCTGAGTGTGGCGCATGCCTATGAGCAATCTGTCGGCCATCACCTGCGCAAGCCGGAATGGGTGAGGGGGTAAGAGATATGAGCAAGTACGAAACCGTCATCGGTCTGGAGGTCCATGCCGAGCTTTCTACGAATAGTAAAATCTTCTGCGGCTGCCCGACCGAATTCGGAGCGCCGCCGAATACCCATACCTGCCCGATCTGTTTGGGCCATCCCGGCGTACTGCCGGTGACGAACAAGCAAGCTGTCGAATTTGCGATGAAAGCGGCGCTCGCGCTCAACTGCGAGATTTCCCGCGAGACTAAATTTGATCGTAAAAATTACTTTTATCCGGATTCTCCGAAAGCGTATCAAATCTCCCAATTCGATCAACCAATCGGCTACAACGGCTGGATTGACATCGAGGTAAACGGCGAGACAAAACGCATCGGAATCACCCGTCTGCATCTGGAAGAGGATGCCGGAAAGCTGACGCATAGCGACTTCGGCGGCGAGTCTTTGGTAGACTTCAACCGTGTCGGTGTACCGCTTGTAGAGATCGTCTCCGAGCCAGACCTCCGCACGCCTGAAGAAGCACGTGCGTACCTGGAAAAGCTCAAGGCAATCATCCAGTACACGGAAGTATCCGATGTGCGCATGGAGCAGGGCTCGCTGCGTTGCGATGCCAACGTATCGATCCGCCCATATGGTCAAGAAGAATTCGGCACCAAGGCCGAGCTGAAAAACATGAACTCGTTCCGCAATGTCCAGATGGGTCTGGAATACGAAGTGGAACGCCAAGCAGAGGTACTCGATTCGGGCGGCAAGGTCGTACAGGAGACGCGCCGTTGGGACGAAGCCAACAGAAAAACGCTCTCCATGCGCTCCAAGGAAGAGGCGCATGACTACCGTTACTTCCCGGACCCAGACCTGGTGCGCATGCAGATCTCCGAAGAGTGGATCGAAGCTGTGCGTGCTACCATTCCGGAGCTGCCGGATGCCCGCAAGGCACGCTACGTGAATGAGTTCGGCCTGTCGCAAGCAGATGCCGAGGTGCTCACGATCTCCAAGGAGACGGCTGACTTCTTCGATGAGACGGTGAAGACAGGTGCTGAGCCAAAAGCGGTCGCCAACTGGCTGATGGTGGATTTGCTGGCCCATTTGAATGCCAACGACATGGAGTTCGTTGACGTGAAAATGACACCGCATGGCTTGGGAGAGATGATCAAGCTCATCGCAGACGGCACGATTTCCTCGAAAATCGCCAAAACCGTTTTCAAAGAGATGATCGAGACAGGCAAAGAGCCGAAGCAGATCGTCGAGGAAAAAGGTCTGGTACAGATCAGCGACGAGGGTGCTCTGCGCCAAATCGTCATCGATGCGGTCAACTCCAATCCACAGGCTGTCGCCGACTACAAGGCGGGGAACCAAAAAGCTGCTGCCTTCTTCGTCGGACAAGTCATGAAGCAGACCAAAGGCAAAGCTAACCCGCCGATGGTCAACAAGCTGATTGCAGACGTTTTGAAAGAGATGTAACGAGTGAATCAAAACAAAACCTGCCAACATCCCCGATTTCGGGTGCATGTCGGCAGGTTTCTTTTATGTCCGTTGTTATTTTACGGTTAATGTCTCAAGCATTTTCTCCAGCAAACGAACCGCTTCCTGCTCCTCTTTTTCGATTGCCCTCAAAATAGCAATTGCTTGTTGGCTGTATTCAGGATGATTGGGTTCTCCGCCAGCAGGGAAGGGGAAAATACGGCACAGTTCGGCGAAATGGCCTGCGATCTTTTCATACCGTACCGCAGCCTCGCGAATATCTGGACGAATGATATCAAAGGCCGAGTCTGTCCAGGTATCGGCGATTTCTGCCCAGAACAAAGCAGCATACCGCCTGGCATCATGGGCTACCGCAGTCGTGTAGGCGTTGCCGTTGGGTTCGATGCCGCCCTGTTGATACGCCTCCTGCCAAGCTGTATAGGCAGGCAGTCCGTGGATAGCTGTGCAGGGGTTATGTGCCGACCCACGGTAATGGTCGAGGGCGGCCTGAATAGCTTGTGTAAGCATCGTGCGCTCGTCGGTCGGGAGCGCTTCCCGGATGGACAGGACGAACAGATCCTCGACCAGACCGCGCCCCAGATCCTCGTAGGCCAAGGTCTTGTCATGACCGCAGTTGTCAGCAGCATAGAATTGCCTTTTCTCGTCGTCATAGCCGTAAATCAACCCGAACTCAGGGATAAACAGATCCCAAGCCAGGACTGGATGCCCCCGATCGATCGAATGATGGATTAGCTCGAGTGCTTCTGGCAGCGTTTGTGCCAGCTCCCGTTTTTTTCGCGCATCTGCGGTGACGAGTGCGGGATCGACGAGATTGGCGTTTGGAGAGGGATACTCTGATCTTTTTCTCTCATTGAGCGCGTTGGAGGCAAAACCCAGATTGCGCAACCCGCGTTGCAGCACTTCGGTAAAATCAAACATGGTCGGTCCCGCGATATGAATGTCGCCGGGAAGGACGGTGAGACGAAAGGCGTGTCCGCTCAAGCCCATCACCATCGGAAAAGACATTTTTTTACCCGTACTTTCGATCATTCCGGCCAAAGCCATCGCACACGTCACCCACGTATGCACATTTACGGCTTCCGGTTTTTCCAAAACTGCTTTTTTCATCGTACCCGCTTCCTTTCGAGAGTTCACGTATTGGTTAACCACGATGCGCGTTTTTTCCCGGATTAGTTTTTTGCGTGAGCGAGACAGGATCTGGTAGACATTCGCCTGGGAAATCTGAAAAAGCCCTGCGATCTCCTGCGGAGACAGATGCTCGAAAAAAATGGGATTCGACGATGCGTCGCTCACGCGGGCTGAGACATCCCAGCAGACTGACAATCGTCTGCAGCAGTTCCCGGCGAATCAGGACCTCTTCGGGGTTATCAGTCGTATCGCTTCCTTGAGGCTGGCTTCTCCCCAGTCTGCGCAAAATGCTGTCCAAATCTCCCCAATCCGTCTCCTCCATTTCCGTCGTCTGTTGCTGCAGGCCGGAAAAGACCTGTTCTCTTCTCTGTGGGCCCTTGGACAGCCGGGTATAGGCCTGATTGCGAACGATCCGGTGCAGCCAGGACAGGAAGCGGCGGCTGTCTGCCAGCGTTCCGAGATGCAGGAAGGCGCGGATCAGAGCGTCCTGTACGATATCCTCGGCGAGAAAAGTTTCCTGTGTATAGCTGCGCGCATATCCGTACATTTTCTCCCGATGCCGTCGCACCAATTCGCCAAACGCTTCACGGTCCCCGATTTTGGCCCGCTCGACCAGCTCCTCATCCGGCTGATCCCCCTGATTTTCCTGCGCTGTTTCTCTGTAGTTTGTTATGTCCATTGAAAAAACTCCTCGTGGGTAGTTGACCTGTACCATAGACTCCAGGCGGGTGGCTTTTCTGACAAAATTGTAAAAAAATAATGCCTCACCTATAATGAAAAATAGATGAACGTAAGGAGGAAGGAAAGTATGAAATTGATTTCTGTAATCGGTGAAGCTGTTCCTGCAACCAAGGGAGGTTCGCCAGCAGATACATTCGATCGCTCAATCGCCACCTGGGAGGCAGAGGGCAAGCAAATGACCTTCACCGTTACATATGTCCGATATTTCTCCAAGTTTTTGGCGGAGCAAGGCGTCTACGATCAGGAAGCCGAAGGAGTGCCGGTCAACCATTTGGTCGCGATCCTGTATAAAGAAAAGCATCCGCAGGCAAAAGAAAGCCGCCATTACATCAATAACACGGACGATTTTCTAGCTTTGTTTGCCGATTTTTCGCTGGTAGCGTTCAAAGAGCGGTACCCTGGTGTCATCGGATTGACTCACGCGTGAGGGGATGCTTGTGGCTTGCGCGACCCTCGGGCTCGAATGTCCAAACATTCTGACGGAATGGCGTGGACGCCTTCCAGATGGAATGATGCTGACGAAGGAAGAGGGGAAACGCTTTGATCGAGGTACAGCAGGTAACCAAACAGTTTGGCACTTTTACGGCATTAGAGGATGTCTCCTTTCGCGTGGAAGCGGGGGAGGTATACGGGCTTCTCGGTGAGAATGGTGCAGGCAAGACCACGATGATGCGAATGATGGCGACGATATTGCGACCGACGGCAGGGGATATCGAAGTCGCTGGCTTTTCTGTGATAAAAGGGCCGAATGAGGTGCGCCGCAGGATCGGCATTCTCTTCGGTGGGGATGTCGGGCTGTACAGCCGCTTGACGGCGAGGGAGAACATCGCCTACTTCGGCAGCATGTACGGCTTGGACCGCACAGCCATCGAACAGCGGATCGAGCGTTTGAGCCAAATGCTGGAGATGGACTCATTTCTCGATCGGCGTGTCGGTCCATTTTCCCGGGGAATGAAGCAAAAGGTGGCCATCGCCAGAACCCTGGTCCATGATCCCCAGGTCATTCTGCTGGATGAACCGACGACAGGATTGGATGTGACGGCAGCTAGTATGTTTCGCCAGATGATCGGCACTCTGCAGGCGGAGGGAAAGACGATTCTTTTTTCCAGCCACAACATGGGTGAGATCGACAAGCTGTGCAAGCGAATTGCCCTGATCCACAAGGGACGTCTGCAGTTTTCCGGGACGTTGCAAAAACTGCGTGAGCAATACGGCATGCAAGACCTGGATGACCTGTTCATGACGGTCGTGGAAGGGAGCGGTCGTTGATGCGCGGCTCGATCATTTGGACGGTATTTCAAAAAGAGATACGGGATTTATTCCGGGACACCAAGACATGGGTGGGGACGTTTGTGATTCCGCTGGTGATCGTTCCTTTCGTGTTTTTTCTGATGGGTTCCTCGTACAGCAGTCTAGAAGAGGATGCGCGGGCCCATGTCCCGCTCTACGTCAAAGGAACATCCGGCTTGCTTGCACAGCTGAAGGCGATTCCCGGGGTTCAATTTCAGCAGCCAGCTGATCCCGAGCAGGCGCTAAAAGGTGGAAAACTGCGGGCGATCCTCACGATTCCAGACGGATTTGACGATCTGCTGGCGGCAGGAGGAACAGCCAGTCTGCGTGTCGAGTACGACAGCTCGAATCAAAAGTCGGTCTATGCCCGCGATGTAATCGAGGAAAAAGTAGCTGCTTACAGCAAGGAAATCGTCGCGAAGCGTCTGCAGGCAGCAGGCCTGTCCGAGACGGCGATCCAGCCGATCCAAGCGGTCTACGAACAAGTCGCTTCAGAGGAAAAATCCGCAGGCGGGATGCTGGCGGGAGTGATTCCGCTGATGCTGGTGATTTCGCTTGCGTCCGGAGGTATCGCCGTCGCCAATGACTTGATTTCAGGCGAGAGGGAGCGTGGTACACTCGAGTCGCTGATGAGTGCACCGATTGCAGCCAATCAGTTGTTGTCCGCAAAGCTGATGACGGTGATGGTCATGAGCTGTATGAGTGCGGCGGCGTCACTGGTCTCCCTGACTTTGATTCTACGCTTCGGGCCGTTCGGCGGAGATGAGCTCGGGCTGTCCATGTTCACTCCCGAGACTGCACTTGTTTTGCTGCTGACCATCCTGTTGCAGGCTGCATTTTTTGCGGGATTTGAACTGATGCTGAGCACGATGGCCAAGTCCATAAAGGAAGGGCAAACCTACATGAGCGGCGTCATGTTTTTGGCGATGGTACCTTCGTACATGCTGATGCCGCTTCATCCCGTAGACATCCCGGAGCATTACTATCTGTTGCCAGTCTTCAGCGGTGTCGCTTTGGTCAAGGAAGTCTTTTTCGGAAAAGTGGACCCGATGCATGCCTTGGTCGGTTTGGGTACTTCGCTGCTTTATGTGGGGCTGGTAGTAGCCTTGACAGCGCGTTTTTTCCGTCGGGAAGGAGCCGTCATCAAGCAGTGATCGAATGTTGTCTACGATAAGGAAAGCTGGTGAGTGGTCGTGAATCCGCTCTATGTGGGTGTTCTGTACGTTATTATCTCTGCAGTCGGCTTCGGGGTTATGTCTATTTTTGCAGTCTACGCATATGGAGCGGGTGCATCGGTCTCTACCTTGCTCTTCCTGCGCTTTTTATTTGCTGCGCTGCTTTTCTTCGCTGTGATCCGCTTGCGAAGGGAGTCTGTGCGAATTCATAAAAAGCAGGTGCTGTCCCTGATTTTGCTGGGGGGAATCCTGTATTCGCTGCAATCGATCAGCTTCTTTTCTGCGGTTCAGTACATTCCCACCTCACTGGCTGGATTGGTCCTGTACACCTTCCCCGTCTTCGTTGCGATTTTGAGCTACTTCGTCGACAAGGAAGTGCTGCGCTTGAAGACAGTGGCGGCGATGCTGCTCTCCTTATTGGGATTGGGGCTGGTGCTGGGGCTGAGCTTTGGGGGGATTCAACCGCTCGGAGTCATCCTGGCAGTAGCGGCCGCGTTGTTCTACTCCGTCTACATCGTGGTAGGTAACCGCGTAGGCAAGGGGCTCTCACCGTATGTTACATCGGGGTATATCTCGTTGTTTGCCACCTGCTCCATGTTCGTCGTGGCACAGGCGGACGGCGGCTTGTCCTTTGCCTTTGATACAGCTGGCTGGTGGGCGCTGGCCGGGATCGTTGTATTCTCCACGGTGCTAGCGATCAGCTGTTTCTTCCGCGGATTGCAGTTGATCGGCTCGACGAAAGCCTCAGTCATCAGCATGGTGGAGCCGGTGGTGACGATCCTGTTTTCGGCGGTGTTGTTTGGGGAGAGGTTGAGCGGTATGCAGTGGCTTGGCGCTTGTGCCGTCATTGCAGGCGCTGTCCTGATCGTTATGGGCAAACAGGAGGCGGCACCAGTCAAGGCGCAAGAATCGCCGCCTGTCTCACATACACCATCTTCCTGATGGAATGGTTTTCGAAACCATAAAGCGCTTCTGCCTCGCAAACTCGTAGTCGTTGCTTGGCAAAAGCGCTTTGTCTTTTTATTCAGGCATGGTGGCACGGATGAGCCAACCAGCACCGTAGACGCCAGCGTCATTGCCGAGGCTGGCAGGGAGGATCTCAGTCGAGTCGATCACGTAGGAAAAGGGGATGAAGCGGTTGAAAGCTTCGCGTATCCGGGAGAACAGGAACTCGCCTGCATGTGCGACGCCTCCGCCGATGATGAAGCGGGCCGGATTGAGCATCATGCCGAGGTGGGAGAGTGCGAGCCCGAGGTACATCGCAGCCTGGTCGACGATGACGAGCGAGGCTGTATCGCCCGATTTGGCTGCTTCGATGACGTCTTTTGCTTGCAGTTCACCCTGTTCGTCGAGGATTTGCGCCAGCAGTGGGCTAGCACCGTTCTTCGCGGCAAAACGTCCCTCACGAATCAGGGCGGTAGCGGAGGCGTAGGTTTCCAGACAGCCTGTTTTGCCACAGTTGCACATGGGACCGCTATTGGGAGTCAAGGTGATATGACCGATCTCACCGCCTACGCCATTGATGCCATGCACCACCTGTCCGTGCAGGATGACTCCGCCGCCGATTCCCGTCCCCAGGGTGATGACGATCAGATCCTTGGAGCCCTTGCCCGAGCCCTGCCACATTTCGCCCAGAGCAGCCGTGTTGGCGTCGTTGTCGACCTCGACGGGCAGCGAACTGATCGCTTCCAGCTTGGCTTTGAGCGGGACAGGCTTTTGCCAGTGCAGATTGACAGCTTGCTGAACGATGCCTTTTTGCGGATCGACGGGTCCAGGCACACCGACCCCGATTCCTCCAACTTGATCCAATGAATACCCGTGCTGCTGCAAAAGTCTTCGGGTCATGTCGAAAGTATGCTGCAAGATGCCGTCTTCTCCAGACGTGAGCGGTGTTGGCTCCTGCGTCTTGGCGACCAACTCCCCGTCCGGTCTAATCAAAGCGATTTTGATGGCAGTTCCCCCTATGTCTACACCGACGATGACTGGCTTCATGGCTCCCCCTCCCAGCTTTTGGAATCCTGTCTTTTTCATCTTATCACGCCCGATTCAGCATAGCGATTCCCAAAAATGGCTATACAGGATATGATGAGTAGGGAGAATACCCGTAAGCGTCGGGGGAAAGGGAGAAGGGATCAGCCTTGAAAAAAGCCAGATTGATCTATAATCCAAGCTCCGGCCGGGAGATCGTACGTCGGCGATTGCCGGATATCCTTGATTTGATGGAGTCCGCCGGGTACGAGACGTCTAGCCACGCAACGAAAGGTCCAAATGATGCGACAAAGGAAGCGGCCCGTGCGGTATCGCGTGGCTATGACCTGATCGTCGCTGCTGGTGGGGACGGAACTATCTATGAAGTCGTCAATGGCATGGCAGGGCAAAAAGCACGTCCGGCACTCGGGATCATCCCGTGCGGTACGACCAATGATTTGGCGCGAGCGATTGGGATTCCCAAGTCCATCAACCGTTCCTGCGAAGTGATCAAGCGAGGCAAGAAAAAGCGCATCGATCTAGGAAAGATCAACAACCGCTATTTTATCAATATCGCCGGGGGAGGCTCCCTGACCAACCTCACGTATGAAGTTCCCAGCATGCTCAAAACCGTGATGGGCCAGCTCGCCTATTACATGAAAGGGCTGGAAAAGCTGCCTTCCCTGCACCCGATCCGAGTCAAGCTGGAGAATCGCAAGGAAGTGCTGCTCGACGAGGAGATCATGATCTTCCTCATTGCCAACAGCCGCTCGGTAGGCGGTTTTGAAAAGCTGGCACCAAAAGCAGATTTGTCAGATGGCAAGCTGGATGTTATCGTGGTAAAAAAGGCGAATATCGCGGAAATTATTCGCCTCGCGACACTCGCCATGCGCGGAGATCACATCAAGGATCCGCTCATTGCCTATTTCCAAACCGACTATCTCAAGGCGACGACTTCCAGCGGAGAGCTGGTGGAGCTGAACCTGGACGGTGAGCTGGGTGGTCAGCTTCCGTGTGTCGTGGAAGCTTTACCTGGGCATATCGAGCTGTTCGTACCGTAAAGAGCGACGGAATGCTGAAGAGGATGCTGCTAGGTGCATCCTCTTGTACATAGGAATTAGGATATAAAGGAGAAAAGAACGTGGGAAAGACAACAAAGAAAAGGCGCGGCCCGCATCCGACAGCAAAAGTGGAGCTGGATGTGCCCGTACGTGTCGGTCAGACCGTGGAAGTGGAGATTACCGGACTCAATCACGAGGGAGCAGGCGTGGGCCGCATCGAAGGCTATACGCTGTTCGTGACGGGGGCCTTGGCACAAGAGCGCGTGCGGGTACGTGTGGAGCATGTGAAAAAGAATTTTGGATTCGCCAAGATGGTGGAGGTCGTGGAGGCAAGCACCTACCGTGCGCTGCCGCCCTGCCCGCTGTATGACCGTTGTGGGGGCTGCTCGCTGCAGCATCTGGATTACGCGGAACAATTGCGTCACAAGCAACAGATCGTGCGGGACAACCTCCGGCGCATTGGCGGCTTTCAGGTGGAGGGAGAGGGAGCCATCACGGTTCACCCGACGCTTGGGATGAGCGACCCTTGGCGCTACCGCAACAAGGCACAGGTCCCGATCGGGGAAGAGAACGGGGCTTTGGTCGGCGGCTTTTACGCGGAAAAATCCCACTCCATTATCGACATGGAAGCCTGTCTAATTCAGCACCAGGCCAACGACGAGGCGGTGGCTGTCGTGAAGAAGCTCGCGGCAGAGCTGCAGATTCGCGCCTATGATGAGCAACGCCACACTGGGCTTTTGCGGCATATTGTCGTTAAGGTAGGCGTGAAAACAGGAGAAGTTATGGTCGTGCTGGTGACTACCGAGGAAGAGATTCCGCAACGTGAGCGTCTCGTGGAGGCCATTCGCGAGCAGATCTCGGGTGTGACCAGTATTGTGCAGAATATTAATGCGGAGCGGACCAATGTCATTTTTGGCAAAAAGACAGTGACGCTCTGGGGCAGTGATGTGATCTATGACTACATCGGGCCGATCAAGTTTGCTATCTCGGCTCGTTCCTTTTATCAGGTGAATCCGGTGCAGACGGAGGTTTTGTACAACAAGACGCTGGAGTATGCGGGTGCGACAGGGAAGGAGACGGTCATCGATGCGTACTGCGGCATCGGGACGATTTCGCTCTTTTTGGCGCAGAAATCGCGTCATGTGTACGGCGTGGAGATCGTTCCGGAAGCCATCGCGGATGCGAATCGCAATGCAGAGCTGAATGGCGTGGAGAATGTCACGTTTGAGGCGGGGCCTGCGGAGGTTGTGATTCCTGGGTGGAAGGAGAAAGGGATTCGTGCCGATGTGATTGTGGTTGATCCGCCGCGTAAGGGTTGTGATGAGGCGTTGCTCGCGACGATTTTGGAGATGCAGCCGGAGCGTGTGGTGTATGTGTCGTGTAATCCGTCGACGCTGGCGCGGGATTTGAAGGTGTTGGCGGAGAGGTATGAGGTGAAGGAAGTGCAGCCGGTGGATATGTTTCCGCATACGGGTCATGTAGAATCGGTGGCTTTGTTGGTGAGGAATGTCATGTTAATGTCTAAATAGTCATCTTACGAGCCGAGAGAAATTCAGGTATTCCCTCCTGTTTTTCCTCGGTTTATTTGTTTTAGAATTTGAGGGGAGAGGCTTTGGTAGTGCTTTCAGCAGCTGCCTTGATCATGTAAGGTGCAGGAGAGAGAGTTAGCGCAAAAAAAACGGGCAGACCTCAAGTCCACCCGTTTCATTCCATTCCAATAAATTTTATTCTCGTAACGGTTTAATACTTATACGATTGTCCGCCATCGATAGGTATGACAGCGGCATTAATAAACGAGGCTTGACCCGATAGCAGAAAGGCAACCAAGTATCCAATCTCTTCCGGTCTACCGAAGCGTTTCATCGGGTTTATACTCACAAACTCTTTGCCCGCTTCTTCCCAGTTGTCGCCGCCAATTTGCTTTAGTGAAGCTTCAACCATCGGTGTCATAATCGCTCCCGGCGCAATTGCGTTGATCGTAATTCCGAATTGGCCGTATTCAATACCGGAGTTCCTGGTCAAGCCTACAACGCCATGCTTGCTTGCCGCATACCCCGACTGATTTCCGACACCCCGAATACCTCCGACGGAAGCCGTATTCACAATCGAACCGGAGCCTTGCTTCTTCATGACTTCCAAAACATATTTCAGCCCGAAAAATACACCATTCAAATTAACGCCTACCACTTTGTGGAATTCGTCAATGCCATAATCCTCGGTCAAGTTTTGCTTTCCTTCGATTCCCGCGTTATTGAAAAATCCATCGATTTTCCGGTACTTCTCCACGGTTTTGTCGACATAATTTTTCACCGCTTCTCCATTTGAAACATCTGCGGTAATGAGAAGTACCTCCGCATCCGGCGCCGATTCTAAAATGATTGCTTTCGTTTCCTCCAAAGCATCGCTTTTTAGATCGACCAAAGAAAGCTTTGCTCCTTCTTTCGCCACCTGCAAAGCCGATGCCCGCCCCAATCCGGAGCCTGCACCCGTAATCAATACGACTTTACCCTCGAAACGATTGCTCATTTTTTTCGAAGCCTCCCATATGATGGTCGTCGTCTTTTCCTTTTCGATAAAAACCCGTTCGCTCTCCATCTGGGTCAAAACATGGCCAAAGGACTGATGAACGGTTTTAAATCCTGCTTCCCACTCTTTAGGTTTTTATCTCAACGTTTTTAGTGCGCCGCTCCAAGCTACAACTTGATCGAGCATTGCATTCACGTTATTGAGATGCAAATCCTGCGGCTTGAATACTGTGCCGTTCTCAAAGTCTGTAAATAAGGACAAGGTTGGATGTACGCGAACGTCCGCAATCATCAATTCCCCCATAATCCCCCGCAAATGCTCAGCGGCACGGGCGCCTCCCGTCGAACCGTAGCTTACGATCCCCGCGGCCTTGTTGTTCCATGCTTCGCGGGCAAAGTCCAGAGCATTTTTTAATGCCCCTGTAATACTGTGGTTATATTCCTGTACGATGAATACGAATCCGTCCAGATTGGCGAGTTTTTCGTTCCAAGCTGCAATTCCCGGCTCCGAACCGTCGGTCGTGCCCAGGAACGGCAAATGATAGTCCGCAATATCAACAATTTCGTAATTCGCATCGCCGCGTTTGTCAGCAATTCCTTTCACCCATTCTCCCACTTGCGGGCTTACGCGTCCTTCACGAGTGCTTCCCAAAATAATACCGATGTTTAATGTAGCCATTGGTTTTTCCTCCTTGGTTGTACTACCGAATAGCTTGTCCAAAAAACCCATCATGACACCACCTTTCCTTATTTAACCCGACTTGCCCGTTTCTTTACGGACGATGGGGGCTACCTCCGACGCTAACAGCTCAATGCTTGCCGCTACCTTCTGAAATGGCAAGCCACCGATGTCAACTTGGGCAATGAAACGCTTGTGACCAAAAAGCTCATATTGGCGTAGGATCTTCTCGACAATTTGCTGCGGACTGCCAACGAACAAGGCAGTATCCGGACCTGTCATGCGATCGAAATCGGCTCGTGTCATTCCGAACGCCATTCCTCGTTGTCGGTTAACATATGACCAATAATTGGAATAGTAAGGGAAAAATTCATCCTTGGCTTGCTGAGTGGTCTTTGCAATATACCCATGACCCGTTACACATAGCTTGAGATGTTCGATCGCGTGACCGGCCATTACACCGGATCGGCGGTAGGCTTCGACCAGAGGCATAAACCGCTCCGGATCGCCGCCTAGCATCGCAATCGCCATCCCTACGCCCAACCGTCCGGCGCGGGCTGCGCTTTCTAGCGTTCCCCCTACACCAACCCATAGAGGTAGCTGCTTCTGTACGGGCCTGGGGGAAATTTCGGCATTCCGTAACGAAGGGCGGAAACGACCGTTCCATGTCAATTTTTCGTTCTCGTTGAGCTTTAAAAACAGTTGGAGATGCTCGGAAAACAGATCGTCGTAATCATTGAGGTCATAACCGAATAGAGGAAAGGATTCTATGAACGCCCCCCGGCCTGCAATGATCTCGGCACGCCCATCCGAAATCAAATCCAACGTGGCAAAGTCCTCGAACAGGCGAACGGGATCGACTGTGCTCAACACGGTCGTTGTGCTTGTCAGTTTGATACGCTGGGTCATTTGGGCGATTGCCGCCAAAATGACCGGAGGTGCCGATACGGCATAGTCTAACCGGTGATGCTCGCCTATCCCAAAAACATCAAGCCCGGCCTCTTCGGCAAGCTTTGCGGCTGCAATGATTTCCCTTATTCTTTGTTGAGCACTCCCCGTTTTGCCTGTAATAGGATCCGGGCCAATATCTCCAAGCGTATAAATACCGATTTCAATTCCTGTTTGCATAGAACGCTCTTTCTCAGCCATACCAGTTCCTCCAGTTTAACTGTCCTCGAATGAAGCCAGTAATATCATGCGGTTTCCGGAGGGATCGGTAGTTACATAGGCGCCTTTTTCTTGAGTAACGGATGCGCCTATATTTTTTACATTTGCGGCAGCACGATCCCGCGCTGCTTCATTTGGATAAATGATCGTAAAGGATTCGAGCCCAACGCTGTTCTCAGGCGGTTTAGGAGCACCCACACCGTTCCATGTGTTTAAACCGATATGATGGTGGTATTTCTCGGCGGAAATAAAAAGCGCCTGAGCACCGAACCGGTTTACGACTTCAAATCCAAGTCCCTCAACATAAAATTGTTCTGTCTTTCTTAATTCGGATACATGCAGATGAATATGACCCATCACCGTACCGGCCGGTAGACCATTCCATACGTGCTCGTTTACGCCGGAAAGAAGATCTCTAAAATTCAACGGGTCAACGGACATTTCCACTTCGCCGTTATTCCACCGCCATTCGGAAGGTTCGCGGTCCCGATAAATTTCGATCCCGTTTCCGTCCGGATCCGACAGGTAGAGAGCTTCGCTGACTAGATGGTCGGATGAGCCGATCCGCAGCCCCATGCCGGCAAAATGCTGAACGATATGCGCCAAATCGGTACGTGTCGGCAGGAGAAGGGCAAAATGATACAGACCGGTTGTCTTCCCTTGCTTCGGTATCACGTTATCCGGCTTTTCGATGGACAATAATACGGTCTTCCCATCCGCGGTAAGGTTTGCTGATTGTTCGGTTCGATCCAATACTTTAAAACCGATAACCTCCTGATAAAACGCAAGGGATTGTTCCAGATGTCCGACCTTCAAGGTCACTTGCCCTACAAAGGGAGCAGGTCCTCGATGAAACTTCATTCGATATCATCCCCTTCATATGTACTTTGCCTTCATACACTCTTGAATTAGCTTTTTTTCTGACGATATCTGTTAGTCATTACGTTTTACCACACGCACCATTATTATGATGACGCTGCTTCTAATAACACATAAATTATTAGTTAATTACCTTTTGTAAGTAATTATAAAAATTAAATTTAATATTGTCAAGTTAGTGGTATTTAACCTACTTAAAATGCCATTTCACTCCTCCTACATCCGGGGCATGTGGAGTGTTGCTCACTATTAGTTCGGAAGGTCAATTAAAACCCGGAAATGTATGAACGGAAGACCTCTACGAATTGAAACATGACCTATTTCGTAAAAATCCCGTTTTCAAGGATTCCTTTTCAAAGTTTTACAGGATAATTGGGTTAGCTTGTTTAAGTATTGTATAAAGTAATGGCCATAGACATTTGAAACATGATCAAGGTGGAAAACTACAATGCGACTAATCTCTTTGGATCAATGTCAGTCAGGTATTAAACTTGGAAAACCTATTTATCATGAAAACGGAATCGTTCTCTTAGCTGAGGGGGTAGAACTCACAGATAAGGTAATTGATAAGCTTAAAAAATACAATATTTCCACCATTTATGTAGAGGATGAAGCTTCTGAAGGGATTGAAATAGTTGAATCCATTCCCGAGGAGCTGCGAGTAAAAGCAATCAATACGATAAAAGAAGGGTTAAGCGACATTGCACGGCTGAGTGAAACGCATTCCAATATTCAAGGGATGATGAAATCCGCACGAGCAGTACGTAGTTTTCAAAAGATTTTTAGGGATATCATTTCTTGTTTAACGGAAAATAGAATGGCGATTAATTTGTTAGCCACGACAAAAGTTCAGGAAAGCTATGTCTATTCCCATAGCATAAATGTAGCGATCTATGCATGCCAACTTGCGCTTGAAAATGGTTTGCCACTGAAAGACATTGAAGAGATTTGTTTAGGGGCAATGCTGCATGATTTAGGGAAGTTATATATTTCACGGGATATCTTGTATAAGCAAGGAACGTTAACAGCTGGAGAATTTGAGCACATAAAATTACATTGTCAATTAGGATTCGATACGATTAGAAAAATACATGAAATACCTTTACCTGTGGCGCATTGTGCGCTACAGCATCATGAAAGAATTGATGGATCAGGTTATCCGAGAGGGTTAAAGGGAGACGAGATCCATCGATATGCGAAGATTATAAGCGTCATCGATGTTTTTGATGCGGTGACGAGTCCACGGGTTTATCGGTCGGCAGTGTTACCACATAAAGGACTTGAATTGCTTTACTCTGGAAGCGGCAGACAGTTTGATAGCAGGCAGGTCGAATTTTTCAAAAAATGCATTGCCATATACCCACCAGGACTGACGGTAAAACTAAATGACGGGAGAGTAGGAATCGTATCGGAATATAATTTTCATATAGTTGGGCGACCTCAAATCCGGATCATAATGGACGAAGAACAACAAAAAGTCGAGCCTTACGAAATAGATTTAGCTTCTATTGAAAATTTAACAGTAGATATTATTGAGGCAGACGCATTGCTACCATGATAGGCACAATCTACTCAACACATGTGGAGTGATGAAAGCACGCTAGTTTTTACCAAATGAAAGAGAGTACTGCTTTTGAAGTACTCTCTTTTCTTCATACATAGGAAATCACGATTTGAAGTTTTTAAGAAGATTCTATTTCGCGTTCACATCTGGCTGATGAATACCAAAAATATTGCCTTCAGTATCAATATAATACCCCTGCCACGCCATTCCAGGCAGAGCATACTTTGGAAGGGCGACCTTGCCACCATTTTTTAGAATTTTTGCTTCAGTTGAATCGTAATCTTCCACTCCCATTGTACAGGCGAAACCATTCACAGCCTGGCCAGGTTCTGGGGAAGCCCCGTGACGTTGCATCAAAGCTCCGTTAATTCCAGGCTCGTTTGCATCGCCAGTCACAGCTCCAAAATAAGGCATTCCGGCATACTCACTCCAATCTTCAAATGCCCACCCAAACACCTCTCCATAAAACTTTTTAGCACGTTCCATGTCATCTACATGAATTTCGAAATGAACTAATCTTCCCATGATTCCCTCCCGATTTTTTTAGTCCTTAATTTTCTATTTTGTATTCCATTAATAGTTTTGATACTCCTTCATGTCAATTTTACTTTTTCAACACATGTGGAGTGCTGTGTGTTGCTAGTAAGAGAGTAATATTCAAACACCGTTGAGGTAATCGGTAAAATACAAGACTTTCCAAGATTGCAATTATATAATTGATACGTATCTGTCGATTCGTATTAGTCGCAGAGTCTAGATTGGCTGGTAAATGGACTTATAAGGGTACGTTTTACACACTAGATAATCTAGAATGAGATAAAGTAACTAACGTAAAGAGGCGGTATCTATAATGGGTCTTCGTTATCGTTAGAATCAAATTTGGGGCTGAATGGGGAGATCACTTTGCTGCGTACGAAGCTTCACATTCCAGAAGCGGCGAGAAAAAATCTGGTTGCCCGTCCAAAGTTGCTAGAATCGTTACATGAGGGATTGCATTTTAAGTTAACGGCAATAACAGCACCGGCAGGCTTCGGGAAGACCACGTTATTAACTGCTTGGACAAAGCAGAGCGACAGCAAAATCGGTTGGGTATCGCTGGATCAGCATGATAATGATATGGTACGGTTTTGGAGTTATGTCGTTGCAGCAGTCCGTGGGGAGCAGCCGAAATTTCATGGCTGCATCGAGCTGGCCTCTGTCGGGCAACAGGCCTATACCCGCTTCTTAGATGCCTTTATTCATGAGCTATCGTCTTACCCAGGCGAATTCGCTCTGATTCTGGACGATTATCATGTGATTGAACGGAGTGACATTCATGAATCTATGGTTTATCTTCTTGAATATCTGCCAGCCAATATCCATCTATACATAGTCAGCCGAACGGAACTCCCTTTTCCAGTGTCCAGATTGCTTGCCAAGGGAGAGATGCAGACGATCACAATGAAGGATATGCGGTTTGAATTGAGGGAAGGCCTCTGTTTCTTTCGTGAGTGTATGGGCATTGAGCTCTCGTACGAAGATACGGCCATGATTGTCAATCGAACCGAAGGATGGGTAAGCGGCCTTCATCTAGCCGCGATTTCTCTAAAAAAAAGCAGCGAACCTTCAGCGTTTATTCACAAGTTCAGCGGCAGACAGCGGGAGATTGCCCAGTATTTGATGGAAGAGGTACTTGGACGCCAAACGGATGAAATCAAAAGCTGTTTGCTTCAAACTTCCATTTTAGCCAAAATGAACGCTTCCCTTTGTGAAGCGGTTATCGGCCGTGGAGGGGGGCAAATTCTGCTGGAAAGCCTGGAAAGCCAACAGTTGTTCATTTCTCCGCTAGATGAGCACGGTGAATGGTATCGCTATCATCAACTGTTTTCAGATTTTTTGCAAAAACAGTTCCGCAGCCTGCATTCTGAACAATGGGAGAAGACCCATGCCCAAGCCGCACGGTGGCTGGAGGCAAACGGTGAGCCAGAAGTAGCGGTAGAGCATTGGTTGACTTGCGGCCGTTATGAGGACGCAGCAACGCTGATTGAAAATCATTTCTCCGCTCTGCAAGACCACCGCGCCTCCCTCTTGCGTTGGCTGAGAACCATGCCTGAAGCGGCATTGCGAACAAAACCGTTTTTGCAGCTGCTCTATTTGAAAATGATCTCCGAGCTGGGGAATTTCCATTTGGCCAATCAGAAACTGCGAAACCTGGAATCTGAGTTGGACCGCCCAGAGTGGAAGGCGTGGCTTGGCGCTTACTACTTTTTGGCGGCAGAAACAGCATTGTACTGCCAAGATCTTCCCGGATCGTTCCGATACTTGGAGCTATACGATCAGTACGAGCCGCAAGGTACAGGCAATCCATTGCAAATGATTGCGGGCAACACGCTAGCCGGGATCAATTTTACAAGCTTGCTGTCGTTTTTCCATCATATGGAGGAAGCGGAAACGTTTTTGTTGACCTGCATCCGTATTTGGGAAGGGAAGGGAGAATCCCCGTTCCTGGGCTATCTCTATTATTTTTACAGTGAGCTATTAATCGAATGGGATCGATTGGAGGAAGCAGAAATCTTGCTCCGCCGCATGCTTTATCCGAGCCAGTGGCAGCCTTATGCGCGCATCTGGTATTATGCGACCGTCACGCTGGCTAGACTTCGCTTGATAAAGGGCGAATCTGAGAATGCCTTTTCCATGATGGAAAAAGTAAACGATCGCCTGGAACATACGCCGGACAGAGAGTTGTTTGTAAAAAGTCTGCATGCGGAAGCGGCTTATTTGTCCATTTTTGCTGGAAAGATCGAGCAGGTGACAGCTTGGCTTCATTCATCAGGATTGAAACATACGGATATCGTGCCGTATAGTTATCGCGATTACTACATTTTGGCTCGTGCGCTGATTGAAATAGGTCAAACTTCGGAAGCCATCGGGTTGCTGGAACGGCTGCATCAGATGACGGAGCAGAACAATTGGATGTGGGATCGGTTCAAGGTGTTGATTTTGCTGAGCATGGCGCTGGACAAGCATGGCAAAGAAAAAGAAGCCATAACCAAGCTAGAGACCGTGCTGCATTTGGCCGAAGCACAAGGGTTCGTCCGCAGTATTATCAATGAAGGGAAGGCGATGGGAAGTATGTTGGCCCGCTATGTGAGCTGTAGATTGAGCGGTTCGTACAGCCCCTTGCACCCTGTGTCAGTATCCTATGTGAAAAAGCTGCTAAGCAAAATGAATATTCGACTGGAGGGGGAATTGGATCTTCCTCATCTTCTCACCAGTCGTGAAACCAGCATTCTGCAACTCGTCGAGAAGGGGTATAAAAACAGAGAAATTGCCGAACAACTTGGTGTTAGCGATGAGACGGTAAAAACACATCTAAAACATATCTATCAAAAGCTGGAAGCCACAAGCAGAGTTCAAGCCGTAATCAGGGCGAAAGATCTTCATTTACTGTAAAAAGGTTTCCCATATCCCCCGTTCAGGGGATTTTTTTTTACTCAAAATGACTATATGATTTGTACCAAATGAAAACGGAGTACTTTTACAGCTATAAAAAGGGTGGGTAAAATGTCTTCGGATAAAAAAGAAAAATACCGTTCGTCACAATGGCTTGGGCAAGAAACAGTGAAAGATATTTTTAACGAGCATGGACTTTTACTAATTCCAGCGTCAACGATCTTGCACACAGAGCATTTACGATTGTTGGAATCCCACCGTATCAGGTTCGATGAGAAAGACATCAGGAGTGTAGGCATCGATCATGACTCTCAATCCGGTGAATGCAGCCAAATGATCGATGAATCGGTAATGCAGATTCAAAAATTGTTTGATGAGGTTCGCTATTCAAAAAAAGTACCCATATTAGAAATACGCAACCAAATTATCCCGATTGTGCTAGCGTCTACGGAAAATTCAGATCTATATGGGCTGTTTGCATCGTTACAAGCGAAAGACGACTACCTGTATCGCCATAATATCGCAGTAGGCATTATTGCTACATTGATAGGGAAATGGTTGAAACTCGAGAAATCTGAACTGTTGCAATTAACGACTGCTGCTACGCTGCATGATATCGGAAAAATGAAAATTCCAATAGAAATATTGAACAAGCCGGGAAAATTAACGCCGGAAGAATTCGAGGTCATGAAGGAACATACGATTTACGGTTATAAGATGATCAGAGAAACAGTTGGAACGGGTTATCGACATGCTCTTGTCGCACTGCAACACCATGAGCGGTTGGACGGAAGCGGATATCCATTCGGAATTTGCAACGAGAAAATTCATTTATTTAGCCGTATTGTGGCCGTCGCTGATGTATTTCATGCGATGACATCCAAAAGAGTATACCATGAGCCATCTACGTTTTATGAAACTTTACACGAAATGAATCGTGATTCCTTTGGCCTGCTTGACCCGAAAATCGTGCGAATGTTTATCGAAAAAATTATGCAGAGGCTCGTAGGAAATGATGTTTTATTGTCGGATGGAAGAAAAGGAAAAATTGTTATGATCAAACCGCATGATCCGATGTATCCCTTAGTAAGAGTTGAGGGGAAATACTTGGATCTTAGTGAAATTTCGTCTGTACATATTCAACAAGTTCTAACTTGAATTCGATTGGGGCCAACATGTATGAAGATTAAAGAAAATGTAGACCTTTGGGTTAATCAATTGCTGATGATCGAGTATGAAGATTTTCGCGTCTATTATTCAAACATTATTAGCGAAGACGAAGATGTTGTATATATCCAGTTGCCGCAGGATAAAAACTTTATACCGGTACAACGGGTAAACGGCAAGGTGAACGTTTATATGTATAACGAAAAGAAAGAGATGATCGGTTTTCCATCATATATTCAAGAGGATGATAAGAAGATCAAGCTTGTGAAACCGGATATCGATTCGGTTAGGAAAGTGCAACGGAGAAACTATTTTCGAGTACTTGCTCCGTTGACGATAGCGATTGAGGTTTCTCCGGGAGAGACACAAAAGTTCGTTACTGACGATATTAGCGGGGGTGGCCTAGCCTTTATTAACAATCAGAGCGATCTATTTAAAGTTGGCGACGAGTTAACGGGCATCGTTACCCTGGATAATGGTTCGTCCTCAAAAGCCGTTCCATTCAAAGGGCGTGTCGTCGGGATCAGGCCGGAATTAAGAAATAAATTACGAGTTGCAGTGGAATTCATCGAGATGAAAGAGCCGGTTCGAGCCGAAATTATTCGTTATTGTTATAGAAGGCAGTTCGAGATCCGTGACAGGTCGGGTGAGTTAATGGTAGGAACTTACTGAACAAAAAGAGCCACATAAGTGGCGTGTGTACTGTGACCCACAAGAGGGTCACTTTTTTAAGTGCTTCTGGGCATTGGGAAAAACTCACACAAAAATTTGGAAAAATCGAAGAGTAAATGTTAGAATGATATAAATATATAAAATATTCTGATTTATATTCATCCCCACGCTTATGTCTCAATTTTGGAAAGATTCGGGTTCCTGCACATGTTTGTCAGTCCATTTTTACCAGTAGATGAGGGGGAAAGCACATGTTCAATTTTCGTCATCTTCTTTTAATCATTCTGTCTTTGGCTTTGGTGATACTTACTGCCTGTGGTTCCAAAACTGCCAGTCAAAATGGGCAAACTGGCGACCAATCGCTTGACAGCATTAAATCAGCCGGTGTGATTAACATCGGGATCGAAGGCGCATATCCGCCGTTCAACTATTACAACGATAAAAACGAGCTTGTTGGCTTTGACGTAGACATCGCAAATGCGATCGGTGACAAGCTGGGTGTCAAAGTAAACTTTGTAGTTACACCGTGGGATGCCATCATCGCGGGATTATTATCTGGGAAATACGACACCATTGTCTCAAGCATGGGCATTACAGAAGAACGCATGCAAAAGGTGGATTTCTCCAATCCCTACTACCATACAGGTGCTCAATTATTCGTTCCAGACGGTTCTTCTATCACGGACCCAACCAAAATCGAAGGATTAAAAATTGGTGCCTCAATAGGTACCACATTTGAATCAAAAGCAAAAGAATTAAAAGTAGACCTAGTAACTTACAAAAATGACATGCTTACATTCCAGGATTTGGTAAATAATCGCATTCAGGGTGTCATTACAGATAAGGCAGTAGGATCATCCGTTATTAAGGAAAAGAACTACCCCTTTAAGGCAATAGGCGGACTGCTTTATGAAGAAGAAATAGCGTTCACGTTGCGTAAGGAAAATAACGCACTGAAGGATGCATTAAACAAAGCGTTGGCAGAAATTCAAAGCGATGGAACCTATGAAAAAATCAGCAATACCTGGTTCGGTAACGATATCCGGTAGGAAAGGATTGTACCTGCATGCTTGATTTTTCTCTGGTCTCCGATTTTATTGGATTTCTGCTTGAAGCATCATTGGTAACGATAGAACTATCCCTCCTAGCGATTGTATTGGGTTTGATTCTTGGTCTGTTTGCAGCATTGATGAAAATATCGAAGATCAAGCCGCTCATGTGGCTGGCGGATTTCTATATCTGGGTGATTCGCGGAACGCCCATTCTTGTGCAAATCTTTCTGGTCTACTACGGTTTACCCCAGATCGGGATTGAACTGAGTGCATTCACTTCGTCTGTCATCGCGCTAGGAGTGAATGCGGGTGCGTATATCGCGGAAATATACCGTGGAGGCATTATGTCCGTTCCGAAAGGCCAGACGGAAGCAGCCGAGTCGCTCGGGATGACCTACACTACCATTATGCGCAGAATTGTATTACCACAGGCGTTTCGAGTCAGCATTCCAGCCTTGGGCAACCAAGCCATTTCTATGTTAAAGGATTCATCTATTGCGTCTCTCGTCACGGTGTCTGAGTTGATGATGGTGTCTCAACGTTTTGCAGCGACCAACTATGCGTTTATTGAATTTTATTTGACGGCAGCAGCTCTGTATTTGCTCATGACGACCATTCTTTCTTATTTCCTGAAAAAGATAGAATTCCGTATGTCGCAAAGCGAGCGTTAGGAGGGAGCGAAAACAATGAGCAACCATGCAAGAGATGGAAGGCGCGAGAATCATCAGCCAATCATTGTGGTGAAAAATCTTCACAAGAGCTTTGGAAACCTGAAAGTTTTAAATGGAATTGATCTCATCGTCAATCGAGGTGAAGTGGTCTCGTTGATCGGCGCCAGCGGTTCAGGTAAAAGCACGTTGCTTCGTTGCTTGAACCGATTGGAAACGATAACCGGTGGCGCCGTTACCATCGATGGCATTCCCCTAAATGAGTCCTTGAAAAATGTGAGCCAAATTCGGCGTGAAGTGGGGATGGTCTTTCAGCAGTTCAACCTCTTTCCCCATATGACCGTTCTGGAGAATGTGATGGAAGCGCCTATTCAGGTAAACAAGGTGACCAAAGACAAGGCAAAGAAGATTGCGGTCAACCTGCTGGAGAAAGTAGGGTTGTCAGATAAACGAGACGTGTATCCCCGAAAGCTGTCAGGTGGTCAACAACAACGCGTGGCGATTGCTAGAGCGCTTGCCATGAATCCGAAGATCATGTTGTTCGACGAGCCGACTTCGGCACTTGACCCGGAGTTGGTGGGCGAAGTGCTCCAAGTCATGAAGCAGTTGGCCAAGGAAGGGATGACGATGGTCGTAGTGACCCACGAGATGCAGTTTGCTCGCGAAGTGGCTGATCGGGTGATTTTTATGCATAATGGGCTAATAGAGGAACAAGGAAATCCACAAGAGGTCTTGGTCAATCCCAATAGTGAGCGCTTGAAATCGTTTTTGCGGATGATCAAATAAGGAGAAAAATCGTACCACTTCGGTATGTTGCTTGGTCACACTTGCAAGCATACCAGAAGTGGGCTTTTTTTTAGCTCATCCCCCTACATGCGAAGAACCAGCTTGTCGCATAGGGCACGAGAGACACATGTCATCATCACATCCTGTGCAGCTCGCTCTTTCTCCGATAAGACAGAGTCATAATGAGCGATCTCGCCGGACAATACTTTCACGGCGCAGGTGCCGCATCGACCTACTCGGCAGGAGTAAGAAGATTTAATGCCTGCAGCCAGCAGAGCCTCTAGCAAGCTTTGGTCGCGTCCAACTGAAATCGTCCGCTTACTTTGCCAAAGCTCCACGAGAAAGGGTTCACGCAGCTTGGGGACGGGTGGCGTAAATAATTCAAAGTGAATGTTTTGCTCATGGTACCCATAGTTCCTCGCTGCTTCCTGAAACTGATTCACCATAGTCTCAGGGCCGCAAAAATAGACGTGGGTACCTACTCGGTGCCAGCGCATACCCTCAGGTTGCATCCGGGATGAATCCGGGTCAGCAGAAAGGTAAAAGTGACAGGAATCCTTGTAGGTTTTTTTCAAGTTTTCATAAAAGGCGCACATCTCCCGGGACTTGGCTGCATAATGCAGCTCAAAGCTCCGTCCTTGGGCGGTCAGCTCCGCCATCATCGAAAGGAATGGGGTAATGCCGATCCCTGCCGCGTAAAAAACGTGATGCTTCGCACGGAAGCTGAGCGGGAAATGATTTTTGGGATAGCTGATGAAAAGCTCTGTCCCCTCTAAGACCTGATGATGCCAGTAAGCAGATCCGCCTTTCGATTCCGCATGAAGATGAACGGCGATTTCATAATGATCCGTAATGGCGGGTGACTGAACCAAGGAGTAATGTCGCTCCAATATTCCCGCAGCCGTATTCAAATAGGTGGTTATATGGGAGCCCGCACTGAAGGAAGGCAAGTCTGAACCTTCTTTGGATACGAGAACAAATCGTTTCACGGAAGGCGTTTCTTGAATGATTTGTTTGACGAACACGTGGATTTTCGGTTGCATGACAGCCATCCCATTCTATCTGATTTCGAAGTACGATCCCTAGAGGGGAGTGAGTCAAGTTTGTACGGTAATGGAGTTATCGAATGGAGGTGTAGCCAAGGTATGCTTGCAAGCGTTTGGAATAATGCTCGGACACGTCCAGCTCCTCTCCGCAAAAATGGCATGTAATGACCGTCACGGCTTCTGTTTGGTTCATCTTTTGACAGGCAGAGCAATAGATTTGCCTGATGTGCGGCCCAAAACCGTGACATTCCATCTCTTGTTCAGAAAATCCCGCGGCTTCTGCCATTTGCCTCAATGGCTCCAAAAGAGGCCACGAAACGAGTACACAGAGGTAGGTACCGACCCATTGACTGGAGAGCAATGCGGTCAATTCAGGCTGGTGCAAGCTATCCATCGTGATATGATGGACTTCAACTGGCAGGCAGCTTGCCGCAAGCTCATTTTTTAGGTTATGGGATGCTGACTCTCCAGCTGCATCGATCAAGAGCAGGCAACGCTGTTTTTGCATGTCTTACCCCCTCTTTTCATGCAGTGCGGATTCCAGGTATTGGATGACCTGTTGTCTGTACAGTTTCATCCCTTTATATTCGGCGATAAATTCAGGAAGCTCGACCAGAACATGGTACAACTGTTCCAGATAAGCCCGGTTTTGCGACAGCTCCTTCAGGGTGATCAGATGGCTATGGATCGTAAACAGAACAGAGTGGCTGCGCGGCAATCGGAAGAGCTTTTGTACCTCAACACGAAAATATACCATCTCTCCGGCATTTTCGGCCGTTACCTGTTTGCGCATTTGTCCCCACTCGTGAAAAGTTTCCAGGGAAGCATCCAGCCGCTTACCCGCATTGAGCGACCAGTTTCTTCTGACCCAGGGTTGGCCAGCCTCCAGCTTCACGATGAAGTTTCGAATTTTCTCATCCAGGTTCCCGTCAGCGAATCCAGGAATCGGACTGTGAATCTCCACAAAATTCATCCCTAGATTGAATTCGAGCGACCAGTTGGCGGGGAAACAAAGCTGGCCAGCATCCAGAAACAAATCACCATCTCGCTGTCCCATCAAAATCAAATCCTCTTGCACGTGGCGGCCAACGAAATCGAGTGGCTCCCAGGGAAGCGTCGAAGCATCTCCGAAGACGAATTGCTGCGTTTCGTTTAGCTTGCGATTGGAAAATGTCCAGGAGTTTCCCTCTATCGTTAACGCAAAGTCCTCCGGATAGGTTTCATGCAGATGATGTAAGACAAGGTTTACGATTTCCCATTGTGCAGGAATCGTATGGGGGAGTGACTGATAGCAGCGGTTGGGATGATTGGCTAGCAGCGACCGCTTGAGCATCATTTCTTCCAGATATTCCGGCGTAACCTCGATTGCAATCGGTGAATCGAGAAGCACCGAATTGTTGGAGTAACGATACGTATCGCTAGTGAATGGATAAGGAAAACGGGATAGATTGTCAGACATGGAGTGGAGGTAACCCCCTTTTGTTTTTGGACTATTCTGCCATTTTATTATAACGAAAGAAGCTGTCTGATTGTACTCTCTACGAAGAATTCCTAGTATGCGATGACCTCTTTACATTTCCCTTCTCATCCTTTATGAAGTAATTCCGTACAACCAAAAAACTTTAGGATGACAGCCAAACATTTTTATGCAATAATTTAACCTAATTAAATACTGGTACCTTTAATTCAGTCCAGAGAGGCTGACAAGGACAGCGGAAAAAATGATCATTGCTTGGGTAGCCTTTGTGAGGATATCCCATGTTCATTATGAGAAAAAGCTTCTTGTCGGGTATTGGCAAGAAGCTTTTTCATTTCCTGACGTCTAAAGGAATCGAAGTTCTCTTCGGTACCAGTTCTTAATGAACAAACCTATTGGGGGAATTGGTATGTCAAAGGTAGATAAGGAATTCTCGTTTCAGGCAGTGCCTCAGGCGAGTCGTAATGGATTTTGGAAGATTCTCGCAGTCATGCTCTCCTTCACTTTCTTTTCAGCAAGTATGTGGTCTGGAGGGACATTAGGAAGCGGGTTGACCTTTGTCCAATTTATTTGGATTGTATTGACAGGTAATTTCATCCTGGGTCTCTACACAGGTTCGTTGGCTTATATTGCAGCAAAAACGGGGTTATCCACCCATTTGTTGACGAGGTATGCATTTGGTGAAAAGGGCTCTTATTTATCTTCCTTTTTATTAGCTACAACCCAAGTAGGGTGGTTTGGTGTCGGTCTTGCGATGTTTGCTGTTCCCGTAGAAAAAGCGACGGGGATTAATGTTTATGTCTTAATTGCGATTTTAGGCTTACTGATGACAGCATCAGCTATTTTTGGAATGAAGGCTTTAACCGTATTAGGATTTGTCGCAGTTCCCGCAATTGCTATCTTCGGGAGCTATTCCATGTTTGATGCAGCTGGAACAATCGGGGGGCTTCAAGGCTTGTTCGCCTATGAACCAGCTCAGACAATGGGTCTTGCAGCAGCATTAACGATTTGTATCGGTTCTTTTATTAGTGGTGGTACGCTTACGCCTGACTTTGCCCGTTTTGCTAAGACATCGCGTTCCGCAGTGACGGCGATCGTGATAGCTTTCTTTCTTGGAAACTCTCTGATGTTTTTGTTTGGTGCGGTAGGGGCCATTGCTTTTGGGCAATCGGATGTCTCGGATATTATGTTTTTACAAGGGCTCATTATCCCTGCCATCATTGTCCTTGGCTTAAATATATGGACTACAAATGATAGTGCGTTGTACGCTTCAGGATTAGGCTATGCCAATATTACGAAGATATCGAAGCATAAAGTGGTTGTCTTTAACGGAATTGTCGGTACAATTGCAGCTATGTGGCTTTATAATAACTTTGTTGGATTCTTGACGGTTTTAGGCTCCACGCTGCCATCGATTGGAGCGATTATTTTAGCAGACTACTTTATTTTAAAACGTGGAAAATACGAACCATTTGAGAAGATGACATTTAAAGCGGTGAATTGGGTTGCGATCCTCGCATGGGTATGTGGAGTGGGAATTGCACAATTTGCACCAGGCATTCCTCCCATTAATGCATTATTAGGATCTGCCATTATTTATGTCGTTGTGATGAAATGTCTGCCTCAGGAAAAAGCATCCATGAGTAAAATAAATGAAAAGGGCGGGGTAATCAGTGATAATTAAAAATGCAAAGCTTAGAGGGAAAGATGGACTGTGGCACTTATTAGTAGAAGACGGCAAGATCCATAAAGTGACGCAAACACTCGGAGATGTTGAAGGAAAAGAGATCATCGATGTGAATGGTTCTCTTGTTCTTCCTCCGTTTATTGAGCCGCATATCCATTTAGATACAACGTTAACAGCCGGCGAACCGGAGTGGAATATCAGTGGCACCTTGTTTGAAGGGATTCAAAGATGGGCGCAACGAAAAGAAACATTAACCAGGGACGATGTGAAAACAAGAGCGAAAACGGCGCTGAAATGGCAAATTGCTCAAGGGATTCAACACGTCCGGACACATGTGGATGTAACAGACCCAGAACTCACTGCTTTAAAAGCAATGCTGGAAGTAAAGGAAGAATTGGCACCCTTCGTAGATATTCAACTAGTTGCTTTTCCACAAGAAGGCATTCTTTCCTATCCGAATGGGATCGAATTGCTTGAGGAATCCTTGAAGATGGGCGCAGATGCAGTAGGTGGTATTCCCCATTTTGAATTTACGAGAGAATATGGAGTAGATTCACTAAAAATCGCCTTTGACCTTGCTGAAAAGTATAATCGATTAGTTGACATTCATTGCGATGAAATCGATGATGAACAATCCCGCTTTGTTGAGGTTGTCGCAAAAGAGGCATATGAACGTGGAATCGGTACTCGCACAACAGCGAGCCATACAACGGCAATGGGCTCTTATAATGATGCCTATACGTATAAATTATTCCGCCTCTTAAAGCTTTCTTCTATTAATTTTGTTTCGAATCCACTTGTGAATATTCACCTTCAAGGTAGATTTGACACGTATCCAAAACGCAGAGGACTAACAAGGGTAAAAGAGTTACAGGAAGCGGGGCTAAACGTTTGCTTTGGCCACGATGACATCTTTGACCCATGGTATCCTCTAGGTACGGGAAACATGCTTCAAGTATTGCATATGGGCATCCATGCTTCGCAATTAATGGGCTATGAGCAAATCGTCAATTCCATTGATCTCATCACGAAAAATAGTGCCAAGACACTGCACATTGAAGAGAATTACGGAATTGAGGAAGGGAAACCAGCTAATTTCATTGTCTTGTCTGCAGAAAATGAATATGAAGCCATTCGCAAACAAGCGGTCGTTACGTATTCCTTTAGAAATGGAAAGCTGATTGCCAAAACAAATCCGAGTGAAACAACAATCACTTTGGACCAAATGGAAGAGAAAGTTCAATTTAAGAGGTAGGGCATGGGACTCAAGCGTAGCATATGCTTGAGTCCTTTTCATTTGGAAGTGTCCGGGTTGACTTACTCCCCTTCCTTTTAATCCGTCAACTTAATCAGGTTTGTAAAATAATTCAGTCCGTCATCGTCAATATCATTTCTTCCATAAGCATCCAAAAATAAATGCCTGTATCGATCAGTCTTCAAGTTAAATTGCAGCGTCCAAATTCCCCAATAAATATCGTAATGCCTGTCGCCTACCCCACCATATCCTAAATCAATAAAACCCTTGAATGAAAAGTTGTCCATGATGATATTAGGTAAACAGTAATCACCATGTATTACCACATTGTCGATAGCTGAATAGTTGAATGGATTCAAAATACGAAGGTCTGTCCCCTTGGTTTGTGCATCCTGTAACAATTCATTTGTTCTGTTGTCATATGGACAGTCCGCGGTAGGGAGTGAATGCAACATTTTTAGGTATTCGCCGAACACACATGCCAATTTACCAGGATTTTCGATGTACCGTTCTGCCGTTCCGTCTTCGCCACTAACCGCTTCCATCAAGAAATAGTCATGATCTGCATCTGATTCGTAGGCTATGGCATTCGGTGCGACGTTAAGTTTATGTAAAAATCTTGTCATTTTGTATTCACGTTCAAGTGAACCTCTTTTGCTTATCTTTAGAAAAGCACGTTCTGCTCCGGAAACAGAAAGTGTTTTTGCATTTGCGGAGCAACTACTATCATAAAATGTTGCACCTTTTAGATACTGCCTAATGGCTAGCGGTATTGATTCAATATCCAAGGAAACTTCTGTTCGTTTCATGTTACCCTCCACGTACCATTATTTTTTCCTAGTAAATCTTAACATAGAATTTGGATTGTTTTGAGTAAAGGATCCGCTTTTAGGAAAAACCGTGCCATAATAAAATGAATATGGGGTGAACGATCGTGAACAACGAAAATGCTATAGCCGTCATTTCTGATATTCATAGCAATGTCTATGCTTTAGAGGCTGTACTCCGTGACATTGATTTACGTGGAATAAAAACCATTGTCAATTTAGGAGATACCTTGTTTGGCCCGATCGATCCGGTGAAAACGGCTGAAATTCTCATGAATCGTCCCAATCTGATTCACATTATGGGTAACTGTGATCGATATTTGTTACAAGAAGAGATGAATTCCATTACGTTTCAATATGTAAAGCCACTACTCACACAGGAAGTACTTGCATGGATTCAGTCATTTCATAGAACCTGGGGAGACGAGGAGCTGTTATTCTGCCATGGAACTCCTTTCTCAGATGATAAGAGTCTGCTCGAGGAGGTTACACCGCATGGAGTCGTGTCAAAAAGTGTCGACATCCTCATGTCTGAACTTGCTTCTGTCCCGCAAAAGCTCATTTTTTGCGGACATACGCATGTTGCGAAATCGGTCTGGTTGCCAGATGGAAAGTTCATTGTGAATCCTGGAAGTGTCGGCCTTCCAGCATACTACGAGGAAGAACCCTATCCCCACGCTATGGAAGCAATGACACCTCATGCTCGATATGCGATTGCGAGTAAAAATCATGGATCATGGAAGGTGGAACATATTTTACTCCCATACGATTACGAGTTAGCCGCCCAAAAAGCAGAGCGTAATGGCCGAGAAGATTATGCATATGCTATCAGATCCGGTAGAGCACAAATCATCTGATGAACAAATGGCCTGAATTCCGGTTTGGCAGTGTTCTGAGACTGTAGACAAAGCAAATTTGTTTACAGTCTTTTTTTTCGATAACCGTATTGACATGTGCGACAACTTGTCGTAATTTGGTAATACGACAAGTTGTCGCACAAAAATCCAGGGGTGTTCGAGATGAAAAAGTTGGGAAGGTTATCGGAAACAGAAGTGGAGGTAATGGAGGTGATCTGGGAGGTAGCTGCTCCGGTAACGGTTGCGCAGCTTCTCGACATTTTCGAGAGTAAAGGCTGGAAAACGTCAACCTTGTCAACCATATTGAAACGGCTGATCGAAAAAGGATACTTGACCAAATCGATGATCGGCAAGGTGAACTACTATGATCCTGTTTTGACCCTGGATGAGTACAAAAAGCATGAAACACAATCCTTTTTAAGTCGTTTGTACAACGGGAAGGTGAAAAATTTTATCGCTGCTCTGGTCGATGATGATGAGCTCAGTCGCGATGACATCGCGGAGTTAAAGGAGTGGTTTGCCCGCAAGGAAGGGAAAAAATGATGGCGTTCCTCCTGTCCCTTTTTCTGGCGTCGGTCGTTGGAACGATCATGTGGATCTTGCAAAATAGTATCCGCCCTCTCACGAATAAGCTGTTTTCACAGACGTGGCATTATTACACCGCCTTGATTCCTGTCTGTTTTCTGCTAGGCGGTTCAGTGATCATCAACGGGCTTGTCCAGATTAGCCGCACTTTGTTGCCTGATACCAGCACAACACCGCTGACGGGAGTGATGACGGAACCATTTGTAAACGTCCTGCCACTCGAACACACGGCAAGTAATCGATCGTTCCTCGATCAGCTGTTTGCGAATCTGTTGCGGCTGGAAAATCTTCAAGAAATCGTTTTTACCGCCATTCTGATTTGGGCAGCGGGAACAATGGTCTTTCTTGCCGTGAATGTAAGGAACTATCGGGTTTTTAAGCGTTCGATCCTGCAAAACTGCCGCGTAAGCGAGACGGTGAACTGCCCCGTCAAGGTAATCGTCAGTGCCCATGCGAGAACACCCATGGTCATGGGGCTGTGGAAACCCTTTGTTGTTTTGCCGGATACTTCATTGGGCGAAAAAGAGCTCGCCATGATTCTCTCCCACGAGCTCGTTCATTTACAGCGCGGCGACCTGCTGATAAAACTGGTCATACTTATTGCGAACGCGGTTCACTGGTTTAATCCGGCGGTCTATTTGCTCAATAAACAGTTGAATACGCTTTGCGAACTCTCCTGTGACGAAAAAGTTGTTCGGGACATGGATGCGGAAAGCCGCAGGTTGTACGGAGAAACGCTTTTAACAGTACTGGAGTATGGAGTTATGCAGAGAAATGTGATTTGTACCACCAGTTTTTGCAATTCCAAAAAAATGATGAAAAAGAGGCTTGTAAACCTCATGAATGCGAAAAAAAAGCATATGTCGATCATGATGCTGTCGCTTGTTGCAACAATCTCAATCGTTGGATTTGGCGGACTTGTTGCTTCTGCTGCCGGATCTGCAGTACCGGAGAGGGCAGTATCGCCCGAAATTCCGACTGGTAAAGAACCCCAAGGACGCAATGTTTTCATTCAATTGGAGGACGGAACGGTCTTCTACTACGATAAGGATGGAAATGTAACAGAGGTACCCGAAATGAGAAAAAGTGTATCGCCGCCGGAATATACCACTGAGGAGCTTGTAGATCAGATCAAACAATGGATCAAAGATCAATCTCCCGTACCCCAGGATTATGTCGATAAACTCCCGCAAGAATATTTGGATGAGATCAATCAAACCTATGGCTTGCAACTTACACGCACAGATCGTTTAACCATCGAGGAGCTTGTAGAGCTTACGAAAAAAGGAATTGAGAAAAACGCCGTACCTCAAGCCTATGTCGATGCACTTCCACAAAAAGAATTAGACGAGATCAATAAGACGTATGGCTGGGAACTGCAAAAGTCAAATGAAAGAATGAGAAAGGAACTAAGAGAATATGAAGATGGTAAAAGCAAAATGTAAATGGATATCTACGCTCAGCTTGCTTCTTGTCTTGTTGGCCAGTAACATCGCATATGCCGCTGATGATTTCTTTTGGTCCGATGTTGAACCTTTGCCTTCCTGTTACACGAGCCGAGACGGCAAACCGAATGAAATGGGTATGGTGGTAGACGGCAAGAAAGTTACACAGGAACTTCCCTCTTGTGAAGAAGCGAAGAAAAATCGTGTCTTGGTCCTGGTTGAAGGGAAGTATCTGCATGCCCGACTAACAGCAGACGGATACGCAGAGCCATTTATCGAGAATGGTCGGACGATGATTCCGCTTCGAGCGCTTGCAGACGTATTCGGGTTTGAAACGGATTGGGATGCAAGCGAAGAGAAAATTACGCTGACAAAAGACGGGCGGAATATCGTGATGCACATCGGTAAGTCGGAGATACTGGTAGACGGCCAGACCGTGCATTTTGAGGGGGCAGTCCCGATGGTGAAAAACAACCGGACATATTTACCCGCCAGCAAGTTGGCCGAAATTCTTGGTATTCAGGTTGACTGGGATGGAAATACAAGAACCGCAACATTTACTCGCCCATAGAATCCAGGTTGGCAAACGTTTTGCCTGTAGCCAAAGTTCCGAAAGGAGCGAAGTCTACAGGCTATTTTTAGTTACCTATGTTCCACCAGGCTACGAACAGGCACGCTTTGCTCGTGTTCTGGTTCATTCAGGGGAAAGATTCTGGCCATTTCCGTCTCTTCATCTACATGCTGAATATAGACAGGGACTTCGTTAAAGGTGACTTGGGTCATGACGGGAGAGTTGACGATCTCTTTGGCACGTTGGGTGTTCATGGGGAAGACCTCCTGAGATTGATATTGTCCTGAGTATTATTAGCCGGGGATGGGAAAGTATTCCTATTGCCGTGCATGTCATTCGATTATTTGAAGGAAACAGAATTCAGAATATAATCCCGAAAAGCAATAACGGCAGGGGGATGGTAGGTATGTTTCAGCAAGGCGAGAACGGTTGGTTTTTTTATCGATTTTGTTAATCTGACGGTAGAAACTGTATCGTTGTCGCTTGATTTCACCCCTTTGGAGGAAACAAGGGAAACCCCCATCTCTTTGCTGACGAGGTCAAAACGTGAATAGAGACTGCTGCTTTCGCAAACGATGTCTGGATTAAAATTGGCTTCTCGACACGCTTGCAGGGCCAAATTGTACGCGCTATGAGTCCGGCTTGGGAAAATAAACTTCTCATGAGCTGCTTCAGCCAGGTCGATTTTGTCTCGATTGGCAAACGGGTGGTTTTTGGGTGTTACAAGAACGAGATCATCATCAATCAGTTCGTAAATTTCAGCAAGATTGTGCAGGTTCATTTCTACAGGAGGGGTAATGATTGCGATATCGATTTGGAACGTTTGCAGCATTTCCAATAACTTGTAGCTTCCTTCTTCCACAATCATAATGTTCAATCCAGGATAATCCTTGCGAAAATTCGCGATAATCGTTGCTAGATTGCCCATAGAATTGATAGCGCCAATTTTGATTTTTCCTTTGGCAAGCCCTGCGTATTCCTGCATCCGATTTTTGGCTCTTTCAATATCCGATAAGATTCGCTTCGCATAAAAGATAAATTCCTCGCCTGCCGGAGTGGGTCTGACCGTTCGGGTCGTCCGGTCGAATAGCTTGACACCGAGCTCTTCTTCTAATTTCGTCACTTGCTGTGATAGCGTGGATTGTGAGACACAGATCTCTTCTGCGGCCCGTGTAAAATGATTGTGCCTTGCTATTTCAATGACGTACTGCAACTGATGCAATTCCATAAAGACACCAGCTTTCTATTTATCGTTATTACTTATGAATGCTTTGATTATACAGATTGAATTTTATAAATAATAGGATAATAATATTCGTAATCTATTGAAATTTTCGATCAATAATTGTGAAAATGTAAACGCTATCTCGCAACAGTGAGGAGGGGCTGGAAAATCCCGAGCAATTGGGTACAGACAGAAAGTTCACTATAGGAATAGACATGAGGTGGCAGACAGAATGTTTGAATCGGCAGTAACTGAGTTGGGTTTCAAATTCGGCGGCGATCTACATACGGAGGTCCTGGTGATGGGTGGCGGATTCGCCGGAATAGGGGCGGCCGTAGGAGCAGCAAAATGCGGAGCAGAGGTGCTTCTCATCGAAAAATACGGTTTTCTCGGCGGAATGGCTACTACCGCCGCAGTGAGCACAATTTGCGGCGCTTATTCGGCAGATAAAGAGAGCAAAATTATCGGCGGGGTAAGAGACGAGCTATTCCTAGAACTGAGCAAGCTGGGCGGAGCGAAAGAAGCGGTTGATTTCGGGCAGCATCGGGCGGATACGTGCGACCATCACTTACTGAAGGTTGCCATTGACCGCTTGCTGGCCCATTACAAAAACATCCAGCTCTTGCTGCATACGCAAGTCATTGGTGTAAAAAAGGAAAGCGGCAACATCGAATATGCCATTATTACGAACAAAGAGGGAGTCTTCCGCGTATTCGCCAAAACATTCGTGGATTGCACAGGAGATGCGGATGTTGTACCGATGGTAGACGCCCCGTATGTCATCGGCAATGAAAATGGGCAGGTTCAAGCAGCGACGACCATTTTTAAAATGGGGGATGTCGATTTCGAGGAAGCGAGGACAATTTCCCGTCAGCAATACAAGGATCTGGCACAAGCAAGCATTGACAAGGGCGAGTACGAGTTTACCCGTACTTCTGGGGTTTATATGGAATCTGCGGTAGGCAATTCAATCATTGCCAACTTGAATTGGATCTCTTTTTCTGCCATAGATGCCAAACAAATGACAGAAGCCGAAATAGAGGGTAGAAGGTCCAGCATTGAGTACAGCAAATTTTTACGAGACAAGGTTCCAGGCTTCAAGGATTCCCATCTAAGTGAAATCGCTACTCAAATCGGCGTCCGGGAATCGAGAAGAATCGTTGCCGAATTTGTCCTGACAGAGGACCATGTGATGCAGGGAGCAACGTTTGAGGACGGGATTTGCTGGGGGGCTTGGCCAGTCGAATATCACGATGCGGTCGAGAACAAAACAATCAAAACCTACTTGAAGCAAAACTACCAGATTCCCTATCGGACGATGATTCCTGGAAACGTCGACAACCTGCTTGTGGCAGGGAGATCCATTTCGACCACGCATTTTGCCAATGCTTCTACCAGAGTCATGTCCATCTGCATGGCGATCGGACAAGCGGCTGGCGTTGCGAGTGTAATAAGCATTCAGGATCAGGTGCTTGTAAAAGATATCGATACAAATAAATTACAGAAACAATTACGCGAGCAAGGTGCAATCATTTAGTTCATGAGGGGGAGAATTTTCATGTTCAAGCAAAAAAAGAGTTCTTTCTGGAAAAAGAGAGCAGCCTTTTGTCTACTGGCGAGCATGCTTCTCGTATCCGCATGCAGCAGCGGACAGAATCAGGGCGGCCAGCCACAATATCCGACGAGACAAATCGAGGGTATTGTACCATTCGGTGCAGGAGGCGGGACCGATCTCGTGGCGCGTGCGATTGCCACTGTCGCCGAAAAACAGCTGGGTCAATCCATTAACATCACGAACAAACCCGGAGCTACAGGTGCAGTTGGAACCAAGTATGTCTACGACAAAGCAGCAGATGGCCATACCTTGCTGTTCTCTGCAGAAAACCCGACTGTCTATGGTGTTCTGAAGCTTTCGGAACGGAGCTTTGAGGATTTCTACCCGGCTCACATCTTGGGCCGCGGTTTGGCTGCCATCACCGTACACGAAAATTCCAAATACAAAACCATGACGGATTTGATGAATGATGTAAAGGCAAATCCAGGCGACATCAAAATGGGAACGACTGGTCCAGGTGGACTTTCCTATATGGTAACAGCGATGCTCAGCCAGAGTGAGAACGCTGAATTTAACATGGTTCCTTATGATGGAGAAGGCCCGATCGTTACAGCGCTGCTCGGTAACCATATTGACGTTTCGATCGTCAGCTTGTCAAAAGCGATTGAAAATGCAAAGGGCGGGAAAGTTCGCGTCCTGGCTGTCGTCAACGATGCAAAGGTAGAAGAGCTTCCAGACGTACCAGCCATAACCGAGGAATTGCCAGCTATGGCGAAATATCTGCCATGGGGACCTTTCTATGGCGTGTGGGTGAAAAAAGAAGCGCCTGATCACGTCAAGCAAACGCTGGAAAAAACATTCGCAGAAGCTTCCAAGAATGCGGATTACCAAGCATTGTTAAAAAATTTGGCGATCATCCCGATGGGCATCAGTGGTGCGGAAGCAGAGAAGTTCTGGCGTGACCAGCAGTCGATCTCAGCTTGGTTGTTACAAGATGCAGGTGCAGCTAAAGTAAGCCCTGAAACCTTGAATATCCCCAGAAAACAATAGTTGAGTTTAAAAGCTACCAGTTCCCATGTCATTATGCAAAGAGGGGTATATTCTATCTCTCTTTGCAAATGTGATAGTCGTCGGGTATCAAATTGGCATCGGAACGATTGGAAAGGAGCAAGCTTATGTTGGCCGATCGTGTCGGAGGATTGATAAGCATCATCTTCGGTGGGCTTTCCCTTTACGAAGCTATACGATTATACCCTACTAGTTTGAGTTTTTATGTAGGGGATCACATCATGCCGGGCGTGATTGGCATAGGATTGATCATTCTCGGATTACTTGCGGTCATTGTGAAAGGACAAATCTTTCAAGTTGAATTTCCTGACCGTCAAATGACACGGAAAATAGTCGGCATTTTTGGCGTTTTGGTGGGCTATTGTGTTCTCCTCTATTTTTTGGGCTTTGCCATCGCCACTTTTATCATTTCCATCGGATTATTTCGGATTATCGGTTCTTACAATTATCGTAAATCGATGCTCTTTTCCGCGATTCAGACGGTGTGCGTATACATTGTATTTGATTACTGGCTGGATATGCCATTCCCTGCTGGGATATTCAACTTGTAATTCAGGGGGTGACTTGTAAATGGAAACTTTAAACTTACTGCTAGACGGATTTTCGGTTGCCCTTTCACCCATGAATATCATGATGGCGCTGTGGGGAGCATTGATTGGCACATTGGTCGGCATGTTGCCGGGCCTTGGACCGACTTCCACGATTGCGATACTATTGCCGGTCACCACGGTACTGGGGCCAACAGAAGGCATCATCATGCTGTCGGGGATCTATTACGGCTCCATGTACGGGGGCTCGACCACTGCCATATTGCTCAACATTCCAGGCGAGGTATCCGCTGTTCCTACATCCTTGGATGGGTATCCCTTAGCCAAACAAGGTAGGGGTGGACCAGCGCTCGGCATTGCCGCGATCGGTTCCTTTGTTGCCGGAACGATGGGTGTAGTTGGCCTTGTTTTTTTCGCGCCTCTGCTTGCTGATCAAGCGTTGAAATTCGGCTCGCCCGAGTATTTTGCTCTGATGTTCCTGGCATTAACGGTTATTGTCAATTTAGCCGGTGCGTCTTTGATCAAAGGATTGATCATGGGGCTCTTTGGATATTTGCTTTCTATGACAGGGATCGGACTTACAGGTGGCCAGGTGCGCTTCAGCTTCGGTATCGAGCCGTTGCAAGCAGGCATTGACATCATCAGCGTCGTGATTGGTTTATTCGCTATCTCGGAAGTTATCAAAGGGATGGAAGAAAACACGCAATCAATTGCTGTTGGCAAAATCACCAACATTTACCCGAAGTTCAAGGAAATACGCGAGAATTCCGGGGCTATGTTTAGGGGAGGCTTAGTCGGTTTTTTCCTGGGGCTTTTGCCGGGATGCTCCGCTGCCGTTACCACTTTTTTGGCCTATGACCTGGAGAAAAAGGTGTCAAAAAACCCTGAAAGATTCGGGCATGGCGAAATGAAAGGGGTTGCGGCACCTGAAGCGGCCAATAATGCAACCAGCTCTTCGGGATTCATTCCCCTGTTTGCTCTGGGGATTCCTAGCTCAACCACGCTGGCTGTTTTGTTAGCTGGTTTCATGATTAACGGGCTCACGCCAGGACCTACATTGTTTGAAGAGCATGCCGAATTTGTATGGGCCGTTATTGCCAGTATGTTCGTTGGCAACGTCATGCTGCTGATTTTAAATCTGCCGCTAATCGGACTGTGGGCCAAATTGACAAAAATCCCGTATGGCATTATGGGACCTGTGATTTTGATCCTCAGCTTTGTCGGCGCGTATTCGATCAATAACAGCTTGTTCGATGTATTTGTCGCCATCATCTTCGGTATCATTGGATATTTTCTGTATAAATATCGTTGGCCGGTTGTTCCTTTGCTATTAGCATTTGTTCTGGGACCGATGTTTGAAAAATCGTTTATCCAGTCTATGGCCATGTCGAAAGGAAGCTTTGCGATTTTCTTCACAAGACCGATTTCGCTGACCATCTTCGTGTTAGCCTTCGTTCTGTTTATCGCATCCATCGTAATGATGAAACGTACAAAATCAAGGGTTAAGGATGCAGTGGGATCTGATGTAGAGATTACGGAGTAAATCCATACGTCTTGGATACAATGGGGATGCGACGAATCGCGTCCCCATTTTGTAAAAGTTCGAGAATTATTTTTAACTAGCACTGCTTATGGGCAGAATAATCGTAATCTCTCTTGTAGACCCTCCAAGACTTCTTCTGGCACTTCTCTGACCTTGATGTCCCCACCTAGAAAAAGGAGCCAATTTGTTATTTCGGTCAATTCTTCGGAATTAGTAACATTGATAAAAGTCTTTAGAATGGCGGTGGTTTGGTAAGGATTCGTATAGGAAAGGGAAACTTTTAAAGGATGGTATTTTTTGAACTGTGCAATCGCCTTTGGACCAAGTTCCAGGACAAGGTTCGTACCTTCTTCCTGCTTTCTTAGTTTTTCTACTATTTTTTTTCTGCTTACTCTTTTTTTCGTAGGGTATGGTTTGACATCGGTGAGATTGTCGACAGGGATAATCCGACTTTTTTCATCCTTTAAGTCAAAGCCTTCAATCAGCCAAAGGCCTTTTTCATGATAAAGGTGCAAGAGATAAATGGGATAAGACTTGATTTCCTTCTCTTCTTTGACGGAAATCAATAAACAGGTATCCAAAAGAAGGATTTGGATGAGTTTTTCTAGCATGGGATGGGGGAGATCCGATAGGTCAAGCAGGTCGGGATTATGGGGGTTGGTCCCTTCAAAAAGCAAGATTTGATTTAACAGAACAAGGTCATCTTGCTGGTTTTGTGAGATGAGGCCGAGTAATTTTTCAGCTAGAGACTGACGACTTTTTAGATAAGGGAGTTGTTTATTTCTTGTGGCCATAAAGGCGATAAAAAGAGCTTTAATCTCATTATCGGTAAAGCGAACAGAGGGAAGGACAGAGTTGTTCATGACAAAGTAACCCCCAGCCCTTCCAACTTCAGCGACTAGTGGCACCCCCATGGCTTCAATTTCTCTGATATCTCGAATAGCTGTCGAACGAGAGATGTTAAATTCTCGCATGATTTCAGAAATGGTAAAGTAGGCCCGGTTGTTGATATACCGCATGATAATATTAATCCGTTCAACTTTTTTCATCGGGACCTCCTAAACAGTATCATTTTTTGACATGATTTAAGTCTATTATAAACTCATCAAGGGAAAAGACATATCATTGGATCCATGTAAAAACGAGGAGGGTTTTGGATTATGGCAGATTATACTCTGGAAGAAAAAGATGGCTTTACCGTTTTAGGTATTGGATTTGAGATTACGAGCGAATTCAGAGACTTCGCAGGCATTAATAAGGAAAAAGCAGACTTTTGGTCGGACATCAAACAAGATGGAAGGCTAGACACTTTAAAAGCCGTCGCCACAAATGACTACATTTTTGCCGTAAACGAAGCGGTGAATAGCAAGATGATGCATTATGCTGGCGTCATGACTGAGGCAACATTACCGGAAGCAACTAGAGTGATCCAATTTCCGAAGGGGGAATATCTGGTTGTGAAAGGGGAAGGGAAATCGTTTGATGAGTTGAGCAATACGCTTACTGGCATTGCCTTTGGTAAAGTCTTGCCAGAAGCAAAGGATTTTGCCTACGTTGGTGGACCAAATGCAACGGTTGAGATGGGGGTGCGAAACGGCTTGGTAGTCGGTGAAATATGGATTCCTGTAGTTAAGAAATAAAGTGATGATAGGAGGCATGGACTTGTCCTATATTGTTGATTTTAAAAATGTGTCTACGGTTGGTTTAGAGTCTTCACCTGTAGCAGAAGCGCTTGCGGGTCTACGAGCGAATGAAGCCCGTTACTTTATGAACAAATACAAGCATGAATTTACGGTTGTACCAGCCAGCGAAAGCCAGGAGACCCTTGATTATGTGAACCGAATTTTGAAAGAAGAACGTAATATTGAGTTTGCGGCCAAACCTTTGGAGACGTCGCGTTTTCAAGTGGAAAATATCCAATTTGCCTACGTCTTTTATGAGGATGGTCTGGGGCTCAATGTCATGTATACGATTGATGACCCAAAGAAGCGGGCCGTTGGTTTTAAGCTTTCTGAGGGGATGGAGGTACCGAAGGAGCTAGAAGAGAAGTTTAAATTTGCTAGGCAGAAGTCTAAACTGGCTGGAACCATTCGGGGCTCGTATTTTGTCATCAAAGGAGAATACTAAAGTACTCCAATCTTGACGCTCCCCTCAAAAAATAGTATACTGATAAACAAATTTAATAAGACCTCACTTTTTACAGTGAGGTAGAGGCGCGATATTTAACAGTCCTTAGTGGAGTGCGAGAAAACGATGAGACTAGGGAGAAGGAAATGTCGCCGAAGCTTGTAATATGCTCGGTATTACATGCTGGGTCTGCAGTTAAGAGCTGCAGGACTGTCTCAATAAATTCCCCGATTTATTGAGTTGAGCTATCTCGTTTGGGTTAAAAGGGAGGTTTATGGAAGACTATGGAAATAGTGCGGCCTGAGACTTTCTCAGGTCGCTTTTTGCGTTTTTCTACAAAGTCCCTGTCACCGATAGGGGGCGACGAAGTTTTCCTACCATCATCAGAAAAGTCAAAAGGAGAGAACAATCTTGAAAAAACAGTCATCATTTCTCGCTATCTTTCTATCAGCTATGATCCTACTTACCGGGTGCGGCACAAGCTCGGGCAGCAGCTCGGCGGCGGATCCAGCACAAGCACCTGCTGGAGATTCTACTTTTAAGGTCGGCCTTGAAGCGGGTTATGCGCCATTCAACTGGACGCAAATGGACGATTCCAATGGCGCCGTAAAAATCGATGGCAGCTCTGAATTTGCGGGTGGCTACGATGTGGAAATCGCGAAGAAAATCGCGCAAAGCCTGGGAAAAGAATTGGTCGTCGTGAAAACAGAATGGGATGGTCTGGTTCCATCTCTGACCTCTGGAAAAATCGATGCGATCATCGCGGGTATGTCTCCAACTGCTGAGCGTAAAGAAACCATCGACTTCTCCGACAACTACTACAAATCCAACCTGGTGATGGTTGTGAAGAAAGGCAGCAAATATGAAGGTGCGACTTCGATCCAAGACTTCAAAGGAGCGAAGGTAACGGCACAATTGAATACCTTCCACTACTCCGTGATTCCGCAAATCGAAGGTGTGCAGCAGCAGCCGGCATTGGACAACTTCCCTGCGATGCGCGTGGCTCTGGAATCTGGCGTGATCGATGGTTACGTGTCTGAGCGTCCGGAAGCGGTGAGTGCAGCAGCGGCGAATCCGAACTTTGTGATGGTAGAATTCAAAGACGGTTTCCAAACCTCCGAAGATGATACGGCTATCGCGGTAGGTGTAAAAAAAGATAGCGAATTGACTCAAAAAATCAATGAAGCATTGGCTGGTCTTTCTGAGGAAGAGCGCACCCAAATTATGGATGCGGCGATCAAGAATCAGCCAGCAGCACAATAACAGAATCGAGAAACCGGCTGCATCACGATGCAGTCGGTTTTAACTGCTAGAGACGAGAGTCCCTCCCAAGCCTGACGGTAGTAAAAGAAAAGGACGATGAAATGGAGGACAAACATGAGTTTTGATTGGATGATCAGAATACTTTCCGAGAACTGGCCCATGTTCCTGCGGGGAGCGGGGACCACACTGTATATCGCCTTGATCGGTACCATATTGGGGGCAGTGATCGGGCTTTTGGCTGGGGTGATCCGCACGATTCCACTTCCGGAACGTGGGGCCAAACGAATCGGTCTGAAAGTGATCAATGCCCTATTCTCCACGTATATTGAATTCTTCCGGGGAACACCGATGATCGTGCAAGCGATGGTAATCTATTACGGTTCTGCTATGGCCTTCGGTATGGATATCGATCGATTGTTTGCCGCCGTCTTTATCGTGTCTATCAATACAGGCGCGTATATGGCAGAGATCGTCCGCGGGGGCATTGTTTCCGTTGATAAAGGCCAATACGAAGCCGCTCAAGCGATTGGGATGAACCATCTGCAAACGATGTTTCACGTTGTCTTGCCACAGGTTATTCGCAATATCTTGCCGGCAACGGGGAATCAATTCGTCATCAACATTAAAGATACGTCCGTACTGAACGTGATTTCTGTAACGGAGCTGTATTTCACGACAAAATCGATCTCGGGGAACAACTTCCGGTATTTTGAAACGTTCTTTGTGGCTTGCGCGATTTATTTAATCATGACAGTGATTGTCTCCAGAGTACTTCGTTACCTCGAGCGGAAACTGGATGGCCCAGAGAATTACACGATGACGCAAACGAATCTGGAAGCGCGATAATGGGGGAAGGAGGAGTGAGAATGGACACCATCGTTGATATTCAGCATTTGAACAAGTCTTTTGGAACCCATCAGGTATTGAGGGACATTAATTTTTCCGTGAACAAAGGAGAAGTGGTCTCGATTATCGGGTCTTCAGGATCTGGGAAATCCACCCTTCTTCGCTGTATCAATCTCTTGGAAAAGCCAAGTGGCGGTCAAATCATCTATCGCGGCGAAAACATCTTGGACGAGAAGCATGATATTTTTGCTTACCGCAGACATCTCGGGATGGTGTTTCAGCAGTTTAACCTCTTCAATAACCACAATGTATTAAATAACTGCGTGGTAGGACAGGTAAAAGTGTTGAAGCGCTCCAGGGAAGAGGCAGAGAAGGTAGCGATGAAGTATTTGCAGGTCGTCGGGATGGACAAATACATCAACGCGAAGCCGAAACAGCTATCCGGTGGGCAAAAGCAGCGGGTGGCCATTGCAAGAGCGCTATCCATGGACCCGGATGTGATGCTGTTTGATGAACCAACCTCTGCGCTTGACCCGGAGATGGTCGGCGAAGTGCTGAAGGTCATGAAGGAGCTTGCAGGATCCGGCCTAACCATGCTGATCGTGACGCACGAGATGGAGTTTGCGAAGGATGTCTCCGATCGTGTGGTGTTTATGGACAAAGGAATCATTGCAGAAGAGGGAAGCCCAGACCAGATCTTCAATCATCCGACGCAGGAGCGGACGAGAGAGTTCTTGGCGCGTACGATAAAACAGGCGTAGTGCGCAAAGCAGGTAAATGTAGCGTAATTTGTCAAATTGCATGTGCGTCAGATAAACGCAGGATCTTGCGGATATCTGACGTTTTTTTGTTTGGCTCAACCCTAAAAATACCGATATGATACATACACAAGGACGAAAATAAGGCCGGCGAGACGAACCATTTTCGTCGATCTATCCTGCGCAAGCGTGTCGATCAGCAATAATACAGCAACAGTTCCAAGCAAGATCCAACCAGCTGTCATCCCTGTTTCATTGGTTAATAGGCCGTATTCAACAGAGAGACTAAGTAACAGCATTCCTAGTACGATCAATATTCCAGCAATAATCAGAAGTATTTTCGTTTTATTGGGAACTAGCCATTTCTTCATAAGTGCCCTCCTATGGTCAGGATCCGATCGTGGGTCCACTTAAATCAGATAGGGCAAGCGTAATGAAAGCCATTCTACTCGCTTTAACGGGGGGAGAATGGCTTTTTACAGTACTAGTCACGTGAAGGGAATTCACCCTGCAAACAAATAATGAAATTTTGAGCAATAAAAGGCTGCATGTTGTTATGAGGCTGTGAGCCGCCCGTTACATTCAGTGCAAGCGGAGACATTTGGACATTGGGGGTTGGATCAAACATATTGGGGGGAGGGCTGAATGGGTCCAATTCAGGAGCTGGTGCCCAGTAGTTGTTTGCCGGACTGTCCGAATTGTTACCGCCTGCTTCAATCGCTTGTGGCACGTGAGTGTGAGATGGGATTTGGGTTGTCAGCAGTGTGACGGTTGGGCTTCCTACCGTACTCCCTACGGTGTGAGGGGTTAGACCTTGACCGTTGCCTTGACTCATGACGGCTTTACCCATCAGATTCGGCAAGGCAAATGTTGTTTTTCCGTCTCCGCCGTACTGTACGCCAAGTATGGAATAGAGAGCTGTATATTGCGCGATATTAAGCAATTGACCGGCGCACAAGGCCCAGCCTTTGGGGGCAAAATTGCCAGCGAAAATGCGGATTTCACCGATATAAGCGTCTGCCATATATAGTCCTCCTTTTAGTTTCTGGATGGGTAGATCCCTTCGATTGCAATCGCATAGTTCAATACCAGATAGGGCTGCATGTTGTTATGGGCTTGGCTGCTGCCCGCAGTGGAAAGAGAATTGGCGTTCATTGGAACCATAGAAGCAGCCGGGCCATATGTATTATCAGCCACAGCCCAGGCATTATTGATTGCTGAAGCCGAAGATGCTAGGTTCGAAGAGGCACTTACCTGGTGGGTATGCTGGGGAATCTCGTTTGTGGTAAGAACATGAGCAGCCTCACCTTGAGCGGTGCCCAAAGGAATGGTCGAGCTTATGTGAATTGGTACGCGACCGCGGTAATCTGGCAGGGCAAAGGTTGTTACTCCGTTTCCGCCGTACACGCTGCCAAGCAGGCTGTAGAGTGCCTGGTACTGATTGGTTTGCAGGATCTGTCCTTCACAAAACATCCAACCTCTTGGTGCGTAGTTATTGGCAAATAAGCGAATTTCGCCGAGAAATGGTTCAGACATCGTAGTAGCCTCCTTTTAATAATGGATATTGCTGCTAGTGTTGGGGTGGATAAATCCCATATAAGCTAATGATGAATGAGATCGTGACAGTTGGCATCATATTGTCGTGTGGTTGATTGCCGCCAATTGGTGAGACAAGCAGTGCGTTCATATTGACAGGTGTGCTGCCGGAGCCATTAGAAAAGTTGAGGTTGGGGTTGGCTGCCCACAAGGAGTTTGCAGGCGTGCTTCCAGTAGAAACGGTAGAGTTCGCATTGGGAACATGCGTGTGCGCAGGTAATTGACTCTGCGTTAACGTTACGGTCTCCGTGCCACTCTTGGAAGCTCGAGGGTAATTTGTACTGGGGTGAATCGCAACCCTCCCTTGCAGATCAGGCAAGGCAAAGGTATCTTGACCATTCCCTCCATACGTGGTACCAATCAGTGCATAAAGGGCTTCATTCTCGCTGATGTTCAGCAGTTGACCATTGCACAGCGCCCACCCACTTGGGGCAAAATTGCCTGCAAACATGCGAATTTCACCAAGATAGGATTCACTCATAGGGGTCACCTCTTAATAAGATTTTATTTAGAAAGGCCCTACACCAGATGGTGTTGGAGTCCATTTCATACGAATGTGGATCCCGGTACGGCTGATTGGGTGAAAGCCAAGGCGTTCATAGAGTAGTAAAGCGGGGTTATTAGGCAACACACTTAGAAGAATTGTACGAGATAAAGAAAAGGCTTTCGCTTGCAAATCTTGAATGATTCTGGTGCCGATGCCTTCGTTACGATAGTCAGACAATATGGTGATGTCAACGATGGTAATGGATATATCGTTAATTGATACCATAATCCGACCTATCGGAGTATTCTGATAAATGATCACTGAGTGCTCTGCGTCCGGGTACTGAGTGGCATATGAATGCTTCTGAGCCATCCATTGCAACTGCAAAAATTGCTGTTGCATTGTTTCTTCCCATCCCCAAGCTTTTAATTCAGATAGACGGGTGCTAGCATACAGTTCAAATAAAAAGGAGTCATCCGTGTCACGTACTGGTCGTTTATGTATCATATTATTCACCTCGTACCACCGTGAAAGAATTGACTAGAATTGTCATATTGTATCATATATAAAAAAATATTCCACAACTTTGTAAAAAAATGTATAATGGAGCTTGTTGGTATGTATACTCCACCTCCGAAGATACCAAACGGGTCAAAATAAGTAGATGAACACATTAAAATTATAAGCGTACCTTCTACTTGAGTAAAATCTCCATTCGCTTCGATATTTGAATGACTCCCTCCACTTGCATGATTTCCCATACCTTTTTGAAACTAATGTTTTGAGTGTTTTTTTGTGAGAAATAGGAAAAAGGGGCTGATGGTCTAAGAACTTTGTAAGATCGGTTTCAGTATAAAAAGAACAAGTTTTTCGAGTTAGGAATTGAGAGAAATTTTCTCGGTTAATGTTGTATTTTTAATGTCTCACATGGGGGATTAATAATGAAAAATAGTAGGATTATAAGCATTTTGATGGCATTCTTACTAGTATGTTCTGCTTTTTTAGGGGGAGGCATTCCTAAGGCAGATGCAGCTGTTGCAACATGGTCCAATGTTCAAGAGGTACCACCAAATACTACTTTTACGGAAGTTGTCTATGGAGATGGGGTTTGGTTCCTGTTTGCAAGTAATGGAAACTGGTGGGAATTAACAGGCGATAGCATGTCGAAACTAACTACTAGCACCCTTTTATGTCAAGTACGGTCAGCTTTGTATGTTGAAGATGAATGGATTGCAGGATGCGTAAATGGAAAAATTTATGTCTCAACTGATAAAGGAAGCACCTGGAACGAAAAACAGACTGCATTGAATATGACTAATATTAGTTTCGAAGGAATTGCTTATGATGGGAGTGAAACGGTTGTTCTGGCAGGTCGGTCAGGGCAAGTAGGAGGAACATCAGGGGCTATTGTCACTTCTGATGTAAGAGACAACTGGGTCATCAGTAAACAGGGCGAGATTCAATTTTGGGATGTGACGAATGGTGAAGGGAAGTTTATTGCCGTTGGTCAAGAGACAGGTAAAGGAGTCATATACTCCTCTATTGATGGTGAAGAATGGAATAAAGTATCGATTTCACAACCTCCCACCATATTGAGGGGGGTAGCCTATGGTTATGGAAAGTTTGTCGCCGTGGGGTACGAAGATACAGTTGGTAAGATATATGTTTCTGAAGATGGAGAGACTTGGGAGGAAGAAAGTCCTCCAGCAATCGCTATGCTCTCCAGCGTTACTTTCGGTGCGGGCAAATTTTATGCTGCGGGGGCAAATAGACTCGTTATTTCTTCTGTAGACGGATTGATTTGGGAGATTGAAAATACAGTTTCAGGCGCTGGTGCTTTCTCTCAAGTTGCTGCAATAGATGGCAGAGCATATGCTATAGGGTCAAATCTTCTTCAAACTTCCGCTGTTCAATCCCCAGTAGATGATACTACACCCCCAGAATTATCCGGTGTTAACTATAGCGACATTACACAAACAAACGCTACGATTACTGCAACAAGCAATGAAGATGCAACATTGTATTACGTGATCACGACGAGTCCGACGGCTCCTACGAAGGCGCAAGTCATATCTGGACAAGACGAAACCGGAGTAGCCGCTATCAAATCAGGAAACAGTGCGGCAACAGCGAATACAGCGAAAGAGTTTCAGGTGACAGGACTGACACCTGAAACGCAATATTATGTCTATTTTGTCGCGAGAGATAGTAGCAACAATGCTAGTGATGTTAGTCATACCAGCTTTACTACAAGCGCTGTCCCGAAACCAGCCAATGCTATGAACAACAGTGTGACAGCAAATCCGACATCGGTTACGTTGGGAGCGTCGATCATTCTTACAGCAACAGGGGATCGGCAAGCAGCCAACGGAACGGTAATCGGAGATGAACAGTATGTTCCTGTCGATTGGACTTCAGATGATGGGGCTGCGGGAACATTTAGTCTAAACGGAAGTGACTATACTTCTACCTACACCCCTACAGGGGCAGGTACTCGTACAGTAACGGCGACATTTAAGAAAAATACGTGGAACGGAACGGTGTGGAATGACAGCGGCTCATCGGATACCAAAACGGTAACATTAACGGTGAATGCACTGGTCAATGCCGAAACGCCAAGGATTACGACACAGCCTGCTGATCAAACGGTAAATGTCGGCGGAAACGCGACATTGAACGTCAGCGCATCCGTAACAGATGGTGGAACCTTGAGCTACAAGTGGTACAGCAATTCGACCAAATCAAATAGCGGCGGCACAGCGATAAGTGATGCGGAAAGTTCCACATTTTCTGCACCAACCACAAGTGTAGGCACGACCTACTACTACGTAGAAGTGACGAACACCAATACTGGAGCTACAGGTAGCAGAACAGCAACCGCAACGAGCAATCCGGCAGAGGTGAACGTGAACTCACTGGTCAATGCCGAAACGCCAAGGATTACGACACAGCCAGCAGACAAAACGGTGAATGTAGGCGGCAACGCAACTTTGAGCGTGACCGCTTCTATATCAGATGGAGGTACGCTGAGCTACCAGTGGTACAGCAATACGACGAACTCGAATAGCGGAGGCACAACAATAAGCGGCGCGGAAAGCTCCACATTTGCTGCACCAACCACAAGTGTAGGCACCACCTACTACTACGTGGAAGTGACGAACACCAATACCGGAGCTACAGGTAGCCAGACAGCAACCGAAACGAGCAATCCGGCAGCGGTGAACGTGAACTCACTGGTCAATGCCGAAACGCCAAGGATTACGACACAGCCAGCAGACAAAACGGTGAATGTAGGCAGCAACGCAACTTTGAGCGTCACTGCTTCCGTAACAGACGGAGGTATCTTGAGCTACCAGTGGTACAGCAATACAACGAATTCGAATAGCGGAGGCACAGCAATTGGCGGTACAAACAGCTCCACATTTGCTGCACCAACCACAAGCGTTGGCACGACCTACTACTACGTAGTAGTTACGAACACCAACACGAGCGTGACGGGTATCCAGACAGCAACCGCCACGAGCAATCCAGCAACAGTAACCGTTAATCGCCCAGCTGAACCGACACTCAGGGAAATCATCAGCGTCACCAATCCGCACTCCATTACCGGTGTGGCGAATGGTACACCGAAAGAAGCAGATGCGCTTGGATTGCCAAAAACGGTCGAAGTCACACTGGACAATGGTAGCAAGCCGGACATCGAAGTCAAATGGGATGTGGCAAGCACCGATTATAACCCGAAAGACAAGGATGAGCAGAACTTTACCGTAACAGGCGAACTAGTGAGATTGCCGAATGGGATATATAACAACCGAAATCTCGGAGCAAGTGTCCGGGTCAGTGTAGATGCAGCCTCAATAGGGGACATCGTTCAGGTCGAGAATCCTGGCGATATTTCTGGCTTGCCGAATGGAACACCGAAAAAGGCAGAAGCATTGGGATTGCCTGAACAAGTAAGAGTGACCCTTGAAGATGGAACAAAGCTGAAGGTCTCTGTCAAATGGGATGTGTCCCGTTCGGAGTATGACCCAACTAGCGAAGAAGCACAGTCCTTTACTGTCACTGGTGAGCTTATGAAGCTGCCAGAAGGGGTAACAAACAGCCAGAAACTCAAGGCCAGCGTTCGCGTCCAGGTGAAGGCAGCAGACGATGGCGGTGAGGATGGCCGCAAGATAGTAAAAGTTACCCAGCCTGCACCGATTACGGGAGTAGAGAATGGTACGCGAAAAACTGCTAAGGCATTAGGGCTGCCTGAAGAAGTGAAAGTAACCTTGGATGACGGAAGTACGCTTCGCGTTGAAGTGAAGTGGGATGTGGAGGATGCCGATTACGATCCTGACAGTCGGAAAAAGCAACGCTTTACCGTCAACGGTGAGCTGGTCGATTTGCCGGATGATGTGGAGAATCCGAAACATTTTGGGGTTAGTATCCGGGTAACGGTGGATGCAGCCGAGCGCGATGATGATCGTGACGATGATCGGGACAACAGGCGAAATGGTGGAAGGGACGATCAATCGGATAAGAATAAGACCCGTTTTGTCAAAGTAGAAGCGGGGGATGACAATGGCCGCTCATTGTCCCTTCAGCTCGAGGTTACACGCAAAACTTCCGCCGGCGGCAAACAGGTAGATGAAGTGGAGTTTGATAAGAAGAAAGCGAAGGAAATTCTAGAAAAGGCAGAAGAAAACAACAAGGATGTCATTCGCATAACGATCGACGATCTGCCGAATGCTCCGGCTGATGAGGTACTAGTGAAATTGCCCGAAAGCACACTTGAGCTGATTCAGGATAGACAGGTAGCTTTGGTGATCAAAACGGGTGGCGTCATCATCACGATCCCGAGAGAAATCGTAGCGGATCTACCGCAAAAAGATCTCTACTTCCGCATCGTTCCGATTCGCCAACGAAGCGAGGAGCAGGCCGTAGCTCAACGGACGCTGAATGCGGAAGAAGTGAAGCAGGCAGCAGGCGGACAGAGCGTACTGATTGTTGGAAAGCCGATGGTCATCGAAACCAATTACAGCAACCGCAGAACCAAAGTGACTTTCCCACTCCAGGATGTCCAATTGCCAACTGAGCCGGGTGCATTGCGTACCTTCCTCACTTCGCTGTCTGTGTATGTGGAGCATTCGGATGGTGACAAGGAGCTGAAGACGGGGGAGATCGTTTACGATCAGCATGGAAAACCTGTCGGCATCGAAATTGAGATCACCAAATTCAGTACGTTTACGATTTTGTCCCTGCAAGGGAAACAAGAGCAAGTAGTGCACACAGCGTATATGACTGGCTATCCAGATGGGACGTTCCAGCCCAACCGAAACATGACACGTGCGGAGGTAGCTGCGGTGATTGCCAGCCTGATGCAAGAAGCTGGACAACAGCAGGAAATAGAGACAACGGCTTCCTTTGCAGATGTGCCGACAAGCCATTGGGCAGCCAAAGCGATTCAGCAGGTGCAAAGCGCCGGACTAATGAAGGGGAATGGAAATGGTTTGTTCCAACCTCATGAAAAAGTAACACGTGGTGAAATGGCAGCCATTCTGGTCAAAATGAAAGAACTGTCAACGCTGGGCAAAAGTGTTTCTTTTGGAGATACGCAGGGGCACTGGGCGCAAGCGAGCATCGACATAGCGGTGGAGCATGGCATGATGAAGGGATATGCAGATGGTTCATTCCGGCCAAATCAGGGAATGACTCGGGCAGAAGGAGCAACCTTGATCAATCGCTTGACTGGAAGAGGGCCACTGATTGGTATCACGAAAGCCATCTGGTCCGATGTTCCGTTGACCCACTGGGCATTTGCGGAAATTGCGGAAGCAACTCAGTCGCACACAGCGATGAAGCTTGTAGATGGAACGGAAGAGATTACCGAGAAGCAGTAAGGAAAAGAGGAAGTCCGTCAGAATTTGCGGACTTCCTCTTTTTTCCGTATTCCCCCGATTGTTTCATTCGTAAAAAGTCTAGCGTCGAATACGGGAAAGAGTGACGAGGAGATTGGATAATCGCCTGTGTCTGGCGTTTTTTGTTTGTTCGAAATAACGAACTAATTACGGAAAATAAATACTGAATTAATATTCGTCTAGTTTAATAAAGCTATAAAATTGCAAGGAGGAATAAAAAATGCTGAATAAGAAACTTGTGAAAACAGGAACTACTTTAGCACTTGCTCTGGCTATTACAGCTCCAGCATTATTACCGAAAGATGTTGTTGCTCAGGATAATTTTAAAATAGAAGCTGTTAAATTTAATGGAATGAAAGCACCATCGACGATTGATGAAATGGTAAAAACGTATACAACTGCTACAGTTACAGTGAAATACAAAAATGGAAAAGAACAAACATTTCCATTGACCTACAAAACTTTATTTAAGTCAGAAGATAAAGTAGCAACAGTAAATGGAGAAAAAATCCCTGCTGGTACACCGATTGATGTAAATGGAAAGCCAATTGTCGATCCAAGCAGCCCAGAGAAAAAATACTTTGTTTCAGATGCACCTGATTCAAACTCGTTATTAAATCCAATTAACGGTAAATTGTACATGATTACTCATTATGAATACCAAACACTTGATGCTGCTGGGAAATCGGCATATGGATTGGTACCCGCTTCTATGTCTTTGACAGAATTGGCTCAAAATCCAAAAACAGGAGAGCTTGAACAAAAATCAGTTAAGAAAATTGACTTTTCAGCAGTAAATGGACTGTGGATCCCATGTAATGGCTCTTTATCACCATGGAATACACATTTAGGTTCTGAAGAATATGAACCAGATGCTCGTCAATTTTTGGATGAAAAATCAAAAACAAGAAGCCAAGTAGAAACATTTGCTCAATTTTATTTTGGCGATAAATCAAAAGCAAATCCATATTTCTACGGATTCACTCCAGAAATTTCAGTAGATAAAAAAGGGAATCCTTCGGTTGTAAAGCATTACAGCACGGGACGTATCTCTCATGAATTAGCGAAAGTGATGCCAGACAATAGAACAGTTTATTTCGGTGACGATGGTGGAAATACAGGATTATTTATGTATGTAGCAGATAAAGAAAAAGATTTATCAGCAGGTACATTATACGCAGCTAAATTCAAACAAACAGGCACTGAAAATGGTGGCTCTGGAGATTTAGAATGGATCAAACTGGGACATGCGACTGATAAAGAAGTGGAGAACATCATTAATAGTGGCATCACATTCAATGAAATCTTTGAAACTTCTGAGGCTCCTGCAGAAGGATTTACAGCGATTAAACAATATTCCTATGGGAAAGTAGAATATCTAAAAGTAAAGCCTGGAAAAGAAAAAGCAGCTGCTTTCCTTGAAACACGTCGTTACGCAGCTATGCTTGGTGCAACGACTGAATTTAACAAAATGGAAGGCGTAGCGCTAAACCAAAAAGATAACAAATTGTATATCGCAATTTCTGACCAAAGCAAAAGCATGGAAAAGGATTCTACAGGAACAGACCCGGCAGACCACATTCAATTACCTAAAATTAAATCTGGTGTAACGTATGAATTAGATTTGAATAAAGGTCAAAAGGACAGCAAGGGAGCAGCTATTAATAGTTCTCATGTAGCTCTTTCCATGCACGGATTAATTGTAGGTGAAGATCTTCCTAAAGCTGATGCTTATGGAAATACAGCTAACGTAGATAAAGTAGCCAATCCAGATAACTTAAGCTATTCGGAAGCAATGAGAACACTCTTTATTGGTGAAGATAGTGGTCTCCACACAAATAACTATGTTTGGGCCTATCATGTTGATACGAAAGAATTAGAACGTATCTTATCTGTCCCAGCGGGAGCGGAAGCAACTGGACTCACGGTAGTAGATGATAGTAATAGCTTTTCTTATATCTTTAGCAACTTCCAGCATCCTGGTGATGAAGTAGCGGATAAAGCCATTACAGCTGTTAATAAAGATGAGTTGCTGAAGGCAGTAGATGAACAAATCGGCATCAATAAAACAGGTGGTATTGGCTACATCTCTGGACTGCCTTCTTTAACAAAGATGAATATCGATGCACCAAAAAAGCCTTAAGTAAAATCAAAAAGCAGGCACAAGACTCACCGCTGTAGCAAAAGGCAAAGCTTGAAACCATAGTAAAAGGGCTGTCATAAAAGTGAGGAAATATCACTTTTGTGACAGCCCTCTTTCGTCTACATGAAAAATACTGCCGTAACAAATTGTTCAATATTCTGCATTTTTACGTATCCTTGTGGTAACTTATAGAGTAGCAGAATTTTTACATATCTTGGTATGCCAGGGCAAAAAATGAACATTCGTAAGAGAGGAGAGCTTCTTGGCAAAAGAAGTCACCAAAATTTCAAATGAAAAAGAGCCATATTCTATTATTGCTAGGGTTACTCGTGGTCATTTTATCCAGTTCGCGCATTTTGTGGATGGAATTGTTTCATGATCAAAAACAGGCTTCCATTCAGAATGGGCAGTTGGATTTGCGTAATTGGAATGCAGAAGATGGTGGCGTTCTCTTGCTCGATGGAGAATGGGAGTTTTACCCCTCACAATGGTTGATGGAAGATGGTCGGCAACCTGTAATAGGCGAGTATGCGCCTAAGCTTCTTCAGGTTCCGGGAGGATGGAATGAAGCATTACATGCTGAAAAGCCAACTCCGTATGGATATGCTTCCTATCGCTTGCGTCTTTATGTAAATCCGGAAAAGAACCTTAATTATAGTATTCGGGTACCCAGTGTGCGCACTTCGTCAGAGTTATATGTAAATGGCCGACTGCTTGCCAAATCTGGGCAGGTGGCGAAAACGAAGGAAGAATATTTAGCGAAGAACCTGCCTTATTCTACAACCTTTACAGCAGACGAAAACGGTGTAATCGATCTGGTGATTCAAGCTGCAAATTATGTGGATAGCCGAAGCAGTGGCATTGTTCGCTCGATCAAATTTGGTTCAGAAGAAGCCATTGCAAAGGAAATGAAAATCTCTGTTTCGATGCAGCTTCTGGCAGCTATTATCTTTCTCATGCATGCTGTCTATGCGTTTATATTGTTTTTACTAGGAAATCGGGAAAAAAAGCTGCTCTATTTTTCTTTGCTGACACTATGTGTAACCATTACCAGTGTATTTAGTAACGATGAGAAGCTGTTCCATCAATTATTTTACATCGGCTATGTCTGGGATTTTCGGCTAGCAAATGCTGCTCTGATTATCGGATTCCATGCTATGTTGCAGTGTACGGATCACCGTGACCTACCTTACTGGAAGAAAGTATATCCTTTTTATTCTGTTATGAATGTAGGAACTGCCGGCATTACGTTGTTTTTAGAACCCCATCAGGTCATTGTGCTCTTTCCGGTTTATTTTCTCTTGGTAAGTATTGCAGCAATAATCACGAGTATAGCTATCTTTAAAAAAGCAATGAAGGATATTAAGAGCCATTTTTTATTGCTTTTTTCTATTCTTGCGCTGGGGCACCATTTACTTTGGTCTGTCATCTGGCGGGAAAGTGGTTTGAGTCTTGTCCACTATCCGTTTGACCTGATTATAGCGATGGGCTGTTATGTCTCTGTATGGTTTCATGATTATTTTCACATGCATGCGAACACCAAGAATCTGGCTGCCACATTACAAAGAATGAATGACCATAAGGACCAATTCTTGGCAAACACTTCGCATGAGTTTAAAAATCCGCTTCACGGCATTTTGAACATGTCACAATCCGTTTTAAAAAGAGAACGACATCTATTGCAGGAAAGGAGTATCAAGGAGCTTGAAACGGTGTTATCGGTAGGACGTCGGCTGACATTGATATTACATGATTTGATCGATGTGATGAGCTTGCGGGAAGGCAATCCGCGTCTACAGAAAAAGGTCATTTTCATTCAGCCGATCGTGACCGGAGTGCTTGACATGCTGCGATTTTACTCTGAAGTGAAGCCTGTGAAAATTGTAAATCAAATTCCGGAAGATTTTCCTCCAGTAATTGCGGATGAGAATCGGGTGATTCAAATCGTTTTCAATATCCTTCATAATGCTGTGAAATACACAAATGAAGGAAAAATTTCGATTCAAGCTTTTTCAAAGGACGGGAGAGCTTATATTGTGATTACAGATACTGGGATCGGTATGGACGAGGATTTGCTTAAGCGCCTATTCCGCCCGTATGAGCAAGCAAACGCTAGTGAAAGCATGATTGAAGGGGGATTTGGGCTAGGTTTAAGTATAAGCAAGCAACTGGTTGAGCTTCATGGAGGTATGTTAGAAGTAGCCTCTGTTTTAGGAGAAGGCTCAGAATTTAGATTTTCGTTAGAGCTGGCGGATGTGAAAGCGGAGGAGGAAAATTTTGTTTCCAACACATTCGAACATGCAGCCTTTCCATCTATGCCCATTCAGATCGATTTGGAAGAAGTAGAAATCCCACCGGTCGCTGCGACAAAAACAACTTTCATCGAGAGGCATCATGATCGTCCGCGTATCTTAATTGTGGATGATGATCCAGTCAACCTGCAGGTACTTGAAGCAATACTGCCGCCAGAGGAATATGAGATAACGATGGTGACGAGCGGTAGAGAAGCGTTGGCGATCCTGGATACGAAGGAATGGGATCTCGTCATCTCTGATATTATGATGCCACAGATGTCGGGCTATGAGCTGACACGAATGGTTCGAAAACGGTTTACACTCACAGAGCTCCCTATTTTGCTCCTTACTGCAAGGAGCCAACCGAAAGATATCCAAAGTGGCTTTTTAGCGGGAGCAAACGACTATGTGACGAAACCAGTGGAAGCAGTAGAAATAAAATCGCGCATTGATTCGCTGACGACGATCAAACAAATGGTCAGGGAACAGGTACGATTAGAAGCTGCATGGCTACAAGCGCAAATCCAGCCTCACTTTATATTCAACGCATTAAATGCTGTCATAGCGTTAAGTGACATTGATCCAGATGAGATGCGCAATTTGCTGAATGAATTCAGCAATTATTTGAGGAACAAATTCGAATTCCAAAACATGGATGGACTTATTCCGATTCAAGATGAACTAAGTCTAGTGCGCTCTTATCTATATATTGAAAAGGTTCGATTCGAAGAAAGACTACAGGTGGTTTGGGAGATCGATGACTGCGAGGAATTAAAAGTCCCCTTTCTTTCGATCCAGCCTTTCGTTGAAAATGCGATTAGGCATGGCATTATGAAACGCGTGCGTGGGGGCAAGATTGTGATTCGGGTGTCTGTCCAAGACACATATACAGAGATATCAGTGGAAGACGACGGGATCGGAATGGACGGAGTTCAATTGCAACGAATTCTAGAAAGAAAAGCAGATAGTCGATTAGGAGTAGGATTGTTTAATACGGATCAACGATTAAAACGGCATTTCGGAACAGGACTTCATATCGAAAGTACAAAAGGTAAAGGGACAAAGGTATCTTTTCATATTAGCAAAAAATTGACTCATCCGATGCGTGACACTGATTCCTCCAACACATTGGCAAACCCCTTGAATATGCATATATAAATTTCTTTTGTCAAAACGAGGGGTGGTTCCTATCGTTGGTAATGTGAAGCCATCAAACCGGGCAAGACCAGCCGTATCAGCTGGACGAATTCGCTTCGCCGGTCTGGCGTGCCTCATGGGCGGATTGCTATGGGCGTTGCTTGTTATTGTCGAACACTTACAGGTATCAGTACCATCAATCGTCACCGATTTACTGATACCAGTCCCGATGTTGCTTGGCATGGCGTGTGGGCCGCTAAGTCTTTTCGCACTCCGTGCCCGAGGGAACAGCAGAATGAAGTGGGGCGGACACATGGGTACATCTATTAGCCTACTGGGAATATGTTCTTATCTGGCAGCAGCCTTGTCAAAATACGTTGTAGGGTATGAAATGGAGTTCTTTTATCCCGTCGGTGCATTACTAGTTGGAATCGGCATGCTAACTCTCGGGATTGTGGTGTTCGTCACACGATCGCTGACAGGATGGCGTCGAATGGCTTCCCTTTTCGTTGGGTTGTACTACGTAGCGATGATCCCGTTCCAAATCGTATTCTTTATTATCCCGAACGGCGAGCCCTCGTCTTTACTGCTCGGGCTCTGGAGTGTCGCATGGATTCTGTTCGGATACGCGATTTGGTCAAGTGCTCCTTACCTCGAACGTTAGACATCGGGGGAGGACACTACTGTTTAAATGTGAAAAGGGCACCCGACCGGATGCCCTTTCGTTTCGCTCTAAGCATTGATTACCCCGTGATAACTTTTTCTTTTGGATAATGGAAGTATGTTTTCTTTTGCTTGCCGCCAATGATAAACAAGAAAGAAGTTAAACCGATTCTACCTATAAACATTAAAACCATGAGAATGCATTTCGCAAAAATGCTAAGATCCGGAGTAATCCCCGTAGATAAGCCTACTGTACCGAAGGCAGAGCAAACTTCAAGGAGAATGGAAACAAGTGGGATTCCTGTATCTGAAATGCTTATAGCAATAACCGAAATGCAGCACATGATAATAGCTAATAGCGTAATGGCTAGCGATTTCAAAATATCATCTTGATGAAGCTCTCGACCAAAGATTTTGATCTCACGGTTTCCTTTTGCAAAGTGATAAACAAATAGAATATTTAAAGCAAATGTCGTCGTCCGAATTCCCCCGCCCACAGAATTAGGGGATCCTCCAATAAACATGAAAATGCTCATCAACAGCAGTGTCGGCATAGAAAATTCGGTAATATCCATTGTAGTAAGCCCGGCACTTCTCGTCGTAGCCGTTTGAAAGAAGGCATAGAAAAAGCTTTCATGCCATGTCAAACCTTTAAAATAATGTTTATATTCAAGTAGTAAAATTAGGATTGTTCCAATAACAAGAAGAATTGCATACGTAAATGTAGTCAACTTCGTAAATAAAGAAAAGCGGAAAGGGTGTCCAAGCAGCAACCTTTCCCTGGATAAATACGTCTTCACTTCAATTAATACAGGGAACCCAATAGCACCAAAAATGATTAACATAATCGTTATCAGTTGTGCAAAATAATCGCCCGCAAAAGGTGCAAGGGATTGTCCGGTTATATCCATCCCAGCGTTTGTTGTCGCACTGACTGATGCAAATAAGCCTTGAAGAAATGCTTCTTCCCAGGTCGGATAATATTTCAAAAAACGAACTCCCAAAATGAGCGCCCCTATAAGCTCTGTTAGGAGAATAATCTTTAGAATTTCTTTTACTAAATGAACGAGTCCTGATAATGTGAATTGATTATTGTCAACCATAATCAGGCGTCGTTCGCGCAATCCAATTTTTCTGCCCAATAGTAGCCAAAAAAACGTACTCATCGCCATAATGCCAATACCCGCAAATTGCAATACGAGCATAATGACGAAATATCCAAATACACTATATGTTTCCGAAATATTAAAAACAGTCAAACCTGTATCACTTACCACACTCACAGCAGTGAAGACTGTATCAATAAAAGTAACTTCTACCCCAGGTTTATGTACTGCGGGAATACTAAATAATATAATAGAAATTAGTACTGCCAGCAAATAATAGCCGGTAATTACCTGGGCAGGTGACCGTTTTTCTAGCCAAGCTCGCACGTTACCCAACATAGATTACATATCCCTTCAATGTTGTGTTTATCGTCAATATTATCGTCAACCATTCCAGGAACCATACCCGATTCTGATCCTCAATGCAAGAAACGGAGCTGAAAGTGGAGTTTATTATACTCCTTACTTTATCACTTGTATAGGAAGGAAATCCGAAAATGACTACTGAATCGATAGGAGAGAAAACATCATGCATGATAAGCAAAATACGGCACCAGACCACACAGCGGTACGGGTCTCGTTGTGGCGGGCATTACACGTACAGATCGATTCACCACCGCATGTGCTTGAAGACGAGGTCGGCCTGCGACTGGTGGCCCCGGAGGACGAATGGCGCCAACGCCCCGACATGGACTCGGAGAGCACTAGCGGATTCCGAGCATCTATCGTGGCCCGCGCTCGCTTTATCGAGGATTTGGTCACCGATCAGCTCGCCCACGGCGTCACCCAGTACGTCATCCTCGGCGCCGGGCTCGACACCTTTGCTCAACGTCGACCGGAGATCGCCTCCCGGATGCGGATCTTCGAGGTCGACCAGCCAGGTACGCAAGGCTGGAAGAGGCAACGCCTGATCGAGCTTGGCTTTGGCATCCCCGAGTGGCTACGACTCGTGCCGGTTGATTTCGAGGCAGGCTGGTCCTGGTGGGAGCAACTGAAGGTTGCCGGTTTTGACGCTAGCCGACCAGCTGTGGTAGCATCCACCGGCGTCACCCAGTACCTCACCAAGGATGCGATTATGGCTACGTTGCGCCAAGTAGCGAAGCTCGCCCCAGGCTCCACGCTGGCCATGACGTTCTTGCTGCCACTTAAGCTCACAGGACCCGAGAAGCGTCCTGAAGTTGAGGCGGCGGAGAAGGGAGCGCGTACAAGCGGCACGCCTTTCATCAGCTTCTTCACACCGCCGGAGATGCTGGCACTGGCCCGCGAGGCTGGATTCCGAGAAGTCCGGCATGTATCCTCGGCAGAGCTTAACCAGCGTTACTTTACCGGCCGAACCGATGGTTTTTGTCTGCCAAGCGGAGAGGAGTTCCTGGTAGCAACTACCTAGAGTCGAGACTCATCATATCGACCAGTTACGAAATGGGTGACTCATCCCACCTATTGGCGTATGAACCGGAAAAGGATGCTTGTGAACGTGACCATCTGGGAAAATCATAAGGGGGCCATCCTGCAAAGGATGGCCCTAAATCTTGCCGTTACAGATGTAGAACCACAAGTAACGGCGAAAAATTTTATTTGGGAACCAGAGTATGTTGAAAGCGTTGTGGAATAGTGTGAATTATTAGCTCGCTCTTGGTAAGCTACTTCATCCCCAAACAGGAGGTAATGAAATGGCTCGTATTCTTGCCTATACCTCTCCCGCTCTTGGACACTTGTTTCCGTTGACTCCGATTCTGGATGAGCTTTGCAAACGAGGTCATGAAATAGTACTACGCACACTGGCATCGCGGTTGGAGCTTGCACGATCGCATGGCTTCGACGCTGCTCCCATCGATAACCGGATTGAAGCTATGCCTCACGATGATTACAAGGCACGTACAGCACGGGGAGGGTTGCAACGCGCTGTAAGCATGTTTAGCGCACGTGCAGAATATGATGGCCCCGATCTGCAGCAAGCGATCGTGAGCACTCGCCCCGACGCTCTCATCATCGACGTGAACTGCTGGGGTGCTGTCGCCGCTGCTGAGGCTTGGGGCGGTCCATGGGCGACATTTTGCCCCTATCCACTAGCTTTGACCTCTCGTGATGCGCCGCCTTTTGGTCCTGGACTTCCACCAGCACGCGGATTTTTAGGCAGGATGCGCGATCACGTACTAAAGCCACTATTTGTAGGTACTTTCGAGCGCGTGATGCTACCACCGATCAACGAAGTTCGTAAAAATTTTAGGCTTGAACCGTTAAGAAGCGCCGACGATATGTTTGGTCGCCCCCCGCTTATACTCTACCTTACAGCCGAGCCGTTCGAGTACCCACGCTCAGATTGGCCCTCAAACATCGTCATGGTTGGCCCCTGCGCTTGGGACCCTCCTGCCGAACCTCCTGAAGGGTTAGCTAAGATCGAACGTCCAATCGTACTTGTCACAACTTCCTCAGAGTTTCAAAATGACAGTCGCCTCATCTTAACAACGCTGGAAGCTCTTTCAAAAGAGAATGTCCACATCATCGCAACACTTCCCGCACAAGATTCAGCAGCATTCCGAACACCAGCCAATGCCAGCCTATTTCCATTTCTCCCGCATGGACTTATACTGGATCGCGCAGTGTGTGCCATTACACATGGTGGAATGGGGGCCACCCAAAAAGCGCTGATGCACGGTGTACCTGTGTGCGCAGTGCCGTTCGGACGTGATCAACTGGAGGTAGCGCGACGCGTTGAGGTAGCCGGAGCTGGAACGCGACTGCCCGCTGGTCGACTCAGCCCTGATCGCCTTCGTGACAAGGTACTTGAAGCGATGGCATGTGTCGAAGGCGCCCGCAGAGTTTCTGAAGGGTTTAGGTTAGCGGGTGGGCCCAGTACCGCAGCCACTGCTTTTGAGACGCGTCTTTTAGGACTTACCCGCGACTAAGTTGCACCATATCAGAGAGGGGCAACCATTTCGGCACGGGGTGCTCGATCCACTCGCGGTTAGTCGGATATCTCCGATTGCGACGGCGTATCCTTATCGAAATGCAGAGACGATCTATGAGTTTTCGGCGCGATGGAGGAACGCTAAAGAACAGCAGCGGAATGTCCAGTGGGTAAAAAGGTTCCGCAGAGCGATACGTCCCTTTGTCATCGGAGATTATGTGAACTTTCCTGATTTGCAGATTAAGAATTATCGAGAGGCGTACTATGGTGTGAATGTTGCCAGATTGAAGCAGGTGAAGCGGAAGTACGATCCGCATAATGTGTTTCGTTTTGCCAAGAGTATTCCTGTGCGGTAGTCTGATAAGTGGAACGGGGCGGATGGCTGAAAGGTCGCCGCCCTATTTTTTTTCAAACCATTGTTAGGAGTGGTTTTGTCACTATATACAACAGAGATGCCGTTTTTTATTTGTATGTCAAAGCGATGACATAAATAGGTTCATTGACAATGTTGTGCCTTATGTGTATTCTGTGTATGTAATTAATGCACAGCATTTTTTCTTGGAGGCCATATGAAGATTATTATTTCTAATACTTCTGATCCGCCGTTATATCAGCAAATCAAAAATCAGATCAAGGATGCCATACTCCACGGTGAGTTAAAGGAAGGAGAAATGTTACCTTCTATTCGTGCACTGGCTAATGATTTGCGTGTAAGTGTACTTACAACACGAAGAGTATACGATGAACTAGAGTCAGAGGGATTTATTACAACTAAAGCTGGCAAAGGATCATTCGTAGCCAAGGAAAATTTTGAACTGCTGTTGGAATCTAAGCGGCATATGGTTGAAGTTAAGCTAAGCGAGGCTTGGACAACTGCCCGCTCACTAGGCATAAGTAAAAGCGAACTGTATGCCATGATGGATTTGTTGTTTGAGGAGGGCGAAGAATGAAACCGATTTTAGAAGTTAATGGATTAACGAAACACTTAGGAAATTTCAGATTGGAAGATGTTGATTTTACCTTAACAGAGGGTTGTATTACTGGATTCATCGGAGTTAACGGTGCTGGTAAAACTACAACAATTAAACTGATTCTCGGATTAATACTTAAGGAAGCGGGAGAAATAAAATTTTTCGGAGAGAACATTCAAGGAAACGAACGGGAATTCAAGAACCGTATTGGAATTGTTTTGGATGATGGATATTTCTATGATGAGCTTACGTTGATGGAAATGAAGAACATTATCGCACCAGCCTATTCCAATTGGGACAACAACATGTTTAATCTGAATTTAGAGCGTTTTAAGTTGCAATTGAATCAAAAAATAGGAACTCTGTCCAAAGGTATGCGTATGAAGTATGCAATTGCATTGGCAATATCCCATAATGCAGACCTATTAATCATGGATGAGCCGAATAGTGGTCTTGATCCTCAGGTTAGAATGGAATTAATGGATATTCTACTTGATTACGTTAAGGATGGAAAAAGTGTTTTTCTATCTTCTCATGTTACTTCTGACCTAGATAAAGTTGCTGATACACTGATTCTAATTGATAAAGGGCGAATCGTATTCAGTGAAGAGAAAGATACCCTGCTAGACAGGCATGGACTGATTAAAGGAGATAAAACGGAACTGAATGATCTGACAAGAAATTTGTTTTTAACTTTACATGAAACAGACTATGGATTTTCAGGGATGACTGATGATAAAACGTCCGTTCGTCAGCAAATGAAAAACGTACTTATTGAAAGACCCTCGATTGAAGATATCATGTTAAGTTACATCAGGAGGTGACCCCGATGCTAATTCACCTTGTTAAAAAGGATTTTTTACTCGTGAAAAAATATTGGATCGTAATGTTGATTGCAGCAATAGTTTTACCGATCTTTATTCAAACAAAGCTTATCTCGGGAGAAAAGTTTTTATCTTTTTTTCTTAGTATGCTGTATATTGCTTTCTTGATGTTCAGTACAGTTTCAATAATGGAAGACAAATACAAGGGGGCGGCACTTCTTTGTGCGACTCCTTTTACGAGAAATGCGCTCGTTAAATCGAAGTACCTTTTTATACTTTCACTATTTATCGGTTGCTATATCTTATATACCCTTGCGGCTGTATTCAGTCCATTTAAAATTGGTATGCTCAGTCTGTACGATATTGGACGAACATTCTTCATAATCACTGTCATTTTCGGAGTCATTATTCCAGTTCAATATCGCTTTGGTTATGAAAAATCAAGATATATATTATTTATAATTACATTTCTAACACCTTTCGTATTGCCGAACATAATGAAGGCGTTACAAAATAGTGCTACCGAGTCCATCTCACTTCCTTTTTCACTTTCTGTAGTGGGATTGCTTCTTGGTGTACTGGCTTTCGTTGTTGGTGGGATATCTTTGAGAATATCGATTCAGATCTATACAAGCAAAAACCTATGATTGTTGTTGTAAATAAGTGTCAGGTCGGCCGACTGGGTAATGGAATTTTCTGGGATAAGCCCTCATAATAATAGAGAGGGGAATAGAACAATGAACTTGAAGCAGAAAAAAATCATGAACAGTTTGTTTGGGACTATTCTTGCTGTGACCGCTTTGAGTCAAGCTATCGATAGAAATTTTTTAGCTATATTTCCGTTTATCGGTTCAATTGTTTTTTTCATAAATGCTTGGGGAATGAAGAATAAGTAATTTGTGAACAGAACACCTATGCCAATATCTAATATATCAACTTTCTCTGTATAGCTCATGCAATTATGCATGAGCTATTTCAGTTCTAGGATAAACTTCACACTTCTTGAGGCTTAATTGGCGATACATACGCTTCCCGGACGGGATTTGCACATTTTTTTCATTCGTGTCGCTTCTTCCACGATTTGCTCCATGCTTTGAAAAGGGAAGTTGAGGTTCGTCACTACCGCGATGGAAATGGAGACGAGCGGGATCGGGCCGAAGATGCCGGAGCGCGATTCGCCGATCACGTAATTGTTTGTAAGGTCTTCTTCGTTGTAAAACCTCTGTTTTAACTTTTCGAACTCTTCGATGACGTTGCTGCAGGGTAGTTGATAATTGTGATGGCTTAATATGGCGATAAAATCGTCTCCGCCGATATGTCCGAGAAACGTATCATGACCGGAAAACTGCTCACGAAGCAAGTCCGCGGTCGCCTGAATAAGCGAATCGCCCATTTTAAAACCGTAGCTGTCATTGAACGACTTGAAATGATCCAGATCTATGTATAACACACTGCACTGCTTCAGTCGGGTGGATTGCTGAAGCCTGTCCTCGATGATCCGGTTGCCGGGCAGGCCGGTTAGCGGATTGAGGAAAATCGCCATTTCCTCCCGGATATTGGCCACCTCCAGCAGCACACTGCGGATGCTGACGAATCCGTACAAATGTCCATCCCGAATGACCAGCACGCCGTCGTACAGTTCCTTTTCGGCCCGGTTCATCGCCCGGATGCTGACCTCCGTAATCGGCTCATCATAATGGACGACTAGCGGGGTGCTATTCATCACGAGTGTGACGGGGCGACCCATGTACAAATTATAGCCATATTCCGTGCCAAGCAATTGATAAAAACGGGTCCGCATAAGCAGCGCAAGCTTGTTATCTTCCCCAACCACTGCGATTCCCTCCAGCTTGGGATTATGCTTAAACAGATTGTTGATAATGCCGCATGTTGTTTCGGGTGTGACAATGGGAATCGTCTCCGCAATATCGCCGATTTTCGTCAACAAAACACCTATCCCCTCTCCTAAAACATTCTCCGAGCCTCGAGGCAAAGGTTATGAAGCAAAAAAATTTACATAAGCGGTAAAGAAGCGTCCACCAATTCGGTGGCCGGTTTTTTGATTGCATATCCCTGACCGTATTCGATGCCTTCCTTGCGCAGAAAAGCCATTTCTTCCACATCCTCGATTCCTTCGGCGATGATGTACGTGCCGGATTCGGCTGCAAATTCCTGAAGTAATTTCACGACATGCTGCTGGTTGGGATTGAGATGGATGTTCCTGACCAGGGATTTGTCGAGCTTGATGAATTCCGGCTTCAAACTGACGATTGCCTTGAGGCTGTTGTAGCCGGAGCCGGCGTCGTCAATCGCGATGCGAAATCCCTGAGAGCGGTAGTGGGAAAGAATGCGTTCAAATGCTACAAAATCTTGGACAGCCTGCTTTTCGGTCAACTCGAACACGACCTGCTGGGGCGACAAGCCATACCGTGACAACAGATGGATGGTTTCCCCGCTTCGGTAGTTCGAATCCGACAACACCTGCGGGTGAATATTGACGAACACCACCGTGTCCTTCGGCTTGTCCGCTTGATGTAAGGCAGAGCTTAAGCGTTTGAAGGAGAGATCTCGGCAAAAACACTCAAACGCAAAAACCTGATCCGTAAATCCGATGAAATCATAGAAAGATTCGGTATCGGGAAACAGAGATGAAACCGGTGGCCGATTGAGCACCTCATATCCGAGACAGTCTCCGTCCTGCAAATTCAAGATCGGTTGGAAAAAAGTGGTTAATGTTTGGCTTCGAATGATTTTTTGCAGCTCGTAGTATCTTCTGACGGAAAGAAGATATTGCTGGGTTGCATGATAGAAGTAGGTCGTGTAGTGATACAGACCGCTTTTATCCGTAGGGGGTAATAGCGGTGATTTCATTGAATCCCATCCTTTATGCCTATAAACTCGAGACCGGGATTACATGAGGTTCGTCTCTATAGTTCAATCGTACCATTCCGGCATACGGCCAACGTTAACGGCATGTAAAATACAAGTTAAAACGTTGTTAGAATACTATAATATTTTTCTTTTTAGGAATTCTTCGAAGAGGTCGAGGTTATCTATTGGGAATCTTGAAGTGGTTTTGACTATCCATAGGTTTCTCTTTATCGTAATTCCCGAAATATGTAATTGTTTTAACGTTCCTATTTTAAGCTCCTTCATCACAGTTAGTTTTGGGAGAATCCCAACGCCTAGCTCTGCTTCAATGGCACTTATAATCGCCTGTGTACTTCCAAGTTCCATGTAGCTTTTTATTTTATCCAAAACATTATTGACGCTGAGAACATTTTCTATGATGGAACGCACCCCTGCATTTTTCTCTCGCCAAATCATTTTTTCTTCGGTTAATTCCTCAATGTCTATTTCATTTTTGTCTTTCCAACGATGATTACTTGGGATAACAAGGATCAACTCATCTTCTGCAAATTTTTCTATTTGAAAATATGTATCTGCAACGATACCTTCAACTAATGCTATATCAATATCCCTATTTTTTAATTTTGTGATGATGGATGGTGTATTGCTTATCGATAAATTGAATCGGATATTTTTATTTTTTCTTTGAAAATCACCAAGTAAGCCTGGTAAAAGGTATTCTCCTATCGTTAAGCTTGCTCCAATGTTTAGCGTGGAATCCATTTCATGGACAACATGTTGTACAGCCTCTTCAGATCTTTTGATACATACGAGCATTTCCTTAGCGTATGGAAGAAGGGCCTCCCCAGCTTTCGTTAAGCTCAATCTACCATTCGATCTATCAAAAAGTGCTGTACCATAATAATTTTCAAGTTGTCTGATTTGTTTTGTAACTGCAGGCTGAGAAACAAAGCTCAACCGTGCTGCTTGATTGACACTTCCCTCTTCAACCACCTTACAGAACATCTTTACATTTTCGATATTCATTATGTTCACCCTTCAGTTTGTTTTTTGCATCGATGAATCCTACTTCAAAGCATGACTCAAGTTATATAGTATAACTATAATTTATAACCTGATTATTTAAAATAATGTTACAATTCGTTCATGATAAATAGCAAGTCTAACGAAAAAGATAGATTGAAGGAGGATTTGATGCATGAAAATGATGATTGACTTACCAAGAATGAAATACACCGACTATATGACACCGATTGAGCATTTAAAAAACTTTTCACGTGCACTTGGTGGACCAAATATTTACATGAAAAGAGACGATTTACTAGGCTTAACACTTGGTGGCAATAAAACGAGGAAATTGGAATTTTTAATGTCAGATGCAAAGGCAAAGGGTGCTGACACAATCATCACATGTGGAGCAGTCCAGTCAAACCACTGCAGACTAACGTTGTCTGCGGCGGTCAAGGAAGGGCTAAAATGTGTTCTTGTACTAGAAGAGCGTGTACCTTCGAGCTATAAACCGGAGGCGAGTGGTAACAACTTCCTGTTCCAACTACTTGGGGTTGAAAGTGTAAAAGTAGTCCCAGGTGGATCGGATATGTTACATGAAATGGAACTGGTCGCTCAAGAATTGACTGATAACGGAAGGACTCCATATATCATTCCTGGCGGAGGTTCCAATGAAATTGGAGCAACGGGTTATGTCTTATGTGCCCAAGAAATGATCCAACAAACAGAAAGCATGGGCTTGGATATCAATCATATGGTAGTTGCAAGTGGAAGTGGTGGAACGCATGCCGGGCTACTTGTTGGGCTTTTCGGTGAAAATAAAAAAATACCTGTCATGGGGATTAATGTAGGTCGACCAGAGGGGGCACAAACAAAGCTAATTCAGGAGTTAGCATGTAAAACAGCTAAATATGTTGGGATTGAGGAGGAATTCCCACCCGAACTAGTAGTTTGCAAGGACAGCTATGTAGGACCTGGCTACTCTTTGGAAACAAATGAAATGATAGAAAGCGTCCAATTGCTTGCCAGAACAGAAGGTATTTTATTAGACCCTGTCTATACAGGCAAAGTAATGGCTGGACTCGTTGATCACATCAGAAAAGGCCACTTTAAAAATACCGACAACGTTCTCTTTATCCACACTGGAGGATCACCTGCACTATTTGCATACCAAAACTCTGTCCTGCAAAACATTAACTAATAGGAACACGGGAAATGGAGTGACGGCGGGATGAAGGGACAGGTAGCGTATTCCAATCATAGTAGGACAACAAATCTGTCCCAATAATCCCATATATTAAAAATAGGGAGGATTTCTATTGGAAAAGGATAGGAAGTTGGAGATGTACGGGGGAGCATTTGGGGGGATCGTTCCCTTAATTATATTAATTGCTGGCTTAATTTGGTTGTCTGTTGGGGAAAGAGGTGGAACTGCTCCGTTCTGGGCAGCCGGGTGGTTAGCAATAGCGTTAAGCTTATTTTTTGCAAAGGATAAATCACATTATTGCAAGGCGATAATGAAAGGAATCGGAAATGAGAATGGAATCATCATCGTATTAGCCTGGCTGTTTGCAGGAGTTTTTGGGAAGTTGATCGTTGCTGGTGGACTTGTTGAAGGATTATTATGGCTTGGATTGGAAACGGGTGCAAAAGGGGCGATGTTTACTTTATTAGCTTTCGTTGTCGCTTCATTATTTGCATCAGGTACTGGAACAGGTACAGGGACTGTTATTTCACTTATTCCGGTGCTTTACCCAGCGGGAGTTTATTTAGGTGCGGATCCAGTCATGCTAGCAGTTGCCATCCTGTCTGGAGCTGCTCTTGGTGACAATCTAGCTCCAGTTTCTGATACTACGATTGTTTCTGCTTACACACAAGGAGCTCAAATGAGAGATGTTGTAAAAAGTAGATTTCCCCTTGTTTTGATAGCAGGAATACTGACAGCAGTTGTTTTCATCATTTTTGGTGGTGCAAAATCGAGCGCAGGACAGCTCAATATGGAAGTTGAAACAAATGTTCTAGGATTAACGATGCTAATCAGTATTATGATTGTCATCATTGCAGCACTCGCAAAACGCCATATCATTGAGGCACTTATTTATGGAAATATTAGTGCGATGGTAATTGGATTAGGTAATGGAAATTTAAAATGGCAACAAATTTTCAGTCTTCCGCTGGAGCGGGGAGGTAGTACAGGGCTGATCCAAGACGGAATAAGCGGGGTAACAGGTGCAATCATTTTTGCCTTGTTAGTTCTAGCGATTACCCAAATTGTAATTGAAAGCGGTGTCATGGAATCTGTACTCAAATGGTCCCTAAATCATCTAGTAAAAAGCGTAAGACAAGCTGAATTTTCGATCGTATTCGTTACCTTTCTGGTTTCGGTACCAATCGCAGCAAATGCGCCAGCCTTACTGCTTATTGGGCCAAGCTTTGTAAAATTAATCGGAGAGAAGTTTCAATTATCAGCGGAAAGAACTGCTAACCTCATGTCTTGCGCAGTCAATTCACTATTTTATATGATACCTTGGCATATCATTGTAATCGTATGGTATGGTGTCTTAACTACAGCAGCTCAAGAGTGGAACCTGCCTTTACCATCAATCGGCTCAGCATTTATACATCCATACGGGTGGGCCATTATAGCAGTAGTATTTTTCTCGATCATTACAGGTTGGAATCGTACATTTGCAAGTTCGGAGGATAAAAAAAGTGATTCCGCTGTTGACATGACAGCTTAGAAAAAATATGTACGGGGCCAATAATAAAAGAGTGATAATTTCTAATTTTTCGATTATTGCGGATTGCTCATACCGCTTAAAAAAGCCCGTCATCGACGTGGGCTTTTTTAATTACTACTAGGAGGCACACAGATGGATGTTTTATCAATTGTTGTTATTTTTATAATTGGTTTTATAGGCTCATATATTTCCGGAATGTTAGGAATTGGTGGATCCATTATTAATTATCCCATGCTGCTTTTTATCCCTCCTCTATTAGGATTACTTCCTTTTAGTGCACACGAGGTCACTGGTATAAGCGCTGTTCAGGTATTTTTTACGACGCTTGGTGGGGTTTGGGCTTACCGAAAGGGCGGGTACTTAAATAAAACATTAATTGCCTATATGGGAATTAGCATTTTAATGGGTAGTTTTATTGGAGGATATGGTTCAAAAATAATGCCTGAAGAAGGAATCAACTTTACCTATGGTATCCTTGCGTTAATTGCTGCCATTATGATGTTCATTCCCAAAAAGGGGATTGATGATACTCCTCTACATGAAGTGACATTTCATAAAAGGCTTGCTGGGTCCCTTGCATTCATTGTAGGAATCGGAGCCGGAATTGTCGGTGCGGCAGGTGCATTTCTGTTAATGCCAATTATGCTAGTAGTATTAAAAATTCCAACAAGAATGACCATTGCTTCTTCAATGGCAATTACATTTCTTTCATCAATCGGAGCAACAGTCGGCAAAATCTCGACTGGTCAGGTGGATTATGTTCCAGCATTCATCATGATCGTAGCCAGTTTACTTGCTTCCCCTCTAGGGGTAATAACTGGAAAAAAGGTACATACAAAAGTTTTACAAATCATATTGGCATTCATTATACTAACAACAGCAGTAAAAATTTGGATAGACATTTTGTAAGAGGTGCAACTATGTCGGCATACCTCATACCGATAAAAACAGCATTTATAGCGTTCAGCCTGCTTGGATTTTTTCTCGTCATTCCTTGGCTCGTCTACAGTTATCGAAAATATGGCTTTCTAAATCTATGGGCTTCCATCGTCGCTTACTCTTTTATGTTCTACATGCTATCGGCTTTATTTTTGGTTCTCCTGCCTCTTCCAGCAACCCGGGATACGTGTGCCTATCAATCACCTGATACGGTGTACTATACACTGGTGCCCTTCACCTTTGTGAAAGATACGATTGAAAGCAGCTCGATCGTTTGGTCCAATCCTGCTACATACATGCAGATCTTTCATCAAAGGGCATTTTGGCAAGCGGCATTTAACTTCCTTTTGCTACTCCCCTTTGGTGTATATCTCCGATACTTTTGGCAAGAGAAACGATACTGGAAGAGGGCATTTGGTTTAGGTTTTGCTCTATCCCTCTTTTTCGAAGTGACCCAACTAACAGGAATATACGGGATCTACAATTGTCCGTATCGCATCTTTGACGTGGACGATCTGATCTTGAACAGCACAGGAGCGCTGTTTGGTTATTTGATTGGGCCGGTCATCCTGGCATTATTTCCGTCTAAACAGGCACTTCTGGCCAAAAAGGAAAGAATACAGCAAAGTCATTTGGTATCTCCATTGTCGCAGCTGTTGGCTGTATGGGTAGATTACCTTTTGATTAAGGTGAGTTGGTTCCTTACCGTTGGGCTCTTGACCTCAAACGAAATGATACAAATGATCTATACGACCGTTGGATTTTTGGCTGTCTACTTCGTACTTCCTCTGCTATGGGGCGGCAAAACGATTGGATCGAGTTTATTACGCTTCAAGCTCGCAGGACTTGGGGAAGGTGTCCCTTCGTGGCAGTCCCTATTGAAAAGGTTCCTTGCCCTGTATTTGCCTTGGGTGGTATCAACGTCTCTCCCTTTACTTGGTCGTATGGAGTTGGATATAAACTCTGTTTTCTATCCGATCCATGTGTGGGTTACGGTAGCTTCCTTCGTATTTTTCATCCTGATGGTCGCTGCTTTATGTATCCATGCACTGATTGTGATTATGAAAAAAGGGGAGCGCACCTTTTATTTCGATTATGCAGCGGATATCCTACCAAGAAAAAAGTGAATATCGGCAAAAACAGCAGATCTCTTTTAGAGGGGTTTGCTGTTTTTGTTTTTTAAGGTTTCGTTAAGGTTTAGATTAAAACAGTGTAAGGTGCAGGGGGCTATACTCTTCTGTGTAGTTACCAAAACGAGAAACCGGGAGAGTGCCATGAAACATAACATCATCACTGTTGTCTGGATCACTGCCTTGGTCCTTGGAAGCCTGTTGTTTATACAAAATGTCAATTTTAACAGGCTTGGTGCAGACGTCTATTATACGCAGATTCAAGGGCAAGGGAAGAAAATGACACATCGGCTCGACAATGGAGAGACGTTGGTCAGATATGATTATGAGCTGCCGGCTTTTGATAAAAAAGGAAGCCAAATCACATTGCCATTCACAGCCGATAAGCAGCTTCGGGAAAAAGCCTATTTGAGCTTGTATGTGAAGGAAGGTAAGGGCGTTACCTCTTATCAGGAAGTGACAAAAGAAGAGCTGCCAGAGCTCGTGAATGAAAAGCTGCAAGAAAAAAAGGAGTAGAAGCCAAATGAATCCATCTATCCCTCAAAAAGAGAGGATTGCTGCATTAGATATTCTTCGTGGTCTTGCGTTGTTCGGAATCCTGTTTATTAACGTAAAAGGCTATATCATCCTGACGGAAGGAACAGAAATCCCTGTTTACAAAGGGATCCATGAAGTAATCGACACCCTGATCCTCATGTTCGTGGAAAAGAAATTTTTCTCTATTTTCTCTTTCCTGTTTGGAGTTGGATTTTATATCTTCGCTTCGCGTGCCGAGAAACGCGGGGATAGGCCGTTGCGGCGCTTTGCCCGTCGCTTGCTGGCCTTGTTGTTGATCGGGATTGTTCATGTTCTATTCTTTTGGGGTACGATTCTACCTTTTTACGCATTACTGGGCTTTCTCCTTCTTCCTTTTTACCGGGCGAAGGTGACGACAATCAGCAGGTGGCTTACGGGAATTACCAGTATATACTTGCTTGCGATTATTTTGAAACTTGCCGGGCCACTAAGCTCCTTCACCAGTGTGCTTGATACCATTGCTGCGGATTCTACCTTGATCTTCATTATGTTTTTGGCCGGATTCCTTGCGGCAAAAGCTGATATGATTAGACGAGTCAGTGGGTGGAAGAAGCAAATCAGATTGGTACTGATGGGAACGTTGCCGATCGTTGCCGGTTTTTCCATCTGGATCTGGTTTGCCACTCAGAATGGGGTAGAAGACCTGCAGCTTATCGTCTCTTTGAGCACCATTCCTACGGTCTTGTTCTATATAAGCTCTCTGTTTTTGCTAATGGAGCATGAGCAGATTCGTTCCTTTCTCCAGCCCGTTTCGCGAGTGGGACAGATGGCTCTTACCAATTATGTCGCGCAAAGCTTTCTAGGATCGCTGATCATCTCGATCATGGGGCTTGAAACAGTCTCTCCTGCAAATGTTGTGTTGATCGCCTGCCTAATTTTTATCGCACAAATCATCTACAGCAACCTGTGGTTCAAATCCTTTACGATGGGGCCGTTGGAAAAAATGTGGCGCTTTATGACCTATGGCAAACAAACCGTGAAATAGCCCCAACGAGCTTGATAATTGGGGGAGGGTCATGCATACTCTCACATTAACAGGGTTCGAGCATTGGAGGAGGCAGGATGGCATGTCTAGCAAAAAGGTTTTGATCATAGATGATGAAGAAGATATTTTGAAGCTCATTAAAACGGTCCTCACCAAAGAAGGAATTGAGCATGTCTTGACGTCTACGACTGCTGAAGGCGGGTGGACTCAATTTCAAGATAAGAAACCAGACCTTGTTCTATTAGACATCATGCTGCCAGATGGAGAGGGCTACGAGGTTTGCAAGAAAATGAGGAGTATCTCCAAGGTACCGATTTTATTCATCTCGGCCAAAACGGAAGAAATCGATAAAATTTTGGGCTTTGCCATAGGCGGCGATGACTATATTACAAAGCCATTCAGCCCCAAAGAGCTAGCTTATCGCGTGAAAGCACAATTACGCAGAGCCGATTACGCGGCATCTGAGGCCATAGAAGACCCAATCATAAAAGCGGGGCCCTTTGAGTTAAATCCCCAAAAAGCAGAGTTGTTAAAGAACGGCAATCCCATTGACTTAAAGCCGAAAGAGCTCGGATTAATGAAGTTTTTTCTCCAGAACGTCAATAAAGTGATCAGTAAGGAAAAGCTATATGATACGGTCTGGGGCGAGGATTTTACGGGCATTGATAATACTGTCATGGTGCATATTCGAAGATTGCGGGAAAAAATTGAAGACCAGCCTTCTCAGCCAAAGCATTTAATTACGATAAAAGGCTTAGGATATAAACTGACTGTAAAGGATCAATAAACCATGAAATGGAAAGTAACCGGACGATATTTGCTGTCGGTTGTTTTGGTCGTCGTACTCGTTATTTTCATCAATGTATTCTTTACGTTCGCTTTGTTAATTGTACAGTCGGGATTCGGTATACCGATTATACTGGAAAAGGAAACATCCCCTGAGCAATTTACTAGGGAGTTTCAGGATCGGATCTACATCGTGAATGATGTCGTAACCATTTCCGAAGAAGGAAAAAATGAGCTGATCGCACAGAATGCATGGATTCAGATAATGGATGAAAATGGAAGTGAAATAACGGGCTATCGAGTGCCTGAAGGAGTTACGAAAAAATATACCCCGACAGATATCATTCAAATGTACAAGTATCAAGAAGTGAATGGGGATACGACGGTTTTTATTGGAGAAAAAGATGGCGGAGACAGGCGTTACAGTTATTTCATCGGGATTGAAAACCCGAATTTAAATCGATACTTTATTTCCTATGACAACCACGTTTTTCCCCAGATTTTTAAAGTTGGAACCGTGATATTCATCATCGATATTTTCATTGCCTTGTGGATTGGATATTTGTTTAGCAAACGTCTTACACAGCCAGTGTATACACTTATTGAAGGGATCAAAAAGCTGGTTAATCATCAATTCCAAAAACACGATAAACCTCAAGGAGTCTATCAACAGGTATTTGATCATTTAAATCAATTATCCCATCAGTTGCAGGCAAACGAGAAGGAACGAAAGAAACTGGATCAATTAAAAGAGGAATGGATCGCAAACATTTCCCATGATATGAAAACACCACTTGCTTCCATTCAAGGTTACTCTGAAATGATCAAGGATTCGGATTATCATTTTACTTTAGATGAAATCAGGGAGTATGCCGAGATTATCGAAAAAAAGTCGCTGTATATCAAAGAGGTAATTGAAGATTTACATTTATCGACGCGATTAAAAAACAAAGAGCTATCCATCCATAAGAAAACGGTGAACCTGGTAGCTCTTTTGAGAAGCATAGTGATCGATATTTTGAATGATCCGGAGTACGCCAATCGACAGATCGAATTCCATGTCAAGCAAGAGAATATACCCGTAGAGGTGGACGAAATCCTGGTTTGGAGGGCGATCACGAATTTGATTTACAATGCGATCGTTCACAACGATACCGATGTAAAAATCGATGTGAGTATCGAAAAGAAAGAACGAGTGCATATCACAATTCAAGATAATGGAAAAGGGATTAAAAAAGAAGAACTGAACAGAATTTTTGACCGTTATTATCGAGGAACCAACACGGGAGATGCTCATAAAGGTTCTGGACTTGGAATGGCCATAGCGAATGATATTATTCAGGCACATGATGGAGAGATTACCATACACAGTGAAGAGGAGCATGGGACCACAATTGTGATTCAATTGTAGTCGCCCAGGCTTTTTTCTTGCAATCGCCAATAAAAGAATACATCTTCATAGTAAAAATGAAAGATAAACGAACGTTGCTTCGTCTATACAGTGGTAAGGAGGTGGGACATAAATGGATGACAATGCCAGCGCGCGTATCGAACGATGGTTTCTCGCATACAGCAATGATGTATATCGTTTTCTCGTCTATTATACGGGCCGAACGGATATAGACGATCTTGTACAGGAAACCTTTATTCGCGCTCTCAAGGCGATCCAGAAAACGGAGATTGCAAACCCGAAAACGTGGCTTTTTGCCATCGCCAGAAATGCAGCCATCGATGAAAAGCGCAGGTCAAAACTGATTAGCTGGCTACCGGATCTATTTTTGCAGCATCTTGTTTCGCCCGATAAAACCCCCGAAGAGTCTTTAGAATTAAGTGAAAACCAGCGTCTGCTGTATGACATGATCAATCAGTTGAAACCATCCTACAGAGACGTATTGATTCTGCGCGGTATCAAGGGATTATCCAGCAAAGAGACGGGCGAGGTATTGGGATGGAGCGAAGCCAAAGTCAACATGACGTTTCATAGGGCGCTGAAAGCAGTACAGAACAATCGAAATGTTCCTGTTTCGGAGGTGATGAGAGATGCCGTCACAAGATAAACAGACCATCCTGGAAGAATTGCAACGTTTCCCTGACCAGAGCCTTTCCTGGGAGCGAAGCCAGGTGATCATCGAAAATATACGAGAGGAGCGAAGATGGATGCAAAAACGGGAGAAGCAAAAAAGGCGTATTGGGTGGGTAGTAAAAGGAATGGTTACCTGTGCAGTGTTATTCGCCATCATTTGGATGAACCCGTTCTCTTCTCCTGCAGAAACGACAGGAAGTGAGCGGGAGGTTTCTCTGCGAGAGCAAACGTATTTTGCGGCAGCGCAAGAAGCCATACATGCGATTGGCATAAACAAGAATTTTCTTTTTGACGAGATGGAGGAGGACACAGAGTATTGGATCGTGCGGACAACAGATCGCCAAGCCATTGTGACTTTTAAACCGAATACAACCGAGGTTCAAAGTGTCTCGGCGATGTATACGAGTGATGAGTTGACGCCAGTGTATCAAAAGTATGTAGAGACTGCACAACAAGCAATGAGGGAAGCGAAGCAATCGGTTGATTTTCGCGAAGCCCATTACTTTCAATACGATAATAGAACAACCTTGTCCTTGTGGTTTGGGGATAACCAGCACGTGAGTGTCGATCTGAAAACCAATCAAGTGACCGACTTCTCCATTTTTTACAACCTGGCGGATGTGGACGAAAAGGTTGTGTCCAGTGCGAAAAATGCGTTAATGCTTCTAGCAAAGCACGATCGTTTCTCCTTTACCCAAGTAAAAAAATCAACCACCAAGAATGAAGAAATGTGGACGCTCTCTAATGAACAAGAGAAGTATTCGGTTGAAGTGGGGGCAAAAACTGGTCAGATATATCGGGTGAAACATGTAACAGACCACTATCGCATATCATCCATAGATGAGGCCGTTACTGTGACGAAACCGCTGGTACAAAGCCTGTTTGGTGTGGATATTACGGGGTACCAGGCTTATGGCGGCAGGGATTGGGGAGGCTATTTGCTAAAAAGTGAGGGAAAACCAACAATACGTATCAATATTGCTGATTTGAGCATCGGGAATATTGCTGTAATCGGCATGGAAAGATAGAAACATACGGATCGATTGAAAGAGCCTGGAGCGAATCTTCAGGCTTTTTTCATAAGTGCATTTCGCACTTGACCAGTAGGTATTATCGGTAATATAGTAAGCATATTCTTATTTAGCAAACACATAAAAACCAAGCGGAATGGGGGGGAATAAATTGTCTACATTATGGACGATTGTGAACATCGTTATCTTACTTGCCATCATATTGGGATTGTACGCCATGCAGAAGAAACATGTTTCGTTTTCCAAGCGGGTGTTTGTCGGTTTAGGTGTAGGGATTTTATTTGGACTCATCCTGCAATTCGTGTATGGAGCAAAGTCCGACATCCTGCAGACGACATTGGACTGGTACAACGTCGTTGGAAAAGGATACGTGAAGCTGCTGCAAATGATCGTCATGCCGTTAGTTTTCATTTCTATCGTCGCTGCTTTTACCAAGATGAAATTATCCCATAACATCGGAAAAATCAGCACCCTGATCATCGGCTTGCTTGTTGGGACGACTGCTGTAGCAGCAGCGATCGGGATTGCGTCTACCTTGGCGTTCAACCTGGATGGGGCACAGTTTTCGCAAGGTGATGCAGAAACGGCAAGAATCGGTCAGGTGGAGCAACGTCTGGGTGAGATCCAGAACATGACCTTGCCGCAAAAGGTACTGGAGCTCTTGCCAGCCAATCCGTTCCTGGATTTAACAGGTGATCGTCCGACTTCCACTATTGCTGTCGTCATCTTTGCCGCTTTCATCGGGGTTGCGTACCTTGGGATCAGAAAGAAAAATCAGGAGCAAGCTGAACTGTTTGCCAAAATCGTGGATACCTTCCATGCAGTGATCATGCGGGTTGTGACGCTGATTTTGCGTCTGACTCCATACGGGGTGCTCGCGATTATGACGAGAGTGACGGCAACCAGCGATTACAATGCGATTTGGCAGCTGGGGAAATTCGTCGTTGCTTCGTATGCGGCGCTGGCACTCATGTTCATCGTTCATTTGCTGCTGTTGGCTTTTGCAGGTCTCAATCCGGTTACGTATATCAAAAAGGCATTTCCCGTGCTCACCTTCGCCTTTACATCGCGCACGAGCGCTGGAGCTTTGCCGCTGAATGTCAAAACACAGACGCAGGATCTGGGGGTTACTGAGGGAATTGCCAACTTTGCAGGCTCATTCGGTCTTTCCATCGGGCAAAATGGATGCGCGGGTACGTACCCGGCCATGCTCGCCGTAATGGTGGCACCGCTGGCAGGGATCGATCCGCTGACGCCTTCCTTCATTCTCACACTGATCGTCGTTGTGGCACTCAGTTCTTTTGGGGTAGCAGGTGTCGGGGGAGGAGCAACCTTCGCGGCGCTGCTGGTATTGTCTACGATGAATTTGCCGGTTGCGATCGTGGGTTTGCTGATTTCCGTAGAGCCGCTGATTGACATGGGACGTACTGCTCTGAATGTGAGCGGAAGTATGACGGCTGGCGTGCTGACAAGCAAAGCCACGAAAGAGCTGGATACCCATGTGTATAATGATACGAGCTCGCATTCTGTAACCGTGTAAAAAACGAATCCGACTACACCGCTGATTCCAGGTAGGTACAGCCCAACATCTGACAAGAAACGGGGATGCTCCGAGTCCTTACGACTCTGGATGCATCCCCGTTTTTTTAGTCGATCCAAACGACTATGCAGTCATTCATGCAAACGGCTGCGCCCGGCTTGATGGGCAGGTCATTCAGCCGAATGAGTCCCTCCTTGATTCGTTGGGCGATTTGCGTGCGGCTCCAACCGTCAAGCTGTTCGGCAAGCAGTTTATCGAGACGGAAGAGGCCATCCGCATGGTCGATGACGATCCTCACTTCCTTGATTCCGTTCATCTGGCAGTCCAGGATGTTGATTTGCTTGGGTTCCACGCTATTGACGGGAAGTGCCTCTTCGAGAACCTCGACGTGCTCCGAGAACGACTTGTAGACAGCCAGCTTCTTGTTCCACGTATGTCCCTTTTCGCATTTGTAGATGGAAAAGCGGTAGATGCTTTTACCGTTGGCGTTGTGACGGCGTACGGCGGTATCGGTAAAGCGGACGGTTTTTCCGCAGTTTTTGCAATGGCGTTCGATGATGCTGGCAGTATTCGCTGAAGCTTCCAGCGTCCAATAAAGTTCGATGGTATGCATATCCTTCACCTCACGAGTAGATAAAGGAACGCGATGGTCTATTTGAATGTCTTGCAGGTGGACCCAAAAAGGAGATTCACCCAAAGGGCGAATCTCCGTAAGCGTCAACTCTACAGATATCGTCACGTTCCTTTGTAATGGGGAAAATGGGCAGACTACCCCCTGAAGAAAAACAAGCTGTTTTTCGAGGGTAATGCTATCCAGTTGTGTTCCATTACAAAGTTATTGTTGGCATACGTGCGACTGGTTCCTTTCCATTCAAACAGATTACTGGAAATGGTACCACATCATGGTGATTCCTTCAAGGCTGTCTGCTCAAAAGTAAGTATACAGGAAAAGCTGACCCTCCTGATTCAGACGAGAGCTCGGCTTTTTCCAAGTATCCTTTGGTTTTGGATCGATTTTGAATTATGATAGAATACTACTGTCTGCCTCGAAATCAAGAAGTAATCTTGGGGAATATTATAAAAAAAGAAATGCTTTAGGGGTGTGGTAAGAGATGCATACGAAACCAGCCTATTTGGTGATCTATGATGATATTGTCGAAAAGATTAATCAGAAGGTTTATTCAGTAGGGGATTTGCTCCCTTCAGAAGCAGAGCTGGAGAAGCTGTTTAAAGTGAGTCGTACCCCAGTCAGGGCTGCATTAAAACAGCTGGAAAATGAAGAGTACATCTACCGCGTTCAAGGGAAGGGTTCGTATGTGGCGAACCGTCAGCCCAAAGGGAAGTGGGCAGCGATGACCGGGTTTCAGCAACAGTATTCAAAAGACTGGGGCAAAATTTCGGCCAAGACACTCGAGTGCAAGAAAGTCGTTCATCCAGAGTATGCAAAGCGATACCAATTGGAGGAGGATACGGAGCTTATCTATTTGGCACGCATGCGTTATCACAATGGGACGCCTGTTGTATTCCAGGAACATTATCTGCCTCCTATTTTATCTTTGGATATGTTCAAGCAAAATCTGACGTTTCTCTCGGTGCAGCAATTCTTGCATGAAACATTAGGAATCGAGTACTCCCATTCCACAGAAGAGATCGAAGCGGTCTTGGCAAATGAAGCCATTACGGCAGCTATGAACCTGCCAAAAAAGACTCCCTTAATCAAATCCACAAGAACCTCTTATCTTGATCCGAGCAAAATGATAGACATCAATATTTTCTACGTAAACACCAAGATGTGGAAGTACTCTGTAAATTATCAATATTGACAAAAAGTGCTCTTTTTAATAGAAATTCGTTTGACAGATGAAAAAAGAGCACTTATACTCGAGAACATACCAATAATTATCTGAAAAGAGATAATAATTGGTTACTATTTTAACCCAACTTAGTATACTAAGTACTACAACACGAAATGTACACATTCACAAAGAGAAATGGGGAGACTGAGATGGCGTTCGAAGGGATTACAACAGCATTGGTGACACCGTTAGATGCTCAAATTGAAGTGGATGAAAAAGCATTGGCAGAGTTAATCGACTTTCAAATCAAAAGTGGTGTTCATAACCTGCTGGCTTTAGGTGGAACAGGAGAGTATAGTTCGCTAAGCAATGCTCAACGAAAACAAGTGATTGATATCACGATAAGAGAAGTGAACGGCCGCGTACCCGTTATGGTTGGAATTGTCGATCCGGGAATAGGTGATGCGATCGATATCGGATCTTATGCAAAAGAGGCAGGGGCGGATGGTCTGTTAATCGTGACACCGTTTTATGTGCGACCGACACAAGAAGGTATTGTCGAGTACTACAAAAAACTGGATGCAGCTTTGGATTTGCCGATTTTGTTATACAATATGCCAGCAAAAACAGGCGTGAACATGCTGCCGAATACGGTTGAAACCATTGTGAAAGAAACCAAGAATGTCGTTGGTATAAAAGAATGTTCGGTTGATTTCGCGCAAACGGTGGAACTTATTCGTCTCGTAGGCGATAAAATTTCCGTTTTGGCAGGGGAAGAATATGCAGCAGTCGCATCCATGATTTTCGGTGCAAAAGGTGCAATTATGGCAAGTGCGAACGTAATTCCGGAAGTATGGATGGAATTTTATGACTTGATCCAAAAAGGCGAAACAGAAAAAGCGATCGGGAAGAATTTCGAAGCATATCCGATGTTCAATGCCATTTTCTTGGAAGGAAATCCGGGCCCATTAAAAGCTGCCATGAAGCTAAGAGGATTAACAACCGAACAAGTCAATATTCCGCTTCTGAACGCGAAAGATTCTACAGTGGCTGCATTGAAAAAAATACTGCCGACTGTAGAAGTGTAAGAGGGGGGACTGGCTCAAATGACAACATTGCATAAAGAACGATACGAACAATTAGTGGTAGATGTACTAACAAAGGGCGGTCTATCACAAGAACAAGCGGAAGCAGCGGCTGAAGTGATGGGTTATGCAGATCAAAGAGGGATCGAGTCACATGGATTAATTTTGTTGAAAACCTACATCGAGCGAATCAAACAAAAGATTATCGTGGGAAACCCTGCATACAAATGGGACTTGCATTTGCCAAACGTAGCGGTGTTGGATGGCGCTTCCGGCATGGGGCATTTCATGGGGAAAATCGCGATGGAAGAAGCGATAAAAAAAGCCAAAGAGCATACGATTGGTCTCGTGTTTGTGAAGAACACAAGTCATTACGGTGCCTCAGGATATTACACCGAGCTTGCGGCAAAGCATGGCATGATTGGGTTCAGTACAACCAATACGTTCCCGTTGATGGCCCCAACGGGTGGAGCGGAGCGGGTATTGGGAAATAATCCGATTTCGTTTTCGGTACCACGAGAGAATGAAAATCCGATCATTCTAGATATTGCGACGTCTGTTGTGGCAGCTGGGAAGTTATTGGTTGCAGAATCCAAAAACGAAACAATCCCGGAAGGCTGGGCGATTGATAAAAACGGTCAACCTACGACGGACCCACATGCGGGCTATTTAGGTGGAGGTTCGCTTTTGCCGATGGCGAGTCATAAAGGATATGGATTGGCACTGGTGATGGATGTTTTGGCGGGTGTTCTTGCGGGTTCTGGTTACGGAACAAAAGTGGGGCATTCTACGATTGGCTATGTCATGATGGCGATCAACGTGAATCACATCATGCCAGAGCAAGAATTTTATGCAAGAGTGGAAGACTTGACGGGGATGGTTCAAAGTTCGAGAAAAGCAGTTGGCACGGAGAAGATTTATCTACCTGGTGAACTGGAATATGTGAAACAGGCAGACCGTGAAGAAAACGGTTTCAAATTAAGCGAAAAGTTGTATGCTGAAATTGAATATTTAGCAGAGGAGCTTGGGTTGGATGTAGCGCAGTATTTTAGATAAGCGGACAAAACATATTGTTGAGGGGGGTAATGAAATGACAGAGCAAAAAACAGAAAGACGTGTACCAACATTTCAGTATGCGCTTTTATCCCTGTTAGTAGTCTTTGCGGTGCTGGTTGTCGGGATCACGGTCATTGGCGCAAGTCTTCAAGTGATGATGTTTTTTACCTTGATGCTGATGATTCCGATTGCCATGCGCATCGGTTTTCATTACAACGAGGTCGAAGCTTTTGCGTTTGATATGATCCGTAGCGCATTTGGCGTCATCATGATTTTGATGTCAGTTGGTGCGTTGATTGGTGCTTGGGTTGCATCTGGCACCATTTCTACACTGACTTATGCTGGACTACAAATCATTGCCCCACAATTTTTCCTAGTCACTGCGTTAATTCTATGTTCTCTTGTATCGGTTGCGACAGGGACGTCATGGGGAACGTTAGGCTCTGTAGGTGTAGCGTTGATGGGTGTTGCGAATGCCTTTGACATTAACCTTGCGATTGCAGCAGGAGCGATCGTGTGCGGCGCAGTATTCGGTGATAAATTATCGCCATTCTCGGATACGACAAACCTGGCAGCAGCAGTTTCAAATGTCGATCTTATGGCACACGTGAAACACATGTTATGGACAACAACACCGGCATATCTGATTACAGCGATTATTTTCACGGTTATTGGTTTCAATCAAGGAGCTCATGAGTCGGCTGCGGCAACCACAGAAATGGCAATGATCATGAAAGGCATCAGTACGGAATTTCAAATCGGTTGGGTACCCTTATTGCCATTGTTGGTTGTTTTGGTGCTATTGCTTCTAAAGAAGCCTGCCTTTCCTTCCATTTTTATAGGAGCGCTTGCAGGATTGATGGTGGCTGTTTTTTATCAAGGCTTTTCCGTTAAGGAAGTATTGGGATTTTTGACAAATGGATATGTGTCCCATACAGGGATTGAGGTTGTAGACAAATTATTAAGTGATGGCGGGATTACGAGTGTCCTTGGTACTGTATCACTCTTTATCTTTACGCTGGGCCTTGGCGGGATTTTAAGCGGTTCTGGCATTCTGCAAACAGCATTATATCCATTGTTCACAAAACTGAATTCAGTAAAGAGATTGATTCCGGCGACATTGGCTGTAACATATGCGAACTGTGTGATTGGTGCTTCTTCGAACTTCTCCTATTCCGTAGTGGGACCAGCGATGCGACCGCTATATGACAATGGAAAGCTCGATCGGGTCAACCTTTCCCGTTCCATGGAAGACGCCGGAGCAGTAGCGAGTGTTACGATTCCCTGGAATGTAACGGCTGTATTTGCTGCAGGGGTGCTGGGCATAAGCCAATTTGATTTCATCCCCTTCTTGTTTCTAAGCTTCTTGTCACCGCTTGTGGCTTTGGTCTATGCACTCATTGGCTTTTCGATCAAAAAGGCTGAACCAGAAGACGAACAAGCTGGCATCGACACGAAAACAGCGTTGGAGTGAGGAATGGAAATGGATGATACACTTCATTGGGAGGTTTGAAACATGGTACAACCGTACAAGCATGAACCGTTCACTGATTTTACACTTGCAGAAAATCGTGAAGCGTATGCAGAGGGTTTACAAGTAGTCGAAAGCTATCTGGGAAAAGACTACGATCTAGTAATCGGTGGTGAACGCATTTCTACTGATGATAAAATCATCTCGATCAACCCTTCGAATAAAGAAGAAGTGATCGGTCGTGTGTCAAAGGCTAGTCGTGCTCATGCTGAAAAAGCGATGCAGGCAGCTGTAGAGGCTTTCCAAACCTGGAGAAAAGGAAAGCCGGAAATGCGTGCGGACGTATTATTCAAAGCAGCTGCGATTCTTCGCCGACGCAAGCATGAATTTTCTGCATTGTTGACCAAAGAAGCCGGCAAGCCTTGGAATGAAGCGGATGCTGATACCGCAGAAGCCATCGACTTCTTGGAATACTATGCACGCCAAATGCTACGAATCAAGGATGGTGTTCCTGTAAACAGTCGTCCGAATGAACAGAATCGTTACGACTATATTCCCTTGGGAGTAGGAATCATCATTTCGCCTTGGAACTTTCCGTTAGCCATCATGGCTGGAACGACTGTAGCTGCGATCGTAGCGGGGAATACGGTGCTATTGAAGCCAGCATCCACAACGCCAATCGTAGCCGCGAAGTTCGTAGAAGTAATGGAAGAAGCAGGCCTGCCAAAAGGTGTCTTAAACTTCGTCCCTGGAAGCGGTTCAGAAGTCGGCGACTACTTGGTTGACCATAAAGACACTCGTTTTGTGTCCTTTACAGGATCTCGCGACGTGGGTCTGCGCATCTATAGACGCGCATCCATCCTGAACAAGGGCCAAATCTGGCTAAAGCGTGTCATTGCAGAAATGGGAGGAAAAGACACCATTGTGGTTGATAAAGAAGCGGACCTGGAATTGGCTGCTCGATCCATCGTAGCTTCTGCGTTCGGATTTTCCGGACAGAAATGCTCGGCATGTTCACGTGCGGTTGTGGTAGAAGATGTCTACGATCAAGTGCTGAACCGGGTCGTGAAGCTGACAAACGAGCTAACACTAGGGAATCCGGAAGACCAAAGCAATTTTATGGGCCCAGTCATTGACCAGGCAGCGTTTGATAAGATCATGAGCTATATCGAAATCGGCAAACAGGAAGGCAAGCTCATGACAGGTGGAGTAGGAGACAGCTCGATCGGCTTCTATATTCAGCCAACGGTATTCGCAGACCTTGCACCAGATGCACGCATCATGCAGGAAGAAATCTTTGGCCCGGTTGTCGGCTTTACAAAAGCGAAGGATTTTGACCATGCGATTGAAATCGCCAACAACACAGAATACGGCTTGACTGGCGCTGTTATCACGAAAAATCGTGAACATATTGAAAAAGCACGCGAAGATTTCCATGTTGGAAACCTATACTTCAATCGAGGCTGTACAGGTGCAATCGTTGGGTACCAACCATTCGGTGGATTCAACTTGTCAGGAACAGACTCTAAAGCTGGCGGACCAGATTATCTCCTGCTGCATATGCAAGCTAAAACGACGTCTGAGTTGTATTAGATAGGTATTGGTAAGAAAATCTGCTACAATTCACCCTATATATAACTCCCCCTATCTGTATAAAGGTGATGTCTGATGCTTTCATTTGCTAGATTGATCAAATGTAAACCCCCGATTCCGTAATTTCTTTCCCAGCTGATTGAGATTTTCGAATGATAGGGGGATTAGCTGTGGAAAGAAAAATCTCAATACCATCATTGCTGTTGTTTATTGTCCTTGTGGGTTTCCCGCAAATCAGCGAAACAATCTACACACCTTCATTACCGGATATATCCAAACACCTGCAAGCAAGCAGTAACATGATCCAACTGACGCTCAGTATTTACTTCCTGGGCTTCGCCTTTGGCGTTTTTTGCTGGGGAAGGCTTTCTGATTCCATAGGACGACGACCCGCATTGCTTTGGGGAATTTTGGTTTATGGAATAGGGAGCTTGGGATGCTACTTGTCTGGTTCTGCTGAATGGTTATTGTTGAGCCGATTCATTCAGGCTTTTGGCGCTAGTACCGGTTCTGTGGTCACACAAACCATACTGCGTGAGAGTATCGATGGAGCCAAACGCCATGCTGTGTTTGCCCAGATTTCAGCAGCACTTGCCTTTACGCCGGCAATTGGGCCATTGATTGGCGGATGGGTAGATCAGACACTCGGCTTTCGGGCTGTTTTCGGCACTCTCGTTGTCATGAGCGTTGCCGTATTTATGTACACCTTTGTTTCTCTGCCTGAGACAAAGATATCTAGCCCCTCAAAGATTAGCACCTTATCTGTGGCCAGGCGATTGATGTCTGATACTAGAGTATGGGCATTTGGTTTTCTCATCGGAACAACAAACGGCATATTGTTTAGCTACTATGCCGAAGCTCCATTTCTTTTTATGGAGTATTTTCAAATGAGACCTGGGACGTTTGGTTTTTTTGGGATTTTTGTAGCGATGTCTTCCATATTCGGTGCAATGCTATCAAAAAAACTGCTTACCAGATTCCCGGCAGAAAAAATCATCTTTATTGGCTCCGTCGTAACGGCTCTGGGAGCTACTTGTCTCACTGCTCACGCTCTCTCTGGAATGGACCCTTCCGCCATATCTTTGATGATCATGATCGCCTCTATCTTTACCCTCCTTTTGGGGATTGGGATGGCTATTCCCAATTGTCTAAGTTTGGCGCTTATCCAGTACAGCGATGTACTGGGGACTGCAGGGGCCATTTTTGGATTGGGGTATTACGTTGTTGTCAGCCTGATTACCAGCGGGATGAGTTATCTTCACAGTGGTTCCTTGGTAACAATGCCGTTGTATTTTCTCGTATTGGCCATCAGTATGGCCATTGTTAGCAAAAGGCTGGTTGAGCAAGCAAAAAGGTAATCGATTATCGTGGTTTCTAGAAGCCGATTTTCTTTAAACAGAAAATCGGCTTCTTCATTGCATTGCGTTCCATTCCATGATTCTCGGGATAAGCAGCATAATCATCCGAAATAAGAATAATATTGCAAAAAAGCAAGCCAAGGAGGGACTCTATGAAACAGTGGAAGTCGTTGGCTGTGTTGGCTGCAGCTCTTTGTGTCTTCGCCGCCCCCGTACAGGCGGCACTACCGGGTGTACCAACATCGGGAGAAGGGGCAACCAAGGGAATTGTGGCGGTCTCCCACCCGGCGGCAGCGAAGGTCGGCCAAGAGATTCTGGCACAAGGTGGCAATGCCGTTGATGCCGCAGCAGGCATTCAGTTGGCACTGAACGTCGTGGAGCCGATGATGTCGGGGATCGGCGGCGGTGGGTTCATGATGATCTACCTGAAGGACCAAAACAAGTTCACGGTAATCGACAGCCGGGAGATGGCCCCGAAACATGCAGATCCGAAAATGTTCCTGGATGAAAAAGGCAAACCGGTTCCGTTCGACGAGCGGCACACCAATGGTAAGGCGGTTGGCGTTCCAGGCACGCTACTGGGAGTGGACACGGCGCTGAAAAAGTATGGGACGATGAAGCTATCCGACGTCATCGATCCGGCCATCGATCTGGCGGAAAAAGGTGTTCCAATAAACTGGATAACAAACGAGTACATCAGCAACGCGGTATGGAAGCTCCAAAAGCATGAAACGGCCGGGAAAGTATTCGCGCCGAACGGGAAGCCTTTGAAAGAAGGAGCCTTGCTTGTACAGCAGGACCTGGCGAAGACGCTAAAGCTGATTAAGGAAAAGGGAACTGACGCTTTTTACAAAGGAGAAATCGGGGAAGCGCTGGTGAAGGAAGTGAAACGTACCGGTGGCTCCATGACGATGGAAGACCTGCGAGAATACGTCGTCAAGGAACGGGAGCCGGTGAGAGGGAACTTCCGCGGCTATGATATTGTCTCGATGCCGCCGCCAAGCTCAGGTGGATTGACAGTAATCCAAATCCTCAAGCTGATGGAGGGATTTGACAACAAAAAGGCGGGGGCAAATTCGGCGGAGTACCTGCACCATCTGATCGAAGCCAACCACCTGGCCTATGCTGATCGTGCCGAATACATGGCGGACGAAGATTTTTACCCCGTGCCGAAAAAAGGGCTCATTCACGATGATTACATCAAAGAGCGCAGAAAGCTGATTCTTCCGGACAGAGCAAACACCGAAGTGAGGGCAGGCGACCCGTGGGTGTATGAAGGAAAAACAGCTGCTGCTCCGCTGCCGCAAAGCGAGGTAAGCGAGCACATGTACACCACTCATTTCTCCGTGATGGACAAGTGGGGCAATTTGATCTCCTACACGACTACGATTGAAGACGTATTTGGATCGGGGATCATGGTTCCAGGGTACGGCTTTATGCTAAACAACGAATTGACCGACTTTGACGCTGTGCCGGGAGGAGCCAATGAGGTGGAGCCGGGCAAACGTCCGCGCAGCAGCATGACGCCCACGATTGTGCTGAAGGACGGTAAGCCGTTCATGGCAGTAGGCTCACCAGGCGGTTCCACGATCATCGCCTCTGTGTCCCAGACCATATTGAACGTGATTGAACACGGAATGCCTATTCAGGAGGCGATCCTGTCGCCGCGCATCTTCTCCAGCAGCTATCCGAATGTCAGCTGGGAGGAAGGGATCGATCAGGATGTGGTCCTGGCCCTGATGGCAAAAGGACATGTGTTGGCGGAGCAGTCGGGCAATATCGGCAACGTGCAAGCCGTCATCTACGATTTCGAAACCGGCAAGATGTACGGAGGGGCGGACGATACGCGGGAAGGAACGGTATTGGGTGTGGACGCGGTCTCCTACAAGTCGTCCAGACCCGAAGCGTCTCCAATAACGGCTAAAGGCACGTTTACGTTGAAAGTAAATGGAAACACGTATCCGTACACAGCTGAGCAAAAAGCACTGAGAAATGGGATAGCATACATCCAGGCAGATAAACTGCTGCTTGGGTTAGCCGGCGAGGCAGAGACATTCAAGAACGACGCAGTGCAAATCGACGGAAAGGCGTTCTTGCCAGTGAAAATGGTAGCGGAAAAACTGGGCTATTCCGTCACCTGGGACGCAAAGGAATGGACCATTCATCTGGAGAAAAAGTAAGACGAATGTAGAACAGGGCCTCTTCAAAAAGGGGCCCTGTTTTTCGTTTCATGCTAATCTCGGGCCGTACGATCGGTAGAGATTTCCTGTACACTGCCAATTCCGATATAATGCAATCAAGACAGATTATTCGCGTCATTGCTGTTTGGATTCGCAAATAGCAAGGAAAGAGGGATAAGATGGAAGCCTTGCTGGAAGTAAAAGAGGTAACAGGCGGATACTTGTCGAGCCGAGCGGTTATCGAGGACGTCTCCTTTCACATCGGGGAAGGAGAGATCGTCGCGCTCATCGGCTTGAACGGGGCTGGAAAAAGCACAACGATCAAACATATTTTAGGTCTGCTGGAGCCGCGAAAAGGAGAGATCCGGATCGCAGGAAAGACTTTTTTAGACGATCCGGATTCATATCGGCACACCTACGGCTATATTCCGGAATCTCCTATTTACTACGAGGAATTGACTTTGTGGGAGCATTTAGAGCTTGCGGCGATGAGCCACGGCTTGGATAAAGAGCTGTTTGCAGAACGTGTGTATCCGCTTCTAAAAGAATTTCACATGGAAGCAGCCAAAGATCGATTCCCCCAACAGTTTTCCAAAGGGATGCGACAAAAGCTGATGATCATGATGGCGTTGTTGGTGCAGCCGTCTTTGTATATCGTAGACGAGCCGATTCTGGGGTTGGACCCGCTGGGAATTCGCACCTTGTTGACCTGGCTTGCTCGCTGCAAGGAGCAAGGGGCGGGGATCCTGATGTCGACGCATATACTGGCGACGGCAGAAAAATATTGCGACAGATTTATCATCTTGCACAAGGGCAGGATCAAAGCACAGGGGACGTTAGAAGAGCTGCGCAGCTTTACGGGAATGCCCCACCACTCGCTGGACGATATCTATTTGCGGCTGGTGGAGGAAGAATGAAGATGGATGTGGATACGCTCTTTCGCGAACGGCTAAGGCGATTTTTCAAGGAAGTGGTCCTCTACGGACAGTACATGGCAAATGGGGGCGTACTCATGGTCGCAATCTTTCTGTCTGGATTGTTGGCTTATTACTATCCGATGCTCATCCGCTCGATTCCTGAGTGTTTTCCGGTGCCAGTCGCGATTGCATTCGTACTTGCCCTCTTTGTTTCCAGAAGTCCCCATCGGACATTTTTGCTGGAAGCGGACCTCCTTTTTCTGACACCTGCCGAGACCAAGATGGCTCGCTATTTTCAAAAGGCTCAGGTCTACAATTTCCTGGTCCAGAGCATCGGGCTATTTCTTGTCCTCCTGTTGCTGCTGCCTCTGTATAAAAGCACGATGCAGACCTCTGTGGTGCAGATGTGGTTGTATTGGGGAGTGCCTTTCGTCTTGAAGGGCTGGAATGTGTACAGCAGCTGGATCACGATGCGGTTGACGGACAAAAAGCAGGATGTTGCTTACACGCTGGGGAGGTTCTTCTTCACGTTTTTCATGCTCGCTTGGGTGATGAGCGAGGGGAACTTTTTGGCATACCAGCATGTGCCGTATGGCGCTTTCATTGGGATGGTGCTGTTGATCTGGTTCCATATTCGTCTGCAGCAAATTATGAAAAGACATGCTTACCAATGGTACCGATTGCTCGAAATGGAGAATGGACTGCGCTTGCGTTTTTATCAGATCGCTAACCAATTTCGGGATGTTCCGTCCTTGCAGCAGCGAGTGAAGCAGCGCAAATGGCTCGTTTGGTTCGCAGACCTGATTCCGTACCAAAAAGCGAATGCGGGACGGGTCCTGCTTTTGAAATTGTTTCTGCGCTCGGGTGATCTGGCCGGCATGTACATCAGGCTCATCGTCATCAGTTCGCTTCTGATTTTGATTCTTCCGGGGATTCTTGCCAAAGCGGCGGTCGCTGTGCTCTTTCTTGTTCTATCAACCATTCAGTTAAAAGGGATCGGGAATCAAGTACGGCAACAAAGCCGGGCGTTACTGCTTCCGATCAATGAACAACAGCAAAAAAGCGCCGCCATGTGGGTGCGACGAGTACTATTGATGGTTCAAGGAGCCGTGCATCTCTTGGTTGTAGTGCTTTGAATACAGGGGGATTTCCATTGATTTGCTAACGATGGGGGAAGGATGTCCAATATAGGACTCGAGCCTTCCCCCTTTTGGTTTTTCATGAAACGACGGCTTCAGGTCGATGCTAAGGTTGAAAAATAAACATTGACAAAATTTTATTTATATGTTATGATATTAAATTGTGCGCTTGTATAAAATTCAACTTTTGGTATACTTCCTTTTAGAACAAAAGATCCTTACGATATCTCGTTCTAAAAAGGAGGCTGCTCGCTTGAATGAGAACCAAGTTAGTCTAACCTCGATCATGACGGCCTATATCCGGGCCTATCACTCCACGAATGATACCCCAAAAATCTTTGATGACTTTCTGGCCAATGACATGATTCCGCAAGAAAGACGTACCCTCATCGAACAGGGTTTGGCTGGTGCACTTCAGTTAAAGCCGAACACTGACCAAACGAACTCCTTACGAACCTTCTTACAATCTATGGGGCTGCCCCAAGTGATTAGCCGTTCACGTTATGCAGAAGATCAGCTTGAACTGGCCTTACAGCAAGGAGCTCAGCAGTATGTGATACTGGGGGCCGGGCTGGATACCTTTGCCTTTCGTCGACCGGAACTGCTGGAGAAGCATCGGGTGTTTGAGGTTGATCACCCGGCTACACAAGCTTTTAAACAACATCGTCTGACTGAGTTGGGCTGGGAAATACCTGCAAATCTAACTTTCGTTCCGGTGGACTTCACAAAAGATAGCTTGCCAAAAGAACTCAAGAGATCCTCCTACGATCCTCATGCGAAAAGCTTCTTTAGTTGGCTTGGTGTCACTATGTATTTGTCGCAAGAAGAAGTGTTTGCGACGCTGCGTTCCATCACCGAGATCGCCCCTGCGGGAAGCATGGTTCTTTTCGATTATTTTGGGAAAGCCGAGAAAACATCACATTCACAAGAGGTGCGAGACGAACTGCAAAAGATCGGGGAACCCATGAAAACAAGCTTTGACACCGCTGAGTTGGCTTTCCAGCTTTCTGGTTCGGGATTGCGTCTCATGGAGAACCTTAGCCCCTCCGAGATTCAAAACCGCTATTTTCAAGGGCGTACAGAACATTATGTTGCATCTGAAAATGTACACTTTGCCTTGGCAATGGTTGAATAGCATGAAAAAGAAGCTCATGGAGCGAAACCATAAAACATGAGCACAAATACGAACAGCAAGGTGTATCCAACCACAGCTGCGAATAAGATGTACATCACGCTCAATAAGATGCTGAGAAACCGTGAAAGACCTTTTCGTCTGAAAAAACGGATAAACCCGAGCAATCCCACGAGGAACAGAGGCACGATATAAAAATAAGCGAACACGCTAACCCAATCGAATAATTTCTGAAACGCTTCCGGAGGGACTGGCCCTTCTGTCATATGATAGGTATTCATGATGTATAGTCTGCCGCTAAAAAAGACGATTGTAAGTGTGAAATAGTAAATGAGAATTGCCTTTACACGTACCATAAATTTCACCTCGAACATAAGATTGTAATTACATTAAATGCGATTATGTAAAAAGCAAAAAGTACCAACTTTTATTGGTACCTTGTAAAGTATTGACTGCATCTTCGAAAAAATGTAACCTTCATTCTATATGGAGAAAAGTGCCAAAGGAGGGTATCCAAATGAAAAAAGCATCCTTGAAATCCTTGTCTGCTGGAGTCGGATACTCTACGGCTGTTTTCTTCGTTTTTGCTAACGACGGGAGAAGTATGTCCAAAATTGGATGTCAGCGACTTTTATCCTTTCGTTAGCGGCTAGTAAAGGATATACCGTGGAAAATTCACCACAGGTCGCTCGCCTGTGGTTTCTTCTTTCTGAGATATGCGCCACAGGTTTGCTTTCCTGTGGTGTTTTTTTATACCTAAAATGAGGAGAGATAAAGATGCAGGTCACTGGTGAAAACATTGTCGTCAAACTGGCGGAGGAGTCGGATACCGAATCCTTATTGGCTTTGGAAGTGAAAAACAGGAGTTTTTTTCAGTTGTTCACGGGTTTACGAGACGAATCCTTCTATACACATGAAGGTCAGTTGAAGCGGATCCAGGACGCGATCAAGATGCAGAAGGAGGACAGGGGATACCTCTTTATCATCCAGTTGCGCAGTACTGGACAATTGATTGGGGCAGTGATGCTGACAGAGGTGGTTCGCGGAAATCTGCAAAGCTGCTGGATTGGTTACTTTCTGGATAAGGACTTCAATGGCAGGGGGTACATGACAGAGGCGGTGAAGATGGTCGTCAGCCACGCGTTTACGGAATTGGATTTTCATCGACTCGAAGCGGGCGTCATGCCGCATAATGTGGGCTCGATAAAAGTACTGTTGAAAGCTGGCTTTACAAAAGAAGGAATTGCCAGAAAGAATGTGAAAATCAACGGGCAATGGGAGGATCACCAGACATTGGCGATCATTCAGGAAGACTGGGTGGGTGCAGGAAACAGAGATTTTTCCAAGAATCAATGTGAAAATGGGGACACACAGAGAGGAGCAGGTACATGAACTTCACAATGAAAGAAGCCATTGAGGTTCTAGAGCGTACGCCGCAAACACTGGAGCATTTTTTATCTGGCTTGTCGGAGGCATGGCTGCACTGCAGGGAAGGCGAAGGAACCTGGACTGTCTCAGAAGTGATTGAGCACCTCATAGAGGGGGAAAAACAGAATTGGATTCCCAGATTAACCTGGATTCTCCAAGAAGGCGAAGCGAAACCATTTCCCCCTTTTGATCGTTATTCCCACCTTCATGAGAAACAAGAGAGATCGTTGGAACAAAAGCTGCATGAATTCAAAGCGGTTCGCGCACAGAGTATTACCAGACTTAAGGAGCTGATCGATCCCGAGCTGCATCTGGAAGCCACGGGCTCGCATCCTGAATTCGGTGCAGTGAAAGTGCGAGAATTGATTTCGACCTGGGTCGTTCATGATTTGACACATATTGCTCAAATCGTACGGGTAATGGCGAATCGATACGGCACAGACGTTGGGCCTTGGAAAGCGTATTTAGGGATTTTGAAACCAAAAGATGGCGCGAAGTAAAGGTTCGTTTTACGTCTCCGCAGAGTGCTTTGGGTGATTCTCATAGATCGCAAGGACAGAGTGTAATTCGGAGATCACCTTGCTGCGAAGCTCCTGCGGAGACAAGACTTCCGCCAACGCACCAAAACGAAGAATCAATTCACAAGCATGCTCCAGCGTGGCAAACTGGATCGTCGCTTCCATCCACCCATTTTTGCCCGGTTCTGTCTCTAATACTTGGATGTAACGCTCTTGTTCCAAGCGTTCGAGCAGTTTCTCGCTGATTTTCAGCTTGGCCGGATACCGAGGCAGCTTTTGTCGGAATTCGGCTGTTGATTCCTCCCAGTAGTTTGCGAGATGAAATTCCTTGGGATAAGGAAACGATTCCTGCAGCACCTCAGCATTGGTGATCCGTGAGACGCGATAGGTCCGCAGCGCTCCTTCGCTTTCGGCGACAAGGTACCAGACTGAGCGTTTGGCGACAAGTCCGAGGGGACATACGGTTCGGACTGCGATTTCCTGATCGCGCTTATAGTGGATGCATAGCTTGAGGTTGGCCCATACCGCTTCTTGGACCGTGGACAAGCAGGGATAGGTTTCTTTTGCTTGATGCCAGCCGGCTCCGTCTATATGGACCTTTTTCTGAAGCAATTCGATGTTATGTTTGATCGAAGACGGGGAAGAAGCTAGCAGTTTTTGAAAGGTAGCGTCAAAATGCTTCTTGATGCCCAGATCCGTCAATAATTCGGGATGCGCGGAGACGATCAGGGAGAGAAGCTCCTCGGCCTTGATTCCTGTCAAATTCGTCCGAAATCCGTCTGACAGCAGCCACCCGCCGCCACTTCCACGCTCGGAATAGACGGGGACTCCTGACATGCTTAAGGCTTCCATGTCGCGTAAAATCGTCCGTTCCGATACCTCCAGTCTTTCCGCCAATTCTTTTGCTGTCTTTTTTCCCTCATTTTGCAGAAGCATTAAAATGGAAAGCATGCGATCCGCCCTCAACACCTTGCACCTCCATCGGAAATCCCACTCATAAGAATTCTACCACATTAATATGACAACAGATGTCATCTATCCCGCGTTAAGATAAAGAGGATGATGAAAACGAGGAGGAGTTGCAAGTGAGAAATAAGCCATTGGCAGGAAAGGTTGCAGTGGTCGCTGGAGCGACGCGGGGAGCGGGCAGGGGAATTGCCGTCATGCTAGGGGAAGCAGGAGCGACGGTTTATTGCACGGGTCGAAGTGTACGTGGCAATCCATCTGATCTGAATCGCTCCGAATCCATTGAAGAAACAGCGGAGATGGTGAACGCTCATGGCGGCGTCGGAATCCCCGTGCGCGTAGATCATACAGATGTGGAACAAGTAAGGATGTTATTTGAGCGGATAAAAGAAGAACAAAATGGAGTACTGGATATTTTGGTCAACGACATCTGGGGTGGGGAAAAGCTGACGAAATGGGATACGTCCTTTTGGGAGCATTCCTTGGCGGATGGACTGCTGATGCAGGATCGCGTTCTGAAGACGCATTTGATTACGAGCTATTACGGTACTCCTTTGATGATTGCCCGCAAATCAGGTCTGATCATCGAAATCACGGATGGAACGGATTACAGGTATCGGGGACATCTCTATTACAGCTTGGCAAAAATTGCGCCGATTCACATGGCGGCTGCGATGGCGCAAGAGCTGGCTCCGCATCAGGTAACGGCAGTATCTGTAACGCCTGGCTTTTTGCGCTCGGAGGAAATGCTAGATTACTTCCAGGTGGCGGAGGAGAACTGGCGTGATGCTATCACGGGCAATCAGCCGCATGCCGAGCATTTTGGCGAATCTGAAACGCCGTTTTTTATCGGGAGGGCGATCGCTGCATTGGCGGCTGATCCCCAGATGATGCAAAAAACAGGGCTAGCATTGTCGAGCTGGTCTCTCTCTGATGATTATGGCTTTTGTGATGTAGATGGAAGGAAGCCTCACTGGGGGAATTATGCGAAAAAGCATGGATTTTGATAGAGGGGATTCGTATACTCTTTAGAAAGGAGGTGTCGACATGAATAAAACGCGAAACACCATTGAAAGAGAAGTATCCAATTTTATCGGGTCCTATATCAAAGATACGTTAGGGAGAGGACCGCGAGATACCGAAATCAAAATCGCCGACAACGTGTTGATCTTCTTTATCAAAGGGATTCTGACCCCCATGGAAAAATATATTTTAAAAACTCCAGAAGGGAAGAGTGTCGTATTGAAGTCCAGGCAGCTCTTTGTGGAGAGTACAAACGATGAATACATGAAATTTTTCGAGAAGACAGTAGGATCCAAGGTTCTGCAAAATTATGAAGCATGGGATCTCGACAATGATTCGGCGATCGGTGTCCTGGTCTTTGAAAGAAAGGTATTGCAGTCGTAAAAAATAGGGTTGATTTTTTGAGCAGGCTCCTTATAATGATAAATATACTGAAAATTCAATATTGTCAAAAGGCAAGGGTGAGGAACCTTTGTTGACGCGAGAGCAGTGGCAGGGCTCCTTGATTCGTAATCAAGGGCAGACCATGGCTTATGAAAACTAATGCTGATTAGTTTTCTAAGTTGTGGTTTGCCCTTTTTTGCATTTTCCAAAAAGGGGGGAGGATCAAGAGGGGGCAAGGGAAACGAAGAGGCTCGCTATGTTTTCTTAAGCAGGATCAAACAAATTCACGAAAATGGGGATGATTCCATGAACATTCAAGATCAAAACCAATTGCGTTCGATCGTGATCAATGGTCACGAGTTTACCTATGATATTCACGGGGAAGGCGATGGCCCTGTCCTGATGCTGCTGAGTGGATGGTGTCAGGATCACAGGCTGTTTGACTATATCGTCCAACCATTGGCCCAGAAACATAAGGTGCTTCGCTTGAACTGGCGCGGGCACACCTACCCTCAGCAGCTTCCTGGAGACTTCGGGGTCAACGAGCAGGCTGAAGACGTCATCGGGGTGTTGAATGCACTCGATATCGAGAAAGTGATTCCTGTCTCAACCTCGCATGGTGGATGGGCGAACATTGAGATTACGGATCGGCTTGACACGGACAGAGTGCCGCAAACGGTGGTCATCGACTGGATCATGGGCGATGCCGGTGAAGAGTTAATCAGGGACTTGCGGGCTATCCAAAACTTCGAGACCTGGGTCGCTGGCCGACAAAGCTTGTTTGACCACTGGCTGGGCGTCAGCAACAACAAGGCAATCAAGGATCATTTGAACAAAGAAATGGCCAGCTTCGGCTACGACATGTGGGAAAGATCATGCCGGGTCATCGAGACGGCATACCAAAAATGGGGTTCGCCGCTCCAGCGGATGGCTGCACTGAAGCAGAAACGGCCGATTGTCCACATCTATTCACAGGCGCCAGGTCATGGTTATGAAGAAATGCAGCAAAGCTTCAAGGAGCAGCATTCGTGGTTTGATTACAAATTCATCAAAGCGCAGACCCACTTCCCGACTCTGGAGTCTCCGGATGCCGTAGTGAATCACATCCATGATTTTGCCTCGCAGATTCGTTAGGTTTTGGATGATACGCCCCCATATCTTTCTTTCATGCAGCAAAGCCGAACATATGGGGGCATTTTCTAGTAGATTCAGCTCAGAAGGGGAGGACGAGAACAAGTGGGAAAAAAAGAAATCGTCATTGCTGGCGCCGGACTGTCGGGCCTGACATTGGGAACTGCCCTTGCACAACGCGGATGGAAGGTTCAGATATTGGAAAGAGCGGCTGAACTGAGGGAGATCGGAGCAGGGCTGTATACGTGGGAAAATGGACTGAAGGTGTTGGAAGAGATCAACGTATTTGCAGAGGCCTCTGAACAGGTGGAATTTATTACGGAATTAAAAATGATCGATGAAAATCAAAAAGAAATGCATGCCACCCGATTTTCGGCTCAGAACCGCTTTTGCGTCATTCCGCGAAAACAAGTGTACGGGGCTTTGCTGAAGGCTGCCGCGAAAGCGGGGGTAGAGATCGAAACAAGCGCCTGTGCGGTGTCTGCCGATCCTTCAGGAGCCATCACGCTGGAAAATGGCAGAACGCTGCGTGCTGACTTGGTGGTGGGAGCGGACGGGGTCCATTCCCACGTCCGAAAATCGCTGAACATGAAGCATACGGTTGAGAAAATGAACAATGGGGCATTGCGAGCGCTCATTCCGAGGATCGAAGCGGACGAGACGGGGATCGCTGTCGAGCATTGGTCTGGCTACCGCCGCATCGGAATCGCACCGTCTACAGATGAATTCCGATACATCTATTTAACCGCACCCTCCATGGACGAAGAAGGCCTTTCCGATCCGATCAATAAGGAGGCTTGGCTTTCTTCATTCCCTCACCTGGAATCTGTCATCGAGCGAATTGACACCTCGAGATTGGACCGTCACTTCGTTTACATCTACGCCAGCACCTGGGCGATGAACCGGGCTGCCATTCTCGGGGATGCCGCACATGGGATGGAGCCTAACCTGGGCCAGGGAGCTGGAGTAAGCCTGACAAGTGCGCTTGAATTGGCCAAACAATTGGAACGTGATGATATAGACGCTGCCCTTGGAAAATGGGAAAAAATTATGAGACCAACCGTGGAGAAGACACAGATCTGGTCAAGAATCTACGGTTCGGCAGCATCGAACTGGCCCAAGGAGCTTTTATCTTTGCGCTCGGAGATCATCAGCAAAGCCATGGACGCAGAAAGCATCGATGGCATGATGAGTATCGCAGCCAGACATGTGACCGGAGCAGCAGTCTATACGCAGATGTAGTTCAGACTATTCAGTCTACTATAACAAAACCAAAAGGGGCGATGTAGTATGGGGAATGAGCAAAAGAAAGCATATCCAATCGCGTCTCAACCCGGTAAGTCTCAGCTTGCCGGCATCGGAATTGTTCTGTTTGCATCCGCGCTCTTTTCTAGCTTGGGGGTCCTGACTAATCTGGCGTATGAAGCAGGGATGAGCCCCGTTGCCTTTGCCACCTGGCGGGAAACGATCGGGGCGCTGGCGATGGCAGTCCTGCTCTTATGTGGTGTCGGACGCCCGGCAAGCTCCGAGCGAATCCCCCTGTCGCAGATCCCGCGTTGGCAGTGGCGTAATTTGGGTATCGCCGCTGTCGCCTTTATGGCGTACAGTCTGGCAATCTTTTACGCCTTCGTTCACTTAACGGTGGCGTTGGCACTGCTCTTATTCTACATTTATCCCGCCTTGGTGACATTGATCAGCATTGCGACAAGACGAGAGTCCTTTAATGTGCCCAAGCTCATTGCCCTGATCCTTGCGCTGGGAGGGAGCACGATGGCGATAGCCGGACAATTGTCCGAAGGGGGAGCCGTTCGCTTTGATGCCCTGGGAATTTTGCTGGCACTGGGAGCAGCGCTTGGCATGTCCATCTATTTTCTGATTGGACGGGGCGGTTATCCCGCTATCCCAGCGTCGTACGCCACCACGATTTTTCTGACTGCAGGTGCCGTAGCCTTCGCGGTCATCGGGCTTGCCATGGGTGAAAAGGAATCCTTGCTGCAGCCTTTCCAGGTCGTCTCACTCTGGCCGATGCTGCTGTTTGCAGGTATCGGGGGAGCAGCTATTCCGACGATGATGCTTTTGACGGGTATTCGAATGATCGGGGCTTCAAGAGCGTCGATTTTGGCGATATTCGAACCGATCTCGGGCTCCGTGCTGGCAGCGTTCATCCTGGGCCAAATGCTGTCCTTCGTCCAAATCATCGCAGGAGTGCTCATTCTCGGTGCGGCTGTGATTTTACAACGCACCCCTGAGACACTCGAGGACACCTCGTTGGCTAGCCAAGGAAACGGGATCGATATCGCTTGAAATTGGCATCAGTCAAGCAGGAATCAGATACTCCTTCAAAGAATTGGAAATTGGGAAGTCTTGCTTTCCGAAATCAAGGATGAGGAGGCTGTCTGATGAGTAAAAAAGTGTTGATCGTTACAGGTGATGCTGTGGAGGCCCTGGAGGTATTTTATCCGTACTACCGTTGCTTGGAGGAAGGATTCGAGACGGTCATTGCAGCACCTACCGTGAAAACGCTGCATACCGTTTGCCATGATTTTGAAGCTCACAGCGAGACGTATACCGAAAAACCTGCCTATCAGCTTCCTGCCCATACTTCCTTTGCCGAGATCAATCCAGAGGGATTCGACGCGCTGATCATTCCTGGCGGACGCGCTCCAGAACATATCCGGTTGAATGAACATCTGAAGCCGATTGTGGCCCATTTCTTCGAGGCGAATAAGCCGGTGGCTGCGATTTGCCACGGCTCACAGGTATTGACGGTTGTCAGAGAATATCTGGCAGGGAGAGAGATGACGGCTTACCAGGCTTGCAGGCCCGATGTAGAGGCTTGCGGCGCTATTTATCAGACAGATACACTTCATGTCGACGGCAATTTGGTCTCTGGACATGCGTGGCCAGATCTACCAGGTTTCATGCGCGAGTTCCTCAAACTGCTTCGTTAGTGATCACAACAGAGCTTCATTGAAAATAAAACCTTCCATCTTGTTTGGTGGAAGGTTTTCCATTTTGTGCGATGACAGAAGAAGTTGAGGATAAAGGAAGGGTTGAGATTTATTGAAACATGTGATTGATTACTATTCGAGTTTCGATGAATGGGGAAGATTGGATCGAGAGCCGTTGGAATTCATCATCAACTGGCATTATATAAAGGAATATTTGCCCCCTAATGGTCATGTTCTCGATAATGGCGCAGGGCCAGGAAAATATTCGATGGAATTAGCAAAAAAAGGATATACTGTTACACTGTCCGATCTAACTTCCAGATTGGTTGACATGGCGAAGGAGAAGGCAGCCGAGTTAGGAGTAACGCAACAGTTTCACGGATTCCACGTATTCAATGCGACGGATTTAACTGGTTTGCCGGATGAGAGCTTCGATGCTTCTCTGATGTTGGGACCTCTTTATCATTTACAAAAGGAAGCAGAACGAGAAGCAGCAGTAAGGGAGCTGTTCCGCGTAACGAAGGCGGAGGGAATCGTTTTTGTCGCTTTTCAAAGTCGTCTGCGAATGATCATTACTTCCCTGCAATATCCGCAGTATTGGAAACCCCATGACAAGATGGAATCGATACGTGAATTTTCTCGATCAGGAATTTTCAATCATAGCGATCAGGGGCGGTTTACAGGAGCCTATTATTTTCACATTGACGAAATCAATCCCTTTATGGAGCGGCACGGCTTTGAGACCATTGCGCTAATCGGTTCTTCTAGTATTGGAGCCATGTTGAGCCAACAGCAAAAGCAGTATTGGGAAGGACAAGAAGAGGAATCTCGCGATGTCATGAACTTGCTCATAGAAATCGCGAAGGACCCATCAGTATTGGGCATATCATCTCATCTGATGTATATTGGCAGGAGAAAATCAAGCATCTCGTGAAAGGTCATCTGCCCAACCCTCCCCTTCTCTTGCCTTTCTATGTTACGATGGAGGATATGATGAAGGAAACATCATAACACCAAGAGGACGGGGAGAAATTTTGAAAACCTTCAAAAAAGTATATATAGAAATTACGAGCATCTGCAATCTCGCCTGTACCTTTTGCCCGCCGACAGAACGCAAGGCAACTTTTATATCTGTCGACGATTTTGCAAGAAGATTGGATGAGATCAAACCGCACAGCAAATACATCTATTTGCATGTCAAAGGAGAGCCGCTGCTCCACCCGAAGATCGATGAGCTGCTCGATATCAGCCACGAAAAAGGGTTCAAGGTCAATATCACGACAAATGGTACGTTGATCGCCAAAAATCGTCATAAATTGCTCGGAAAGCCTGCACTCAGACAGATGAACTTCTCGCTCCACAGCTTTGACGGTCATATAGGTTCGACCGACCGGGAAGGCTATTTGCGGGAAATCCTCTCGTTCGTTCGTGAGGCTCAGGAGCATCGCGTCATCTTTTCCTTCCGTCTGTGGAATCTGACGCAGGACAATGCCACCAATATTCAAAAGAAAAGAAACCGCCAGACTTTGGAGATTATCGAGAAGGAATTTGGTCTGGATTACAAGATTGAAGAAAAGGTAGTGCCAGGCGACGGGGTGAAAATTGCGGAGCGCGTCTATTTGAATCAGGATCATGAATTCCAGTGGCCCAGCATGACAGCGCCCGAGGATGAGGGCAAAGGGTTTTGCTATGCATTGCGCAGCCAGGCGGCGATTCTCGTAGACGGGACAGTGGTGCCATGCTGTCTGGATGGGGAAGGCGTGATTAATCTTGGGAATATCAATCAGACATCGTTCTCCGATATTGTGGAAGGAGAGCGGGCGAATAACCTGGTAGAAGGATTTTCCCGCAGGGTGGCAGTCGAGGAGCTTTGCAAAAGATGCGGTTATCGGCAGAGATTCGGTGCTTGAGGTGCATCAAGAAACCAGACTTGGAAATGGGAGACGAATGAGATAGACTGTAGCCTTTTGGGCAGGTCTATTTTTTTTTTTTTATGTAGAGGAAAAATATGTTTATGAAACGATTGACAGTTGATAGAATGGGAAGGTCTTTAGGTTTGGGAAAATAGTGCCAATTTTGGGTTGGTAAATAACAATGCGAGGTAACAAGATGAAAAATAGCATAGGCTTTAAAATGATTCTCATATTCTCATTCATTGTATTGGTATCCAATCTGATCATCTCTTACTTCAGCTATCGGTCATCCGTTACCTTGGCAGAAGATTTTTTGAGTGGCGTAGCAGGCAAAATCGCACAGCAAACAGCTCAAATCATTGATGTAGACAGGTATCAACGGGAAATAATGAAGGGCTCTGAAGAGACGGATTATTACAAGGAACTCCGGACGGATTTGAATACGATCAGGGTAAGCACGGGATTAACGTATTTATTTACCGTATCGCGTGAAAAAAAGGATAGTGAATATGAGTATTTCTACCTGGTAGATGGCCTTCCTTTGGGAGATCCGATCGCGGCAACGCCTGGAACAAAGGAAGATGTCAGTGTTTTTCCGGGGATTGAAAAAGTCTTCGAAACAGGTACACCCCAAATTGAGCTGTCAAAGACAGAAGAATATGGGGCGATGGTTACGTCTTATATCCCATTAAAGACAAACTCCGGCGAGGTCATTGGCATTGTCGGGGCAGATTTCGATGCGACAGAAATTTATAAGTCTGTTGATTTATACAGAGACAAATTCATTACGATGACCGTTATCATTCTATTAGTCAGTGTTGCGGTGGTCTATGCATTTGCCAGCTACCTGGTCAGACCGTTACGAGATTTGATTCAACATGTCACAAAGATAGGAAAGGGCGATCTCACCGTTACATTCCATACGAAGCGGACCGACGAAATCGGTGTTTTAACCAATGCATTTCAACAGATGATGGAGAACCTGATGCAAATCATACAAGGAATCCACGATAACTCTGATCGAATGGTCAACACTTCACAGCACTTATTGCATAACACGAAAGAAGTGAAGGAAGGCAATCACCAGATCGCTGTTACCATGAATGAACTCACTGACGGCGCCCAAAGTCAGGCTGATGCTGCGAATCAAGTGTCCCTAACCATGAAGGAGTTTACCGACCAGCTTCAAGAAGCTAGTGATTACGGGACAGAGTTGAACCGTTCATCCCGTCAGGTAATTGATTTAACAAAAAATGGATTCCATCTGATGAGAGAATCTGAAGGCCAAATGGATGCCATTTATCAAGGTGTCAAGCAATCCATTGAAAAAGTCAGAGGTTTAGATCTGCAGACAAAAGAAATAGCAAAGCTAGTCCAGGTGATTCAAGCGATTGCTGATCAAACGAATCTGCTTGCTTTGAATGCTGCGATAGAGGCAGCAAGAGCGGGAGAGCATGGGCGCGGCTTCGCAGTTGTAGCGGGTGAAGTTCGTAAACTGGCGGAGCAGGTTACGGGGTCGATCGGAAACATCGTTGCGATCATAGAAGGGGTCGATAAAGAATCCAGCCAAACAGTCATGGCCTTGCAGCAAAGCTTTTCTGAGGTAGTCGAAGGAACCGAGAAAATCAAAACGACCAGTGAAACCTTTCAAGAAATTAATCAATCTGTGATGGAAATGCAAACCCAAATCCAACAGATTGCCGATCATTTACATGTCATTTATAAACGCAGTGAAGATATTCATGGATCTCTTGAACACGTGGTGTCTATTGCAGAGGAGACATCAGCGGGTGTCGAGCAAACCTCGGCCTCCATCCAGCAATCGTCTAGTGCAATGGATGAGATCGCTCGCTCTTCTGAATCCGTTGCGCAGTTAGCGGAGGATTTAAACCGTTCTATCGATCGTTTTTCAATCAAGTGATAGATTTACCACAGAGGACACTATCCCCCAAATCTTAGTGGTGACTAACATTTGGGGGCTTTTTTGTTCAACACTCCAGGTGCATCAGTTGTACACCCTGAGCCTGCAAAGAGGCAACCCCACTCCCCAGCAATCCTTCCACCTGCTCAGGCGGAACAGGCTTGCTAAAGAAATACCCCTGCATATCCTGGCAGCCCATTTTTTGTAGAAACAGATACTGCTCCACTGCCTCTACGCCCTCCGCGACTACATGAATCCCCAAACTATCCGCCAAAGCCAAGATCGCCTGAATGATCGCTTCCTGATTTTTGTCTTTGCTGATGTCACGAACAAAAGACTGATCGATTTTCAGCGTGTTAATCGGAAACTTCTTTAGGCAGCTTAGTGATGAATAGCCCGTACCAAAATCGTCTATCGAGATATGAACGCCCAATCGGCTCAATTCCGCCAGCTTGCTAATCATCCCGATCACATTCGTCATAGCTGTACTTTCCGTGATTTCAATCCGCAGACAATGTGGAGGAAGTCTGGTTTCATGCAGGATTTGGCCGATCGTTTGGACAAATTGGTCATTTTCAAATTGTCGTGCAGAAGCATTAATCGAGACATAGATGGGGGCATGGTTATTCTTCTGCCACTGCTTGTTTTGCAGACAAGCTGTTCGGAGGATCCAAATCCCGATCGAATGAATCATTCCCGACTCTTCTGCCAAAGGAATAAATTCGGAGGGAGAAATCATACCCAACAAAGGGTGATTCCAGCGGATCAATGCTTCAAATCCAGCGATGCTTTCTGTTGCGACGTGGATGATAGGCTGATATTCCAGCGAGAATTCACTGTTTTCCAATGCTTTATGAAGGCTTTGCACGATCAGCAATTTTCTGGACAAATCAGTGGCCATACTAGATCGATAGATTTGGTAGTGGTTTCCTCCTCTTCGTTTAGCAAAATACATGGCTTGGTCGGCACGTTTTAACAGGGTATCAGGATCGTCGCCGTGATCAGGAAAGAAGCTGATTCCAACACTTGTCGTAATGACGTACTCCTGCCCATGGAGTTGAATCGGACTCGAAATGATCCCGAGGGCTTTTTGAACAGCAGAAAAAACCGTTTCCGCCGTGGTCACATCCTCTAAAATGATGGCGAATTCATCTCCGCCCTGGCGAGAAGTCGTATGCCATTCATTCTGGTGGCTGCTCAAGCGATTGGAAACGACTTGCAAAAGCTCATCCCCCACACGATGACCAAGGGAATCATTGATACACGTAAAACGGTCTAGATCCAGATAAAATAGAGCAACCTTTTTCTGGTTCCCCGTTGCTTTGATTATAGCTTTTTGAAGCTTATCCGTGAGCAGTCTACGGTTGGGCAAGCCTGTCAACGTATCATGGAAAGCCATGAAATGAAGCTGTTCTTCATAGGTTTTTTGCTGGGTAATATCGTTGCAGACTCCATCAAGACGGACAAGTTGATTCGATTCATCCAAAACCGGATTGGTATAGTCAGAAATCCATTTGCATCTCCCGCTCTTGTCCACGATGCGATAGCTATGTTTGAGCCCTTTTCCTTCTTCGAGAAGCGGCTGGCGATCTTCTACATTCTTTCGGTCGAGAGGATGAATGACCTTTTTCCAGAGTGAGGGATCTTCCGTGAATTCCTGTTGAGAATAGCCGAAAATCTTCTGACATGCCGGCGATATATGCAGCAAGGAATTCGTTTTCATGTCCATCGACCACAGACAAACATCAATACTGTCGAAAATATTTTGCAATTGATTGCGGGATTCGAGTAACTCATTTTGAACCGCATGCAGTTCACTTAAGCTTTTCGCAATTCCCACAATTCCTTTCGTGGAACCGTCCAGGACAATCGGTACAGCTGTTACATAAAGATCAACGTATGCTCCGTTTTTCGTCTTTATAGATGTTACAAATTTCTCCACATTTCCGTTCAAGGCACTGACGAAATGCTGGACAACCCGATCTCTGTCTTCTTCCTTGATAAAGGGAAGAAAATGCATTTGCTGCAATTCCGCTCTTGTATAACCGGTTAATTGGATCATCGAATCGTTCATAAAGAAGAAGTAGCCTTTCGCATCAATGGCGTACCCTGCATCCGGGTTGTTGTCAAAGAGCGTTTTATAGATTTCGAGCTGTAATCGATGAGGCACCTTGTTCGTCATGGAGATCACCTTCACTCAAGATGTTAGTGGAAGAATGGGTATATAGATCTATATTTATATACCCATCCTTCAATGGAAGTAAACGCTTGTATTCTAGGTACAAATTTCCATAAAAATAGTCCTTGGATGTTACGTAACTTTCCTATAATATTTACCTCGAATTCATTTTCAATCGGTAATTACATCCAAAGTACATAAACAGAAGAGGTAGGGGAGAGGAAATGGGAGCTTTGTTGCGTAACATGAAAATCAGGACAAAGGTACTGGTTATTATTGCGATTGCTACAATTGCGTTATTATTTGTCGGGTTTTCTGGCTTTGCGAATATTTGGAACCTCAAGCAGGCTAATGAGACCGTGATTAACGAAGGGGTCGTCCCCATGAATACGATTCATGAATTGGAAAGTCATCATCGAGCGATTGAAGGTTATCTGTTGGAAATGAACCTGACCATGAGCAACCAAAAAAATGATGAATTGCTTGCTAAAATACATGATGCAAGGGAATTGGCCAATCAACTTGTGGCTCAATTACAAGCTATGAATTTGTCACCGGAGGAGAAGGAAATCCTCTCCAAATACAACGAAATCTTAATCGAGTATCGCCAAACTCAGGATCATATCATCGACCTGGCAAAAGAAAATCAGAACGTAGAGGCATATTCGGTCTATTCCAAAACAGGTACGGCTCTGCGAGATGAATTGATGACTCAGCTCAATCACTTGAAGGAGTACATCACCCAAAGTGCCCAGAACACTTATGAGGACAATGAAACAGCGGTAAGTCAAGCTGCTTTGTTTCTCCTCGCTTGTATCTTCGGGGCGATCATCCTCTTGTTGGCATGCGGTATCGCGATTGCCCGAATGATTACAAAACCGATCAAGCATATGCAAGAGATGATGGCGCTAGTAAAAAACGGCGATCTGACCGTCCAGGCTGATTATCAATCAAAGGATGAGATCGGGCTGGTTATGAGAGACTTCAATGATACGATCATGGGATTGAATTCGTTGATTGCCAGCGTAAAAACAAGTGTGTTCCAGATCTCGGCAAGCTCAGATGAATTGTCAAAAAGTGCCAACCACACCGTTCAGGCGACGAACCAGGTAGCAGCTTCTGTCTCTCAGATCTCCAGTGGGGCAGATGCCCAGCAAAAGGGGATGGAAGAGGTATCCAACGCGATGGAAGAGGTAACACTGGGCGTTCAGCGGATTGCCGAATCTTCTACTACGCTGTCCCAATTCTCTACCGATACCCTGGATCAGGCGGAAAAAGGACAAAAGGTCATCTCGCAAACGCTGGATCAGTTCCAAGTCATTTCACAGAACGCGGCGGAATCGGCTGTGGTCATTCATCAATTGAACAGACGCTCCCAAGAGATCGGACGCATTGTTGAGGTGATCTCGGATATTACAGGCCAAACCAATCTGCTGGCACTGAATGCCGCCATTGAGGCTTCCCGTGCGGGGGGACATGGCAGAGGATTTGCGGTCGTAGCGGATGAGGTGAGGAAGCTAGCGGAAGAATCCAAGAATTCTGCCGACCAAATCTCCAAAATCATCGCCCAGATTCGGGAAGAGACAGGTCGTGCAGTCCAAACGATCGAAGGTGGACAGGCAACGGTCGAGCAAGGCAAGGTCTTCGTTCAAAATACAAATGAAGTGTTTACAACGATCAGCCGAATGGTTCAGCAGGTCAATGAGCAGGTGTATGAAATTTCTGCATCGGCGGAGCAGATGTCAGCCAGCACGGAAGAGATTAGCGCTTCTATGAAGCAATTGGAGATGATTGCACGAGATGCCTCCAAGTATGCACAAACGTCCGCTGCATCCTCACAGCAGCAACTTGCGGAGATGGAGGAGGTCAATACGGCTAGTCAGTCGTTGCAAGAGATGGCGACAGAATTGCAAAAGTCTGCCAGTCAATTTAAGGTGTAGCAGTACGGTTTTAAAATAAAAAGGGGGGCTTGCTTCAGCCCCCCTGCTTCTTATTACCCCCGTGCTTCCTGTGCTTTCATCAAATCTTTACGTTCCTCTTTTATTTCCATTCCACTCTTCTGTTCCTTTCCTTGCCCCTTGTCTTTTCCAGAACGCAGAGGTATTTCTTTTAAGAACAGAGCGAGTACTACGGCGAATGCAGCGACGATTGCACCAGTCAAAAACGTCGTGGTGATCGCGTAGCTCATGGCTTCCCGAATCTGATCAAGCATTTGGGTGAACAAAGCTTGTGCTTGCGCTGGCAAGCTCTGGAGAGCCGCTTCGATTTTCGGCTGATCCAACAGATTTTGCGGATTTGAAAAGAGTGCGAGCTTTTCAGCCAGAGCAGGATCAGTCGCAGCAGATGCTGCACCATGGCCCAAAGCCCCCGACAGATCGGTCATTTTTTTCGCCATAGAGGCGCTCATGACGCTTCCCATGACGGCGATTCCAATCGTTCCGCCTAGGTTGCGGAAGAGCTGGGAGGTAGCGGTCGCCACACCTAATTGCTGTGGAGCCACTGCATTTTGCACGGTCAAGGAGAAGACTGGCATCGCGATTCCCATGCCCAGACCCAGAATGATCATGTACAAGACAAGTACATAAATCGGTGTGCTTGGAACCATGAAGTACATCATCACCATGCCGAATGTCATCAACAGCAAGCCGCCAATCGCCATCTTTTTATACTTACCTGACTTGGTGATGAGTTGGCCGGACAATGCCGAGGTGGCGAGCATCGCAATGGACATCGGCATCGCGACATACCCTGCCATGGTCGGGGAGATTCCTTTTACCCCTTGGACAAAGAACGGTACGTAAATGATCGCTCCCATCATCCCGGCGTTAAGGAAGAATCCGATCAGATTGGATACGGTGAAAATACTGTTTTTAAACAATCCCAGTGGCAGGACAGGTGATTTTACCTTCATTTCCACCAGAATAAAAATGAGTAAAGACAGAACACTGACGGCTAGAAGACTAATGATCTGCCAGGAGCTCCAAGCGTACTTGCCTGCTCCTTCACCCGCCCAGGAAAAGGCGAGCAGCATCGGCACGATTGTGGTCGTCAGGAACAGGGAACCAAAATAGTCGACAGACTCCCCTTTGCGTTTTTCAACCTGCGGGAAATTGAACAGAATCAAGGCAAAGGCAAGCAAGCCGATCGGCAGGAAGATCCAGAATACCCAATGCCAATCCAGATGGTCGACGATATAGCCGCCTAATAGAGGACCGGCTACGCTGGAAACCCCGAAGACCGCACTCATGACCCCGGTCCATTTTGCCCGTTCCCGCGGTTCGTACAGGTCACCCATAGCAGTGAAGGCAGTGGACATAATAATCCCAGCACCAGCACCCTGAATCGCGCGATATGTGATTAATTGAAAAATATCCGTAGAAAAGCCGGATAGTAATGCGCCAAGACTAAACAAACCGATCCCTGTCAGGATAAACGGTTTTCTTCCATAAATATCGGAAAGCTTCCCGACCAATACGGATGCGACGGTTGAAGTCAACAAATAGATCGTGATCGCCCACGAATAATAATCCATCCCACCCAGTTTCGCGATGATGCGCGGCATAGCAACCCCGATGATCGTCTGGTTGATGGAGGAAAAAAACATCGAGGTAATAATCGCGATCATAATCGTGATTTTCTTTTTATCGGTAAGCTCTGTCATTCAAGAATTCTCCTCTCTGGAATGTTCGATGTTGCGCAATACCTGTTGATAGATCCGGATCAGATGATTCAGGTCTTCTTCAGATAGGCCTACAAAAAAATCCTCTACTGTGCGCTTGAGCTCCGCTTTGTACCGCACCAGCATCTCACGGCCTTGATCTGTAATCTCCAAATAGACGACGCGACGGTCAACCGTGTCGCGCTTCCTTTCGACATACCCGCCAGTCATTAGTTTATCAGCGAGACTAGTTACAGCCCCAGGCGTGATATCCAGCCGCTCCGCGATCGCGGACACCTTTTGCGGGCCATGGACCGCAAGCAGCTGAAGGATAAAGGATTGGGACCCGGAAATCAACGTGTCCAAGCGCTTATGCCATTCACTCGCGATACGTCTTTGGACTCGAATATACAGTTCTTCAAAATTCATGAGATTGCGCTGGTCTGGCATGGCACTCGCTCCTATTTTGTGCACGAATAGTATACAGGGCATATTGTTTACCCACTAAAACATTTATGAGTATACACTTTATGTTTCTGGAAAGTCAATTCTTCTGGAGAGTTAAATGATCCCAATTTGGACAGAATCCCCAGCTCTTGGTAAAATATAATCATAAAGATTGTGGCTGAAAGAGGTCACATCCGCTTTTGTGAATGAACGGATGTTATGAGGGGAGATAGCTGTGAAAGCAATTATCGTGGATGATGAGCGGCTCGCCTTGAAAAAATTGGAAAGTCTGTTAACTGAACCAATTGATCAGGATATCCATTTTGAGGAGATTCGCACGTTTCAAGATCCACAGAGGGCAATCGAAGCAGCTCGAGACGAAACGTTTCATCTGGCTTTTCTTGATATTGAAATGCCCGAAATCAACGGTTTTGAACTGGCTGAACGTTTGTTGTTGGTACAGCCGCATCTGCATATTGTATTCGTCACAGCGTACCAGGAATATGCGGTGAAAGCATTTGAATTGAATGCGCTTGATTATTTATTAAAACCTGTTCATGTCCGCAGATTAACCATGACCATGCAGCGCATAGCTAAATCCATTGCGACGGTGCCAACCGAGCAGTCTGGGACGAGTCAGGGGATGATTTGTTGTTTGCAAAATCTGCACTACATCGATCAAAAAGGAGAGGTGCAGTTTTTCCCCTGGAAGACGCTGAAAGCGCAAGAGCTGTTTGCCTACCTGGTGCTGAATCGGAATAAACCGGTGAGTAAACAAACCCTGATCGATATACTCTGGCCAGAATACGATAACACTCGATCCACCACGCAATTGCACACGGCAATCTACCAGATTCGCAAAATGATCAAAAATCTCGGCCTGGATCTGGAAATCAAATATAAGGATGAACGATACCGTCTGGTCTGGGGAGATATCAAGCTGGATGTCGAAGAGTGGGAAAATGCCGTTCGCAATGCGCCAGCAGTTGCTTCCAAGACTTTGAAAACCCATTTGTCGATCATTACCAGGTACTCGGGTGGATTTTTGGAAGAGCATTCCTATTTGTGGGCGGAGTACGAGCAAGAACGATTGCAGATGATTTGGCTAAGCCATGTTACTCAGATAGCAGAATGGTATGAATCAAATGAACGGTTGACCGAAGCGGTACTCTTGTACCAACAGATCCGAGAAAAATTGCCAGGTATGGAGGACGGTTATTTTGGCTTGATGAAGCTGTACGCCATGCAGCAGCACTCGGGTGAGGTCGACAAGCAGTATCAGCTTCTCACGGAACGATTGCTGGAAGAATTCGGTGTCGCACCGAGTCAGGAATTGATGGAATGGTACCAGCAGTGGAAGCGGGGGAGGGATGTCATATGAAGAGAAAAATCGTAGCCGTGCTGATGATGTTCACGGGAATCGTCGTTCTCAGCTATCCCACTCTGGCGGAAGAGTACTATGATTATCAACAACAAAAGCTGGTCCAAGAATGGCAACAAAGCCTCCAAAGCATTCATAACGGGGAAGACGATGCTTCGCCTGCGCAGGCTGAGTCAGTAGAGGCAATAGATCCATCCTATGATGTTGGCAACCTGGAAGAGGGGAACGAGAATGACACGGCATCGGAGTCAAAGGAAAAGGTACTTCCTGATTTCAAGAGCAATCCGAATATGGAAGGGATCCTGGTCATTGACAAAATCGATCTTGCTTTACCGATTCTTCATGGGGCCACAGATAAAAATATGAAAACGACAGTGGCTAGTATCGAGCATACCGGAAAAGCTGGAGAGATCGGCAATTACGCTATCGCCGGTCATCGGAATTATACGTTCGGAAGAAATTTTAATCGGCTCGATGAGATGCAAACCGGTGACAATATCGAGATCGATGATGGGGAGCGCCTCTATTCGTATACGGTGACAGAGAAATTGATCGTAAAACCGGAAGATGTGTGGGTGTTGGAGGGAAATGGGAGTGACATGGAGATTACTCTAATCACCTGCCACCCGATGGAAAATCCGACGCATCGCTTGATTGTAAAAGGAAAGATCATTAGGGAGTAGGATGGTTTCTTGTAGAATTAGGCGGAAATGTTTCCCTTTTTAATAAAATATGCTATTCTATTTATAAATTTTAAACTTTCAATCGATAATGGCAAATCTAATGAAAATTAGAGACGCAAAGCTATAGGGCCTTCCTTCCGCGTGAAGATGGCAGCCAGCTTCCGAAAGGGGAGTTTTTTTTGTTTATACGCCGATTTGTTATGTCCTTGCTCTGTATCTCACTTCTGGCTGCCCCAGCGACTGTTTGGGCGGAACCAGCCCCGTCCCGTATTGATGTAAGCGAGTTAAGCAATGGGATTGTCAAGATTCAGCATGACCCTCTGAAACAAATCAATGAGAAAATCAAGATCAGCAAGGATAACCAGGATTTTTACTATAGTGTAGCAAACCATAATCGCTTTCCTCTGCAGTTAGGAGATGGCGCCTATACCATTTCGGTTCTGCAACACGTGGCCGACAATAAATATCGAATGGTAGAAAATAAAGTAGTGAATTTAGTAGCTTCCTCACAACAGGCGGTATTTTTACAGCCAATTCAAATGATCTACTGGAACCAAGATTCCATTCCGATCATCAAATCAAAAGAGCTGACCAAGGATCTGAAGAGTGACAGGGAAAAGGTAGCTGCTATCTACAACTTGGTGACCCAGCACGTCCAGTACGATTATCCGAAAGCGAATGTGGTGACGAGTGAGTACATCCCTTCCATTGATTCGACATGGAATGATAAGCAGGGGATTTGTTACGATTATGCGTCATTGTTTGGTGCCATGCTTCGCAGTGAAGGGATTCCAACCAAGCTGGTAATGGGACGCAAAAACGACATTCCCCAATACCACGCCTGGAACGAAGTCTATCTCAAAGAGACAAATGAATGGGTCACGATCGATACAACCTATGATTCCATTATGCTAAAAGGAACGAAAAAACCGACGATGATCAAGGATAAAAGTGAATATACCGTAGAAAAGCAATATTAACATGCAAGCATGATGAAGAACCGCGCAATCTCTGAAAAAGAGTTTGGCGGTTTTTCTTTTTGCCGTCTTAATAAAGATTCAGAATTGATTCAGAGTGATTTGGTAAAGTCGCTTTTGTGTATCGACTTGGATCGACATCTTGGATCCAATAACACGCAAATTTTGTAAGGATCTTGCAAAAGAGAGAAGCTACATTGCTTACAAAAATAAGCAATGGGAGGTGGAGAGCAGAAACTAGCTTTTGTAAAAATGGTTGCGCAAGGTGCCATTTGTTTGGACAATCATCATAAACAACGATGATCGGCACTCCGATCTAGAGACTTAGTTACCTTGCCAGCCTAAATATGCGAGGTGAACTTTTATTCGTATGTGGCAGAGAAGAAAACTATTATCTGTTTACGTAGTATTGGCTTTGCTTGTGAATCTCTTTATGCCTTCTGCGATGATTTATGCGAATGAAGGAAATACGGGTGCAGATACTGGTATCGAAGAGAATGTCACGCCAACCGATCCAGGGGCGGACCCGGGAGCAGAGCCTGGTTCAGAAGATCCGGGAACTGAAGAACCGGGAACAGATCCGGGAACAGCAGAGCCAGGTACGGAGCCAGGAACAGATCCGGGAACAGAAGAACCGAGCACGGAGCCAGGAACAGATCCGGGTGCAGAAGAACCGGACACAGAACCAGGAACAGATCCGGGTGCAGAAGTGCCGGGCACAGAACCAGGAACAGAGCCGGGTTCGGAAGTGCCGGGCGTGGAGCCAGGAACAGAGCCAGGAGCAGAATTACCGGGCGTAGAGCCGGGCGCACCACCAGTTCTTGATCCGGAGATTCCTCCTGTTCCATTACAAAACAAACCAACAGCTAAAAGCGAAAATGTAATAACGGACGACGACTTCATCACGGATGTGGTCATTAAAGATGAGGATGGCAACGATATCGAAACAGTCCGGCCAGATGTACGTTCGGAAGTAAGTATCGAGTATACCTGGGCACTACCGGCAGGACACGAATATAGCGACGGTGCTACTTATACATTTTCTCTCCCAGAAGCGTTTAAATGGATTGAGGCCGAAGGAACAGTTGCTGGTGACGATGTAACGTTATCGTATGAGGTAACTTCAGATGGCCAAGTAATCTTAACGTTGAATGGTGACTTTGAAGGAGCAAAAGTTTCTGGTAAGTTCGGGGTTTGGAGATCATTTGACGAGAAAAAACTGGATGAAGGAACGAAGCAAAAGATCGAGTTTACCACCCCCAAAAAAACTGTCAGCGTTCATTTCAACAGTAACATCAATGGGGAAATGGACAAGCAAGGGAAAGTCAACAAAGATTTCAATCCGAGCGAGATCGATTGGGTCGTCAATTTTAACAAAGGCGAAGAAAATATTACCAATGCTATCTTTGAAGATACTATCCCAGCCGGACTGGAACTCGATGAAACTTCTATCAAGGTATACAAGCTGAAGGTCAAGTTGGACGGAAGTGTAAGTGAGGATGGTGAATTTACAGAATTCACCAAGTCGCTGACTGGCAACACGCTAGAACTTCACTTCGGGAATATTGAAGATGCCTATCGCGTGAAGTACAAAACAAAAATCATCGAGGGAAAAAGTCCGTTCAAGAATGAAGTGAAAGTTACGGGTAAATCTTACTCGAAGGGCACTTCAGCTACAGTCAATGCGAAATTCAGCCAGCCGCTCGAGAAAAAGTCGCTTGGTTACAACTCTTCTTCGCAAACTATTACTTGGTCCATTGAGTACAATTACGATGAACGTGCCATCGAAAAGGATCAAGCAAAGATCACAGATAAGATAACAACGACTAAAGCGGAGTATGCCCATGAGTTTGTCAAAGAAACGTTGAAAGTGTATAAAGTAACGATCGACGATAACGGCAAAACCACACGTGGAAGCCAAGTTACGGAAGGTCCACAAGGTACCTATTCTGTTAACGTAACTGCAGATGGTTTTGAACTGCAATTTATCGAGGCTATTGATTCCGCCTATGAAATCGTCTATGAAACGAAAGCAAAAAATCGTGTTCGCGGGAGTGCCACAGTGACGAATGAAGTAGAGATGCACGGTGGCAGGAAAGCATCGAAGTCAGAGGGTATTTACCAAGTAATCTTCTGGAAAAGTGCCGATCAAAAAGAGATTCATTACAGTGACAAAACGATTACTTGGAGAATGTATCTAAACTATGATAAGCAAAAAATGGACAAAGTTGTCGTTACAGACAGCTATCCGAATCAGGGTTTAGAGTTGATCGAGGGTAGCTTGAAGATTTCTATTCCTGGATCAAATAAGGTTCCAGTGTACAACTTAGAGCCAGATCAGAATTATCGTGAAGGGTTTAAAATTACCTTTGATAATGAGATCGAGGATCATTACGTAATCGAGTACAAAACAAAGTTTGACCCAAACTACTTCAATAGCTATGACATAACGAACCATGGTAAAGTAACATGGATTGAGGGTACGACTTCATACTCCGAAGAAGATTGGAAGACCGTTTCTTCAGACCGTTACACTAAGAAAAACGGAGAAAAAACGGGCGAGTATGATGCAAGAAACAAGCATATCTCCTGGACCATCGATGTCAACTATAATCTGCAAACCATCACGAATCCCGTACTCACCGATTTCTATCAGGGAAATCAGAAAATCGAGAAAGGATCTTTAAAGGTCTATCGCTTGAATCTAAAAGGTGGGGCCGATCAGGTAGAAGTTGGGACAGAGGTTTCGGCAGGTGATTATGAAATTGACTGGGATGTAACAAACAGCGAGGGAGACAACGGCTTTCGATTAAAGTTTGTTAATAACCTACAACAAATTACTACTGCCTATCGCATCGTATACGATACAAGTCTTAAGGATCTCGAAGTGTTAACCGAGTATTCAAACGAGGCTGTCTTAAGTGGTGATGAAGGTTCCGATTTATTTAAAGATTCGTTTACCGTACGTCCCGAGTATGGTGGCGAGTATATCTATAAAGAGGGAAGACAAGGCACTGGTGCCGATTCCGAAACTGCATTCTGGACTGTCTACCTGAATCGGAATCAGTCTTGGATCGCTGCGGGGGCCGCTTTGACCGACAAATTTACCGATGGATTGACCGACAAATTGTCTGATAATCAAATGCTCATCCCTGAATCCTTCAAGCTCTACAAACTATCGGTAGATAAGAAAGGAAACGAGAGTAAAAGAGAGCTAGTAGACCTGAATGACTACTTCCATCAGCCAATACTTGATGATGAAGCATACAGCTTCAAACTGATACTGAAAAAAGACATTGAGAACGCATTTATATTGAAATACGAGTCGTTCATCAATGCTGGTTCCGGAGAGCAAATCTTTAATAAAGCGGAGTTTTATGAAAAGGATTCTTCGGTTGTCGGTGAAGATGGAAAAGAGGGCATCAAGGTTAAATTTTCAGGTGCTTGGGGAAGCGTGTCTACCGAGAAAGACCATCTGAAAATTGTAAAAGTGGACAAGGCTACAGGTGAACCGCTTATAGGGGCTAAATTCGGGTTGTATAACCAAGCAGGGACCATGCTTCTTGAAGAGATTGTAATCGAAGATGAAAGTGGAGAAGCGACAACGGAGAAGAAGTATAACTTCAGAAAATACCTGCTAAAAGAAATCACTCCCCCATCTGGCTATGTCATCGATGAGGCATACAGAGACGGCGAGATTATCGATTTTAATAAAGACAACCCTGCATTCACAATTGAGAATCAAAAAGGCGACTGGAGCTATGAATTGACGAAGGTCGATTCGGAAGATGGCAGCACAATCTTGGAAAAAGCAGTCTTCAAACTCCAGAAGAAAAATAGCAGTGGAGTGTATGTAGATGTTGCTGGTTACACGGAACTTGAGACCATCAACGGGAAGCTCTTCCTTCCAAAATTGGACGCTGGAGACTATCAACTAGTGGAGACAGTAGCGCCAAGAGGGTATATATTGGAAGATACTCCAGTACAGTTCACGATCAGTCCACACCAGACCACAATGCTGACGGGCCAGAAAGAGAACGATCCATACTATGGCCGTGTTGAAATTGTAAAAGTAGACGAGTATGACCACACCATCACGCTTACAGATGCTGTGTTTGAACTCCGCTATGCGGATGGTCGCGTGTGGCAATCGAACATAAAGACTGACTCTGATGGTAAAATCACCATTCCAAGCCTGAAGGCAGGAAAGTATAAACTCTTCGAGATCACTGCTCCTGCTGATTATGTGTTGAGTACGGATCCACTGGAGTTTGAGATCGTAGACGATCAGCTAGTAGGACCATTAAAGTTCGAGAACAAAATGATCCCAGGGGAAGTCATCCTAACGAAGATCGAAACTGGTCGCCCGGACAAGGTACTCGAAGGCGCACAATTCAGAGTGCTGGACGAATACAAGAAGCCGATTAAGAGCGGATTGACGACCGACACGAACGGTGAATTGCATGTTAAAGATCTCCGACCAGGGAAGTACTTCTTCGAGGAAACAAAAGCTCCGAGCGGCTATGTCATCACGAATAGACTCACAGAATTTACTATTATACTAGGTGACGTAACGCAAATTACGATTGGAAACAATCGCTACACCGGCGGCGGTGGCGGAACTACAGACCCAGAACCGCCTGTGGATCCAGAACCACCTGTTGATCCAGAGCCAGAACCGGAACCAAAACCACCGGTAGATCCGAAGCCAGAGCCAAAACCAGAGCCAGAGCCTGAAAAGCCAGATAAAGAAAAACCAGAACGGCCGGGTTCCTCCGGCGGAGGTGGTGGTGGAGGCGGTGGAGGTGGCAAGAAGCCTGAACAGCCAACTGTTCCTTCTCAGCCAGGGACACCTACCGAGACACCTGAACCAACACCAGTGAATCCAGAACCAGAAGTTCCTGGAAATACAGGTGAGCCAACGACTCCGACCAAACCGGTTGAAAAAGTAACGGAGCCAGCTGGTACTGTAAAAGTGCCAGAGGGCGGTACGGCAGGCATTGGCAAACAGCCTGAGCACGGTACAGTGACGATTGATCCCAATGGCGATTGGGTGTACACGCCGAACAGCGGTGCCAATCAAAAAGATACCTTCTCGATCATCGTCAAAGATAAGGACGGCAATGAAGAAGAGATGTTGTATGAAGTAGATGGCAATGTACCAACCGGCGGTATTCATCCTGACAAAGATACTGGAAAAGCAAAAGTATTGCCGAAGACAGGGGAAGAAAGTCACCTCCCGCTGCAATTGCTCGGTGTATCCCTCATCGTTCTTGGAGCATGGATTTATAGACGGAAGCGGATAAGCCGCAATCACTAACAGAAATCACTGCAAGTCCTAGCCTGCTGATTGAAATCAGCAGGCTTCTTTTTCGCATTCTCCGTTATTCAGAAAATATTCAGAGCCACTTTGTAGGCTAGTTCCGGAGAACAATAAGGTATTTTTCTTCTGAAAGTGTATTGTCTAGGGGAGGCATTTCAATTGGTATTATCTACAACGCACGTGCTTGATGAAAAAGCCATATTTGCCGCACTTGAGCAATCTCTTGCGATGATCGAATTCACGATTCAGGGAGAGGTTCTGTGGGCAAATGAAAATTTTGCCCAAGCGATGGGCTACCCCTTGTCTGAATTAGTCGGGTTACACCATCGGCAATTTTGTACCACAGATTTCGCCAATAGTTCCGAATATCTTTCGTTATGGAAGAACCTTCGAAACGGCAAGATCTTTCAAGAGAAAATCGTCCGTGTAACGAAGGACGGAAGACAACTTCATCTCGAGGCCACGTATATGCCGATACGTGATGATAGGGGTCAAGTGATTGCTGTTATGAAAGTGGCGACAGACATAACCGAACGAGAGGCTGCCATAGCCGAAGTAACAAGTGAATTACAACAGATGTCAGAAGAGCTGCTCACTCGCACAGAGGAAGGTATCACACGCAATCAACAGGTATCTGCTGCAATTATTCGAGTCATGGAAGACCATGATCGGAGCCTGGCTGAACTTCAGGATTTGGAACAGCAGAATAAGGACGTTCGCCGCATTGTACGGACGATTCGAGAATTTGCGGCACAGACCAATCTACTTGCCTTGAATGCGGCGATTGAAGCCGTACATGCGGGGGAGCATGGAAGAGGCTTTCATGTCGTCGCTACCGAAGTGCGGAAATTGGCGGAGAAGGTACAAGAGGCTGCACAGGAGATTCAAGCTACTGTTGAGGGGATTTCCAAGCAAGTCGAAAGAGTCAGTGAGGGAACAAAAATCTCTCAGAATGCCATTGTCGATAGTCAAAGTCAAATACAGCAAGCCGTAGAAGAGTTTGCAGGTATAGGTGAAGCCGTCGGCAAGCTGGATGGGCAGGCGAAATCTTTGGGCAGCCTGTTGACATAAGGAGAAGAGTGAGGCAGAGCCTGCTGATACAATCAGCAGGCTTCTTATTTATTCGATACACTCTACTCGCCCGTTTCCAAACAAAGGGTAATCATCCAAAACACGGGGCATACTAACCCAATGAATCTTTCAACGTCGGGAGATGACGACAGCATGGGCCAGACGTTTCAACAATGGGCATCCAGAACCGGCGACCTAGAAGTGGCGCATGTAGACGGAGAAGGAGGTCGCCTTCGCGTCTATTATTTGAGCAGCATGGCGGACCAAAAAACGGTCTTTCATCATGTGCTTCCGCGTCTGCAGGAAATGGATTTATCAACTGTCACCCTGCCGCAAATTGAGCGTAAAATCGGTGTTACCGTAGACCAGCGCCTGTACCGTAAAAATCAGGTGATTGAAAGACTGATGGAAGGCGATATTTATATTCACTTGGATCAGGCAGAATACGGGATTTATTTTCCTTCAGACGGTATTCAAAGCCGGCAGATCAGTTCACCGGAAAATGAAACAAATATTCTAGGCCCGAAAAATGCGTTTGTAGAATCTTTGGAAGTCAATTTGTCGCTAATTCGGAGGTACATTCAGTCTCCCCAATTATCCTATGAACGGCTTAAGGCTGGGAAAACGGCTCCAGTAGATATCGCCCTTCTCTATATGGAAGGCATCACAAATCAGGCGAATGTGCAAACGATGCGCCAACGCATTGAAGATCTAGAAGTAGCCGGAATTATTGATGCTAGCACCTTGGTGCAACTTATTAAAGACAACGAGTTTTCCATGTTTCCGCAACTCATCACTTCTGAGAGGCCGGACCGGACGGTAGCAGGGTTGATGCAAGGCCAAGTCGTAGTCTTGGTGCAAGGCAGTCCCAGTGCCATCATGGGTCCGACTACATTTACCCAACTGTTCCATGCGACAGAGGATTCCTATTTTCGCTGGTTGATATCCAGTTTCTTACGCATTCTCCGCTCGACAGCGATTTTTGTAGCCCTACTTTTGACACCAGCTTATGTCGCCGTATTGACCTTTCATTATGAGATGATTCCCGCGGACCTTTTGATATCGCTGGCCCAATCCCGCTCGCGTGTCCCTTTCCCACCTTTGATGGAAGCAATATTGCTGGAAGGGGTTATTGAGCTTTTGCGTGAGGCAGGTGCCCGACTTCCTACGAAGATCGGGCAAACGATCGGTATCGTGGGCGGTATTGTAATCGGGCAAGCCATCGTACAGGCGGGATTTACCAGCAATATCTTAATCATCATCGTAGCACTTGGGGCGTTGTCGTCGTTCAGCTCACCCAATTATTCGCTGGGTGCGGCTGTTCGTGTGCTTCGATTCCCGATTATTCTGCTTGCAGGGATATGGGGGGGATTCGGAATTGTCGTCGGCATGAGTTTTCTGCTGACACATCTACTGCGACTGACCAGTCTGGGCAGCCCTTATATGGAGCCGCTGTATCCGTTGCGATTCTCGGATATGAAAGACAGTATCGTTCGGTTCCCCATTTCTTTTTTTGCTTTGCGCCCCCAAATTTTCCGTCCTCAAGATAATTATCGATTTGATCCTGAAAAGGGAAGTCAGAAAGAAGATATCGATGAGTAGGTGTGAAGTCCATGCAAATCAACGTGTATCCCAAGGCATCCAATCAAATTTCGGCCTACTTCTTCTTTTTTTTGATTTATTCGAATCAGGTCGGAGTTGGCGTATTGGGCTTCCAGCGAATTATAGTGAAAGAAGCAGGTTATGACGCATGGATATCCGTTCTTCTGGGGGGGCTGGCCGCTCATTTTGTCCTTTGGTTGATCGGCAGAACCCTTCAACGCTATCCTTCCTCCGATTTGTATGGAATCAATTGTGATGTGTTTGGCCAAAGGATCGGCCATTTGCTTAATTACGTCTATATGCTGTACTTTGTCATGGTGACGGTCATGATAGTACGATCTTACATTGAAGTGCTGCAGACGTGGATGTTCAATGAAATGGCTACCTGGATTGTTTCAGCAGTCGTCCTCGGCTTGGCTCTCTACACGATCCTTGGAGGAATCAGGGTAATTACGGGATATACCTTCATTACATTCCTAATGACAGTTTGGTTAATTTGTTTCCTTTATTTTCCATTCCAGCATGCTAGATGGTCGTATCTGTACCCAATGGCAAACACAACGATCCCTGAGCTCCTCGAGGGGGCCAGGCGCATGTCCGTGTCACTAATCGGTTTTGAAATCTTCTATCTGCTGTACCCGTTTGCTAAAAACAAAAAGAAGATTGGTTTCTATTCTCAGTTCGGCATGATGCTTACCAACTTCCTTTACCTCCTCTTGATTGTTTTGGCGTTGACCTTTTTCAGTGCGAGGCAATTGGAAAAAACCACCTGGGCCACACTTACACTCCAGCAGATGGTGCATTTACCGTTTGTCGAACGCTTCGAGATGATTATTGTATCGATTTGGTTGCTGGTCATCATGCCGAATATCATGTTGTTCACCTGGAGTGTTGCGAGAGGTTTCAAGCGAATGCATCAATGGTCCCATCTGAAGTCAACCCTGATCGTATTATTAGTAATCTTTATTGGGACCTTGCCGCTAATTAGCCGTGAACAGGTCTACGCTTATACCTCGCTTACGTCACAAGTCGGTTTCATCGCCTCTTTTGTCTATCCGATATTTCTCTACCTATGTGTTGTCATCAAGGACGCCTTTCGAAAACGGGGGACGGAGGAGGTACCGCATGATACAGGGGAATAAGCCATTTCTTCCAAAATGGAACATGGTTCTGCTGCTTTTTTCGCTGTTGCCTGTTCTGCTGATCAGCGGATGTGAGCCAACCCATGTACTGGACGAAACCACATTGATTACAGGGATGGGTTTTGATCTGCTTGATCACCAGCACATTCGTGCGACCATTACAGCTCCCGTAGTCAGTTCACTGGTCCGTCAGAAGGATCAGGTGGTGTCCGCTACGGGGACAACGCTTTACGGAATCATGAATTCATTGGACCTTCAGTTGGACCGCCGACCACGTCTAGGACAATTGCGTATCGTCCTCTTTAGCGAAGAAATGGCGAAACAGGGAATTTTCCCGATAGCAGGCTCAATGGATCGCGTGGAGGTAGGGATTCGCCCCTACATCGGGATAGTAGCAGGCAAAAGCTATGATCTGCTGGAAGCTTCCTATCCGGCACAGGGGAATGTAGGCATCTATCTGTACTACACTATTTTTAAAAACGTACGGGGAGAACAACTACCTTCCCCCACCCTTCACGAATTTACGCGCGATTACTATGGGGAAGGAAGCGATCCGTTTTTGCCTTATATCGAGCGAAAAGGAGATGGAATCAATATTAAAGGGGTCGCTTTGCTGCAGGATGACCGATTTGTCGGCTGGGTAAAACCGGATCAGGCATTTTACATCAAGCTGATGCGCGACCAATTTCGCACGGGCTTGTTTCAATTATCCATCCCGACAAAGAGCCTGGGAACTATGAACCAACATATGACCCAAAAGGAAGAAGTGACGCCGATCGTGCTGGACACACTTCGAAGTAATCAGCATATCAAACTGGTCTCTTCGAACCCACCCACGTTTGAGGTCCGTGCGGAAGTGCGAGCGCGCCTGTCGGAGATGAGGCACAGAGCAAATCTGGATAATAAACAAGTCGTTCGCATGATCGAGCGAGAGGTGGAAAAAAAGATGGAAAAGGAGATGGCGAAACTGGTCAAATTGCTCCAAAAACTGGAGGTAGATCCGATCGGCTTTGGGGAACAGTACCGGGCACAGAACCATTTACAACAACTGGATCGTCAGCAATGGAGAAAGCTGTACAAAGAGGCGAAATTTACCTTCCGAGTCAAAATGGACATCATTCGTTTCAGCGTTACTAACTAGCGAGATAGCCACCCGGGAAAAATCCCGGGATGCGCTATCCCTTTCAAATATTTCCTTGGATAGGTTTGGGAGAAAGGAAGAGAGGGAATGGGAAAAGGAGGAGGGATTTATTTTACTTGGAAGGGATTTTTCTGATTTTTCACTGAAGAAATAATTTTGCATACAAGAAGGTGAGTCTAACAATGAAATGGTTTTATCACATCTCGATCTCCAAGAAATTGGTCATTGTTTTTACAGCTGTTTGCCTGTTTATGGTGGGTATTGGATTTCTAGGCTATGTCTCCCTCAACCGGATTAATCAAGATATGAAAGCGATGTACGAGGATCGATTCTTGCCGGTAATCCACCTGATGTCAGTAAACAAGGCTCTCTCTGAAAATACAGTGTTGCTGATGAATGCCGCATCGCTTGATCAGGATTACGACAAGCTGGAGCAAGCGGTATTGGGTAATCAGTCGAGGATGAACACAGGTCTGTCCGATTATGGTCAATTGCCTCTCTCCGAAGAGGAGCGGGAAATGCTGGAGGGGGCGCAGACCTTATCCAGCGCGTACCAAAACAGCATCAATGAGTCACTTCGATTGTTGAAAAACAACGATCGGATGGGGCTGATCCTGAAGCTGAACAGCAGTGCTACACAGAAGGCAGCGATTGAAGACCGGATTACTGCGCTTGTCGAGATGCAAGATATGCAGTCTCAGCACCTGTACAAGCAGTCCCTTGACCGTTTTGAGGAATCGCAAACCATCACGGCTATCTTGATTGGGGCAGGAATTTTGCTCTCCCTGTTCTTTGGAATCGTTTTGACCCGAATGATCGCCAGACCGATCAATGAGGTAAAAGGGCGTCTGGTCGAGATGGCCAACGCAGGTGGAGATCTCACACAGCGTCTGCAGGTGAAATCGCGTGACGAGGTGGGGCAGCTTGCCCAAGAGTTCAACTCGATGCTTGCCAGTATCCAGAGCATCATCAAAGAAGTGTTGCATGATTCCCAACTGGTTTCTGAGACGTCAAACGAACTGGCAGAGCAAGCGAAGAAGACCAGTCAGGCGAGCGAAAATATCGTGTTGACCGTAAAACAGATTTCGGCTGGAGCGGAGACACAGGTGGAGAGTATTTCTGAAACCTCTGCATCGATGACGCAAATGTCGTCAGGAATCCAGCAGATTTCCGCCAGTACACAAGAAGTGACATCCTCTGCCAACCTAGCAAGGGAAATGGCCGAAAACGGAAGACACACGATCGATCAATCCATCGAAAAAATGGAAACGGTCACAACGAATGTTCTACAAGCTTCGGATATGATTAAGCATCTGAATGAAAGCTCAAAAGCGATCGGGACTGTTATCAATGTGATCAGCGGCATTGCAGCGCAGACCAATCTGCTCTCCCTAAACGCAGGAATTGAAGCAGCCCGTGCGTCAGAGCATGGACGTGGATTTGCGGTTGTCGCCAATGAGATTCGCAAACTGGCGGAGGAATCCCATCAGGCAGCAGAACAAATCGCAGTAATGATCAAGCAAATCCAGAGTGAAACCAACAAGGTCTCCGCCTTCATGATCGCAGAAACGCAAAATGTAAAATCGGGATTGGAAGCGGCAGAGGAAGCCCGTCAAGCGTTCCAGCAAATCCATTCGGCGATCGAGACAGTGACCCGACAAATGTCGGAGGTGTCTGTGGCAACCGTTCAGATGTCCGCAGGCACAGAGGAAGTCCTGCATTCTGTCGGGACGGTTGTGCAGGTAGCGGAATCCGCCTCGGACATGACGCATAAAGCGCAACATGATGCCGAAGAGTCACAAGAAGTCATGAATCAAATGGTTTCCTCGATTTCGACGATGACCGATATTTCACAGCGACTGCAAAACCTTGTGGTACAGTTCAAGGTGTAGCTGCTTCATTCGTACAAGCGCAGGAGGAATCTCCTGCGTTTTTCTTTTCACAGAAATCAGACAGATTAAGATGGAGTTTTCAGACTTGCGATGCTACAATCAGATTTGTCTGTTTCCTTGTCTTGGTTGTAGGAATGGACAAGAACTTATTACTTTCATTGTAGGTAGGTAGGTGGAGATCAAGATGTTTTTGAAAAAGTGGACCAGCGTCCTTCTGGTGACCGCGTTGATGAGCCCGGTATCGGCATTTGCTCAGGGAACGGGTCAGGCGGCGGGACAAGCTCCTCAAGGGGTCGCAGCCAGCGTCAATCAAGTGATAGCCGCAGATGTGGTATTCACGAATGGTGTCGTATACACCGTAGACCGAAATCGCAATTTTGCTGAGGCGGTAGCGATTCGCGGAGACAAGATCGTCTATGTCGGATCAGACGAAGGCGCGAAAAAGTACATAGGCAGCAAGACGAAAGTAACGGATTTGCAGGGAAAAATGGTGTTGCCGGGCTTTATCGACAGCCACACGCACGCAAGCAAAACGACCGGGTTGATTTATTCCATCGACCTGTATGACGGCGGTTCCATTGAGGAATACCTCAAGATCATTGATGCTTTTGTGAAGGAGCATCCGCATGAGAAAACATTGCAGGGACGCGGCTGGAGCAATCCGGTAGCGCCGGGCATTGGTCCGAAAAAAGAAGCACTGGACAAGGTTGTTCCAGATGTACCGCTCGCTTTGACGTCTGATGACGGCCATTCCCTCTGGGTAAACTCCGCTGCAATGAAGCTGGCGGGCATTACGAAGGATACGCCCAATCCGGAAGGCGGCATCATCGAGCGCGATCCGCAGACAGGGGAGCCATCGGGGACCCTGCGTGAAAAGGCAATGGACCTGGTCCTTGCAAAAATCGGGGGATACACCATCGAGCAGTACAAGAGTGGTATCGAGGCGTACCAGCTCAAAGCTGTCGAGCGCGGTGTAACTACGGTGCGCGACCCCGACATGCTGCGTTATCCAAATGTCCTGGAAGCGTATGAAGAGCTGGCGAAAGAGAACAAGCTGACGATCCGCTATCGCAATGCGATTACAGCCAATCCGGACAAAGGTCCTGAGCAGATCGCCGAGTTCGTCAAAATCAGAGAGCGCAATCAGAACCCGCTTTTCCAGATCAACGCGGTCAAAATTTTCATGGACGGGGTAGTCGAGGGAGCTACGGCTTACCTGGAAAAACCGTATGAGCATAAGCATACCACTGGAGAACTGATCTGGAATCCAGAAGTCTATAAAAAGACAGCTGCCGCAGCAGATAAAGCAGGTTTCCAACTCCATGTCCACTCCATCGGGGATGCATCGACCCGCATCGTACTTGATGGTATGGAGTTTGCCGAAAAGCAGAATGGCGCCCATGATGCACGCCATTCGCTGGTTCACCTGCAATTGGTCAATCCAGAAGACATCGCCCGCTTCAAAAAGCTGGGTGCAGTCGGAATCGTGCAGCCATTCTGGTTCATGCAGGAAGAGGGCTATTACGACGAGATCGAAGTGCCGTATCTGGGAGAAGAGCGCGCACAGCAAGAATACCCGATGAAGAGCTTTATCAATCAGGGCGTTCATGTCGCTTCGTCGAGTGATTACATCGTAACACCAGAATTCAATCCGCTGCATGGCATTCAACAAGGAATTACCCGCATCGAAGAGGGAGAAACCGACCCGAGCAAAATTGCCAATCCCGATGAGCGCGCTACATTGGCCGATATGATTGCCAGCTTCACCATTGATGGTGCGTACGCAAATCACGTAGAAGATGTGACAGGATCGATCGAGGTGGGCAAAAAGGCGGACATCATCGTCCTGGATCAAAATCTGTTCTCCATTCCCGTAACGCAAATCAAAGACGCACAAGTATTGCTCACGCTGGTAGAAGGCAAAGAAGTCTATCGTCATCAAGATAAAAAGTAGACAAAAACAGCGAGGCTGGCCCGATTGGTAGATTGACCTACCCAGGGGCAAGCCTCTTTTTTTCGCTACCTATTACGTCTGAGAGATTCTCCATCGAAATCCTGCTAATAGCACTTCACAAGCTTCCTGGAAGAGGGGAGTCAGCTTGTTGATCTGTTCATCAGCACCTTCCTTCGGTACGGAATACGTGACAATGATGCCGTGAAGTGTACAGGATAGAATGTCAACATTGGTCAAAAGCCGATTATCATGCTCCTCAAGCTCCAACGAGCTCTGAATTGCTTGCTCAAATTTAGAAAATAGTTGCACACGGATGTCGTTGATCTCTTGTACAGACTGGTTCTCGTCATCGACGGATAAGGATTTGACTGTAAAAATAAAGGGATACATATTGCGATAAGTCAAACCAAATCGAATGATCGAGAGACAAAGAGTAATCAATTGTTCATGAGGAGGCTCTTCCTGTTCCATGATAGCGTTTACTTGCTTCCTCAAGGCTCTCAAAAGCGGAAGAGAGAGCTCAAGAAGGAGCGTTTCCTTTTCCCTGAAATAAATATAAATGGCGGTATGCGAACATCCCGCCTGCTTGGCTATCTCACGCATGGTCACAGCATCGTATCCACGGGTCATGAACAGCTCTTCCGCCGCAGCAAGGATGTTGCGTCTGGTTTCCTCGGCCTTTTTTCCTTGTCTTCTTGACATGATCCGATCACCTCACTGTAACCTTCCTATGTGTATTGGAAACAACATACTAAAATCAAGATAAAAAATCTAGCATCGAAAGCTCCATTGTGCAGTGACCTGAAAAAATAGAAAGACCTGCCATCATCGCTGGCAGATCTTAGGGTATGTCTTATTTCCATAAGGAGATGCCAACGCTTTCCTCTTCACGTGTGGCAATCTCGTTCATTTTGTCCAATTCAATAATGCGAATCGCCCCTCTGTTGGAAAGCTCGATGATACCCAACTCCTTCCATTTGTGCAGGATCTTGTTGACTGTAATGCGGGAGGCATCGATATAGCGGGCGAAGGAAGTTTGATCGATCGGGACGTTTTCGTTTTGATGGATCGAGTGCAGGCGGATTAGATAATGCGCCATCTGTTGCTCCACCGGGCTGTCCTGGAAGGCGATCACCTCGGCCAAGAGCCGAACTTTAAAGATCTGAGAATTGGTGAACAATACGGCAGCCTGCGGATGATCCCGGCAGATATTGCTCAATGCTTCATCAGAAAAATAGTACAAAATAGAGGGATTCGTCGTAATGGCAGAGGTTTGGTACGCACCCTTGTAAGCCCCATGCTCACCTGATAGCATCCCGACAGGCACGTAATCAATCGTTCGCTCATGTCCGTTGGCAGAAAGGAGAATGATCTTGAGTCCACCGCGATCAAGGTAATAGAAGCCCTTACCCTGCTCTCCCTGCCGATATACGACGACATTTTTCTTCACTTCCATTTTCTGGCCGTACATCAGGTATGGGGACCACTGGTAGCGAAGGTTGGTCATGACTTCACCCCTTTTCCAAGGATCAACGTGCGCAGATAGTGGGAATAGCCGTTTCTGTGTCAGGGAAGACCGTTTTATGCAACAGGTCAGGGTCCTTGATGGTAAACGTACGGTTCTGGAATTCCACCATGCCCTGTTCCTTCCATTGTTTCATAATTTTATAGACCGTGATGCGGGTGAGCCCAGCGCAATCTGCCAAATCCTGCTGGGTGAGGGGAACCTCGTAGTTTTTATACTCCTCGCAGATGTTCAGCAAAAGAGTGGCGATATGCTCTTCAGATGTAAGCGCCTTCATATTTATGGCGGATACTAACGTCCGCATCTTTTGGTGGATCGTTTGCGTTAATAGCGACAACAACTCCGGCTGTACCTTCAGCATCTCTTGAAACTGCGCACAGGAAAAATGGTAGACGACCGAGTTTTTGGCGGCAATGGCTGTGGTGAAATGAGTTTGCTGGTCCATTGATTGAATCCCCATGATTTGGCCGGGAACGACGATGTTGAGAAGACGGTCGTTTCCTTTTACGGTAGTGGAAACAATTTTGACCAAGCCCTTATGGAGATAATAAAACCCTTCACCCATCGTCCCTTGTTTGTAGATGACCGTTTTTCGTTTCCAAAATTGTCTGGTTCCGTATTTCAGGAATGATTCCCACTTCGCATCTGTTTCAAAAGGGATTACCATAGAGAACACTCCTTCCATTTGGATTGAAGCCCTACCGATATTCAGTTATTGTAGCGAACTACTTGTTGTGGATTTGTGACATCTGTTGCAGGTGCAGCGCCTCTTCAGTGACTTCATGAATCGAGGAAGCCAATTCGACAATGCCCTGTGTCTGCTGATTGGAGAGGTTTTTGGAATCCAGAACCATGTTGGACAAGGAGGTCATTTCATGTTGCAAGAAAGAAAGTTTGTCGGAAATATTCTTTGCAAGATCACTGGAGCGCAGTGCCAGACGCCGCATTTCCCCAGCCACGATCGTAAAACCCTTTCCGTGTTCGCCGGCGCGTGCCGCTTCGATCGAGGCGTTAAGTCCCAGGACTTCTGATTGCCTGGCGATCTGCGAGATGGATTTCAGAACGGTAAAAGTAGCATGCAGATGCTCTTGCATCAAATTCATGGTTTGATACAGGCGTTCACTATGGGAGGACAAGGCTTCCGCACCATTCTGCATAGCACGGGATTGCGCGGATACCTCTTCCACAATATCCGACAGATGTCGGGCGATCTGAGCCAGCTTGTTCTGACGATCCATACTGACCCCGAATACGAGAGCGCCGCAGACGTCTCCATTTTCTACGATCGGAAGAGCTCCAGCGATATAAGCGACCCCGTAAACAGATGAATCCATCACTTTGCTGACTGGTTTCTTGGTTCGCAAGATGATGTTGGCGAGACTTCCTTCACCGATTGGATCGTCTGCAGATAAGCCAAAGCGCAAGGATTGTCCTGCGATATAGGTAAGGAATTTTTCTCGATCGGTCACTCCCATAGAAAAATCTTCTTCGAAACACAGAACCATTTTATGCATGAGGGGAGAGACGCGAACTACTTGGTCGAGCAGGCTCATCATTTCAAACTCCTTCACAAACCAGGTATTTTGTTCCAGGAGCAAGATAGAATTCGAATTATAGGAATTGTCTATGATCTCATTATAAATAAAAAATTTAGAAACTTACAGTCCATTGGGAGTACAGGAGGAAAAAAAGCAGGTAAAAGGTTAAACAGGTTACAAACGGTGCCGAAGTGTAGCACTTTTTGTCCAAAAAACTGGGATTATACGTTAAGCAATATACATAGACACTTCTGATATTTCAGTAAAATCGAATTAATGGCAATTCTGTGACACTGCCTATCATCAGCATTTTTCCGACATTCATCATCAAAAAAATGAACATTTGGGGGTAAAAGATGAAGAGGTTCAAAAAATGGGGTGCTTCTCTCGTTAGTGTTTCTTTGCTGATGCTGATGACGACTGCCTGTGGTGGGGGAGCGACTCCGTCTTCGCAGCCAGCTACAACGCCTTCTCAGTCTAATGGTGCTGCACCTTCGACTGACGCAGCCAAACCAACCTACAACTTCAAACTGGCTCATATCACGCCGCCGACACATATGTGGCATTATGCCGCTGAGAAGTTCCGTGATGAGCTGGATCAACGCTCTGGCGGCCGGATGAAGCTGGAAATTTATCCATCAAGCCAATTGGGCACCGAAGCAGACATGGTGCAACAAATCGCTTCGGGTTCCGTAGATTTCGGTTTCATCACAGCAGCGTATCTGAGCTCCCGGGCACCGTCCTATGCGGCGTGGCTGGCTCCTTATGCCTTCAAAGACCTGGACGAAGCCAACAAAGCACGCAAAGAAGAGATCTCCAAGAAGATCCTCGGAACTCTGGAAGAACAAGGGCTCGTCGGCCTGGATTACTTCTTCGCAGGACAGCGCGTGATGCTGTTTAAAGACAAGGAAGTTCTCAAACCGGAAGACATGGCAGGACTCAAGCTCCGCGTCACGCCAAGCCCGCCGCTGACTGACTTCTACAAGTCTGCCGGGGCTGCTACAGAAGGCCTGCCGCTGCCAGAGGTTTACTCTGCGGTACAGACAGGTGTCATCGACGGGATGGACATGGACCTGGATGCGGCGATTTCCAACAAATACTATGAGGTTGTCAAATACGGCGCCGTTACCAATCACATGGTATGGCCTGCTGTAGCGATGGCGAGTAAGGTCAACTTCGACAAAATGCCGGAAGAAGACAAACAGATTATCCGCGAAGCGATCGATGCCGCAGCGAATTACTCTGCGACGACGAGAGCCGGACAGGAAGAAGAGTTTAAGAAGACCTTGAGCGACAACGGTATGAAAATTTATGAAATCGATTCCAAACTGTTTGAACCATACATGAAGCAATTCGATGATAAATACGGTCCAACAGACCCTCTCATCAAAGAATTCCTTGATACATTCCGCAAATAGTCAGCAGGGGGGAAATCATGATGAAGGCGTTGAGCGATCATCTATCTAGGTTTGAAAAAGTCCTAGGCATTGTGCTGATGTTTGCAATGGCCGTCGTTGTTACGTTAGCAGTTGTCTTTCGCTATTTGTTTAATTCGCCCTTTTCATGGGCGGGGGAAGTATCTGTCTACCTGTTGATTTGGGTCAGCTTTATCGGAGGCAGCCTGGGACTGAAGTACAAGTCCCAGGCAGCTGTTACCATTCTGCTGGATTACCTGCCTGCAAAAGTACAGAAAATCCTGCTGATCATCGGCCATATCCTGATCCTTCTGTTTTTTGGACTTTTGCTTTACTACAGCTATCAATGGGTGTTTTCTCCTGGGGTAGCCTTTCAAAAATCTAGTGCCCTGTTATTGCCGATGTGGATTCCATTTTGCTCGGTCCCGGTCGGACTTACCTTTGCCACGGTTCACGTGCTGTCCAACCTAATTGAGATGTTCCGAGAGGAGGAGGTCCAATGACAGCACTGGTAATACTGCTCTTCCTTTTTTTTCTGGTGATTGGAGTACCGATTTCACTCGTCTTGGGCATGATCACGATCTGTTATTTCTTTCTCATGGGCAATACTACCCTGCTCACTTCTACTCCGATGCGCCTTTTCTCAGGTCTGGAAAACTTCGGTCTGCTGGCGATCCCGCTGTTTATGCTAGCGGGTGAGCTCATGAACGGGGGGGGAATCACGACGCGCCTGGTCAAATTTGCCCGTGTATTTGTCGGACATGTGCGCGGAGGATTGGCGTATGTAACGGTTGTTTCCAACATGTTCCTCGCCTCTATATTGGGCTCAGCGAATGCACAGGCTGCGATGATGAGCAAGGTCATGGTCCCTGAAATGGAGAAGGAAGGCTACACGAAGGACTTCGCTTCCGCTTTGACGCTCGCATCCTCTATCGTCGCGCCGATCATTCCGCCGAGCATGATTTTCATCATTTACGGTACCTTGTCTGGCTCCTCCATTGGCGGACTTTTCATGGCGGGGATCGTTCCGGGAATCATTTATGGCATAGGGTTTATCGCCTTAATCGCCTACATGGGGTATAAGAACAACTATCCCAAAAGTCAGCGAGCATCAGTAAATGAGATGGTCAAAAGCACCGTGAATGTACTGCCGGCACTGCTGGTTCCGGTCGTCATCATTTTTGGGATTTTGAGTGGTGCTTTTACTGCGACTGAATCCGCTGCAATTGCCTGTTTAATCGCTTTTATTGTTGGAGCGTTCCTCTATCGGGAGCTCGACATGAAACAACTGCCGCAAATTTTCATCAATACGGTAATCAGCACGGCGACAGTTACATTCCTGATCGCGATGGCGAACATTTTTGGCTGGATGATTGCATTTGAACAAATTCCACAATTAATTGCCAACACGATGCTGTCTCTATCAGATAGTCCATTTGTCTTCCTATTGCTGGTCAACGTGCTTCTGTTGCTGCTCGGGATGATTCTCGACGGGATCGCGGCTCTGATTATCCTGGTTCCGGTCTTGATGCCGCTGGTGACCGCATTCCAAATCGACCCGATCCATTTTGGGGTGATTATCTGTATTAACCTGACGATTGGATTGCTGACGCCGCCAGTCGGAACCGGACTGTTTATCGTATCTTCCATCGCCGAGGTGAAGTTCGAGAGACTGGTCAAGGCGACGATGCCGTTTTTAATCGTAGCGATCATCATCCTCTTTATCATTACGTATTGGTCAGATGCTGTTCTGTACGTACCGCGAATGCTGGGCTTGACGACATAGTCTGAAAACAAAGTCCATACACATATACATGGCAGGGAAAAGGAGGTTATCAACGTGAAACTACTGGGAATCTCAGGAACCATTATCGGAGCGAAGACAAGCATCCTCGTGCAAAAGGTGCTGGATGAGGTAAAAAAGCTCGCTCCGGAAATTGAAGTGGAAATGCTTGATTTACGCGATTATCAGATGTCATTGTGTGACGGCAGAGATCCGGCCACGTACCCGGACGATACCAAGAAAGTAGTCGATCTCGTGTCATCGGCTGATTTCTACCTGATAGGAACGCCCATTTTTCAAGGTTCCATGACAGGTGCACTAAAAAATCTGTTCGACCATATTCCTCCGCAAGCGATGCGCAATAAGGTAATGGGCTTTGTGGCAAATGGCGGCACCTATCAGCATTATCTCGTCATCGAAAATCAGTTGAAGCCAATTGCAGGATATTTCCGTGCCTATGTGGCACCTGGCTTCGTCTACGCTCATGCGGATCACTTCAACAAACAAAATGAGATTGTGGACGAGGACGTTTTAAGTAGAATTGGCAACCTGGCACAGGAATTGGTGCATATGCAGACCGCATTAAAAGGTGCGGCAAGTGTGTCAAACCAATAAGTTAAATCAAAAAAACCTTCACTGACCATTTCTGTCAGTGAAGGTTTTTTATACTTGGACATGAAGAAGAATACTACGTCAGGGAGGAATGAACGATGTTTTATAAAGTAGAGGATTTCGTCACGGAATGGGAGCATGAATCGGCATTGACCTCGCAACTACTGGAGGCGTTGCCGGATGAAGCGTTGAGTCAGCGAGTTGCAGAAGGGCACTGGACTTTAGGAGAGATCGCCTGGCACCTCGTCCAATCCCTTCATTACATGACCACCATGGGTTTACGCTTCTCTGCCCCGCAGGAAGAACAATCGACGAGTGCGGCAGGAATTGCGGCAGAGTACCGTAAGATTAGCAGGGAGATGCTCAAGGCAGTCATGACGCAATGGAATGACGCCAGCCTGCAAGAGACCATGGAGATTGCAGGGGGACAGTGGCGGAATGGAGATTCGCTGCGACTTACGATCGTGCATCAGGCGCATCATCGTGGACAAATGACGGTATTGATGCGGCAGGCAGGGATGAAGGACATCCCACGAATATTCGGATGAGAAAAGGGTAACTATACCATAAAATGGTAGTGTGGTAGAATGGGCAATACGAAGTCGCGATAATGACGAGGTGATCGGGACATGCCCAAAGTAGACAACATGCTATCCATTCTCTGGCTGCTCAAATCGGGGAAGAGAATGACAGCACAGCAGTTGGCGGATGAGTTGGAAATTCATGTTCGAACGGTCTACCGCTGCATTGACTCGTTGTGTGCCAGTGGAGTTCCGATCATTGCGGAAGCAGGACATAACGGCGGGTACCGGATTATGGAACATTTCTCCAAGGCTCCGCTCTTTTTTAATTTGAATGAACAAAAGGCACTGATGCATGCGTCTATTTTTGCCAGGGAAACGGGTTATCCGTTCACAGAAGACCTCAATCGGGCCATGAAGAAGTTGAGACAATACACCAACGAGGAACAACAAGAAAGAATGGACCAACACGCGGAAGGGGTGGCCGTGATCCATCCCCCTCCTGATGAAAGGCAGACTTCCTTGCTGCAGACGTTGGAGGAAGCGATGTCACGAAGAGTGTCCGTGGATCTGACGTATGCGAAGGGAAGAGATACGGAGTCTGTCACTCGCCGCCTGGACCCCTACGGAATCGTGTATTGGAAAGGCAGCTGGTACACGGTAGGCTTTTGCCATTTGAGACAAGCACTGCGCAGCTTTCGGGCTGATCGGATTGTCGCGGCAGAGCAGACCGGTCAAGGCTTCGAGCGTCCTGCCGAGTTCTCTGCCAAAGATTTTTTGCTCTCTTCCTTGCTGACTGGTACCAAAGTCGATCAGTCACTGATGAAAGTCCGAATTCAGGGACATGAGCAGGCCCTCTCAGAGCTTTGCAAGCATTGGTTGTTTGCTCACACGTTGGCGCAGAGGACAGCGGGTGAGGCGGTTTTTGAATTGAGCGCGGATTCGCTCACCTATGTGCCGTATTTTTTGCTTTCGTATGGAAAAGCGTTACGAATCCTAGAGCCGACAATCCTGATCAGAAGAATGGTCGAGGTTGCCCAGGGGATGGCGACGCACTATCAGGAGATGCTCGAATCGAATGAATAAGAACTGGCCCAGGCGATTTACATTGCCTAGGCTTGTTATTTAGTTACAAAAAAAAGAACAATCCCTCAAAACGCATACACTTGACTTGAAACCATATAAATATTCATATAAACTAAAACTAATATGCATACGAAATGTTTTGTATGTAAAGGAAACGTGCTTGTACTCTCAGTCTTCACAGGGCGTTTACGGGAAAGTGGCACGATTGCTTTCCCCCTGAATATGGTTTGGAGGCGCTTTATGTTTTGAGTAAAGGCACCAAGTGAATGGGGGGCATTCTATGGATCATATGATTTTTGAAGTAGGGACAGCTCTAATCTTAATCGCCATTGCTTCATTATTGGCAAGCAAGTTGAAGTTCTCGATCATTCCCTTTTTGATCGTATTGGGAATGCTGGTGGGGCCGCATGCACCTACCATCGGGATCTTGGATTTCACTTTCATTGAAAGCCAAGAAATTATTGAATTTATGGGGCGTATCGGGGTTCTCTTCCTGTTGTTCTACCTTGGACTTGAATTTTCCGTACCCAAGTTGATCAAATCGGGCCGAAATATCGTGTTCGGCGGCACCATCTACGTTATCCTCAATTTTGCTTTAGGTCTTGCCTACGGGTTTTTCCTCCAATATCCCATCTACGAAACATTAATCATTGCTGGAATGGTCTCCGTCTCGTCCACGGCGATTGTTGCCAAAGTCCTCGTCGATTTGAAACGAACCGGGAACTCTGAGACGGAATTGATTCTAGGAATGATTTTGTTTGACGACATTTTCCTAGCTGTTTTCCTCTCTGTGATGTCGGGACTTCTTCTCGGAGGCGCGACTTCCGTAGGAGGTATGATCCTTTCTGTCGCGATTTCGATCGGTTATATGCTGCTATTCTTCGTCATTGCGCGAAAAGGAACCAAAATTTTAAACAAAATTCTCAACATCTCTTCTAGTGAGATTTTTATCATTGTGGTGTTCTCCGCTCTGTTCTTCGTTGCCGGTTTTTCAGAAACGCTGCATGTGGCGGAAGCGATTGGCGCATTGCTGTTCGGTCTGGCCCTGTCGGAGACTGATCATAGCAAACGCATCGAAAAGCTGGTTGTTCCGTTCCGAGATTTCTTTGGAGCCGTCTTCTTTTTCAGCTTCGGACTGGGAATTGACCCATTGTCTTTGGGAACTGCCCTCTGGCCGGCTTTGGGAGCCGTATTTTTGACTATCCTAGGTAATGTAATATCTGGTATGATAGCGGGACGAAAGGCTGGTCTCTCCCACAAGGCATCTACCAATATCGGTCTGACGATCATGGCACGCGGCGAATTTACGATTATCGTGGCGAATATGGGGATCGCGGCAGGCCTGATGCCTATATTGAAGCCTTTTTCTGCCATGTATGTGTTGATTCTGGCCATCTTGGGGCCGTTGTTTGCAAAAGAATCGAAGTACATCTATAAAGGCTTTGACAAGATCTTCAAGTGGAGCAAGCCGCAAGAAAAAGTGAAAAACCAAGTGTAGCGGAACGGAGGATGGACAAGATGGATCAAATTCGCGAAACAGATTTGCCAGGTATTGGAAAGAAATTTCAGGTGGAGACAAGGGCAGGAGATAAAATGGTGATCGTCATCCATGATGATGGAAGACGTGAGCTGTATCATTTCAATGAGGATGATCCGGACGAGAGCATCTCGATGGTGACCCTCGAAGATGAAGAGGCGAGACAGGTGGCAGCGATTATCGGCGGAATGACGTACAAGCCGAAAGCGCTGGAGACGATCGAGGTCTCCCTGGATGAGTTGATCATCGAGTGGTACAAGATCGAACCGCATTTCAAATGTATCAATAAAACCATCGCGGAACTGCAAGTGCGTCAACGCACAGGTGCAACTATCCTGGCGACGGTAGAAAAAAGCAAACAAAAGATCAATCCCGGACCTAATGATGTGCTCCAGTCGGAAATGACATTGGTCATGGCAGGAGAGCGAAAGCAGATCAAGCAGCTCAAAGAGCTTTTGGTACACGGATAGCGGAAGAGACAAAAAGGAAACGTGCATCTGGCTGGTAAGCATGGGCGGTTCAACCCAGAGCTTGCAGGGACAGATGCACGTTTTTTTGACAGCATTCACTTGGCAAGTTCGAGAAGATTTTGCGACAACGAGCTCAGTTCTTGTACGCTGGCAGTGATTTCTTCGGTAGCTGCGGCCTGGGAGTGGACCATCTGGGCGCTTTCATTCATTTTCTGGGACACGTCGTTGATAGCGTTATTGATTTCCTGCAGGCTCTGCTCGATGTTCTTTACGGCATCCCGGCTGTGCTGCGCGAGCTTGCGAATCTCATTGGCTACGACATCAAAGCCTCTGCCATGTTCACCAGCGCGCGCTGCTTCAATCGCCGCATTCAAACCCAACAAGTGGGACTGATCGGAGATTTCGTCAATCAGGCGGCTGATTTCCGATGTTTTCTTTGCATATTCCTTCATGTTGTCCATTAATCCTACGATGAATTCCTGGGTGGAGGAGATCGATTGCGCTTTATCAGCGATGTCCGTAATGGAAGCGGCAATTTGTTCGAGAGATGCGGCAAGATGTTCTGCGGAGGAAGCGATTTTTTCTTGTTGATCCAAAGACCAGCCGATGCCAAAGGAACCGACGATGGTACCGTCTTCGCCTTTGATCGGCATTGTCACACAGCGAAAGGGGACGCCGCGAACTTCTTTGGGAACGTATACGCGCAATACCTGATTGGCTTCGATTGCATCGTACAAACCGTCGCCTTTGACGATGGGACAGCCTAAATATACGACATCCAGTGTTTTGCCGGGGTGGTAAAAGGTGACGGCTTCAAGATCTGTGATACAGATCATGACGTCATCATCTCTGTACACTTCGGACAGCAACGAAGATACCTGCATTAATGAATCATACATGCTCATGTCCTAGTCAATCCTTCTTTCCTCTAAAGATGGTATTCCTTAAAATTGGTATCGGCTTAGATCTTGTCGACTAATAGAGATGATTAACAAAATAGTTTGAAAAACGGGAAATTTTCACACCGATTGGAAACATTTTCTATACGACATGACAAATGTCATATCCTTTACTTGACGTTTATGACTACAGCAGACATGTCAGACTCTTTACAATAAAGACACAACACAGCGACTGGCGCGTGTCGAGCGGACGTCAGCGAGAGGAGACATGTCATGCATCAATCGAACATTGCTCACTTGAAAAAAGAGGTTGCCCCCTTTGAGCAAACGAATCTTAAGCTGAGTATCAGACAGATCATCAACACCTTAGGACCCTATATACTGCTTTGGTACGCAGCTTATCTCAGTCTTTCTGTTTCCTACTGGCTAACCCTGCCGATCCTCGTCGTCGCGAGTGGTTTCTTGATTCGTACCTTCATTATTTTTCATGACTGCTGTCATCAATCCTTTTTCCAGAATCGCAATGCCAATGATATTCTCGGCACGATCACGGGTGTGCTGACGCATGTTCCTTATGAGCAATGGAAAAATGCCCATTCGATTCACCATGCTACTAGCAGTAATCTCGACAAGCGAGGCGTCGGGGACATCTGGATTTTGACTGTGAATGAGTATGAGGCATCTCCGCTGTGGCTCCGTATCGCTTACCGGATTTATCGCAATCCGATTGTCATGTTTGGCCTTGGCCCGATCTATGTCTTTTTGTTTCAATACCGTTTCAACCGCAAAGGCGCAAAACGCAAGGAGCGTCTCCAAACGTATTTGACGAATCTTTTGATCTTCGGATTTTACGTCGTGATGAGTTGGGCGGTCGGCTGGCAGACCTTCATCATGATCCAAGGTCCGATCTTCTACCTCTCCGGATTGTTTGGCATCTGGCTGTTCTATGTCCAGCATCAGTTCGAGGATTCGTATTTCGAAAAGGAAGAGGAATGGAGCTACGTCAAGGCAGCGGTAGAGGGAAGCTCGTACTACCAACTGCCCAAACTATTGCAATGGATGACAGGCAATATCGGTTTTCATCATGTGCATCATCTTAGCCCGAAGGTTCCTAACTACCATTTGGAGAAAGCACATGATGCCACGCCGCCGCTCAAGCACGCTACGACGATTACCTTTTTGACGAGCTTGAAGTCACTGCAATTTCGCCTGTGGGATGAGGAAAACAAGATGTTCGTCGGTTTTGGACAGCGAAAAAAACAGCATTCCCGCCATGTCGATCTCGCGAAGGAAGCTTGAATGGAAGGAAAATAACCACCCACAGGCAGTCCGATTCGTATACACTTAGCTTATCGGCGTAAAAAGGTGGAATCGTATGCAAAAGTGGTATCAAATTTTTCACAAGAGCATCGGGCTAAGTCCTTATGTATGGGTTGTCTTCCTGATTCTGCCGTTCTACTTTATTTTTCGCTCTTCCTCTACCTATGAAGTAGTATTTGGCATCTGTATGATTCTCGGCTTCTTTGTCTGCTACGTGTTCTCCTTTTTGTCCAAGGGATGGCAGATGTACTTTTGGACGAGCCTGCAGATTTTGATCTCGATCACGATGACGTTACTGTTCGGCTATGTGTACTTTTCGCTGTTTCTCGCGTTTTATATCGGAAATATTCAAAATAAGGTCGGCTTCTTTACGCTTTATACGATTCATCTGATTAGTACCGTTGTCACGATCAATATGGGGTTTATTACCAAAAACCCGGATATTCTCACCCAATTGCCATTTGTTCTGGTAAGCCTGATCGCGGTCATCCTGTTGCCTGTCACCACCTACAACCGGAACAAGCGCGAGCAGTTGGAAGGGCAGCTCGAGCATGCGAACAAGCGGATCTCGGAGCTGGTCAAGTTGGAGGAGAGACAGCGTATCGCGCGTGATTTGCACGATACGCTCGGGCAGAAGCTTTCCCTGATTGGTCTGAAAAGCGATCTGGCCGCCAAATTGATCAGCAAAAACCCACAACAGGTGCAGACGGAACTAAAGGAAATACGTCAAACTGCACGAATTGCCTTGAAAGAAGTGCGGGAGATGGTGACGGAAATGCGCGGAACCCGTCTGGACGATGAAATGTTCCGAATCAGGCAAATCTTCCATGCAGCGGAAATCTCATTTGAGTTGGAGGGAGAGACCAAACTGACGAACATCTCCCTGATTGCGGAGAACGTCGTGAGTATGTGTCTGAAGGAAGCCGTGACCAATGTCGTTAAGCACAGCCAAGCGACAGCGTGCTGCATCACGATCCAGCCTTCGCGTACGGAATTGACTGTACAAGTGAAGGATAATGGCATTGGATTTGCCGAAGAGACAGCGTACGGCAAAGGGAATGGCCTGCGCGGAATGCGGGAGCGGCTGGAATTCGTAAATGGTTCGATGGAGATTGTCGGGGATGCGGGGGCGATGATTGTGATCAAGGTCCCAAGCGTCCTCAAGCAACCGGTGAAGGAGGTGGGAGGATGATCCGCATCGTCATCGCGGAGGATCAGCGAATGCTGTTGGGAGCATTGGCTTCCCTGATTGATCTGGAGGAAGACATGCAGGTGGTCGGCAAGGCCAGCAATGGAGAGGATGCAGTCAAGCTGGTGCAGCTACACCAGCCTGATATTTGCATCATGGACATTGAAATGCCAGTCAAAAGCGGTTTGGAAGCCGCTGAAGAATTGCGCCGATCCGGCTGTAAAGTGATGATCTTGACTACATTTGCCCGCCCAGGCTATTTTGAGCGAGCGCTCAAAGCTGGGGCGCACGGCTACCTTTTGAAGGATAGTCCCAGCGAAGAGTTGGCTAGCTCAATTCGCAGCATTATGGCCGGGCGTCGCATCTATGCCCCGGAGCTGATCGATGAAGCTTACGGCCAGGAAAATCCGCTGACCGAACGGGAGAAGGAAGTATTGATTCTGATGGCAGACGGCAAGAACACCAAGGAGATTGCCAGTGAACTGTTCCTGACGACAGGCACAGTGCGGAACTACATCTCCGTGATCCTCGACAAGCTCCATGTCAGCAATCGAATAGAAGCAATCATGCGATTCAAGGAAAAAGGCTGGTTTAAATAGCCTTTTTTTCTTTTGCCATGTGCCCTAAATGACGGCCCCTTGCAAATTTTTGCTGTACAGAATGGCGCGTTCCTGAATCTGAAAGAACTCACGGGAGATCGTTTGCGCCGGGAGCGGCGGACTGAACAGATAGCCTTGTCCTTGAAGGCATTGCTGCTCCCACAAAAAACTGAGCTGCTCCTGGTCTTCCACGCCTTCTGCGATGACCTCCAACTGTAGTTGTTTGGCGATCGAGACGATCATCGCAATGATGGCCGCGTGATGCTTATCCTTCAACATGTTACGGACAAAGGATTGGTCGATTTTCAATTGATCCAGCGGAAGCTCCTTGAGATAGTACAGCGAAGAGTAGCCTGTACCGAAATCATCGACCGCAAGCTTCACACCCAATTGCTTGATTTTATTCAGAACCTCGATAGCGTGCCTCTCATTGATCGTCATGCTCTCCGTGATTTCCAATTCCAGATACGACGCGGACAATTGCGTGTCTGCCAGGACATTTTCAATCATTTCGACCAGGTCTTGTTGGAAAAACTGGCGAGTCGACAGGTTCACAGAGATGCCGATTAACGGAAAGCCCTGATCATGCCATGATTTCAGTTGATGGCAGGCAGTATGCAGCACCCATTCACCGATGGGGACGATCAGGCCGGTCTCTTCTGCAATCGGGATAAAATCACCGGGAGAGATCCAGCCATGACGTGGATGCTTCCAGCGAATCAACGCCTCTAGCGCGAGGATATGCCCTGTTCGCAAATCCGTTTTTGGCTGGTAGTAAAGATGGAGTTCTCCATTGCCGAGAGCATTGTGCAGATCGAGCTCCAGCATCAGGCGCTCGAGTAATTTCTGGTCCATATGAGGATGGTAAAAGGCGTAGCGGCATGGTTTTTTTGCGCTTCCTTCATGGCGATCTGCGCTTGTTTGCAGAGCTCCTGATCATTCTCTCCATGCTTCGGATAAAGGGCTATCCCGATATTCAAGGTCACTTTCAAGAGAAAGTGCTGAATCAAATAGGGCTCGTTTTGGATGCTCTGGATTTGCTGGCAGAGCTTGACGATCTCGTCGCGATTCCGGAAATCTGGCAAAAGAATCGCAAATTGGTTGCCACGCAGTCTCCCCACAAACAGCCGGGCAGGAAGAGATTCACGCAAGCGAAGCGAGACCGACTCCAGTATCCTATCGCCAAGGGCATGCCCCAACGACTCGTTCATCGTCTTGAAGCGATCGATGTCGAGCAAAATCACCGCATGCTGCTTGGCCGTGTCCATGGAGATCAGTTCTGCGATTCGTTCCGCAACATGGCGGGCATTCGGCAGTTTGGTCAATTCGTCATGGTAAGCCATATAACTGATGAATTCCTGGTCTTTTTTCTGTTGGGTGATATCCACGAACACGAGTATCGAGCCCACCTGCTGATCGGCTTCCAGGATCGGTGTCATGGTCAGGGATACGGGGAAGCTGGTGCCGTCCTTACGTACAAAATAATCTCCCTTTTGTCTGCTCAATTGCTGGTAACAGGATATGGGAAGCCCCGTGCATTCCTCATAGGGACAGCGGTCACGGTCATGATGATGCTGGAGCAGGAGCTCGTGCAAATTTTTGCCCATAAGCTCGTTTGCAGACCACCGCAGCATCAGTTCCGTTTTTGCATTGCAATAAGTGAGCTTGTCCTGCGTGTCTGTCACGATAATGCCTTCTTGCATGTGGGAGACCAGGGTGTGAAGAAAATCTTCGCGTTGTCGCAATAGGTCTTCGGCCGCCTTTTGCTTCTGAAAGGGCTCCTCCGCCCAGGAGAGAGAAAAGGAGCGAACGAAAAAGTAGAAACCTGCCATTTGGAACAGATGTCCTGCTGCCGTGCTAAACGCAAATACATCAGGATGCTTGATAAAGATGGCATCCCCGATGATCATGTAGATCGAGGAGATCAGGAGCAAGGCGTGATCCGGCAGCAATACCCGCTTGCGGAAAAGCACCAGGACACAAGAAATCTGCGTCAGCATGGCGACGACATGCAAGCTGGTCCGAAGAGTGGTGCTTCCCTCTCCTGCAACGAACAGACTGGGCAGCGGATGGGAGGGGGAGAGAATGAGCAGACACCAGATCATAAGGGAGACCAGTGCCAGACTGTAAGCATACCACCTGTTCCGACGATCCGCTGGTTTCTCATTGGGCACAAGGATCATCAATAGGCCGAATGCTTGAGCCAAGCGGGAGAGCATAAAGAACCAGGCAGGCTGATCGGTAGCTGCCCCTGGATCGAACAACGGCATCCCATTGTAGGTATTGGCTTGGAAAAGCTCCAGAAATCCGATGAAGAAAAACAGGGCACCCATCCATAGCTGTTGATGAGACCGGGTATGGGGGAATTGTGTCCACGCCTGGAAAGATGTATTGAATGCGTATAACAGGATCAACATTTCGAGAATGAGGTGGAAGGCAAAATAGTGCTGGGGTTGGAAAAAGCCGGATACGAGCTGCTGGGCAAGAAAAGGGATACTGAACATCAGGAAGGTGATTGCGACCACCCATTTATCCATATTGGAAAAGCGTTTCTCCATGACACGTTTCAAGACCAATTTCTCCTTCTGTTCAAATGAGTTTGCATCCGCCCACGAGCTCCCTGCGAAAGATCTTCAAGATGTTGTCAAGATATGTCGAAAAAAGGAAACAAACACATCAATAGTAAATGATCCTGCACGTTTTGCAAGTGCCATTTTTGTGGCGATTTTTTATAATTCTCATTTGCCGCATATCGATCAAAAATCATGTATACTACATACAAGCAAACCGTGAGAAACGATAAGAGGAGAAAGGCGGAGAAAAGATGAAGATAGCGATTGCACAGCTCACTTCGACTTTAAATAAAGACGAGAATTTGCATAAGGCACTCACTTACGTAGCTAAAGCGAAAAAGGCAGGAGCGGATCTGGTTCTGTTCCCCGAAATGTACAGCGCCGCTGCTACGCCGAAGTCAGGTGTTCGTCCAGCAGAGGTGGCAGAGCCATTGGATGGTTCATTCGTCACAGCCCTGGGCCAAGCCGCTCGCGAGCATGGCATCTATGTCGTCTGCGGCGTATTTGAAACACTCGAAGGGGATCAAGAACGTGCATACAATACGACCGTCTTTTTCAACCGTTCTGGCGAATTGATTCACACGTACCGCAAGACACATCTTTATGATGCGTTTTCGTATATCGAATCTGACTTTATCGCGGCAGGAGAGTCGCCTTACCAGGTCGTAGAGACGGAATTTGGAAAGATTGGACTGATCGTCTGCTACGAGGTTCGCTTTCCGGAAATCGCCCGTCAGTTTGCTTTGCAAGGAGCCGATATACTGCTTGTTCCCGCTGGCTGGGTAGCAGGAGCGATGAAGGAGGATCACTGGGAGACATTGGTTCGCACCCGGGCGATCGAAAATACCATGTTCGTATGTGGAGCAGATCAGGTCGGAAACATTTTTGCCGGGCGCAGCATGATCGTAGACCCGATGGGCGTCGTGGTAGCGAGCGCGGGAGAAGAAGAGACACTCCTGGTGGCAGAGCTGGATCTGGAACGCATCCAAAGGGTACGCCAGAAGCTGCCAAGCGTAGCAAACAGACGTCCTGAATTGTATACGCGGTAGGCAATAGTAGAGACACTTAAGCGCCGGTTTCCCCTTTTCATGTCAGGGGATGCCGGCGCTATTTTCTTACCAATTTTAGGCGGTCATGCTTGAACATTTTCTCCAACATTTCAATATGATACTAGCAAAACAGGATTCGAGTCTTCATTTTGCAAACGCTCTCATGATACGTGAAGGGAAGGATGATCGTATGTATTGGATCGTTGGAGGATTGGTAGGGCTGGTCGTCTGGTGGGGCATGAACATGCTGATGACAGGAAAAGCAGGTGGTACAGGATGGCTCGCAACCTTGATCGCCGCCCTGCTGGGAAGCTGGCTGGGTGATCTGATCCTGGGGGATTGGCTGTGGATGCTGGCCGGATTCAATGTGATTGCCGGGGCGATCGGAGCCATTGTGTTGACCTGGCTCTGGAATATGCTTGCGAAACAGCTGAAGAAGTAGAAGGAAGCTTGCAAGAAAAAAAGGCTGCACACGTCATGTCAAAGTGTGCAGCCTTTTAAATGTGCATTTGGAAAATAAGGGGACTAGGAAAAGCTGGTCGAGGAAAAAGGGAAAAAAGCGTAAGGCATTTGGGATCGTAACCCAGCTGGAATGGAAGCGGCCAGGAATGACCCTCAGTAAAGATCCCAACCCGCCTGAAGGTGTTCCCTTTTTCCTCCCAACCGCAACAGCTGATGGACTATTTTACAACAGAAGCATACTTGAAGTACGCGCCGCCGAGTGGGAAGATGACGAAATCCTTCACGCGGTCATTTTTTACGTACGGATTGCCACGGAAATTGATTGGCGCCAAGGGCATTTCATCCATCAGGATCGTTTCCGCTTCGAGCAGGATTTGCTTGCGTTTTTCCAGATCTGGCTGGGTGTAGCTTTGGTCGATCAGTTCCTTGAACTTCGGATTCTCCCAATCCGGGTGGTTGTTGCCGCCCGTTTTTTCACGGAACATTTCCAGGAAGTTGATCGGGTCGTTGAAGTCCGCTCCCCATTGGAAACGGATCATATCGAAATTGCCTTGCGAACGCATATCCCGGTACACTTTCAACTCTGCGGTATACAGCTTCACGTCCACACCAAGGGTGCGTTTCCACTGGTCTTGCAGGGCTTCCGCCACTTTTTTATTCATATCTGTCGTATCGAAGGTGTAGGTAACGCTCGGGAACTCAGTCAATCCCAGCTCTTTCATGCCTTCTTCGAGCAATTGCTTAGCTTTGGCCGGATCTTCTTTGAAATAGCCCTCTGGTTTCAGCCCCATCGAAGTAGGAACCCATCCATACGCGGCTGGCACGCCAGTCTGCAGGATGTTGTCGATGAGCGCTTGACGATCAATCGCATAGGCGAAGGCCTGCCTGATCTTTTGGTTGTTGAACGGTGGTTTCTGCGTGTTGAAGACCACAGATTGTGTCCCCGGATTGGTGGCTACCATCAGTTTCCCTTCGTTTTTCAGATAAGGGATGGCATCCGGCGGCAGGGTAGAGGCTGGATAGCCGCCCCAGTCGATGTCGCCGTTCTCAAACATGGAAAACGCGGTGTTGTTGTCATCGATCATGGCGACTTCCAGGTGGTCCAGTTTGACGTTATCTTTATCCCAATAATTACCATTTTTTTCGAAGGTGATTTTTCTCTTGTGCTCCCACTCTTTGATGATGAACGGACCGTTTCCTACGATTGTCGCTGCCTCATCCGCCCATTTGGGGTTGGATTCGATCGTTTTTTGATGCAGTGGGAAAAGCGTCGGGAAGAAGGTCAACTCTCTAAAAAACGGAGTAGGAGACTTCAGCGTAAACTCCAGCGTGTAATCGTCCAGAGCCTTGACACCGACATCATCAGCGCTGCCCGTTCCCGTATTGTATTCCTCTCCTCCTTTAATGTAGTAAAGCTGGTAGGCGTACTCGGAGGCCGTTTTCGGGTCCAGGTTGCGTTTGATCGCATATACGAAGTCATGGGCTGTGAGCGGATCACCATTGCTCCATTTGGCGTCTTTGCGGATTTTAAAAGTAAACTGCGTGAAATCAGGTGAATTGGTGAAGCTTTCGGCTGTTGCGTTGGTCAATTCTCCGTTTACATCGTAGCTCGTCAGACCTTCAAAAGCTGCGTAAATCATATCGAACGAGTCTGCGTCTACGGCGATTCCGGGATCCAGGGACGGTGGTTCGCTGTTGATGCTCCAGTGCAGAACCATAGGCTCAGCGTTGCTGCTTTCTGGCGCTGCTTGTGTCGAAGATTCATTGGGTTGCGCGGTGCTCTGTGAAGATCCGCATCCGGTCAACACCCCAAACAGCAATGTCAGACCGGTGATACAGGCTAATACCTTTTTCATGATGTTCTCCCCCCTATTACATCTCTTGTCTATACATGTAAGATTATTTCTTTCTGTTCAATAAAGTCAAACAAAATTATGTTGGAAAGTTAATGACAAAAGAAGCCCCTCGCGAAGAGGAGCTTTTGAAGCCTATACGTCTTACTGACCAATGATGATGCGTTCTTTGGGATGATGGTAGCGTACTATCCGATCATTGCGCTTGAGGAAAAGCAGGACGTTGATAATCCCGATCCGGCCGATCAGCATGGTAATGATCAGGATGAGCTTGCCAGGGGCGCTCAGCTCCGGGGTAATCCCGGTAGACAGCCCAGTGGTCCCGAAGGCGGAGCAGACCTCGAACAAGACATGCTGGAAGGGCATATCCTCCAACCACACCATCGTGATCACAAATGTGAAGACCAGAAAAATGGCGACGAAGAATACGAGAAACGAGCGAGAGATATCCTCTTCTACCAATTCTCTGCCAAACACCTTCACATCTTTGTAGCCGCGCATATGATTGATCACCGATGCGACCATGACAAAAAATGTCGTCGTCCGGATCCCGCCGCCGACACTGCTCGGGGAGGCACCGATAAACATCAGACCAGCAAGCATCAGCAGGGTAGGGGATGAAAGATGGCTAACCTCCAGCGTGGACAATCCGCCGCTTCGTGACGAAATGGAGTGGAAGAGCGAATAAAACAGGGTCTCATGCCAGCTCATGCCCACAAACAACTTGGTGCGCTCAAAAAGGAAGAAAAAAATCGCTCCGGCGGCCACGAGTGAAAAGAAAGTAACCGTCGTGATTTTGGTAAACAGGGAGAAGGTAAAGCGCATTTTCGCCCGCCGATAGGAAAAATAGCTGCGGATCTCCACCAGTACTGGAAAGCCGATCGCGCCGCAAATGATCAACAGCATGACGATGGACTGATAAATGTAGTCATGCGAGAAGTCGATCATGGAATTGCCATGCAGGTCAAAGCCGGCGTTGGTGAAGGAGCTGACCGAGGCGAAGAAGCCATGGTAATAGGCGGTGTACCATTCGGTGTAATAACCGCTGATCAAGAAATGGCTGCCCAGGAGGATGGTGCCTACCAGCTCAATCAACAGCGCCAGCACGATAATGTTACGCATCAAATTGACCAGCCCGGCCAATGTCGAACGGTTGTGGTCTGTCGCAATCCAGATGCGTTGCTCCAATCCGATCCTGTGCCCCATCAGCAGCCAGAAAAAAGTGCCCAGCGTCATAATCCCGATGCCGCCTACCTGAAAGAGCAGGGTCAGGTACAGGATACCCCAATCATTGAAAATCTCGTGAATGGTGATGACGGAAAGACCAGTCACACTAATGGCACTGGTCGCTGTAAACATGGCGTCGATAAAGGAAATGGTGGCGCCTGGGTTATGGAAGAACGGAAGATACAAAAGAACACTGGACAAGAGAATCAAACTGACGTAGAAAAAGACGATGATCTGCACCGAGGTCAGACGTCGTTTTTGATAGGAAGAAGATAACAAGGACAAGCCCCCCGAACACGTTTACTCATAACGGTAATCATATCGAAAAAGAAAGCTGCAAGCAAAACCTTTTCGTCAGGGGGGCGTCCAATTGTCTTATAAAACCCAGAAAAAAATCACGGCAGCTAGCACAATTCGGTACAACGCAAAGGGCACCAGCTTGATTCGATTGATCAGGCGCAGGAAGAACCGGATCGCGAGCCAAGCGAAGAGAAAGGCGCTGATAAAGCCGACGACAAAAAATGGCAGGGCATCAATCGTGATGTATTGCCAGTTCTTTAACAGGGACAAAAAGCTGGCGCCAGCCATGATTGGAACCGCCATAATAAACGTAAAATCGGATGCGGCACGGTGATTCAGTCCGAGCAAAACCCCACCCGAGATCGTCGAACCGGAGCGGGAAAAACCCGGCCACAAGGCGATGCATTGAAACAGTCCGATGATCAGTGCCTGCTTGTGGGTGATTTGGTCTACAGAGACCACTTTGGGCCTGGCTGGACGAAACCAGTCTGCAGCGATCATCAGAAGGGCACCAGCCACAAGCCCGATCAGAACGGTATGTACAGAAAAGAGATATTCGTCGATATAGTTGTTAAATAAAACGCCGAGTACACCCGCGGGGATCAGACCGACCAGGACTTGAGACAGACGCAGCCTTTCCCTGGGGTTGCCATTGGCAGAGGGAAGCTTTTTCAGCCCAAACATGTTCAGGAAGCGATCCTTGAAAATAATGACTGCGGCGAGAATGGAGCCGAGCTGAATCACTACTTTGAATGTGTTGGCAACTTGCGGAGAAAACAACGACGTGGAATGAAGCAACGTATCATCGACAATAATCATGTGTCCCGTAGACGAGACAGGGGCAAATTCGGTCAATCCCTCTACGAGGCCCAACACGAATGCCACGAAAATCTCCCAAAGATTCATGAATTCTCACCTTTCTGCATCGGACGAAGAATGTTTGATAGGTAACATTGTCCCTTTTACTTTAATACAAATAACCGCAATCCGATACCCTTTCTCCGTGTCGATTTCCCGGGAAAAGTAGGATGGATTTGACAGAAAAAAGACAGGATGGAGGAGTCAAAGACTCTATCCTGTCTATTGGACGAAGCTATGGGGACGGTGAAAGCCGGGGTTCGGGTTGCAGATTTTTCTGCAAATCGTGTAACTCCTTGGTTGTAACATTTCGCCACTGTCCCAGTTTTAACTCGCCCAAATGAATATTCATGATGCGGATTCGCTCCAATTTACGCACCTGGTAGCCAAAGGCGGCACACATCCGTCTGATCTGTCGGTTCAACCCCTGCGTCAGGATGATGCGGAAGACGCGCTCGCTGATCTTCGTCACCTGGCATGGCTTGGTGATGGTGCCCAAGATGCGCACACCGCTGGACATTCCTTGTAGGAAAGCGGGGGTAATCGGCTTGTCCACCGTGACAATATACTCTTTGTCATGGTTATTTTCCGCACGCAGAATTCTATTGACGATATCGCCATCGTTCGTCAATAGAATCAAGCCTTGCGAATCCTTGTCCAGCCTGCCAATCGGGAAAATGCGTTCAGGATGATTGACAAAGTCGATGATGTTTCCTTTTACGTGCAGCTCTGTCGTGCAGGTAATTCCCACAGGCTTGTTCAACACGATGTAGACGGCCTTTTTTTTTGCGCCGATGGGCTTTCCATCGACCCGGACATCATCGCCCTCCGATACATTGCTTCCGAGTTGTGCAATGACACCATTGATCGTCACCCGTTTGGCTTCGATCCATTTATCCGATTCCCGTCGCGAACAAATGCCTGACTCACTGATGTATTTGTTGATTCGCATGAACAAAATCCTTTCTTTACGATTGCAGCTTTTCGAGAAGTATCTTCCGCCATGGCTCTGCCAGTTCTGCTACATCCAGCATTCTCTCGATAGTGGCGCGAGGTGGGTTTTTTTCATGAAAGTAGAGGTGGTGAATGGAGGCTACTGTCACTTGAGCAGGATGGGCAGACACAAGGGTGATTTTCGATGAAGGCAGGATTGTCCCAGGCTGCAGCACACGAAAAAAATATCCGGTGTAGCCGGTTTCCACTACTTTTTTCAGCAATTGATTGTTGTTGTTTCGCTTGTTTATCTTGGCACAAGGATACCTTCCTTGTGAGATCTGAAGGACAGCGTCTCCGATCTGATAGATGTCCCCGATGCATACCTGATCTTCCGTCATATTGCTTGTACTAATATTTTCGCCAAAAGCAGCAATGGACAACGGCTGACCAAAAACTTTCTCCCAATGGGCATAATGTTCAAAGGGATACAGACACACGACGCGGTCAGGTCCACCGTGATACTCGGGGGCTGCCACCTGGTCGTCATCGATCTGCTGCTCATGGACCAGCAATGCATCGGCTAGCGTCTTCCATATGCTGGAACGATACACGGTTCCGTTATAAAGGTGATCCTTCGGGTTGCCTTTGCAGATATGCATCAGTTGTCGATCCATTTCCATTATCTCGCTCTCCCGTCGCGCTATTATGATTTCCTAACTATATCACAAGAGTATGGTTGTCGAGAATCAGGGTTTTGCTGCTTTTCAACAGACAGAAAAGACACTTGTGGGAGGTTCTGGTATGATAATGGAAAGAAAGCTACAGGAGGCTTACCCACATGCAATCATCAGGCGTGGTATTGCACACCGATAAATATCAAATCAATATGATGTACGCGCACTGGATCAATGGTACACATAATCGCAAAGCGGTGTTTGAGGCGTTTTTTCGCAAGCTTCCCTTCGGTAACGGATATGCGGTCTACGCGGGTTTGGAGCGAATCGTGGCTTATATCAAGAACCTGCGTTTCGAAGAAAGCGACCTGGTCTATTTAAGCGAACAGGAGGAGAATTACGATCCCGCCTTTTTGGAGGAGCTGCGCCAATTCCGTTTTACAGGCTCGCTGTACTCGGTCAAGGAAGGGGCACTTGTTTTCCCAAATGAGCCGCTGATTCGTGTGGAAGGGCGCATGCTGGAAGCGCAGTTGGTGGAGACGGCCTTGCTCAACTACATGAATTACCAGACGCTGATTGCCACGAAGGCATCGAGAATCAAGCAGATCGCAGGCAATGATGTGCTGATGGAGTTCGGTACGCGCCGGGCACAGGAGGCGGACGCAGCGCTCTGGGGGACACGCGCAGCCTATCTGGCAGGATTTGATGCGACCTCCAATATGCTCGCGGGGAAAATGTTTGGCATCCCGACGAAAGGAACGCACGCGCATTCTTGGGTGCAAAGCCATGACAGCGAGGAGGATGCCTTCGAGCGTTTTGCACAGGCCTTGCCAGGACAGGTGACTTTGCTGGTGGATACGTATGATACGCTGAACAGTGGTGTCCCCCATGCGATCAAGCTGGGGAAAAAACTGCAGCAGCAGGGCAAAAAATTGGCTGCGGTCCGTCTGGACAGCGGGGATCTGGCCTATCTGTCGATCAAGACGCGCGAGATGCTGGATAAAGCGGGGCTGGAGGACGTAAAAATCGTCGCTTCCAATGATCTGGATGAGCATACGATTCTCAACCTCAAGGTCCAGGGCGCACGGATTGACAGCTGGGGTGTCGGCACGCAGTTGATCACCGCAGCGGACCAACCGACGCTGGGCGGCGTCTACAAGCTCGTCGCTCGCGAAGGGGATGACGGGACCTATTTGCCGACGATCAAAATCTCGGGAAATCCGGAAAAGGTAACGACGCCCGGGATCAAGGAGATGTATCGGCTGATCGATCCGGCTACGGGAAAAGCAATCGCTGACTACCTCTGTTACCCGGAAGAACAGCAGGTCCATAAAGGCGATCCGATCGAACTGATCAACCCGAGCCATCCCTATCTGAACAAAAAAGTGACCAATTATCGGGCTGAGTTGTTGTTGACTCCTGTTTTTGTGGACGGCAAGCTGGTTTACGAGTTGCCGACCTTGGAGGAAATCCGTGCGTATCACCGCGAGCAATTGGCTTTGTTCTGGCCCGAATACCTGCGCATGCTCAATCCCGAGCATTATCGTCTGCATATTAGCGAGCTGATGTGGACGACCAAGACTCAGTTAATGAAAGCGTATCTGCAAAAATAGGATGATCCCTGCCTTCCGATCCATGAAAATCGCTGATCGGAAGGCAATTTTTTAATCTTTGTCGATTTCATGTTAATTTAGGTCTTGAAAGTAAGTTAATTTTTTGAAAAAATGAATAATTAATTGTCAGACTCCTCTTTCCTCGTCTATAATAATTGACGTTCTATCGTTTCTTTACTTCGGTATAAAGGTGATGTGGTAAAATTTTACAGACAGAGAAGAGAGAGTCAAGAAGGGTGGAGAGTACATGCAAACAACAGAGAGAGAAATCGTAGGAAAAGAAAACCTGAACCCATTTGAGATCGTTCAAAAGCAAATCGATGCGGCTGCATCCTTGCTGGGCCTGCCAAGTACTGCCGTAGAAATTTTGAAGCATCCTAAGCGGGTAGTCTGTGTCAGCTTCCCGGTCAAAATGGATGACGGCAGCGTTCGCGTCTTCGAAGGCTATCGTTCTCAACATAATGATGCGATTGGACCTACGAAGGGTGGAATTCGTTTCCATCCAGACGTTAATCTAGATGAAGTAAAGGCGCTCTCCATGTGGATGACCTTTAAATGCGGCGTCGTCGGACTGCCTTATGGTGGCGGAAAAGGCGGAGTCATCTGTGATCCGCATGATTTCAGCAAAGGCGAACTGGAGCGTATCAGCCGCGGCTTCATGGAGGCGATCGCGGATATCGTCGGTCCAGATAAAGATATTCCGGCACCAGATGTATACACAACACCACAGATCATGGGTTGGATGATGGATACATTCAGCCGTTTGAAAGGCGCGTATTCGCCAGGCGTCATTACGGGGAAACCGCTGATCATCGGCGGCTCCAAGGGACGCAGCGAAGCGACTGCACAAGGCTGTGTTTTTACGATCCTGGAAGCGTTGAAGGAATTGGGCCGCAAACCGGAGGAGACAACGGTCGCGATCCAAGGGTTCGGCAACGCCGGACGCATCTCTGCCAATCTGCTTTCTGAGCTCGGCTTCGTCATCGTGGCGGTGAGCGACTCGCGCGGAGGCATCTACGATCCAAATGGTTTGGATGTGGAGAAGGTCGGTCAATTGAAGGATACCAGTTCGATCCAGGATTACGAAAAAGGCAAAACGATCTCCAACGCCGATCTGTTGGAGCTTGAAGTAGATATTCTGATCCCAGCGGCATTGGAAAATGTGATCACAGCTGCTAACGCCGACCGGATTCGGGCCAAGGTCATTGCCGAGGCTGCCAACGGTCCGACAACGCCAGACGCGGATGTCATCCTGCGCAAAAACGGCGTCGTGGTGATTCCGGACATTTTGGCAAACGCAGGGGGTGTGACCGTCTCCTACTTCGAGTGGGTGCAAAACCTGATGCATCACTACTGGTCGGAAGCAGAAGTAAATGAGAAGCTGCAAACGGCGATGGTAGAAGCGTACGCTGCGGTTCGCGCACTGGCGGAAAAATATGAGGTAGATATGCGCACAGGTGCGTATATGGTCTCCTTGTTGCGGATTACACAAGCCATGCAGGCGCGTGGTTGGATCTAAACTGCAAGCAGGACCTCTTGCCATCTTTTTGGGTGGCAGAGGTCTTTTTCATACCTGCATTGAATATTTTGGCAGGAAGTTGAGTAAAGTTGTCGAATTTCTCGGAATTACGATTTTTTCCCTGCTCGAAAAGCAGATGGAAAGGGGGATTTTGCATCATGCCAATCAAAGTGCCAGATGGTTTGCCAGCTACGGAAGTGTTAGCCAATGAGAATATTTTTGTGATGCCGGAGAGTCGTGCCTTCACGCAGGATATCCGACCTCTGCGCATCGTTATCCTAAATCTGATGCCAGTCAAGGAAACGACGGAGACCCAATTGCTTCGACTCTTGGGGAATACGCCGCTGCAGGTCGAGATCGTATTGCTGCACATGTCCAGCCACACCTCGAAGAATACGTCGGAGGAGCATCTTTCTTCGTTTTATCATACGTTTGAAGATATTCGCCACCAACGCTTCGACGGGATGATCATTACCGGGGCGCCAGTGGAGCAGCTTGATTTCGAGGATGTCACCTACTGGAACGAATTGCAGACGATTCTGGACTGGAAGATGACAAATGTCACCTCTACCCTGCACATCTGCTGGGGAGCGCAAGCGGGGCTGTACCATCATTACGGAGTGCCGAAGCATCCGCTGCCGGATAAAATGTTCGGGATCTTTCCACATACCGTAAACCAGCATAAAATCAAGTTGTTCCGAGGTTTTGACTCGTATTTCTATGTGCCGCATTCGCGGCACACCGAGAACCGCAGAGAGGATATCGAGAAGGTGGAAGATTTGGAGATTCTCTCCGAGTCGGAGGAGTCGGGCGTCTATATCGTCGCAAGCCGAGATGGGCGTCAAATCTACGTGACAGGACATTCCGAATACGATCCGTACACCCTGCAGGACGAGTATCAACGCGATGTCAACAAGGGACTGGATATAGCGGTACCGCGCCATTACTATCCCAAGGACGACCCAACCAAATCGCCAATCGTCACCTGGCGTTCTCATGCCAATCTGCTGTACTCCAACTGGCTGAACTACTATGTCTACCAGGAAACACCTTATGATTGGGGAAATTCCAGATAAGAACCTGTACCATCCGCCTCGGATCTTTGATTCCAATACTTGCTGATGAATTGCTTTTAGTTGTTGATGCATAGGCACCTCCAGCATAAGCAACTAACATAGTTGTAGCAATAACGGTCGATAAAAGCTTTTTCATTGTATCTTAGGGTTATTTACGGGAGTATATTATGGCGCTTTATTGGGGAGTTGATACTGATACATTTCCAGTTGAAATATTTTATTAAAGAATATAAAGATGTTCAAAAAAGAAGGTAGCTTAACGAATATTTTCGTTAAAATGTTGGCGAGGCCCTAAGAAGCCGGTATCCTTAGCGTCAGGATACCGGTGTTTTTTCGATCAGACGGGGCTTAGCGTACAAAATCCGCATATTGTTGGCGGTACCCCCACTAGCAAACCTGTGAACTGCAGCAAGACCCTCAAGCTGGCCAAACGTCGCATCGATCCGGAAAGCGGCTGCAGCGGATCCATGCCAGGGCAACTTGCTTATTATCGGGACTCGAGTGCTTCGAAAAAATCGCTCTTTATATTATTGATTACTTCGATAATCTTAGACATTTCTTTACTTTGATTATCTGGATAAACCATATATATAATTAAAATATTGCCCACAGAATTAAAATTAGGAGCATGGGGAATGTTTAATTTTGAATTTTCTTCTTCAATTTGTGCCCTTCCTTTAATACATTCCTCTTCGGAATCAAAGATATAGAAGTAAAGCTCACTTCTGCTATCTTTGATTGAATACGCTGCTGATTGTCCATAATTTAAAACGAAATAACGATTCATCCTAGTTTTATCAAGAATTATACCCTCATTTTCAAACTTTTCTTCAAGTTGAGTTAATGTATAGGTATTTTTATTGTTACTAATGGAGTGATCGGTTACCATTTGCTTTCCTAAGAACAAGACAGCACCGATTAATAACAACGATATTATGGTTTTTTTTAACAATGCAAGCACCCCCTTTTATGTGGCGTCCCCTCCCCGTAGTTCTGCGTCTTCACCCGCGTAGGCGACTGCACTTATAGATATAATTCCAGTGAATAATAAAACATTGAACCATGAAATTTTCTTTTTCATAACATAACCTCATTTCCATAAAAGGTATTTTACACCAAATAATCCTATTATTTTACAAAAAATCCTCCTATTGTCGAAAAAAATACTGGCCAACGCCGCATCGATCCGAAAAACAGCTGCAGCAATTCGCGCCAAAGGGAACTATGATAGGGCGCAAATATATAATATTCATTTGCTTGTTCGCAAATCGTTCGTATATAATCAGGAACAAACGTTCGTGTTCGGGTGGTAATAATGGAAAATATCAATACGGTTATTGATGGTCGATTAATAGGTAAAATCCGTACAGGATTAAGCCCTAGTGTTTTTTTTATTTTTCATCCTGGAGATCACCTGCAAGACAAAGTCAAAACAGCAGGATGACAAGGAAATGCTGGCTGAGGAAAAAGAGGAGATAAGCGAAGGCATTTGGGATCTAGACCAAGCCGGAAACGGAAAAGGTGGAACGGTTTTAGCGGCCAACCCTGATTCACTTCTCCGAAGAGGGCTGCTTTTGGCCGCAGTTCCGCCTTTGGAGTGGGAGGCGGCCAGGGATGACCCACAGCAAAGATCCCAACCCGCCACAGCGTTCTCCTCTTTTTCCTCTCCGCAGCCTCAGCCGGTGGACCACCAATCTAAAAGGGACGGTGGCTCGATAACATCATGCACATGTCGATAGGCATTCGCATAAGATGCTCATGATGGGATCGAAGACGAAGGAGGCAGCTTATGATCTGGATTGCTGGACGACAGGTAAATCCCATGATGCTGCAAGATTGGGGATTGAACGATGTGCAGCAGGAAATTGTCCATAGGATGGCCGCTAGCCGCGATGTATTCGAATATGCTTCGGAGGACGTCTTGCGCTTCGAGCTGAAGCTGCGGGATCATCTGGTAAAATCAGCAAGAGCCTTGTACATGAGTGGGATCGCCTTTTCCGATTTTGAAAATTCGCGAAGCAACCCTGAGTTTTGGGAGCAGACCGAGCTGGGTGGCTTTCGTTTGCGTCCGGGTGTCCCTCCTTCTCGTGGAATTATCGATATCTTTCAGAATGGCAATCTTTACGCTACAGAGTGCGCAACTGCGATGGTCATTATCTTGTACCACGCTGTGCTGCAATCCATCCGGGAGGCTGATTTTGAACGGTTGTTTGCCGATATTGTGCTATACGACTGGCGCTACGACCAGGATTTGAATTTGCAGACGTTGCCGACAGACACGTTTTTGCCAGGTGACATTCTCTATTTCGCCAATCCAGATTACGATCGAAGCAAACCGCAGTGGCAGGGAGAAAATGCTGTGTTCTTAGGCCGTGGTTTGTACTACGGGCACGGGGCGGGGATTCGCACTGCTCCTTCCTTGATTGCTTTTTTGAATGAAAACAGGGAGCCGGGAGCCACGCGCTCCGCTTATCTGGTATCACAGGCGACACGTCCTGGATTCGCATCGCTGGCTCCCTTTGACAATGGGAGAGAAAGCTTTTGGTATGTCTATCGCAACGAAGGGATTCCCGGCGGCCCCTTTTTGCAGACAGGAGGGCGGATTATGGCAGCGATCGGCTCTCAGTTTTGGGAAGGGTAATCCCAGAAAAAAACGCCTCGCATCCTCAGGGGAAGCGGGGCGTTTTGGCGCTGTTTTCTAAAAACGTTTCAGGGAAAATAAAGAAAGATCGTGTGTGGACTTGCCTTCCGTCAGAAGCTGGCTGACTGATTCGCCAATCGCACTGGCGAATTTAAAGCCATGCCCGGAGAAACCGGCAGTAATGACGATATGCTCATACTCGGGATGGCGGTCAATCACGAAATGCTCATCCGGGGTCAGCGTATAGATGCAGACTCGTCCTTGCTGGAGTGGTCCTGCGGCTTGCGGCATATAGGCCTCAAGAAAGGAACGGACATCTTCTTCATCGGATGGATACGTGCCAAAGGTACGGTCCAACTGGTCGGGATTGATCGGTTGTCCGCCGTCATGCCGGCCGATTTTTACCCCTGTCCCATCGATGCTGGGAAAACCGTAGTAGCTGGAATCCTGGAGTTGAAAGATAAACGCAGGATACTTCTCTGCCCCATACAGCTGCTCATCTGCTGCAAACCAAGCTACAGTCTTGCGAGTAGGCACCAGGGGTAGCTGAAGCCCGAGTGATTGCAGCAACGCTGGATTCCATGCTCCGGCACTCACCAACAGTTTCTCGCTTTGAAAGCTCCCCTGATCCGTCGTGACGGTGACATGATTCGGTTCTACCTTCACGTCGGTCACGCGTGTGTTGGGTAGCAGGACGGCACCAAGCCGTGTAGCCAGCTCACGATAGGCCGTGATGCAGCGTTCGGAATACAGGACGCCAGCTTCCGGTTCGTAACAACCGTAGAAGTTCCCGGGCAGATTCATCCCGCGCCAGCGCTCATTGATCTCCTCTGCGCTCAAAATCTCCAATGGCAAGGAGAATTCTTTAGCGGATACCTGCATTTCCTCTAAGAACGGGTTTCCAAGCGGTCCCGCCCCCAATACCCCAGTACGGACAAAAAGCGTCATGCCGGACAAGCTGGCCATTTCCTCCCACAAGGCCTGAGCCCGAAGCGCAAGCGGAACATACTGTACGCCTTCCCCGTAGGCGTGACGAATAATTCGCGTGTCGCCGTGATGGCTGCCCATTGTGTGAGGAGGATCAAAAGCATCGAGCAGCAGCGTGCGCGCTCCTTTTTTTGCCAGTTCGTATCCGGCTGCCATTCCGACAGAACCCGCTCCGACCACGATTACATCATATTTCTCCATTTCGTTCCTCCCCTTTATACCCGTGTAATTGACTGTCCTGAAATTGTGCATCTTTTCTGATCTTACGCACTATGATAGTGATAATGACAGGGTTGTACAAGAAGTCCTGCAAAATGGGCGAAAAGTGAACCATCCGAACACGCGGAAGACGTAAAAGACAACAGCATGGACAGTAAGTGCGTGTGAAAGATCCGTAGCGGAGGTACTTGCATGGAAGATCTTTTGATGGGAAGTTTTTTATCGGCGATGGCGACCGGGGCGGGAGCACTGCCGATTCTCTTTTTCAAGACCGTCACGCATCGCTGGCGGGATATTCTGCTTGCTTTTACCGCTGGAATCATGATGGCAGCTGCTACAATCAGCCTGATTCCCCAAGCGTTGAATCAAGACAGCTTCATCATTGTCTGCTTGGGAGTTATGACAGGTGTGCTGGTGTTGACCCTGCTGGAAAGCATTATTCCGCACATCGATCTGGAACACAAGCACAGGAATCTTTCGATGGATACCCAGGCGCTACTGGTTCTTTCGGCGATCACCTTGCACAATATTCCCGAGGGATTATCCGTCGGTGTCAGCTACTCTAGCGACCAGAACGAGCTTGGAGGGCTGATTGCCTTTGCAATCGGACTGCAAAACGCGCCAGAGGGGTTCCTTGTCGCGCTTTTTTTGATCAATCAGCGCGTGAGCAGATGGAAGGCTTTTTTCCTGGCGATGATGACCGGTTCGGTGGAGATTGTTTCTGCGATCTGTGGCTACTATCTGACGAATATCGTCGATGGATTGGTGCCGTACGGCTTGTCCTTCGCAGCAGGTGCCATGCTGTTTATCGTCTATAAGGAATTGATTCCTGAAAGCCATGGGGACGGCCACGCCGGGGCCGCTACCCTCTCCTTCATTGCCGGACTGCTGGTGATGATCGGTCTTACAGAGTGGTTAAAATAGCTGGATTCGCGCAAGGTTCAAAAAGAGTTCCGATTTTTACGCAACTTCCCCTCACAAATCGACACCAAATTACCGAAACCATATATAGATAGATTTCGATTACGGAAGTTAGGGAGTGTCACAATGGAAAAATCGACCGTAATAGGTGTCGTACTAGGAATCGTAGCCGTTGTTGTCGGGATGATCTTGAAACACGCCAGTCCGGCAGCATTGCTGAACAGTGCAGCCTTCATGATTATTATCGTGGGTACAATCGCTGCCATTTTAAACGCGTTTCCCTTGTCGGAAGTCAAGCGTGTACCTGCTTTGTTCAAAATTCTATTTACCGAGCGGAAACTCCCTGAAAAACGAGAACTGATTGGACAATTCATGAATTGGGCCTCCATCGCACGCCGCGAGGGCTTGCTTGCTCTGGAGAACACTTCGGATGAGATTGAGGACCCATTTTTGCGCAACGGCATGAAAATGATCATCGACGGAGGAGAGCCTGATTTTGTCCGCGATGTACTGAACGAAGAAATTCATGCGATTGAAGAACGCCATCATGCCAACGCACTTATTTTTACGCAGGCTGGTTCGTATGCGCCGACACTCGGGGTATTGGGTGCGGTAGTAGGTCTGATCGCCGCCCTTGGGAACCTGAGTGATATCGACGCCCTCGGCCTCTCTATTTCGGCTGCGTTCGTCGCGACCCTGCTTGGGATCTTTACCGGATACGTATTGTGGCATCCTTTTGCCAATAAATTGAAGCGCAAATCCAAGCAGGAAATTGAGATCAAAAAAATCATGGTGGAGGGCCTTCTTTCTATTCAAGCTGGAGTCTCTCCAGCCGCGATCGAGCAAAAGCTGCTTGTCTACATCCCGTTCCATGAGCGCGCTGATATGAAGGAGGAGACAAAGGAGGAAGGAGCTGCGGTAAATGGCTAAACGACCGAAGAAAAGTCCTCCGCATGAAGAACATGTGGATGAGTCTTGGCTGATTCCGTACGCTGATATTCTCACTCTCCTGCTGGCTCTGTTCATCGTGTTGTTTGCATCCAGCGAGATGGATGCGAAAAAGTTCGACCAGATGGTGAAATCCTTCAATGTCGCGTTAAACGGCGGAGTAGGTGTCCTGAATCAGCCTAGCCCGGTCCCGCTTGATCCATTGTTGGCCCAGCAGACCATACACAAGGGCGCACAAGAGGCGGAGAAGACAGAAGAAGAGAAAAAGCTCGAGGAAGCCATCAAAAAAGAGACAGAGGACTTGAAAAAGCTGCAAACGCAGCTGGAAGGTTACATCAAGACCAATCAACTGGAGGACAAGCTCGAAACCAAAATGACCGAAGAGGGATTGCTCATCACGATCCTGGACAATGCGCTATTTGACTCGGGAAAGGCAGATCTGAAGCCGGAAGCGCGTAAGCTGGCGACTGAGATGGCGACCATGCTCGTTCCTCATCCGAAAAAGGTAACGGTTACGGGCCATACAGACAATGTGCCGATTAACCGCGTCGAATTTCCTTCCAACTGGGATTTGAGTGCGAAGCGCTCCGTCAACTTCCTAAAGGTCCTTCTGGAAAATCCCAATCTGGACCCGGTAAAATTCAGCGCCACGGGAATGGGAGAGTACCATCCGGTCGTTCCGAATACATCAGCAGAGGGACGAGCCAAGAACCGTCGGGTAGAAGTAGCGATTCTGCGTGATTTGGCCTCTACTCCCAAGAACAGCATCAATCCATAAAGTCTACTGCGAAGAGGATAGTGCTTTGACGGCGCTATCCTTTTTGCATGGAACGGAAACCTTGACAATCAAGGTGGACTCGGGGGATAATACACTTATAACACAGTAAACAAATCGGAATTAATGAAAATAAATGAGGTGATCGGGATGGAACATACATACCACATCAAGAGCAGCGGCATTTTACTGGCAGCCACACTTCACGAGCCAGTTGTGTTCGCAGACAAGGCACCGTCCCAGTATCCGCTTGTCGTGATCTGCCACGGATTTATTGGCGGTAGAGTCGGTGTGAACCGGTTGTTCGTCAAGGCAGCACGTGATTTGGCGGCCCAGGGCTGGGGGGTGCTTCGTTTTGACTACGGTGGCTGCGGGGAGAGTGTAGGAGATTACGGAGCCGGGGGAATCGACGTATTGCTGCAACAGACGCGTGACGTCCTCCGGTATGCGTTCCAGCTGGAGCGTGTGGACACAGGCCGGGTTGTATTGCTTGGACACAGCCTGGGCGGTGCCGTAGCGATGCTCGCTGCAAGCCAGGAGCCTCGTATTCGATCGCTGGTGCTGTGGGCTGCGGCTGCCCGACCGATTGAAGATATTACCCGCATCGTGGGCGAGGAGAAGTACCAGGAAGCATTGCTGACGGGCCATTGTGATTATCTGGGCTATCAGCTTGGAAAGGGTTTTTTCCAATCGCTTCAAGGAGCGCAGCCCTTGCAGGAGGCCACGAATTTTACCGGGGATATCCTGCTGCTGCACGGTAATCGGGATGATGTAATTCCGCTAGATGCGATGTTTCACTATGAACGGGAGCTGCGCTTGCGCCAAAAGGGAAGCAGCGAGACCGAGATCGTGCTTGGCGGCGATCATACCTTCTCGTCTGCGGAAGGCTACCAAAGGCTGATCGCCAGTACGGCTGGCTGGATCAAAAAGCAGACGGCCATTTCATCGACTCTTGCTGTTTAAAAAAAACGCTTATTCTCGCAACGGAGGGGGAACCTCCTTTAAACGGGAATAAGCGATTTTTTTGTTCACGGATAAGGATTCCGCGGGTGATTCAATTATATGGTAAGATAGCAGGATAACTACACTCAGACAGAAAAAAGTGAGGTGGACGGCAGTGAAAGCGTATTTTTACCGCCTCCGTTTTGTCGTATCTGTAATTGTGGCTACCGTACTGCCGATCTTGATCACGGGGATTGTTCTGCAAAAGGCGGCGGAACAAGCCTTGTTGGATGAAAAAAAGCAGAAACTGATCGCGATTACCGAACAGATGGATTTTGCCTTGACGCAAACCTATGAAGAGATGATCGCGGATATGGGGGGCACGAATGCCTCCCGCGAGGAGAAAATTCACCTTTTAAACAGCAAACTGGAACCGCTTACAAATCGAATTGCTGCAGCGCATCCCGGGATCGGGGTAGGGTATTACGCGAAAGATCTGGATGCGATCCTGACATATGGTCCCGATTCGGAAAGCTTGCATGTCGGCAAATCGATTGCGCCGGATCACCCGGGGCGTGAGGTATTAAAGACGCAGCAGCCGGATGTGGTCATCGGGCAGCAGGTGCGAGGCAATATCATGAACGCGATGATTCCGCTCATCCGGGATGGGGACATCATCGGCTATGTCTGGGCCAATGAATTAATGTCCAGCATCGATGTTCAACTGGCCGGGATGAGACATAGTATTTACATCATTTTGGGAATTGGCTGTATCGTAGCCGCCGTAGTCAGCGGTCTTTTGGTCCATCGACTGGAGGTCATTCTCGCGGAGATCAAAAGCGGGCTGAAGCGGCTGAGTTATGATTTGTCTTTTCGCATGAAGCGCTTGGAAGGGGAGCCGGGTGAAATTACAGGAGCGATCAACAAGCTTGCCAGCGACCTGCAGGCGAGCCGCAGCCATACAGAAACGATGATGGACAGCATGGAAAATGGAGTGATCGCCCTAGATCAGGATGGACGGCTGACCGCCTGGAATGAGTCGGCTACCAATCTGATCAGTTTGCCGAATGAGGCGAGAGGAGAGCAATACGAGCGGGTCTTTGTCCATAGTCCGGTGCTGCTAGATATGATCGCACAGGCCCTGCAAAACGCCGAGGCAAATCGGGAATTGGAATGGCGTCACCCGCACTCGGAGCGAGGCTTGCTATGTATCAAGGTGAGCACGTCGACGTGGAAGGACATGATGGATCAAATCCTTGGGGTAATCGTCGTCCTGGAGGATCGTACAGAATGGAAGCAGATGGAGGCGCGATTGGCGCAGGCGGAAAGACTGGCGGTGATCGGTGAATGGGCGACTAGCATCGCTCATGAAGTGCGCAATCCGCTTACTTCCATCAAGGCTTTTACGCAGATCATCGAGGAAGAATTGCCTGACAAGCACGACAGTCGCGAATATACCGGCATCATCATGGAAGAGGTGGAACGGCTCAATCGCTTCGCGGACGATCTTTTGCTATTTTCCCGACCTTCCGAGGAATCACATGTCTGGGTCAACCTCGAGCAGGTCATCAGCCGTTCGATCAAGCTGGTCCAGCGAAATGCGACCCAAAAAGGAATTTCTATTCAATCAAAACTTCTTGGGAATCTGCCACCCGTGCTTGCTTCACCAGAGCTGTTGACACAGGTATTCCTCAACATTTTGCTCAATGCTTTGCAGTCCGCTCCCGCGGGCAAAAAGATCTGGCTGGAGACCGCACTGTCTGCGGATCATATCAGTGTCCATGTGAACAATGAAGGGCCTGCGATTGCAAAAGAAAATTTGTATATGATTTTCGAACCGTTTTTTACCACAAAGCTTACCGGAACCGGGCTGGGACTCTCGATCTCACAACGAATCGTACAGGCGTATGGCGGACATATCTCCGCTGAAAATATCGAAGGTGGCGTCCGGTTTACGATCGATTTGCCAGTTAGAAGAGAGGGGGAAGGCATATGAAACGACGGGTCTTATTAGTCGATGACGAAGCGAATGTACGAAAAGCCTTGTCGACTACCCTTAGCAAACTCGGTTATGACATCAAGGAAGCGGCAAGCGGTGACGAGGCGTTGGTGCAGATCGAAAGCTTTCGTCCAGAAGTGGTTCTTCTGGATTTGCGCATGCCGGTAATGGACGGGATGGAAACCTTGCGCCGGATGAAACAGCTGGATGGAAATCAGCCGAAAGTCGTCATGATGACTGCGTACGGCTCCGCCAGCGACGTGATGGAAGCGATGCGGCTGGGCGCATTTGATTACATTCAAAAGCCATTCGATCTGGCTTCGGTCAAACAGGTGGTGGCCAATGCCCTTCTGCATCCGGAAAACGAAGACGAACTGCTGTCAGGACTTGCATCCGAGGATGAGGTCAAAGAGAGATCGGGGTTGATCGGGCTTAGCTCCGCCATGCAAAATGTGTACAAGCTGGTCGGCAAAGTGAGCATGTCGAAAGCAAATGTCCTGATTCAAGGAGAGAGCGGAACGGGAAAAGAACTGATTGCCCGTGCGATTCACGCCAATAGCCCAAGGGCCAATCAGCCACTCATCCCGGTCAACTGTGGCGCCATCCCGGAGAATTTGCTGGAAAGCGAACTGTTTGGCTACGAACGGGGAGCGTTTACGGGGGCTGTCGGCCGCAAGCAGGGCATGTTTGAGCTGGCTGATGGGGGTACCCTGTTCCTGGACGAGGTCGGCGAGCTAAGTCCTGCCTTGCAAGTCAAGCTTTTGCGAGTGCTGCAGGATCGCAAACTGGTCCGGCTCGGAGGAGTAGAGTCGATCTCTATTGATGTTCGTGTCATCGCGGCCACTAATCGCGATTTGCTTGAGCGGATTCGGCAGGAGCTGTTTCGCGAGGATCTGTATTACCGTCTAAACGTCGTACCGATCCACATGCCACCTCTGCGCGAGCGCAAAGAGGATATTCCTCTCCTGATTCGCCATTTCCTAGCCAAATACAGCAGGGAGGCGGGGAAAGGAGGACTTTATCTGTCCCAAGCCACGATGGATTTGCTGCTCGGGTATCACTGGCCCGGCAATGTTCGGCAGTTGGAAAACACGATCGAACGGGCTGTCATACTCGCCAGCGGAACCTCGATCCTCCCAGAGCAAGTGCGCGGACATTTGCAGGAAGGCAGCGAGGCGGAGCAGTCAGAGGCTGTTCCAGGCATCCGCTATGAGGGCAGGACGATGCGTGAGATCCTCCAGGAGGTAGAGCGGGAGGCCATCGCCCGGGCATTGCGCAAAGAGCGGGGCAACAAGCTGCAGACAGCGAAACGGCTGGGCATTTCACGGCGTGCCCTGCTGTACAAAATTGAGATGTACGGGTTGGAATTGATGGAGGAAGAACAAGCGTAAGTGCGCAAGTTGGTCACATCGTGTGCAAAAAGTAGTCACTTCCCCAAAATGTCACAAATGAAAACGTATTCAATTTTGCCGATTTGCATAACTTTCCTTCTTTGGCATACCTCTTGCAATAGCTAAAAAACGAAATGATTTGTTTTTTAGGAAGGGGTATGTCATGTGTTTAAAGTCTTAACCAACGCATCTGTCAAAATGGTACAGCGTTATTTGCCGGATGCCTTCTTGTTCGCAGTCATTCTTACGTTTATCGTCTTCTTGGGAGGCATTTTCATCAACGGCAAATCGCCGATGGAAATGATCGGATTCTGGGGTGGCGGGTTCTGGGGTCTGCTCACCTTCACCATGCAAATGGTCCTGATCCTGATCACGGGACACACCTTGGCCAGTACGGACATCTGTAAAAAAGGTCTTCGCTCCCTGGCTGGCCTCGCCAAATCGCCGGGTCAGGCGATTATCCTCGTCACGCTGGTTTCCTGTGTGGCCAACTGGATCAACTGGGGCTTCGGTCTTGTCATCAGCGCATTGCTGGCGCGTGAATTGGCGAAGCAGGTAGCCAAAGTAGACTATCGCCTGCTGGTAGCCAGCGCGTACGGCGGATTTGTCGTCTGGCACGGTGGTCTGGCTGGATCTGTGCCGCTGACGATCGCGACTGAAAAGCACAGCATGCAGGATGTCATCGGGATTATTCCAACCAGTGAAACCATGTTCTCCGTGATGAACCTGACGATTGTCATCGCGATCATGATTGTTTTGCCGATCATGAATCGATTGATGATGCCTGCTGAAAAAGATCGCATTGTGTTCAGAGGAGAAGCTACGACGGAGGTAGAGACAGCAGCGACGGCAGAGGGAATGGACAGCGACAGCCCGGCTTCCAAGCTGGAAAACAGCAGATTGCTCTCGATCCTCGTCTCGGTTATGGGAATTGTCTATCTGATTTCTTATTTTGCTGATAAAGGCTTCTCTCTGAATCTGGATGTTGTGATCATGGCCTTTTTGTTCGTGGGAATTTTGCTCCATGGCACGCCGCGTAAATTTTTGGATGCAATGAATGAGGCAGTCAAGACGACGAGCGGAATCGTCGTACAGTTTCCGTTTTACGCCGGGATCATCGGCATGATTACGGCTTCGGGGCTGGCAGCCACCATGTCCCAATGGTTTATCAGCATCTCCACACCTACGACGTTCCCACTCTTCACATTCTGGAGCGCAGGTCTGCTGAACATTTTCATTCCATCTGGTGGCGGACAATGGGCTGTACAAGCACCCATCATGCTTCCGGTAGCGACGGAGCTTGGAGTTTCTCATGCCAAAGTCGCGATGGCGATTGCCTGGGGCGATGCCTGGACCAACCTCATCCAGCCATTCTGGGCACTACCTGTTTTGGCACTCGCTGGATTGGGTGCACGTGACATCATGGGATACTGTCTGATGATGCTGTTCGTGACAGGAGCCATAATCAGCCTCGGTTTCCTGATTTTCTAAGTTTTTAATCAAGTTCTTTTCAAAAAAAAGCAATTGGTGTATGATATAGTGAAGTGTTTTCTAGGGTTCCGCGGAGATTGTCCGGTCTGGTCCGAGAGAAAACCCACGGTGAAGCGCCGTGCACACGGAGGGATAAAAGCCCGGGAGAGTATCGATTGATATTCTTTCGGGCTTTTTTGTCTTGTCTTCATCGGGAATGATACAGAGGAGAGAGGGGAGAACATCAAAATGAACAAGACGTGGATGCTGGTCGTCCTGGCAGGTTTTTTTGAAGTCATGTGGGTAGCGGGTCTGAAGCATGCGGACAGCGTCCTCACATGGACATTGACGGCAATCGCAATCGTAGTCAGCTTTGCCGTGCTGATCTACGCAGGCAAAAAGCTCCCGACCAGTACGGTGTATGCGGTCTTTGTCGGGCTGGGGACAGCAGGCACAGTCATCAGCGAGATGCTTTTTTTTGGAGAGCCGTTTCGCTTGAGCAAGCTGATTCTCATCGCTTTGTTGCTGGCAGGGATCATCGGTCTAAAATTGGCGACCCCTGAGCAAGCGGAACCCGCACGAGAGGAGGAGCGCGCATCATGACCTGGATCTCCCTGATTTTTGCCGGATTGTTTGAAGTCGTAGGTGTCATGGGGATGTCGCTGGTAAACCAAAAGCGTTCATTTCGTTCATACCTGGTGCTTGTAGCAGGATTCGGTTTAAGCTTTGCTCTGCTTTCCTATGCCATGACAGGAATCGCGATGGGGACGGCCTATGCAGTCTGGACGGGCATCGGCACCGTAGGCAGCACAGTAGTAGGCATGTTTTTGTACGGCGAGTCAAAAGATAGAATGAGGCTCTTTTGCATTGCGTTGATTGTCTGTTCCGTTATCGGATTGAAACTGCTCGGATAAGAAGGAGAGGAAGTGGATGGCTGCATGGTGGGAAACCCTGAAAAAAGGAAACACGTCGTCAGCGACGGCAGCCTTGGGCAATACAGGCTTGGCGATTGTCAAAGGCTTTGCTGCTGCATACAGCGGAAGCGGGGCGATGTTTGCGTCAGCGATGCATTCTGTTGCTGATGCCATCAATCAGGGCTTTGTTTTTTTCGGAAGTGTGCTTGGCGAGAAAAAGCCGACTCGCCGGTTTCCCACTGGCTTTGGCAGGGTCATCAACCTGTTTTGCATGATCGCTGTGATCGTGGTGACGATCATAGCCTATGAGACCATCAAAGAGGGGTTCCATCTGTTGAAGGTCCCGAAAGTCTCCACGCATTTTTGGCTGAATGCCGTGATTTTGACTCTGGCAATCATCGTCGATGGTTACGTTTTGATCAAAGCCATGAAAGAAATCACGCGTGAAGCCCGCTTAGAGGCAAAAGGCTTGGGTGTCGTGCCACTTGCCTTTCGCAACGTGGGACGTGCCGCACCCCCGACTCGCCTGGTTTTCTATGAGGATCTTGTCGCCACGCTGGGCGCTGTTCTGGCCCTGCTTGCCGTAGTCGTGACGCGGTTTACGTCGTTCATGTGGTTGGATGGGGTTGCAACGATTCTGATCGGTTTTTTGATGATCGGCGTAGGCTTTCGGGTGGGCTACGACAATATGGTTGGTTTGATTGGCGTGGCGGCACCCCAGGATGTGGAGGATCGCGTAGCCGGTATTATTCTGCAGGACCCGGATGTGACGGATATCAATCGGCTTCGGATCGTCCAGGAAGGCCGTTTTTACCATGTGGATAGTTACCTGGAGTTGCGGCCGGGGCTCATGCTTTCCGTGGCCGATGATATCAAGTTCAGAGTTCGCGACAGCCTGCTGGCTGACCCGGATATCAGCGATGTCACTTTGGGGATTCTGGAGGACAACGGCATTCTGGATTGGGAGCCAGGGACAGCCCCAGAATCGTCTGGTGGTGCCAAGCAAACGAGCAATTAAAAAGCACAACTCCCGCTCGCCTTATTAGGGCTGCGGGAGTTGTGCTTTTCGTTTATAGTCAGGATACGGTGAGCAATTGTTCTGACAGATCGGTTTCGTCTGAATTCATGCGAGTAATCAGAACCCGAGTCACACGGTGATTATCCATTTCTTTTACGGTAAATACATGGTTATGCACCTCGACGAAAGCATCTACAGCAATCTCTTCTTCCAATTGACTGTATAGCCAGCCGCCGATGGTATCCACATCTTCTGATTCCAGATCAAACGGAAGGTAATCATTCAGATGGGTCAGCATCATCATCCCGGAAACGGAGAAGCCATTTTCCAGAATCTCGATGTCAGGCTGTTCATCGTCGTCGAATTCATCCTGAATATCGCCGACGATCTCTTCCAGAATATCCTCCATCGTCACGAGACCGGCAGTACCGCCGTATTCATCGATGACAATCGCCATCTGGGAGCGTTTTTTCTGCAACAGGCGCAAGACGGCACTGATTTCCATCGACTCAGGCACTGTGATGATCGGACGAATAAGCGATTCCAGCTCCACTTGTCCTTTTTCCAATGCCGCCAGGTAAAAGTCAGTAGCGTGGACAAATCCGATGATGTTGTCCTTGTCTTCATCTGCTACAGGCAGACGCGAGTGGCGTTGGGTGCGGATCATTTCCAGATTTTCTTCAAAGGTGTTGGTCGTGTACAAGCAAATCATATCGATACGGGGAACCATTGTCTCCCGAACCAAGGTCTCGGAGAAGTCAAAGACCTGCTCGACCAATGTCAATTCGGTCTGGTCAATATGCCCGCTTTGATGGCTTTGGTTGACCAACAGACGAATTTCTTCCTCCGTATGGGCGGCTTCATGCTCTGTGAGGGCTTCCAAGCCAAAGCGTTTCATCATGGCATTGGCTGTCCCGTTCAGGAACCAGATCGCCGGATAAAGCAATTTATGGAAGAACATCAATGGCGCTGCAACCCACAAAGAAGTTTCTTCCGCTTTCTGAATCGCCAAAGATTTTGGTGCTAGCTCGCCAAGTACGATATGCAGGAACGTGATAATGGCGAACGCAATCCCGATCGAGATCGCCGAAATCAGGTAATCAGGGATACCGGCAGATCCCAGCAAAGGCTCCACGATCATGTGGGCGATGGCTGGTTCCCCGACCCAACCGAGCGCAAGCGAGGATAACGTGATCCCGACTTGACATGCGGAAAGGTAGGCGTCAAGCTGCTGTGTAACCTTTTGGGCGTATCTGGCCCGTTTGTTCCCATCGTTGACCAACTGTGTGAGGCGAGTTTGCCGCACCTTGACGAGAGAAAACTCGGCGGCAACGAAAAAGCCGTTCAGAAATACAAGCAGAATAACTACTAGCAGGTTGAGCACTATCGGAACGCTGTCCAAAGTGAAAGTTCATCCTCTCTTCAATCTTTTTTCTTGTAAAGCTACTTTTCGTGGTACATGGTGGAAAATTTTGAATGTACACCTTCCTATCATACCTTGTTTTCGGCTGACAGACAAAACCGATAAATCCCGATTCAGGGCATTAGTGCCCCTTTATCCGAGAAAAAAGTCATTCTGATACCCTTTTCTCAGGATTTTGCGCTCTGAGGCGGTGATTCAAATGCCCTTATGCAGCCATTCTTGACTGATGACGAAGAAAATGGACAAGACTGCCGCCAGTCCCAGATAAGCTGCCAGCACTTTCCACTTGGTCGATGCTGGCGCAACGTAATAGGTGGACAGCCGATGCATCTGCTCCTCGACCTCTGTCAACCGCTGACGTGCTGTCTTCTCTCCTTCTTCCAGGGTAGGGGAGGGAGCGGGACGATTCGGGTCGCTGTCAATGAACTGTACAGGCTCCCGTTCCCATTCGCGGAAAAGGTCAAGAAGACGATTCGTATAGACTTTATCCAGTCGTTCACGGTCGCGCTTTAAGCGCTGCTCGTCGTGCAGAAAGGGAATGAGAAAGCCTTTTTGTGGCGGCAGCTGCGCCAATCGGCTTGCCCGGTCATTCAGGCTCATGCGCTTCTCCCAGGAAGACTCCAGTGTCGACCATTGGGCAATTTCATGCAGAAATTCGTGCAGCATATCTTTTTCCGTCTGCAATACCTGGTGCTGGTAGCTTTCACGCAGGCGATTCCACCATGTGATGAGGCCGATGATAAAAATGAACACCATAATCGGCCCTGGTGAGAAAAACAGCATCGTGCCCAAGCCGATCAAGCCGATGAACCAAATCTTGGTGGACAGTACGGAGACGATGCGTCCGCCGTCCAACGGCGAGATGGGCATCAGATTGAACAGATTGAGCAGTGCACCGAGATAGATCACCAAAGCCCAAAAAGGGTCCTGGGTATACCAGTAGAGCGGCAGGGCCGGCAAAAACGACACGAGACCTGCGAGCGGACCGCCATAAGCGAGATAAGCTTCTGTCCCGGCATCCCTCGGATGATCCTTCATGGAAATCACGGCTCCGGCAAAAGGGATGAAAATGGCGGGAGACGTAGCGATCCCTTTTCGTTTGGCTGCGACTAAATGCCCCATCTCATGGACAAAAATCAAATAGACGAGCGCGACGGCAAACCTCCAACCGTAGAACATCGCATACGCCCCCAAGCTAATCGCCATGGAGAGCAAGGTAGTTCCAAATTTCGAAAACTTCAGTAACCCCAATATCCACTTGAGATTGGCCAATAGAAATGCGCCAATAGCCAAAAGGACGGAGCCTCGTTTTTTCATCAGATTTTTCCTCCTACTGTTGTCATGGGGAGTCCCTATTCCTCCAGCTGCGGATTGAAAAATGAAAAGCCGTATTCCCCATATAAAGGATTGTAGCGAAGTGTACCCCCATCGAAAAACCAGAAGTCGGATGGACGGATTACGAATCGCAATCCCTCTACTTCAAAGATGGCATCATCTGCCATGAATTCGTCTTTTTCGATCGCATAAAAAAGTCCGCCTGTACCCGGACCGCTCGTTCTCGCATATAAGCGAAGCGTCTCGCCCGGCAAAAAACCGGCATAGCGCTGATAAGCGAGGGAGAACGCGGGCTCGATGACAAGCTTGATGCTCATGGACAAACCCCTCTCTATATTTTCAACTTCTATTGTACCATAAAATGAATGACGCCCATTCACGTGGAAGCGAATGGGCGCAAGGGAAAGCTTCATTTAATCTTTGCTTTTGCTGACGTCAAAGGTCGGGTGCATAAACCGCGCCCCTTTGACTTTTTTATTCTCTAACAGTTCCTGATTCTCACGTGTGTTCCAGCCGATATCGTTGGTCGGGTGGACCCATTGGTCTCCTGCCATGACGGAGGGGTCTGTCTCGGTGCTCCATTGATTCAACGGAGAGTGATGCGAATCGTAAAAACTGTCGCCAATGATCACCCCGAATTCGTTGACGAACGGTTCTTGCATCGTGCTTGGGGTTGTCTTGTAGTCAGGTGCGCTGATTTGGTGTGGGAGCGTACCATCAATGGATTTGTTCTCCTTTTTGTCCATGAGATCAGGCCTCCTATTCCGCAGCTTTCTGATCGTAGGATGTGTAAATCGGTCTTGCGTTATACCTTTTTGCTCGTAAATGTGCCCAGCCCAACGTGCGTTTTTGCGCATAAGATGCAAAAGAATCGCATGTGATTCAAGAAAAGGGGAGATCAGATGCTTACCAGCGTAGTAATCCCAACGAGAGATGTAGCTGATCAGCTCCTGTATACCTTGTTTTGCCTTAATCTGCAATTAACGTCTTTCGATCATTTTGAAGTGATTGTCATAGACAATGCCTCTTCCGACGATACCCCACAAAAGATCGCCCAGTTTGGGGCCAATTATTCGCTGCGCTATGTTCGCTTTCGACGCCGATTGCCCTTTTATCGTCTGGTCAATGAAGGAGTCGTGCAGAGTCGAGGCAGTTTAGTCCTTTTTCTCGCCAGCAATCTGATGGTGCCGCGCGAATTTATCGGCACCCATATGCAAGCCCATCTGCACGATCCCAAGCTGGTGCTGCTCGGACTGGATGCCAAGCGGATCTATTCCGTCTACGATCCGCGTTTTTCGACCAAACAACATGCGGAATGCAGCAGTTGGCTGGAACAGTATCCACAAATCAAACGGCCCCACACGCCTACGCGCATCCTGCCACTGCTGGAGGAAAATCAGATCGCCAGCGGACTTCCCTTCCATCTCGGTATGCCTTGCCCGGAAGCAGAGCGCAGATTGGCGATCCAGCGTGCATACGGGTCCAAATTGGACGATTACCATACACCCTGGACACTGTTTAGGACTCAGCATGTCTCTGTACCCCGGGAGGCCTTGCTGCGTGAAGGTCCGTTTCAACCGTTGATTCGGACAGGAATGGAACGCGATATGGGGCGCAGGCTGTGGAAAAGCGGCCTTCACTTCCAGTTTGTCGACAAGCTGACCGTGCTGAGGCAAGAGCGTGTGCTGCATCAAGCGACTCTTCGCCAGCAGGGCTATAAAAAACGCCGATCCCCGTAATGGAGTGGATCGGCGTTTTTTACGTCTCAGCGGTTTTCTTTTAAGCGTTCTTGTGGTTCACTATTGATGGAGCCGTCCGAACGTACAGCTGTCTGTTGAGCTTTGGGTCCGCGGATATCCGCCGTTTTTCCAAAGTCTTTTTCCTTGTTGCGTACCATGTCTTCCCCTCCTCTATTCAATCAGGCTCGCGGTGCGACCTAGATGAGGTCAGAACCGTGCGCATGACCGTAGTATGACCCAAATGGAATGGTTGAATGAGAGCGAAAATCCTTATCGGAAAGGTTTGATCCAGATGGCGAAAAAACAAAAACGTCAACCGCAGCAGCGTTCACATAACCAACAACAATCTGAGCTGACAGAAGCAAAGAGTGGTTTGAATGTCAAAGAAATCCTTCATGCAGACGCCTTGGGCAAGCTGAAGCAATTGGAAAAAGAGATCAAGGAGCAGAGTGAGCGCAAGACCCGCGAAGCTGCCGAGCAAAAGCGTCGGGAGCAGGAAGAGCGGGAGCGCAACAAGAGCTTTGGGGAGCTGCTGGCGGATTACGAGAAAAAAGGCGGAGGCAAGTATAGCTGATGCGAGCGGATCAACGCCCCGACACCTCCAAGAACGGCATGATGAAGAAGAATCTTTTGCAGGTCAAAGACGAAAAGGTCAAGGAGCGCGGTCGCGAAGTCCTGAACCGCTTGGGTAAAAAGCAAGAGAAGAAGTGATTATTTCCGTCCTCTTCCCATATAGGTTAAGAAGGGAAGGAGGGAGGTCATGGGGATACTTCTGCTCCTGATCAGCCTCCTTTGTGTCTCGGTGGGTACATGGAGACTGATTGGTATTTACAAGAGTGGCAAGTCTGACAGCAAACCGCTTTGGTGGACCGTTGCGAGCGTTGGAATTGCGCTTTTTTTTCTTTTGAAGCTGATGACGGATACGTAGTAGCCCATGAAAAAGATGCACCTTGCAGCCGAAGCCGCAGGTGCATCTTTTGATATGGCAATTATTCGTAACGCAAGGCTTCGATTGGATCCAGCTTGGCAGCCTTGTTCGCCGGATAGAGGCCAAAGAAGATGCCGATTGCGCTGGAGAACGCGAAGGCAATGATGACGCTGTTCCAGGAGAGCAGCGGAGGCAGATTGGCAAAATAGGCGATCAGAGAAGCGATACCCAGACCGAACAAGACACCGATCAATCCCCCGATCAGGCAGACAATCACCGATTCAATCAAAAATTGTAAAAGGATGTCTCCCCTACGCGCGCCCAGAGCTTTGCGAATGCCGATTTCTCGCGTACGCTCCGTGACGGAGACGAGCATGATGTTCATCACGCCTACTCCACCAACGACTAGTGAGATTCCAGCGATTACGCTGAAGATTAGCGTGAGCGTGCCAGTCATTTGGTTGAATTGGTTGAGGGACTCTTGCATGGAGCGAGACATGTAGTGATCCTTCTTCTGGTGCTTGCGGCTGAGATACTGCTTTACTTGCTGCATCGCCGGCTCGATCGAAGCTTGATCCACGGCTGTGCCCATAAACATTTGAACATAAGGCTCTTCCTGCAGGCTTTGATAATAGCGGATGGGTACGAAGGCACCATAGCTTTCGGAGGTCATGTCAAATTGGAATTTTTCCTCCGTGTACGTTCCGATAACCACGAGCGAGTTATTGCCCATACGTACTCGTTGTCCGATTGGGTTGGCTTGACCGAACAGCTTTGTACCCAGTTTCTCCTCCAGCACGACAACTGCTCGCTGCTCCTTATCATCCGCACTAGTGAAAAAACGCCCTTTCGCGAGCTTGACGGTCGTTTGCAGCATCGGAAAATAATCGGAAGTGGAAGCAATGAGGTTGACCCTTTCTTCCTTTTTCGGCCCTTTCAGCTCGACTGTATCTGAATTGTAAGGAACGATGTACTCGATTGCAGGGCTGATTTTTGTCAGCACCTCTGCATCCTCGATGGTCAGATCGTCATTGGAACGCTCCTCTTTGGTATCCCAATTGAGATAGACATTGAAGTTGTTGCGACCGAATTTTTCCATTTCCTCATTAATAGCTTTCTGGCCGCCTTCACCGAGTGTCGTTACGGCAATGACAGAGGTGATCCCGATGATGATGCCCAGCATCGTCAGACTGGAACGCATTTTATTGGCCCAGATTCCTTCGACTGCCGTGTAAAAACTCTCCAGAAGGTTCATGTGACAATCACCTCGTTTGACGGAGCAGCGAAAAGACGCTCTGTCACTCGTTCATCCCGGATGATGACACCGTCTTTGAACGTTACGATTCGTTCGGCGTGCTGAGCGATGTCCAATTCATGCGTAACCAAGATGATCGTGACACCCTGTGCGTGCAGTTCCTGAAACATCGCCATGATTTCGATGCCGGAGCGGCTATCCAGATTCCCGGTCGGTTCGTCGGCCAGTAGAATGGAGGGGCGGTTGACCAGGGCACGGGCAATCGCTACCCGCTGTTTTTGTCCACCGGAGAGCTGTGTGGGCTTATGCAGCATTCGTTCTGCCAGCCCGACGCGTTTGAGGGCTTCGGTAGCACGGTTTCGGCGTTCGGTCTTGCTGATTTTGGCATACATCATCGGCAGCTCTACATTGTGCAGGGAGGTAGAGCGTGCCAGGAGATTAAAGGATTGAAAGACAAAGCCGATTTTTTGATTGCGGACATGGGCCAGTTGTTTATCCTTTAGACTGCTTACTTCGATTCCGTCCAGTATGTACGTCCCTGTATCCGGACGATCCAGGCAGCCCAGCATATTCATGAATGTTGATTTTCCGGAACCGGATGGCCCCATGATGGCGACGAACTCGCCTTGTTCCACCAACAGGGAGACTCCTTTTAAGATCGGCAACTCAGAATCGCCTGTCTTGTATGATTTCGTCAAGCCTTCTACGTGAAGCATCGCGGTTGACCTCCTTTCTCGCAGAGTGGTTACATGCCGACCGGCGCTGCGCCGCCATTCATCGGCAGGATCGGTGTTCCCTCAGTGAGACCGTCGACTGGGCTCAGGATGATTTGCTCCTCGCCGCCTAGACCCTCCTCGACATGGGAGAAAAGTTCATTTTCCACGCCTGTATCCACCGCTTGCTTTTTCGCGACACCATCCGAAGCGACCCAGACAAACGTACTGCCGTCTGCATCCTGTTGGATAGCTTCAATCGGGACTTGCAAGGCATCGTCGATTTTTTCGACAGAGATATTGATATCGACATGAAAGCCTGGCTTGAGTGCAGAAATCCCGCCAGCTGGTTTGAGCATCACTTTGACGCGTGTCTTTTCACTCTGACTGGAACTGCTTTGTGTCGTCGTAGCGATTGGAGAAATACGTGTAACTTCAGCATCCAGCTTCTGTTTTCCCAATGTGATGCCTTCGATCGTCGCGCTTTGGCCGAGCTTCAGCTTATTTACATCCGATTCATTAATGTCCGCCTGGATCAACAGATTGTTGAGATTGGCGAGCGTCAGAAGTTCCGTTCCTTTGTTGACGTATTGGCCGTTGTCAGCAGCGACGGCGATAACCGTTCCATCCGAAGGAGCGATGACGACGCTTTGGACCCGTTCCTTTTCCAGTTGCTCTCTTTCTACCTGCAGCTTGTTGATTTGCGCTTGATGGGTAGCGATCTCTTCCTTGCGGGGTCCCTTTTGTTTGAGAGCCAGCTGCTGTCTGGCTACCTGAAGAGAGGAGAGATGGGAGTCAAGCTGCGCCTTGGCTTTGTCCAGCTCTTGCTGCGTGGATGCCCCTGAGGCAAACAATTGATTGATGCGGTCGAACTCCTTTTTGGCTGTCTCGTAATCGCGTTGTGCCTGCGAGACACGTTCTTGTTCCTGTGCGACCTCTTCCGGTTCGTTGCCAGCCTGTGCCTTGGCCAAATTAGCCTGAGACAAATTGATTTGGGCTTCCAGATCGAGAATTTTGCTGTCTACATCCGAGGTATCGATTTTGGCGATCACTTGCCCTTTTTTGACCTTGTCTCCTTCCTTGAACACAAACTCGCGCAAGATTCCGGTGACATTGGCATACTGCTTCAGCTTGTCCTCTACGATCACGGTGCCGGAGGTGAGGATCTTGCTTTCCAGGGATGATTTGCTCGGTGTTGCGACCTGGACGGGCATTCCCATGGCTTGTTGTGAACCTAACATATTTAATCCGATAGCCCCCGCGCCGACAAGGACGACGACGGAACCGATAATCCACCAGCGTTTTTTCATAATCATTCTCCTTGTTTCATAGTAAAAAGTAACCAGTTGTAAAACTAAATAGTTCTACGACCAATCTGTAAAGAAGTTACATTTAATTCGGTCGGCTCAATATTGGCATTGCTTTTTGTCGTGTTTTGCCGGATGGTACTTTGCTGGCATTTTGCGTGATAAGATAGGAATAGATGACGTTCGTTGGAGGGGAGCCATGAACCAAACCATTCGATTCGATTACTCCCACGCTCACGCCTTTGTCCAGACAGATGAATGGGAGAAGCTTGCGAAGCCCATTTTTCAGGCACATGAGATGCTCCATAAAAAAACGGGACCAGGGAGTAACTATCTAGGTTGGATGGATTGGCCAATACGATACGATCGCGCAGAGTATACCCGAATCAAGCGGGCTGCGACTCGTATTCGAACAGACTCTGACGTGCTGCTGATCATAGGAATCGGTGGCTCATACCTTGGAGCCAAGGCAGCCCTTGATTTTCTGAACCATAGCTTTTACAATTTGTTGTCAGATTCGAAAAGAGATTCTCCAGAAATCCATTTCGTGGGCAATAATATCAGCCCCGTCTATCTGGCTCATCTGATGGATGTGTTGGAAGGAAAGCGAGTCTCCATCAATGTGATCTCGAAATCGGGAACAACACTGGAACCAGCTATTGCCTTTCGTATCTTTCGGAATTGGCTGGAGAAAAAGCTGGGGCGTGAAGAAGCGCGCAAACGCATCTATGTGACGACAGACAAATCCCGCGGTGCATTGCGGAAGCTGGCTGATGGAGAAGGATACGAGACCTTCGTGATCCCCGATGACATCGGCGGACGCTTTTCTGTCCTGACGCCTGTAGGATTGTTGCCCATAGCTGCAAGCGGTGTAGACATCGATGCGCTGCTGCAGGGGGCAGCAGATGCTAGGATGAATTATCTGATTCCTGACCTAGAGGAAAATCCATGCTATCAGTACGCCGGGATTCGCAACATCCTCTACGGCAAAGGAAAACAGGTTGAATTGGTGGTCAATTACGAACCGCGCTTTCGCTCCTTGGCCGAATGGTGGAAGCAGTTGTTCGGAGAATCGGAAGGCAAGGATGGCAAGGGATTGTTCCCTGCTTCAGCCGAATTTTCCGCTGATTTGCACTCATTGGGTCAATACATACAGGACGGTATGCGCCTGTTGTTTGAGACTGTCATCTCGGTGAAGCGTCCAGCGATTGACGTCTACATCCAGCCTGACGGGGAGGATGTAGACGGTCTTCATTTTCTATCAGGAAAGACGATGAATGAAGTAAATCAGCGAGCATGCGCAGGAACGATGCTTGCTCATGTGGATGGCGGAGTGCCTAATCTAGTGGTAGAGATCCCGGAAGCTACACCCTATTACCTAGGAAGCCTTTTCTACTTTTTTCAAAAGGCGTGCGGCATCAGCGGCTATCTTTTGGGCATCAATCCGTTCGACCAGCCGGGGGTAGAGGCGTACAAGGCCAATATGCTGGCTTTGTTGGGCAAGCCCGGATACGAGCTTCAAAAAGCAGAACTGGAAGTGAGATTGCGTGGAAAATAAGACATATCTGACGATAGGCGAGACAGCAGTGTATCTGGAATTGCCTGAATCCTATATTTTGGAAAAAATTCGTGAGGGGAAAATTCGAGCTGTGCATGACGGCAGAGAATACCTGGTCAACAAGGATCAGTTCCAGCATCATCTGGAGGAAATTCGGAAGCTGCAGGAATGGGAAGAAATCCAGCGGTACGAGCCGATTCCGGAAAGCTATGACTACAAGGACGAGGATTGACGCATTAGATACTTGTCAGGCAGCGATCCAGAGGTCTATACTGTTGAAAATGGCATAGTACACAGCAACTTGGGGAGTCCCGCATGCGGGGCTGAGAGGACGGTGGCAATGACCGTCGACCCATTGCACCTGATCCGGATCATGCCGGCGAAGGGATATGGTTGCGAGCGAACAACGTATGAAAGAGATCATGTATGCGTGGGAGCCCACCTTTTCCTGTCGGGGAGAAGGTGGGCTTTTTACTGTAATGTAGGCAGACAAAGGAGAGACGCGGCATGGGAAAGGTATTGATCATTGGCGGAGGCATCATCGGATTGAGTCTGGCGTATGAATTGGCGACGAGAGGCAAATCCGTCACCATCGTGGAGCAGGGGGAATGGGGAGGACAAGCCTCATCTGCTGCTGCGGGTATGCTGGCTCCTCTAAAGGAATTCAACTCTGTGGGTCCGTTGCTCGATTGGGGCATGGAGTCCCTGCACGGCTATCCGCAGTGGGCGGAGGAGCTCCAGGCTCTTACAGGCGGGGATGTCCAACTAAGTCTGGATGGATTGCTGACGGTCGCCCTCGATGAGCGCGAGGAATCAGCTCTGCAAAAGAAATACCTCTGGCAAAAAGCAGCAGGGCATGAGGTGCACTGGCTGCGCGGAAAAGAACTGCGCGAAGTGGAGCCGCTGATCACTGATAACGCTACTGCCGCGATCTATTCACCAGGGGAAGGTCATATCAACAATCGGTTCTTGCTTCGTGCGCTGGTGACGGCCTGCCACAAGCTGGGGGTAGAACTGCTCAGCGGTTGCGTCGTCAGCAAACTGCTGCACCATGCAGATCGTGTGGAGGGTGTGGAGACCTCTACTGGGCCGATTTACGCTGATCACACCGTCATTTGCTCAGGGGCATGGGCAGGGATCATGATGCAGATGCTCGGCGTGAACATCCCTGTGCGTCCGGTACGAGGCCAGATTGCCGCCGTGTCATCGATTGGAATCCCATTGCGTACCGTTATTTTTGGTACTTCCGGTTACCTGACTCCGAAAAAGGACGGCAGGATCGTACTCGGCGCTACAGAGGACGAGAGCGGATTTCAACGCGAGGTGACGCTATCCGGACTTGCCAGCGTTTTACAAGGGGTCCTGCCGTATGTCCCAGCCTTGCATGCGGCTGCTTTTTTGGAGGCGTGCGGGGGACTTCGGCCCGCGACAGCGGACGGCAAACCGATTATGGGAGAGATACCCGGCTGGAGCGGTATTTCGCTTGCAGGCGGACATTTTCGCAACGGAATTCTGCTGTCCGTGGTTACGGCGAAAAAGATGGCGGATTGGCTGGAAACCGGGAACAAAGAAGCGCTGGCGCCATTTTCGCCTGGTAGATTCGTGACGGAAACGGCAGTGCGGGTACCTGGCAAAATGGGCTAGGATCACTAGGAAAAGAGCACACCTCCCCTTGGGCACCTGTATATGGTAATAAAGAAACACCAGAAGGGGAGGAGTTTCCATGCAGTCTGATAAAAACTTGTTCCAGGCAGATGTCCAGTTGGTCAGCCTGATCAAGGATATGCGGCAGTCGGTGCATGAAATCTGCCAGGAGCATGCCGAGAAAAAAGTCCGCATCGAGGCCATAGATGGACAGGTGTTTGAAGGGGTGATCGTCGATTATGACGAACACAACGTATACATCGAGGTCGAGGATGAGGAGGAAGGCGACGACGACTACCAGTACGAGGATCAACTTCCGACACGGCACGTAGCGGGGCAAACCTATGGCGGAAGCCCGTTTCAGCCGTTTGGTGGCGGAATTAATCCCTACGGAGGCTTTGGAGGCGATTTTGGAGGATATGGAGGCCCAGGTGGCTTTGGAGGATACGGAGGCCCAGGTGGCTTTGGAGGATACGGAGGCCCAGGTGGCTTTGGAGGATATGAAGGACTAGGCGGCTTTGGAGGCCCAGGCGGTTATGGCGGTTTTTCCCCTAGTCCCGGCTACTCTCCTTACCCTGGATTTTCACCGTATACCGGAATCTCGCCATTTGGTGGTGAAAATCCCTACGGCTATACGCCAACCTATCCCTTTGGGGGAGGGTATCCGCAAGGCAGCGGCAATCTACCAGCTCAGCCCAATACGATGCTGAGTCCCTTCAGTGGGAAAAATCAACCCAGCGCGGTCAGTCCTTTTAGCGGGAAAAACGCGCCATCCACGACAGTGAGTCCTTTTAGCGGGAAAAACGCACCATCCTCGACCGTTAGTCCTTTCAGCGGAACTGGTACACCGAACCAAGCACTCAGTCCCAGCACGGAATCGAAGCCATTCCAAGCGGTAAGCCCTTATCAAACCTTCCCGGCACCGTTCCCTGGAACGTTCCCTGCACCATTCCCTGGACCGTTCCCTGGACCGTTTCCCGGACCGTTTCCGCCGCCGCCGAATTGCTTTTTCGTTTGCCCGCCACCGCCACCACCGCTGCCATTGCCACTGCCACCACCACCGCCTCCTCCATTTCCACCACAGGTCGGCCCCGCTATAATCGGCCCCAAGGTTCGGCGCAAACGCGGTTGTCGAAAACGCAAGATCATTCCGCTTGCCTTGTTTACGTTGCTTTCGATTGTTTTGGTTTAAATAAAGCCAATCCAAAAAGCCTTGACCAAGTCCTATTATTGGCAGGGCTTTTTCCATTGGAACAAAGACAGGAGTACAACCTGCCTTGTCGGCACACACTACCAGGAGGATATCGGGAAAGGCAGGGATGTAGGATGAGAGAAATTCAAAACAGTAGCTTGCCAGGAACAAGAGGGACGTATGGCTATTTCCAGGGTGCGCTCCAGCCTGACTTTACCCTGGCAAACTGGGACTATGAGCACGGCTATTTCGATTGCATGCTGGACGAGCAGGGCATGGTTTATCTTCGTCTGCCGGTCAAGGTCCTGCAAGGAGAATTGGACAGTCCGGATGCGTGGCTGGAAATGGGTACTCCCTTCGTGATCAAACATGTGTACCAGACCGGGGTGGAGCAGGATCTAGTGAACGCGTCGGTTGCTACCGCATTGGTCAATCAATTCCAGGAGCCTGTCGATAAAGATGCACAGGTCGAGGACAGATGGATGAAGCAGGCAGAAGAAGTTGTCAATCATGTGGAAGCGATTTTGGAGTGATGGCGGGCCCTGTCTGGCTCGCTTTTTTATTCCCTGCCATGCATCCTTCTTTTTCCTGTGGTATAGTGAGAAAAACGATAGAGCGATTGTGAATAAAGTGAGGGCCGATCAGCATGAAAATTGCAACTGTACTGCGAAATGACGATTATACGCGGGAAGTTGAGCTGCAATTGAAGGAAAAACTCATGGCAAAGGGGAGCATGTGCAGCTTTGTCACTGGTCCGGATGAACAGCCGGATATGGTGCTGTCCATAGGCGGTGACGGGACACTGCTGGAGGCCGTCCATCAATACGGAATCCAGCCCACTTATGTCGGGATTCATACGGGTCATCTTGGTTTCTACGCAGACTGGCGGCCGGATGAGCTGGACGACTTCGTCAGCATGTTAATGGAACAAAAAGAGCCATTCATCGCCGAATACCCGACTGTTCAGTGTCAGATCACCACTTGCGACGGACAGGTGTATCACAAATGGGCATTAAATGAGCTGGTGCTGCGCAATGCTTCCTTGTCCACCCTCGTGGCCTGCGTCTACATCAATGGGGATGAGCTGGAGACCTTTCGCGGCGACGGGTTGATCGTCTCTTCGCCGTCCGGAAGCACCGCGTATAACAAGGCAGTCGATGGTGCCATCGTCCATCCGTCGATCGAAGCGATCCAGCTTTCCGAGATCGCCTCGATCAACAACCAGGCGTATCGCACGATCAATAGCTCGCTGGTTCTGCCCAAGCATCACACCGTTGAATTGATCGTGATGAACCCGGAGATCATGATCGGTCTGGACCGCGAACATGGCGTGTGGAAAAATGTGCGGTCCATCATTTGCAGAGTGGGACAGGACAAGGTCAAATTTGCAAGGTATAAAAAGCTGACGTTCTGGAGCCGGGTGCGCAGCTCATTTATTACAGGCAGCCGATAAAGGGGAGAGAGAAAGATGAGGAGAGTAGGGAGTCTGCATAGCATTTTTCGCCATCCGGTCAAGGCCATGCGTGGAGAGCAACTGACAGAATGCCGGGTAGACAACTTCGGTTTGTACGGGGATCGCAGCTACTATTTTCTCGACGAGTCGCGCAACGGCAAATATTTGAGTGCCGATGTGGTACCGGCGCTCCTGGGATATGAAGCTGTCCTGGAGGATGTGGCCACAGAAGCAGATCAATACCCGCAGGTTCACGTGTTGGCACGAGACGGACATGCGTTTGTCTGGGAGGATGCCTTGTTTGCGCATGTGGCACAGACTGCAAAGCGGCCGGTCGCGCCAAAACGAAGCGTGCCTGAGGAGGGCGGGAAAAACTGGGAGGACCACATCCTACTGGTGACGGATGCCTCTCTGCGGGAAATCGCGCGGCTAGCAGAGGTCGATGAGCTGGACCCAAGGCGTTTTCGCGGCAATCTGGTCATCGTCCTGGATGATGATGAGCCGTTCGCCGAAGATAAATGGATCGGCAAGCAAATCCAGGTCAACGATGTCCTGCTGCAGGTGAATAAACACTGCGACCGTTGCATGTACGTCAATATAGATCCCGATACCCTCGGGATGAATGCCGCGATCTTAAAAACCTGTGCCAAGCGGCATGACAATCATTTCGGCGTATACGCCTCCGTCATTCGCCCGGGTCAAGTCACCGTGGGCGAAGCGGTCTACGTGTCCGAATAAAAGAAAAGCTGCCCCGGATGAATGCGGGTCAGCTTTTTTGCATACGAAGGGATAGCCTCGTGCTAGGGCATACAGTACCTCTTTTTCAGGAAAGGATGGCTCGATAATGAAGATTATCACTCTTTGCGGTTCTACTAGATTCAAAAAGCAATTTGATCAAGCGAACGCATTCCTTACGCTGCAAGGAAACATCGTCATCAGCCTGGCATTCTTTGAACAAAGCGAAGGTTTTGAAATCACGGCAGAACAAGCCGACTTACTCGGAGAGCTGCATTTTCGAAAAATTGATCTGTCTGACGAAATTTTCGTGATCGATGTCGATGGCTACATAGGTAGCAGTACCAGAAGGGAAATCGAGTATGCGCAAAAAATGGGAAAGGGAATCCGTTACTATTCGCATGGAGACATTCCTCCTCAATACTCGCCAAAATAGGACGACGTCTTAATGTGAGGTTTTCTTCCATGTATTTCGTGGGGATTGCCCGTCACAGCTGCTCTCTGCCTGCTCAAGTAAGCGGGTGAGGGGCGCTGTTTTTTGTATTTGCAGCGGATTGTACCCGTTCGGGCTGAAGCAACTCAGGATAACCATAAATTCCGTGCTCGCTGACGTCAAGACCTACTACCTCTTCTTCGCGGGTTACACGAAGACCCATGATTGCTTTCATAGCGGACAGAACAACAAAAGAGACGGCAAAAACATAAGTAATCGAGCCAGCCAAGCCGAGCGCCTGTATTCCCAATTGGTGAAATCCGCCGCCGTAGAACAAGCCAGCACCGCCGACTCCCACTTTTTCAGCCAAGGCAGGTGTTGCGAAAAGACCTGTCGATAAGGTTCCCCATATTCCGGCTACTCCATGGACAGAAAAGGCGTAGATTGGATCGTCGATTCCCATGCGGTCAAACCATACCGAAGTAAAGAATGTCACGACACCTGATACTGCTCCGATGACAACGGCAGCCCATGGGTCGACAAATGCGCAGGAGGCAGTGATCGCGACCAAAGCGGACAGCACGCCATTCAACATGCTGGGAATATCCGCCTTGCCCATGATCAGCCAGGAGATTCCGAGGGCAGCGATCGCGCCAGCAGCCGTAGCCAGATTGGTGGTGACGGCGACATAGCCAAAAAAGCCGTCTGAGGCACCCAGTGTAGATCCGCCATTGAAGCCGAACCAACCGATCCACAAGAAAAGGACGCCGAGTACGGAATACACCTGGTTATGTCCTGGAATGAGATTAGAGCTGCCGTCACGATTGTATTTGCCGATTCGCGGCTTCAGGAGGATGGTGGCTACCAAAGCAACGATGGCGCCCTGCAAATGAACGACTGTGGAGCCAGCGAAGTCTTGCATCCCCAATTCAGCCAGCCAACCGCCGCCCCAAACCCAGTGACCGACAACGGGATAAATCAGCACAGTAAACAGAACGCTAAAAATGAAGTAGACAGATAACTTCGCGCGCTCCGCAAAACCGCCCCAGGCGATGGCTAGCGAAACGGCAGCGAATGCGAGTTGGAATAAGAAGAGAATGGTGATGGGCACAGTAGCTTCGGAGAAGTTGGAGAAAGATGAGGCTGCCTGTTCGGCAGAACCGTCGAAGAAAAATCCAGTAAGTCCGATCAGGGAGTTGCCATCACCAAAGGTAAGGCCGAAGCCGAAAGACCAGAAGGCGATGGAACAGATGCCGAAAGTGAGAACAGTCTTACCGGCGATATGGCCAGCGTTTTTCATCCGGGTCGATCCTGCCTCCAGCAAGGCAAAACCGATCTGCATCATGATTACCAAAATGGCAGCGACCATGACCCAGGCTGAATCGATGGCGGAAGACACAAGCTCTAATGTCGGTTCCATTTTATCCACTCCTTTTCATGTTAGATAACCTAACACTTTTATATTTATGTCAGATTATATGACATGCGTTTTGGGAATGCAATTCTTTTTCAAAAAAAAACCAATCCTCCCTTTACGCTGAAGAGGATTGGTCTGTTTGTTGAGCTTGTCGTTCTATTTTTCTTTCCAAGGCAAATCCGCCAACCGAAAGCAGCGCCAAGAAAAGGCCGCTAACCAAGAAGAGTAGTTCGACAGGCCACTTGCCTAGCCAAATGGCCCCCAAAATGCTGGACAGCATGCTGAAAAACGTAAACAATAGCATGTTGATGGAAAAGATCTTGCCTGTGTTGCTGTTCGTTGCCTTAGTCTGAATAGCGGTAACCGTAGGAATCCCAATCAAGGGTCCTCCGATTCCGGCGACTGCAGCAGCAACGTATGCCAGCCAGTGGTACTCCGTTCCGAGTGCCAAAAACAGAAAACCGCCCGCCTGAATGGCCCAGCCGATCAGTACGACCAAAAGATGGCGCTGATAGACAGCTCTTGCCATATAGAGACTGCCAAGCAGATTGCCGATGCCGTAACTACCAATTAGTACGGCCAATCGACTGCCATCCCCTTGTGCCATGCCTTCTGCCAAAAAGGGAAAGCCTACATTCCAACATACGATCCATACGAGAAACCCAACATTGCTAAAGATAAGGATCAGAAAAAGCAAATGATTATGCCGGAGTTCCGTCATGCCAGTACCTATATCGCTGATGTACTGGGAAGGCGTCATTTTGACAGGAGCACTGTCTTTATTGACGGCTTGCAAGGTCTTGCCTATGGAATAGACAAAGAAGACTGAGAGCAGGTAGCTGCCAGCATTGATGAAAAAAAGCGTAGACAATGGCAGAAGAGCAGAAAGTAAGCCGATTGACATCGGAGCAAGAATGCGAACCGTGCGAAAGGTCGTATCCAGGATCGCGTTGGCACGGCTGAGCTGTTCCAGAGGCACGACGGCTTTTAGGGCGACGGTGCGTGCAGGTTGGAACAGGCTGGAGAATAGCCCGAGCAGGAATTGCGCTATCAGAAAAAAGGAAAACTGTTCGATCCCAAGTGCTGCCATGATGCCGACTGCGATCGCGACAAAAATGCGGGCCAGGTCTGAACCAACCATCAGCAAACGTGGACTGTAGCGATCTGCAAGAACTCCTCCGATGAGGAAAAAAAGCAGACCTGCCACCATTTCCGGGATGACGAGCAGACTTAACGCCGTTCCGGATTTTGTCGCTTGCAGGAGGTACCAAAGCAAGGCAAAGCTGTAAAAATGATCGCCGATATTGGCTGTCATCTGGGCGAGCCATAGCTTCAGGAACGAATCGTTTTTCCATAGGGGTCGCTCCACGTTATTTTTCTCTCCGTCTCATAAGGAATATTCAGAAAAATATTTTTTACTAGCGTATCAGGAACTGTGCTTGAAGTAAAGAAAAGAAGCGCTGCGGGGGCAGGCTTCTTTCTAAAAATGGGATCAAGATTGGCGTGGTTGCTGTTGATTTTGATGCTGCTTCGAATTTCCTTGATTATCGTCGGTGTGGGTGTCATCGGCTACCGTGCTGCTGGTGAGACCAGTTACAGCCAAGCCTTTTTGATTCAAATTCTTTGCGCTTTTCCATTTGGCCATCGTAGGAGATCTCCTTTGCTTGTCCGATTCCTTCTTACCATGCCAAATCTGCAGCTTGTGTACTCATCCACATGTTTCCCGCAATCGCGTGCTTGATGGAGGAGCAACAAGTATACTGAAGGAGAGAGTATTTGGTGAAAAGGGGAATTTCGGATGGCAGCAGATTGCATCTTGATCGTGGAGGGCAAAACGGACCGTGAGAGATTGCTCAAAGTCCTCGCTGAACCTGTCACGATTTACTGCACATACGGCTCTTACAGCACGGAAAAAGCGGAGCAGCTTGCCCTCTTGACGGAAGGTGCGGATGAGGTTTACTTGTTTACCGATGAAGATGAGATGGGAATTAAACTTAGAAAACAACTGGCAGCCGACCTTCCTGAGGCGTTGCATCTGCATACGCAAAAGATATACGGTGAAGTAGCCCGTACTCCATTGGATGTCCTGGCAGCGATTTTGGAAGGGGCAGGATTCGCGGTCGAATACCCCTGATGGAACAGATGAGCAGGGGATAAAAACACCTCCCTTCGGCTATAACAAGAAGTAGAGATAGCTGGAGGTGCGTTCGTATGCGTGGTTTTGCGTCTTTTTTCAACCGCATGAATATCTGGTGGTGGCTGCTCGGAATCTTCGTGGCCCATGTCTTGCTTTACCTAGCACTAGGTACTGCCACCTGGCTGGCGACATCTTTGTTGGCCACCGCTTTTTACGGCATTATCCTTTTGGTCGGCAAATTAATCGCGAGCAGATACCCAGATAAGGAAAAAAGCAGGTAAGTCGGCTGTATGAAGCCGACTTTCTTATATGATTTGGATTCAAAAAAAGGGTGAACAAGCAATGCTAGTGGGAGGAAAAAGGGGAAAACAGCGATGGCATTTGGGATCCACCCAGGCGGAACGGAAAAGGCGGGACACGTATTCAGCGGACAACCTTGAGTCACTTCTTCGAAGTGGCTGCTTTTGGCCGCGGTTCCGCCTTTGGAGTGCAGCCGAACAGGCATGACCTCCCAGTAAAGATCCCAACCCGCCTGAAGCGTTTTCCCCTTTTTCCTCTCCACCGCTACAGCTTGATCGACCACTAAACTAAAAGTAGTGGCTACAGGTATTGCATACCAAGAATAATCCCACCAAGAATCCAGACGTATACGGCAAAACCCTTCATGGAGCCCTTGCTGATAATTTTCAACATCCAGCGAATCGCGAAGTAACCCGCGACCGCAGCAAAAAAGGTGCCTACAATCATAGGAATCAGCGTCGCCGTGTCGAGTGGATTTTGTGTTAGCTTGACGGTTTGCAGAGCACATGCGCCCAGGATGGCGGGCAGCGAGAGCAAAAAGGAAAAGCGTGCTGCATCCGCCCGGTCTATCCCGCGCAAAAGAGAGCCTGCAATCGTCAGACCGGAGCGGGAGATAGCAGGAAGGATGGCGGCTCCCTGCAAAGTGCCGATGATCAAGGCATCGGTGTAGTTGATCTGTCCAAACCGACGATGACCTTTGGGCATCGATTCGACCGTCCAAAGAATGATCCCTGTCGCGAGAAATTCCCAACCGATCGTGACGCCAGTACGGGAGATTTCCTCGAAGTAGTCCTCGAAGGCGAGTCCAATCACTGCCGTAGGGATGGTGCCGACGATTAGCAGGCGGGCCAGCTTACTGGTCGGGTTGGCGATTAATTGCCTGATCTCAGGCCAGAACACAATAATCACTGCGATCAACGTCCCGAAGTGAAGCATCGTATCAAATAGCAGTCCAATTTCGTCGAGGCCAAACAGCTTGCGGAACAACACGAGATGACCGGTGCTGGAAATGGGCAAAAATTCGGTCAAGCCCTGAACGATGCCGAGGAAAATGTATTCGAGCAAAAGCAGCATAATGCGTCGTCACTCCAATCGTCAAAAGGGTCCGATATTGTCATATGTATGTCTTATTGCGCAAGACTTGCCTATTTTAGAGGACAACCGCCTTGGTCGATGTAACAAGATGTGGTATTTTTAAGGAATAGAGGATGAGAGTGAGGAAGCGAAGCAATGGATAAAGGCAGAAAACAGGTGCGGACAAGCGCCCCCAAACAACATTTGCTGGCAGGCATGGTACTGCCTATGCAGGTAGCCCGCAAAAAGGAGATCGGATACTTTCTGACGGACGGCAAGGAGGAGGTCTTTCTCCACCGCAACGAAGCAGATGGACCCCTCGATATGGGAGAAGAAGTCGAAGTATTTTTGTACCATGACCATGAAAATCGCTTGGCTGCTACGATGGACATGCCGTACGTCGGACTGGATGAATACGGCTGGCTGGAAGTGGTGGATCTCTCCTCGCACATGGGGATCTTTTTGGACAATGGGATTAACAAGCATCTGCTTGTCTTCATAGACGACCTCCCGAAGCTGCGGGATGAATGGCCGCGCCCAGGCGACCGCTTGCTGGTGGCGATCAAACGCGATCCGAAGGGACGGATGCTGGCCAAACCGGTGACGGAGGCCGAAGTGGAAAAAATCGCGGTACTTGCTGATCATACGATGAAGAACAAGCAGGTCGAGGGGACGGTCTACAAGGTGATTCAGGCCGGGGCCTTCTTATTGACAGAGGAGGACCATATCCTGTTTATCCACCGGGATGAGATGACCGAACGACTGCGTTTGGGACAATCCGTGAGCTGTCGAGTGAGTTTCGTACGGGAAGACGGCAGGCTGAACGGTTCGATGCGGGAGCGCAAGGAGGTCCAATACGGAGAGGACGCGGAGAAGCTGCTACGCTATCTGATCAATCGGGACGGCGCGATGCCGTATACAGACGATACGCCAGCCGATGTAGTCCGGGAGAAGTTTGCGATGAGCAAATCCAGCTTCAAGCGCGCATTGGGCAAGCTGATGAAGGAAAGAAGAGTCGAACAGGTGGATGGCTGGACACGTGTCATTCACAGTGAAAGCGAGTAAAAAGCAGGTAATCATATAGAAAACCCTCCCAGCAGAGATCGTAGTTCGACGACCTGGCACCTGGGAGGGCTTTTCTAGTCTTGTTACAGGGACATTTGCTCAGCCTGCTTGAATTTGCGGGACTTATAGAGAGAAAATGCGAAGGACAGGCCGATCATTGCAATACCAGCGATATCTGTTTCGATGCCTGGAATGACAGCAAGGACTCCTCCTGCTACAGCCAAGATGCGCTCCAGCGGATTCATTTTGGTCATCCAGTAGCCAATCAGTCCAGCACCGACACCAATCATTCCCAAGATGGAAGTAATCATCACCCAAACCGACCCAAGGAATGTCGTGTCGATGAGCAGTAGCGCCGGTGATACGACGAAAATGTACGGAGCCATAAAGGCGGCGATAGCCAGCCTTGTTGACTCCACTCCCGTTCGCATCGGCTTTGACTTGGCGATCCCTGCGGCGGCGAAGGCAGCGAGTGCCACTGGTGGGGTAATGTCAGCAACGATTCCGAAGTAGAACGTAAACATGTGAGCAGCAACCTCAGGAATACCGAGTTTAACCAGAGCAGGTGCGGCGATTGTCGAAGTGATGATGTAGTTCGCAGTTGTCGGGGTTCCCATACCCAGGATCAAAGAAGCAATCATGGTAAAGAACAGGGTGAGGAACAGATTTCCACCTGCCAAATCAATCAAACCGTTTGCCAATTTGAGTCCGATCCCCGTCAATGTGACCGTACCGACGATGATACCTGCACAAGCGGTGGCAGCAACGACGCCAAGTGCGACTCGTGCACCCGAAGCGAAGGCTTCCAAAATATCCGTGAGGGACATACGTGTCTCTTTGCGGAATGCCCCAACGACCACGCAGGAGGCGATCCCGATAATCGCAGACCGTTCTGCGGAAATATTCATCATCAGCGCTGTAATGATGATGAGAATCGGCAACAGCAGGTATGCTTTTTTCAAGACTTCTTTTTTGTTGGGCAACTCTTCTTTGCTCAAGCCACGGAGTCCGAGACGTTTTGCCTCAAAGTGGGTCATAATCCAGATTCCGACGAAGTAGAGGATCGCCGGCAATGCCGCAGCTTTGACGATTTCCATGTAAGGAACGCCGATAAATTCGGCCATCAAAAAGGCAGCGGCACCCATCACTGGAGGCATGATTTGTCCACCTGTGGAGGAAGAGGCCTCTACGGCAGCCGCAAATTCCGAACGATAGCCCAATCGTTTCATCATGGGAATCGTGAAGGCCCCTGAAGTCACGACGTTTGCGACAGAGCTGCCGCTGATCGTACCTTGCAGGGCACTGGAGAATACCGCTACCTTGGCAGGTCCGCCGATCCGACGACCTGCAACCACGAGGGAGAGATCGTTAAAGTATTCCCCTACCCCAGTTTTTTCCAAAAAGGCTCCAAACAGGACGAACAGAAAGATAAACGTGGAGGAAACGGCCAAGGGTGTACCTAAAATCCCCTCCAGGGTGAAGTAACTATGCCCGATAATCCGTTGTACACCGCTGCCGCGATGCTCCAGGAAGCCAGGCATGTAAGGGCCTAGGTAGGTATACAAAAGGAAAATGGAAGCGATAATCGTGATTGGCAATCCGACTACTCGGCGTGCAGCCTCCAGCACCAACACAATCGCAATACCGCCCACGATCATGTCCAGTGAAGTGTAATTCCCGGTACGCATGACGAGATTTTCGTAATCAATCACCCAATACAACGAAACGCCAATACTGAGCAAAGATAGGATGATGTTTACGATCCCAATCTTGTTCTGGGCGTTGTTTTTTTTTCTCCCTGCATAAAGCAAATAAATGAGGCCTAAACCAAAAGCCAAGTGAAGCGGCCGGTGGATTTGCGGCGGTATGGTAAGGAAGAGCGAATAGGAAAGCTGGTAGATCGAAAAGAGAACCAGCAGGCAAAACGTAATCCATTTCATTGGACCTACGTGTTGGCGCACGGCCGATTCTTTGTCGTATTTGGCAATGAGGTCGTCCAGCTCTTGCTTGCTCATGTTGTTGGAAGTGCTCATTTAGTATCCTCCTATCTCACGAAAAATAGATCGCTTTTCTACCTGAATCGCGATTGCTGTCCCCGGTGTGACGATGGAGCTCAGCGGAATATCGGTTCCTGCGAAAAGCAAGGTATGGTTAGCCCTCACCTGTCCAGTAAACAGATGCAGAGCGGGAAAGCTGCGATTCATATGGAGGATGCGAAACAGACCGTCCTGGACAACCAGTTTTTCACCCGGGGCCAGGTCGTTCTCCATGCCGATTCCATAGTCATGAAAACTCATCTCGGATAGAATGATGTGTTCGTCTTCGATGCGGTAAAACTCTTCGATGGCTGATCGATGGATGGAATGAGTCCAACGCAAACCAAATGTTTGTTCCGCAGTGATCCTGCTGCTCCAGACCAGATGATTGGAAGCGGATTCACGGATGACTAGAGAAGGGTAGATAGGAAGGTTCAACACGACGATGCTGCACAGAAGCAGCGTTAAGGAGAAAAGGCGGAGCCGTGTCCGCCTTTTCCGACTTCCTCCTTGCTTTAGGGCAATCATGAAGTCTTTATTTCACGCCTTTTTCATCAAAGTATTTCTTCGCGCCAGGGTGGACAGGAATGCTTACGCCAGCAAGCGCATTTTCCACCTTGATTTCTTTTGCTTTCGCGTGACCAAGTTTGTCTGTGTTTTCGAAGATGGCTTTGGTTACGTTGTACACCAAATCTTCGCTCAGGTCTGCGCGGATGACCAGCATGGATTTTACAGAAACGGTAGCGACTTCATTTGGTACCGTGCTGTAGGTGTTGCCAGGGATTACGGTTTTTACATAGAAAGGATATTTAGCGATGATCGCGTCGATTTTATCTGCATCGATCGGAATAATTTTCACGCCTGTAGTCGCTGCCAGCTCGGTGATCGCAGCAGTTGGTGTTCCTGCTGTTTGGAAAGCAGCATCCAGTTGACCGTCTTGAATCGCTTTTGCGGAGTCAGCAAAAGAGAGGCGTTGCAGTTGGGTATCATCAAACTTCAGGCCGTACGCTTCCAGGATTTGCTGAGCGTTCATTTCTGTACCGCTTCCTGGGGCACCGACGGAGACGCGTTTGCCTTTCAGATCCGCTACACTGTTGATGTTGCTGTCTGATGCCACTACGATCTGAATCGTTTCGTCATAGAGAGAGCCCAAAGCTTGGAAAGCATCGATTTTTCCATCTTGTTCGAACATTGCGGTTCCGTTTACTGCATATTCTGCGATGTCGTTTTGAATAAAGGCGATTTCTGCTTGTTTGTCGCGCAGAAGGCGAACGTTCTCAGCGGAAGCTCCGGTCGACTGTGCCGTTGCGGTTATGCCTGCGTTTTTCGTGATATGGTCAGCCATACCTCCACCTAGTGGGTAGTATGTTCCACCCGTACCGCCGGTTACGACAATCAGTTGGCTAGGATCGTTGCTGCCGCCACCCGAGTTGCCCCCGCCTGCATTGTTGCCGCCGCCACAGGCAGTGACTAAGGAAACAGTAAGGAGTAAGGATAATGAAAGAAGCATACTGCGTTTTTTCAAGTGAATTCCCCCTGTCTATATGATTCATTGAACGTACGTTCAACGACCATTGTAGGTACCAGCCTATAAAAAACTACAAAAATCTATAGAAAAATATAGTAAAATAATAGATAAGATTCTAATAATTCGAATGGATGAATGGAAACATGCGCTATCGGGAAAGTCTCTCCATTTTGTTCATCATGCTGCTTGCTGTGCCGATCGCAGGCGAGCTGAAACTTCACCCGTTTCAGGATGATTTTCGCATCAGCTTTGGCACCACGGCTTTTTTCTTTTTTCTCTTGTGGCTGCGTCCATCCTTACTCGCTGGATGTTTGACAGGAGCAGTTGTCGTCTTGTTCCGGGTTTTTTTGGATGGGATGAACCAAGAAGATTTTGTCTGGACTAGCTCACTTCAACTACATATGCCCGCCTTCTTTTTCTATGCCGCGTTTGCAAGTCTGTTTTCTCTCTTCCGAGTCAATCATCTGCATCATCGTCCATTATGGGTAGGCTTACTTGGTACCTTGGCGGAAATCGTCGCCAATCTGGTCGAACTCTCCTTTCGCGCCCCTTCATTGATGTCTGTGCTCCAGTTATCGGTCATCGGCCCGATTGCGGTGATCGCCCTGATTCGCTGTTTCTTTGTTCTGAGTTTTTTTAATATGATAAAACTTCGTCAAGCGATTTGGACTAAGGAGGAGCAGCGGCATCGAAATGAACGCATGCTCATGCTGATCTCCAACCTGTACGAAGAATCCATTCATTTAAAGAAGACCTTACAGCAGGTAGAAGACATCACACGTGATTGCTATGAGATGTATCGAGAAATGAAAGAGCTTACAGGGGAGCGCGAGAAAGATCGGTTTGCCCGGCAGATGCTGATGATCGCAGGCCAGGTGCATGAGGTAAAGAAGGATAACCAGAGGATCTATGCCGGGTTGTCCAAGCTGATTTCAGATGAGAACGAGCGGGATTATATGCCGCTTGGCGAATTGATCTCGATAATTGTGCGGGGGCAGGAAAAATACGCGCGCATGCTGGGGAAAGAGATTCGATTTGCATTAAATGTGGAAACCCCCTATCTGGCTTGCCATATCTACACGACACTGTCATTGGTCAACAACCTCGTCGCCAATGCAGTGGAGGCGATCGAGGACAAGGGCATGGTCTCTCTCGTGGCTACCGTGGATGAGACGCTGGAATGGGTGCAGTTTGCCGTCGGCGATGATGGACCCGGAATCTCGATCAAGGAAAAAGAGCTGCTTTTCATGCCGGGATACACAACCAAGTACGATGTGTCAGGAAAGCCGTCTACCGGAATTGGCCTATGCTATGTAAAGGAAGTCGTGGAGAATTTGCATGGACAAATTGATATTTCTGAGCAGGCAGAACAGTTCGCTACTGTGTTTACGATCCGCTTGCCGCACGTAAGTCTTGTTCAAAAAGGATGATGGAAGATGCGGTTTTTCATTGTAGATGACGATCCGGCTATACGCTCCATGCTTGCGCAAATCATCGAGGATGCCGATCTGGGAGAGGTCTGTGGCGAAGCAGAGGATGGGACGACAATCGATCTCGATTTTCTGGAATGGAAGCGGGTCGATATTCTCTTGATCGATCTCCTAATGCCGAATCGGGATGGACTGGAGACGGTACGTCATTTGAGGGGGTACCAGGGCAAGACGGTGATGCTCTCGCAGATTGAAACGAAGGAGATGATCGCCGAGGCATACTCCCATGGGATCGAATATTATGTGACCAAGCCGATCAATCGGCTGGAAGTCATCAGTGTCCTGCAAAAAGTAAAGGAACGGTTGCTATTGCAGCAATCGATTGAAGGCATCCAGCGTTCCCTTAGCGTGTTGTCCGGGCATCCACAGCCCGCAAAGAAGGAACCGCTAGCAGAATCCAGCTTTTCTGCCTCCGCCAAGTTTTTGCTTACCGAGTTGGGCATGATCAGCGAAAACGGGAGCAAGGACCTGCTGGCGATGATGGACAATTTACATCATTGGGAAAAAAGTAGTTCGGGTCACAACCGCTTTCCTTCCTTAAAAGAGATATTTATGAGCGTCGCTGCCGAAAAGCTGAATACGACAAATACAACAGCGGTCAACAAAGAAATGAAGGCAGCCGAACAGCGTGTGCGCCGGGCCATCTATCAGGCGTTGACCCATCTGGCATCCCTGGGGCTAACCGATTACAGCAATCCGAAATTTGAAAGCTACGCAGCGACGTTCTTTGATTTCGTGGAGATCCGCAAGCGGATGATGGAGCTAGAGAGCAAGACGGACACCTCGATGTCGAATGCGAAAATCAACACCAAAAAGTTCATTTTCGTGCTATACATCGAAGCAAAAAGACGCATGGAGATCTAAACGGAGTTCCTTTGGTACGAGGCAACAAATGTGATAAGATAACACTATTGTTGTGTTGGGGGGGAACTTTCGTGAGTGAACTGCGGAATCCGTGGCAGTTGCTATACCGCGTCTATCGATATGTACAGCCTGTTTTGGAGCGGGAGTTCGCTGCCTGGTACACAAGAGCTGAGGCGATTCCCAACTCGGAGTTAAGAAAACAAGCCTTGGCGAGTATGGATTCCAAAAAATTCCATTGCCAAGGAGGATGTGTCTACGCCACGCAGGTGATTGAACAGGTCGAGACCATCGTACCACTCATCGTCGCGTATCAAACCATCAGCGACTATCTGGATAATCTGTGCGATCGCAGCACCTCATTGGACCCGGTGGACTTCCGGCAGTTGCACGTCTCGATGCAGGATGCCTTGACGCCTGGTGCGCCATTGCGCAATTACTATCAATATCGGGAAGATCAGGACGACGGCGGCTTCTTAGCGGGATTGGTGCAAACTTGTCAGCATTACGCGGCGCAACTGCCTTCCTATGAGAAGATCCAGCCACAGGTGTTGTTGTTTTCGCAGCTGTACAGTGATTTGCAGGTGTACAAGCATATCGACCCGGCCTTGCGGGAGGGTGAGCTTCTGGCTTGGTGGGATCAGTATAAAATGCAGCATGGCGATTTGCAATGGCAGGAGTTCGCTGCCGTGACAGGCTCGACGATCGGCATTTTCGCTTTGTTCTGCCTGGCAACGCAAGAGGACTTAGAGCAGGAAGTGATCGATGAAGTGTGCAAGGCCTATTTCCCTTGGCTTTGCGGCTTGCACATCTTGCTTGACTATCTGATCGATCTAGAGGAGGACCGTCTAGGCGGGGATCTCAATTTTGTCTCTTATTACGAATCGGAGCAAGTGGCGACAGAGCGCTTGCAATACTTCATTAAACAAGCGAAGGCAAGCGTCAGACGCTTGCCAAATCCTGCGTTTCACCGTATGATTGCGGACGGGCTGGTTGCTTTTTATCTCGCGGATCGCAAAGTTAATCGAACACAGCCGCGCAGTTACTCGATCGCCAAAAAACTGCTCAAGCAAGCAAAGGGCCTGCCTGCCATCCTTTTTTATGTGAACAGCCTTCTTGTCCGTCGTTAACGCAAAAAAAAGGATCAACCTAGATGCTTGCGCTTGTACGAAAAGCCGAATCCCATCAAGGCAAAGGCAACAACAAGGCAGCCGATGATCCCAAGGGTGCTTTGTTCTCCAATGGAAATGCCCACTCCGATGAGACAGGCGGTTACGCAAAGGGCTAAGATGAGTGTAACCAATTGATATCGGTTCATCGGTTTGCAACCTCCTATCTGTCAATGCTTTCATTATACCTAATTTCCGAGAAAAACGTCCAAGTAAGATTCCGGAAAACGCGGTACATTATTGAGTGAATTGGTGGAGACCTTCTTATGGAAAGTATGATTCAAATCAAAAGAGGAAGTCGCATGGTAGAAGGAATCGTGACCTATGAAGAGGGAGACTTGATCGAAGCCCTCTTTTCTGACGAAACAGAGGTGACGGTCGGCGATCAGCTCAGATGTTTGCTCACGGCTGATTATGAGACGATTTCTACCTTTGAGGCCGTCGTGGTAGCCAGGGAGAAAAACAAGCTCTTTTTGTTTCATTCCCCGACAGCGACAGAGTTCCGTGAACAGCGCCGACGCTATCCGCGATTTGATATGGCGATAAAAGGGTGGCTTCAGTACCAGACACAGGAGCCTGCTTCCTTGCTGTCGTTGAGCAATCAGATGGTAGAGCTGGTGAACCTGAGCCTGGGGGGAATGGCATTTCGCACCGAAAAGGAATTGCCGATCGATCAGCCGTTGTTTTTCACAGCAGAATTGTATGGCCGCAATCGCCCGGATGGGGTAATCAAGGTGGAACTGCAAGCCATTCACACCCGTCTCGTCGGTACGTATCATCATTATGGATGTACAATCAAAGGGATTAGCGCCCGTCATTTTCACAACTTGCGCAAGTATATTTTACATCGGCAATTGCAGGAGCGACGCGGCATGCCGATCGAATAACGAGAACTTATCACTCCAATCTGCACGTACTATGCTGCAGCAGGGAGTTTTTTTCTTTTCTAGAGCAACTGTGCCAGTTGAGCGTAAATCTCCTTTTTCAGAGGGTCGAATTGGTATTCCACCGATAGTTCGCTCCAGATCCCCTCGTATTTGCGTGTCCACTCGGGGTCGCAGGCGAAGTGCTGGTAAAAAAACAGCAGCTTTCGCACCGCATAGATCAGATGGGGGACGAACTGGGTCGACTGCGTCACTTCAATGGCCTGATCGACGGCGATGCGGGCTTCCGCTATTCGGTGACGGCGATACAGGCAAAAGCCCCGCAGGAGCGTAAAGGTACCCAATTCGCGCTGCATCGGGATGGATTGCAGGGTCTGCAAGGCTCGGTCAGTGACGGACTCAGCTTCATCCAGCTTATCGGACATCAGGTTAAGTAAGGCTTCCTGAGCGTACAGATACAGGGTAAAGCCGTCAGTGCCTCGCGGTTCCACAAACTTGCGTGCCTCCTGGAGTGCTACTCGGGCTCGCTCCACTTCGCCGGTCTGTGTGTAGACTCCGATGGCAGCAATTCGCAGCTCGTCGCGGAATGAATCACGCATTTCATTTAGATATGGCTGGATTTTCGCAAACAAGGCGGCACTGGACTCAGCATCGGACTGAATCATGAGGTAGATATGAATGAGATAGAAGCATGTTTCGGGCAATGGAAAAGCCTGTTGGCGAAGAAACCAGAAAAAATCACCGCGAATAAACGGCAGATAGACCTCGTAGTACGGGTCCAGCCGAAAGCCCAGAACGTCCTGATGGGAGGCAAGCGTATGCATCGCGGCACCCATTCCCATCCCGTGGTAGGTTTCCAGCATGCTTCGCACATTGTCAGTGAAGTTCTGGTTCAGCGCCTGGGGTTGAGGGGCGTGCAGCACCTTGCTGCTCAGACGATATCCGACCCCGCGAACCGTCTCGATGGTGAAGAGATGCGACCATTTGGACAGCTTGCGTCGCAGGCGATAGATATGATCATCGACCGTCCGATCGGTTGGTTCCTCCATCGCCCAGACGCGATCCAGCAATTGTTCACGTGTGAAGGTTCGGTTTTTCCAGGTGTACAGATGCCGGAGCAGGGCGTATTCTTTGGGCAACAAGGCAATCGTCTGGCCGGCATAACGTACTTGAAAAGCATCATCGAGCCAATCGATGTGTTCCATGGATTACGTCTCCCCGTCTAGATTGTATTTTCGCAGCTTGTTGTACAACGTGCCGCGTGAGATCCCTAGCAGATCAGCCGCCGCTTTTTTATTTCCGTAGGTGCGCACCAGGGCGGCCTGGATTCGTTCGCGCTCATGATCAGCAGGCGCAAAGCGGTATGCTACCGGTGTCGGCAGGGAATAGGCTGATTGCGATTGTACCGGAGCGGGAGAACTGGACTGCAGGCGAATGGCAGAAGGCAGATGCTCCGGAAGAATGACCCCATTTTCCTGCAAAATGGAGAGGCGTTCGATGACGTTGCGCACCTGGCGGATATTGCCCGGCCAGTGGTAGTCAATCAGGGCCTGCATCACCTCCGAGGAGATGCGCGGCACTGGCTGCTCCTGTGCAATGGAATACTCCTGCAAGAACAGCTGGACCAGCTCCGGTAAATCCTCGCGCCGCTCGCGCAAGGGCGGAATATCCAAAGAAAATACGTTCAATCGATAAAATAAATCCTCCCTGAATTGTCCCTCGGCCATCATTTTCTCCAATTGCCGGTTGGTCGCCGCGATAATACGTGTGTTGACCGTGATCGGCTCAGTCCCGCCGACACGATAAAACTGCTTCTCTTGCAAAGCGCGCAGCAGCTTCACCTGCAATTCCAACGGCAATTCTCCGATTTCATCGAGAAACAGCGTCCCTCCATGTGCCAGCTCTAGCTTGCCTGGCTTCCCTTTTTTCTCTGCGCCAGTAAACGCGCCGCTGTGATACCCGAATAATTCACTTTCAAACAAGGCAGCCGGAATCGCCCCACAGTTGATCGCGATAAACGGCTTTTCTCTACGTCGGCTTGCTTGATGAATGGCCTGGGCAAACAGCTCTTTGCCGACGCCGCTTTCTCCGTAGATGAGTACGGTAGCGTCTGTCTGGGCAACCTTTTGTGCGGATTGGATAGAGGCCTGTATGGAAGCTGAATGTCCTTTAATGGAAAAGAAAGGATCATCGGCTCGCTGTACCCGGCTCATCTCCTGCTGCAAGCTGTGCAGATGTTCCGTCGTATGCGCCAATTCTTCGTTCAGGCGGACCAATTCGGTAATATCCTGCTCGATGGAGATGGCCCCGATGATGGCGCCGTTTTGCCGGATCGGAGCTGTGTTGATCAGCACATGCCTGTCGGGGCGGGGGATGTGATAGACCCGCTGTACAGTCGTGCCGTGATGCAACGCGTCCAAAAGCCGGATCGATTCGCTGGAAAAATGGTCTGACAGCGAGGTGCCAATTACCTTCTCTTGATCGATTTCATAGATCGTTTCGGCGGAGCGATTCCAGAACTGCACGCTATTTTCTATATCTACGACGGTAATGGCTTCGCTCATGCTGTCCAGCAAAGTGTCGAGCAGAGCAGACTGGTTCTGCGCGAATATCAAAAAGGCAGTGAGCAATTGCTGTGGCTGTATGATGCCTGTGGGCTGGTGATTTTCGTCGACCGTGACAAAAGGACGCAGGGTGTGATCCGTATCCTGCACATCGCGCCACTGCTGCAAAAGCTGCTTCAGCGTGACGGTTTCTTCTAATAGGGTGACGGAAATCTGCTCCTGTCCGTTATGCCATACACCTTCCATTTGACCGGAGCGTATGCTGATGGTGGCAGGATCGATCGGGAAGGCCAGTGATTTGACAACATGATCCAGTGAGAACAAAGGTTTCAAATGATCACTTCCTATGCAAACTACTAGTAATCATGCATTGATATTAATCAAAAGTGTACAGGAATAGACAGTGGATGTACATATGTGTTTATAAAAAGCCTGCTGTCATCAGATGGCAGGGCGGATCTGCGTATCGGATGCATTGGCATAGTTCATGCTTGTGTAAGGGATCAGAGTACCGTTGAGGAGGAGACATCCAAGATGGAGCAAGCAATGAAGAACTTTTTTCTGTTTTTATCCAAAAATCAAACCTTGAATGCGGCGGCAAAAAAATGGGGCCTCCGTTTTGGCGCCAATCGCTTCGTGTCCGGGGAGACGATCAACGAAGCGATTCAGGCAGTCCGGCAGCTAAACGCCAAGGGCCTCGTCTGCACACTGGATCACCTGGGCGAGTTTGTCTTCAGTGTGGAAGAGGCGAATGAATCAGCCGATTACTGCATCAAGACGCTGGAGGCGATCCATCAGTCCGGAGTGGATTGCAATCTCTCGCTGAAAATGACATCCCTGGGGCTGGATATCAGCCGTGACCTGTGCATGAATAACATGCGGCGAATTCTGGATGCCGCGAAAAAGTTCGGCAACATCTTCGTGCGGATCGACATGGAAGATTATGCGCACAACCAGGTCACCATGGAGATTTTGGATGAGCTGTTGGCCGACTATGACAACGTAGGAACTGTGATCCAGGCTTACCTGTACAAGGCGTCGGGCGACATCGAAAAATTGAAGGATAAAAAGGTCAACTTCCGGCTGGTAAAAGGGGCGTACAAAGAGTCCCCCGAGGTGGCTTATCCGAACAAACCGGATGTAGATGAAAACTACAAGAAAATCATCAAGCAGCATCTGCTAAACGGCGGATATGCGGCTGTCGCCACTCATGATGATGCAATTATCGACTATGTAAAAAAACTGGCGGAAGAGTACCAGATTTCTCGCACACAATTCGAATTCCAGATGCTGTATGGTATCCGCACGCAATCCCAGATCGATTTGGCGAATGAAGGCTACAAAATGCGCGTATACGTCCCTTATGGAAATGACTGGTATGGCTACTTCATGCGCCGTTTGGCGGAGAGTCCGGCCAACGTGAAATTCGTCCTGAAAGGGATGTTTACAAAGTAATAAGCGAGGATCAGCGCCCCCGGATTTGTGTTCCGGGGGCCTTTTGTGTTAAAAAAGACAGATGGATCGGCCATTTCCAAGATTCAAAGGTTGATTGTATCAATTAATTTTAGTTATACTATAAAAAGTTTAATTTATTTAAAAATTAAGGAGACATCATGAGAGAACTGACAAAGAGAGAAACGATTACTGTAGGATTAATGCTGTTCGCTCTATTCTTTGGAGCCGGCAATATGATTTTTCCGCCTGCGCTGGGGCAGGCTTCTGGTACAAGCTTTTGGATTGCTATCATCGGTTTTATTATTACAGGTGTGGGGCTGCCATTGCTCGGCGTGATCGCAGTCGGCCTAGGTGGCGGGAATCTCGAGACACTGGCAAGCAAAGTGCATCCGGTCTTTGCTGTCATCTTTACTTTTATCGTCTACCTGGCGATTGGGCCGTTTTTGGCCATTCCTCGTACAGCGACCGTTACCTATGAGATGGCCGTTCTGCCGTTTTTATCCGAGGGCGCGAAAACAAGCTGGGTTCCATTGATGCTGACGACCATCATCTATTTTGCGGTGACCTTCTGGCTTTCCCTAAATCCGTCCAAGCTGGTCGATCGGATCGGTAAAATTTTGACACCGGCGTTGCTGATCATCATTGGATTCATGTTTGTCGGTTCGCTTCTCAATCCCGTAGGAGAAATGGGATCGCCGACCGGAGCGTATCTGGAATCCTCGCCGTTTGTAAAAGGATTTCTGGAAGGCTATCTGACGCTGGATGCCCTGGCTGCGATGGTCTTCGGGATTGTCGTTACGGCAGCCGTTCAAGCGAGCGGTGTTACCAATCAGCGAAAAATTACGATTTCTACGATCAAGGCTGCTGTGATTGCCGCGATCGGCTTGGGGTTTGTCTATCTGGCCTTGGGATATATGGGAGCGACGAGCATCGGGCTCGGTCAATCTGAAAATGGCGGACAAATTTTGACTGGCGTCGTGCAGCATTTGTTTGGTGGTGGCGGAGCAATCGTCCTGGGCCTAGCCGTGATGCTGGCTTGCCTGACGACTTCAGTCGGATTGGTGACGGCTTGCGGACGCTTTTTCTCCAGTCAAATTCCGGGGATCTCCTACCGCACCATGATCCTGATTCTTAGCGTGTTCAGTGCAGCAGTAGGGAACGTAGGCTTGACGCAATTGATCACTTACTCGGTGCCTGTTCTGATGGCTATCTATCCAATCGGTATTGTCCTAATGCTGGTCTCATTTTTGGACAAGGTATTTCGCGGCTACCGGTCCGTCTACATCGGTGCCATTTTCTTTACTGCCCTGATCAGTCTCGTGGAGGGTGCATCGATGCTTGGTTTACCAGTAGACAGCATAACCTCGGTATACGAGCATTTGCCGCTCTTCAGTCAGGGAGTGGGGTGGATCGTCCCTGCTGCAGTGGGTGCTGTGCTTGGTTGGATCTGGGGGGCCATCCGGGAAGTTCCGAGTGGTAAATAGTTGGAAAAGGCGAACGAGCAAAGGTTGATCCAATCAGCCTTTGCTTTGTTTTTTACCCCTCCTAGTGCCTGGTCTCCAGGACTTCTACCCGTCCACAAGCATGAGCATCTATGGTAACATAGAAAAGTTAGAACCTCAGGACTTGTGTCAGAGGGAAAAATGATCGCGATCAAGATAGACTGCATAGGAACTGGGCGTGAGCCTGGTTTTTTGGATAAAGGAGGTTGTGGACAGTGAGTCAAACCAAGGTATTGGTCATCGATGACGATCCGAACGTCTGTGAGATCATACGCTTGTACTTCACCAAACAACAGATTGACCTCGTTGTTGCCCACAACGGCAAGCAGGGGATCGAGATGATGGAAGTGGAAAATCCGGACGTCATTGTTCTGGATGTCATGATGCCGGAGATGGACGGCTTTGAAACATGTCGGGAAATTCGTAAAAAGTGGGATACACCGATTATTATGCTGACGGCCAAGGACGAAGAATTCGACCGGGTCCTTGGGCTGGAGCTGGGGGCAGACGACTACGTGACGAAGCCGTTTAGTCCGCGCGAGCTGGTCGCAAGGATTCGCGCGATTTTGCGGCGTATGCAGCCAAAAGCAAAGGCAGAGGAAGATGCTGCGACACAGCTGTCGTTTGAGCATTTGACCATCGATATTGACAAGCGGGAAGTCATCGCATCAGGGGAGAAGATTAATTTCCGTCCCAAGGAATTCGATTTGCTCGTCCAATTGGCGAAGTCGCCTGGCAGCGTCCTTTCAAGGGAGCAATTGCTCGAACAGGTGTGGGGGTTTGACTATTTTGGCGATGTTCGAACGATTGATGTGCATATTAAAAAAATTCGCCAGCGTCTGGAAAAGCTGCCGTACGAGTGCATCCATACTGTCTGGGGGATCGGATATAAATTTGGGGTGGAAGAGTAATGCTGGGAATGTCGAAAAGTATTTTCCGCCGTCTGCTGTTCAGTTTTCTCGCCACGGTACTGCTCGGCTTGGGCGTATCGGGCATCTTGATCTCCATGTCTGCGCGCGAATACTTCTATGACACCAAAAAAGAAGAACTACTGCGAATGGCAAAAAATGTAAATGCCGCCATTCTGGAGCGTCCCCGCGTGGACAAAAAACTGCTGGATATTCTAGAGGAAAAGGACAAGACCTACGATACGCGGATCTGGTTGTTCAACCAGGAGGGAAAAATCGTCGCCACCTCGACGAAGGATGAAGTGGTCATAGGCAAGTCAGTCGCGATCTCTATCGCAGATAATGTCCTGCATGGGAAGAATGCCGTGACAGAGCTAAAGATCGAAGGATTGGACGATCCGATGCTTTCCGTCTCTGTCCCATGGGGCGAAGGAGAGAAAATATACGGCGGGATCATTTTGCACGCTCCGCTGGAAGGAATCGAGCGCACCTTTGCGCAGATGCGGGAAACGATTCTGTGGGCGACGCTGTTTGGTGTGTTGCTGTCGACGGCGATGGTATCCTATCTCTCCTGGTCGATTTCCCGACCGCTGCGGACGATCGAGAGGACCGCTGCTGAGATTGGACGGGGGAACTACGCGGAGCGGGTGCAGGTCCATACTTCGGATGAGATTAATGATTTGGCGCAGACGATTAACACCATGGCTGAGAAGCTGGAGATGGTGGAGCAGGAGCGTCATCACCTGGAGCAAGTGAGAAATGATTTTCTCGCCAATGTCTCGCATGAGCTGCGCACGCCTTTAACAGCCGTACAGGGTTTTTTGGAAGCATTGCAGGATGGGTTGGTAGAGGAAGAAGAAGCGCGGCAGAAATATTATGCCGTCATGTACTCCGAGACCATGCAGATCAATCGGTTGGTCGATGACCTGATGGATCTGATGAAGCTGGAGAATAATGAAGTGACATTAGCCAAATTCCCGGTGGATGTCCAGGAACTGTTGGGCAAAATCGCATTTGCGTTCCATCCTGAGTCCGAAGAGAAGGGCATTCGTCTGGAGGTAGAAGTGCCGGAGGAATTGCCGAAAATCTATGCAGACCGTGATCGGGTAGGGCAAATCATTAAAAATCTGGTCAAAAATGCGTTGAAGTTCACAGAAGAAGGCGAGATTCGCCTGTCAGCAACAGCTGAGGAGCACTGGGTGAGGATTCGCGTGGCGGATACCGGAGTCGGGATTTCATCCGATGATTTGAACCGGATTTGGGAGCGATTTTTCAAAGTGGACCGTGGCCGTTCCAAGAAAAACAAGGGGACGGGATTGGGACTGGCAATCGTCAAGGAACTGGTTGAGCTGCATGACGGAAAATGCAGTGTGGAAAGCATTCCGGGTGAAGGAAGTACCTTTACCGTGTGGCTTCCGACCGTAGCGTATTATCGTCCGATGACCTGAACCAATGGGGAAGGTCATCGTTTTTTCATATTTTGATCATGGTTTTTTCCCATTTAGCTCACAGTTTGGTTATCTTTACCCTTTATTCTTTAGTTGTGACGGTGAGACGGTCACCATGCTAAAGAATGAAAGGGGTAAATACAGATGAATAAAAAATGGTTTTCACTCGCAGCAGTTGCATTGTTGTTGTCCGGTAGCTTGGTAGCTTGCTCTAGCGGAGAAACACCTGAGCCTGCAACTCAACAAGAACAAGGTACTTCTTCTGACGCACCAGCTTCTACTGATGCTCCAGCTTCTACTGAAGCACCTGCATCCAGCGATGCTTCTACTGATGCACCAGCATCCTCTGATGCATCTACTGATGCTCCTGCATCCACAGATGCACCAGCGGCTGACTCCGCTGACGCACCTGCATCCACTAACAACAACTAATCCGTAACACGTCCATTACGGTGTAGTCGAGTTGAACGTTTGTACTCCTCTACTTCCCTCCCGGGTTCACATAGATCAGGGTTGCCCTTTGTAAGCGTAGGGCAACCCTCTTTTTTTTGCTTATGATGATCGCAGATTGGACAGTAAGACTCCCAAAAAGATGAAGCATGCTCCGGCGAAAAATCCCAAACCAAGATGTTCCCCTAGAAGCATCCACCCCAGAAAAGCTCCGACGATGGGCTGAACGAAGAAAAATCCAGCCCCGCTCCCCGCTTGCATCCATTCAAATCCTTTGTTCCACAGATAAAAAGCGACGGCTGTCGAGATGATCCCGATATACAGCACGCCCATCCAGATTTGCCAGCTCCACTCCCAGGATATGTGAGTGACGGAAAGCTCCCAGACGGACAGCGGCCAGGAAAAAATCAGGCCAAAAAAAGCAGCATAGGTCGTGACGGTCAGTGAAGAGTATCTCTGTGTCGCTTTTTTGCTCAACACGGTATACAGGCCCCAGCTCAGTGCGGCAACGAGCAGGATCAGATTGCCGATCCAGGAGCTCTGCGTATCCGCTTCACCCGGGACGCCGATGACGATAATCACCCCGACAGTGGCTAGCAGGATGCCAGCGGTTTGTTGCCATTTGATCCGCTCTTTCAGAATCCAGGCGGCAAAAAGAGCGATAAAGGCTGGGGAAGCCGAGGTGATCAAAGCCCCCATATGTGCCGTGGACAGCTTGGTGCCCAGAAATTGTGCGGCGATGGAGATCGTTACGCCGACGAAAGCAATCGCCATCAGCAGAGGAGCATCTTTTTTGGCGATGTATTCCCGGCGAGCGATGACAAAAGCTCCCAGGACAACCAGGGCAATGCCGAAGCGAAGAATCAGCAACGTGAAGGGCGGGATGACATCCAGAACGACTTTGCTAACGACGTAGACACCGCCCCAGATCGCTGCGGCCAGGGTGAGACAGATAGCACCAAACAACTGCTTTTTCCAATGTACTTGTATCATGGGTAAGACCCCTCCCGGAAATCGATCGTTTTACGCGATTTCACAGCCGGGGGGATCGTCGTGACAACGCTCCCTCACCGGCTAGGCGAGAGCGGGCACATCACATTCAAAGCGTGGAGCGCGCATCGGTTTCACCTCCCTGCGTATTTGCGAATCAGTCCGATCTGACCTGTGTGGTATCCCATATGATAAGTCAAGCGTCCCAATGCTTCACGTGGGGTCAGCTTGCCGATCGGCGCTTCACTAGGAATGTCCCAATCCTCTTCCGGAAGGGACTTGAGCGCGTGCATCAGATGCTCGAAAGCCTGATCCCGAAAGTGGAGCAAAGGTTCAAGCTCTGTGTAGATCCCCTCGTCTTTGACGGGACCGATGGTAGCAAGGGTAACATCGTCCGGGATAGGGGTTTGGAAGAACATTTGACCAAAGCGATACTCTACTTCTGCCAAATGTCGAACAAGAAAACCGATGGAGTTGGAGCCAGGTGCCAATTTCCAGGTGAGCTGATTTTCCTCCAGGCCACTAATCGTATCCATATAGCGGGAACGGGCCATCTGGAAACCGGGCAGCAGGGTTTGTTCAAACATTCAGATCCCTTCTTTCTGTATCCATCATTTCGGAAACGTACTTCTATCTCCTATTATACGGAAACTGGACAAAAAAGCAGTCCCTGAAGTGCGAATATTGCGAATGAACATTCACTCAGTCTCGGCTACGCGGTATACTAGGGGGAAAGACGAGGAGGGATGGAGATGGTCCACAGGTTCGACCTGACTGTACGTTCTACGGATATTGATGTGATTGGACATGTCAACAACGCAAAATACCTGGAGTATATGGAGTGGGCGAGGTTCGACTGGATCTGGAAGATGGGCTTTACCTTTGATGAGATGAAACGGCGGGGGGTCATGCCGGTCGTTGTGAATATCAACATCAATTATCGTAAGGAACTGCGGCTGCTGGAAGAAGTGCAGGTGCGGACGAGTGTCCTGAAGCTGGGAACGAAAAGCTTTGTCATCCGGCATGATCTCTACAATCAAAAAGAAGAGCTTGTGGCAGACGCCGACATCACCATGGTGATGATCGACGCACAAACCAGAAGCTCCATTCCTCTTCCGCCGGAGATGACCGCCGCTTTGAAGGCGAGTCTAGCCTGACATTATTCTGACTGTATCGGAAAACGATCCGCAATTGCTTCCCGATACAGCAAGAATAAACGCTTCCGCTATACAACAGCCTTTTTGTTTGCGCGATCCGATTAGTGGATGGCGCTCTTTTTAAACTGTCCGCCACGCACATCGTGGATATTGCCGACAGCCAGGAAAGCAGAAGGGTCCAGCTCCTCGACAATCAGCTTCAGCTTGGCTTCCTCCAGACGAGTGATAACGCAGAACACGACTTTTTTATCATCGCCGGAGTATCCGCCTTCGCCCTTCAGATAGGTAATTCCGCGTCCCAGACGTGCAGCGATGGCATCCCCGATTTCTTTGTAGTTGTCGCTGATGATCCAGACCGATTTGGATTCCTGAAAACCATCGATGGTCAAATCGATCATTTTAAACGCAATGTAGTAGGCGATCAGCGAGTACATCGCGTGATTCCAGCCGAAGACAAAGCCGGCGCTGCTCAGGATGAACAGGTTCATGAACATGACGATCTCACCGACGGAGAAGGGCGACTTTTTGTTCATCAAGACTGCGACGATCTCGGTACCATCGAGTGAACCGCCATAGCGCAGGACAAGCCCGACACCCACACCCAGGATAATTCCGCCAAAGACGGCAGCGAGCAGCGGATCTTCAGTCAAACTAGATACGGGATGAAGCAGCGAGGTGCCAATCGACATGACGGTGACGCCAAACAAGGTGGAGATGGCAAAGGTCTTGCCCATGTGCTTGTAGCCGATCAGCAGAAAGGGGAGATTCAAGAGAAATAAAAATACGCCCAGCTTGATGCCGGTTAGATGCGAGACAATAATCGAGATTCCCACAATTCCACCGTCAATAATCTGATTTGGAACCAAAAAAATTTCTAGCCCGACCGATACTAACGTAGCACCGATCAGGATAAAAAAAGCTCGTCTCAACAGTTTGGAAATGGGTAGTTTTTGGTGACTGGTTTTTGATGTTGCTTGGTCCATTCGTAACCTCCTTAATCTTTGAACTTCTTACATTATACCATTTCATGTTAAATAATTTGCGCAACAAATTAGCGGACAAGCATATTGACTGGAAATCTTAGGATTGTTATGGTCATACTAACGGAATAGTCAGAGGAGGAAGAAAGGGATGAACTCTTTTCAGACAGAGATCGAAATCTCGGCACCGCGGGAGTGGGTATGGTGGGCTTGGACACATAGCGAACGCATAACGAAATGGTTTGCTCCCGAGGCTTACCTGGAACCGCGCTTGGGCGGCGCGTTTGAATTATACTTTACGCCGGGCAATCACGATCAGATGGGGACCAAGGGTTGCATCATTACACTCTGGGAGCCACGGGAGCGTCTCGGCTTTACTTGGAAGGGACCCGATGATTTCGCATCTGTGATGAATCACGAGGATGCGCTGACTTATGTCCTCGTGACGCTATCGGATAAAGGGGACGGTACGCACGTCTCGGTCGAGCATTTCGGTTGGGGACAGACGGAAGAGTGGGATAAAGCGAAGGCGTGGCATCAGATGGCTTGGACGCATGTGCTCTCCAGTCTGAAAAAGGAGCTGGAAACCGGAACGGGAGAACTTTGCTGCGCTCCTTAAGAGAATAGGGAACATGAAAAGGAAGAGCCGTCCCTCACGTAGGGACAGCTCTTTTGTCTTTATCTACTCTTTCGTAGCGGCAACTTCCGACTCGCTTGCTTCATGCTTCACATCCAGGTATTCGTCAGGTCCGATGATCCCGGCAGCACGATCCTGCTTTTCCAGCTCAAGTGCTTTGGGAACGGATAGCCAGTAGGCGAGTCCGATGGCAATCGCTCCGGCACCCAGCTTGCCGACGATGACTGGCAGAATAATATTGGGCTGGAAGTTAGCTGAAAAGGAGAGGTGATCACCGAGCAAAAATGCAGCACAGACGCCAAACGAGATATTGATCACCTTGTCCTTTGGCGGCATGAAGCGAACCAGACGGAACATGGCTAAAATATTGGCGATGGTGGCCAACAGTCCGGCACTCCCTGTCGGACTCAAGCCCAAGCGCTTGCCGAGGGCTTCGAGTGGCTTGGCTGCGTATTTTCGCAGCAGATAGACCATCGGGAAGGCACCAGCCAACATGATTCCGATATAACCGGCTGTCTCCAGCGCACGGTACTGATCATTCGGGTCTGCGATGATTGGATCGAAGCCCCAGGCACCAAACATGGTGCTGAAAATACCTGTGAAGTACTCGACAATCGAGAAGACGAGAACAAGCTTGATCCCGGCGTCCATCGTCCGTCCAAAAATCATGAAGCCGCGAATCATCATGTCAGGCAAGAAGCGAAGTCCCAATGCAATGGCTAAGACAAATACCAGGATCGGAGACAAGTTCAGCAAGACCTGCCCGATTCCGATGGCAAAGGCGTAGGTAGATTCGCCATTTGCAGTGATCTCGGTACGCACCTGCATCTGGGTCGCGACGAGAATGACAGAGGTGATAAAAGCGCCAATCGGTACCGTCAAAATGCCGGACATGATGCCCAAGGCCATATACTTGTGATCGCGTTTATCCAGCATTGCCAAGCCCATCGGGATGGAAAAGACAATGGTGGCTCCCGCCATGAAGCCAACGATCATGGCCATGACCCAACCTTCGATGGTGCTTTTCAAGATGCCTGCTAGTTGATACCCGCCCATGTCAGACGCGAGAATGGCTGTGGCTGCGATAGCCGGATCAGCTCCGATCTGGTGAAACAGCGGGGATACCGCTTTTTCGACAAACCAGGAAATATAGGGAAGAGAAGCCATAATACCAGCGGCAGGGACAAAGATATATCCCGTAGAATGAATGCCCTCCATGAATTCCTTGCCGAGCCCTGTATCACTATTGCGGATGGCAGCGACAGCGCCGATGATGGCACAAATCATAATGATGTAAATGATAACGCTTCCAATATGCTCCACGTTTCGATCCCACCTTTGTGCAAGTTTTCGCCTGTCTCAAGATCCCGGATACAAGCGATTTGGCGATGGCATGGTTTTTGTGCAGTAGTCCCCCTTTTGGTCAGGTAAACAAGGAAAGCGCTTAGGAGTCTCGCGAGCGAGAGATACCTAAGCGCCATTGCTTACTTGTATGTACTTTTGTCAGACAGGCGATCAAAATAAAGACCAAGAATGATCCTTAAGCTCCATTGCTTAAGATTTATTATAAAGTGATTATATGGGGAGGCATTCCTAAAGTCAATGGATATTTCAGAATCTTCCCAAAAGGGAGGGGGAGATCGCAAAAGAAAAAGCCCTGCCGAAGCAGGGCGTTTACGGTCATTTACAGTTTTACTACGTTCTCAGCTTGTGGACCGCGGTTGCCGTCTACCACGTTGAATTCAACGCGTTGGCCTTCTTCAAGAGACTTGAAGCCATCACCTTGGATCGCGCTGAAGTGAACGAATACATCGTTTCCGCCTTCAACTGCGATGAAACCATAACCTTTTTCAGCGTTGAACCATTTAACTGTACCTGTTTGCATGGGTGTTACCTCCAAAAAGATAAAATGAATATGCAACTTTTATTTGTTGAAAATAAAAATTCACACATTGGTAAAGGTTCGAACATACGTGTAAACCCTTACCAATATGTGAACGCGTGCAAAACTCTTTAGTTGAGATCATCATATCATAGGCAAAAAATAAATGCAATGAGAATCCTCCACGGCAACCTCCTTGTTTGTGGAAGCTGCCGTGGAGTGAAGCAGAATCAGAGAGGGAATCAGGAGAAGTACTTGACGCGTTCTTCCAGCGGTTGAAAGGATTTGTCGCCCGGCTGAGCTGTCGGTTTGCCAAAAGGCATCTGCGCGATCAGCTTCCAGGTGGACGGCAGGCTCCAGGTCTGTGCCACCTCTGCATCGATTAGCGGATTGTAGTGCTGCAAGGAGGCTCCAAAGCCGGCATCCTCCAAAGCCGTCCAGACGACAAATTGCAGCATCCCCGAGGATTGCTGAGACCAGATCGGGAAATTTTCCTTGTAAAGCGCAAATTGGTTTTGCATGTTCTCGATCACGCTTTGGTCCTCATAGAACAGGACGGTTCCGTAGCCGTTGCGAAAAGCGTTCATCTTTTCTTCAGTGGGCGCAAATTTGTCAGCACCCACAATCTTGCGCAGGGTTTCCTTCGTGATGTCCCACAGCTTGTCATGTTGTTGTCCCAGCAAGACGACGACACGGGCACTTTGCGAATGGAAAGCGGAGGGGGTGTATTGTACGGCATGGTTGACCAAATCTTTGATTTGCTGGTCGGAGATCGGGCTTTCTTTGCTAATGGCATAATAGCTGCGTCTGTTTTTCACAGCGGAGAGAAAATCAGTTCCCATACTTTGCTGCCTCCTGCACCTATTCATTTTCTTCCGTTATCAGGATGGTGTTCTGCGGATGGAATTATGCACAGAAGTTGGGACGATTGCAAAGTTTTCAAAGCCCTTTACAGGGGGAAAAAGTAGCGTTAACGTGGTAAGTGGAGATTTCGGCAGAAGGAGAGATTGCAATATGGATGCTGCACGAAAAGAAAAGCGAGTGCTGGTGGTCACATCTGTCGAAGCAGAGCGTGATGCCGTGTGGCGCGGACTACAGGAGGACAACCGCTTTGAGGTGATCATCGGCGGGGTAGGACCGATGTCTGCTGCCGCACGTACAGCGCGCAAATTGGCGGAAAAGCAGTATGACGCGGTAGTCTGCGCAGGGATCTGCGGCGGCTTTGTCCAGCGGGCTGGCATCGGTTCGATCGTGGTCGCGAGCGAGATCATCTGCGCGGATCTGGGAGCAGAGACGGCGGCGGGCTTCGCGAGCGTGGACGAGCTAGGGTTTGGCACAGCCCACATCCAGGTAAACACCTCGTGGGCCGTCGGCTTGACGGAGGCAGTCCAACAAAAAGGGGTCACGGCTATCTGTGCACCGATTTTGACACTCTCGACGGTGACCGGCACGGCCCAGACGACCGAGGCGCTGATCGCGCGTGTGCCAGATGCGGCTGCGGAAGCGATGGAGGGCTTCGGGGTTGCTACGGCGGCTGTCGATTTCGGCTTGCCAGTCATGGAGCTGCGGGCTGTCTCCAACGCCATCGGACCACGTGACAAATCGGCTTGGAGAATCAAGGAAGCATTAGAAGCACTGGAGCGAGCAAGCTCTGGATTACGGGAGGTACTATCATGAAAATTGCGTTTTCACCATGTCCCAATGATACGTTTGTCTTCCATGCCTGGGCTCACGGACTAATCCCGGGAGCACCAGAGCTGGACATCATGTATGCGGATATCGACATCACCAATCATCTGGCTGCACGCGTCGAAGGACCGGAAGTCATGAAGATTTCCTATGCTGCCCTGCCCTATGTATTGAAGGATTACGCGCTGATTCCATGCGGAGGAGCTTTGGGGAGAGGCTGCGGCCCACTGCTGCTGACAAACGACGGCGGTCAGGACCCAGCTACATTGGCAGGCAAGCGTGTGGCGGTGCCGAGTGAGCGCTCTACGGCGTATCTCTTGTTCCGGCTGTGGGCGGCACGTCATGTGCCGGGCGGCTTCGGAGAGATCGTCGTCATGCCGTTCCACGAGATCATGCCGGCAGTTCGCGATGGGCGAATCGATGCGGGGCTGGTTATTCACGAAGCGAGGTTTACGTATCAAAACTACGGATTGTCACTGGTACAGGACTTGGGAAGCTGGTGGGAGAGCGATACCAACCTTCCGATTCCGCTCGGAGCCATCATTGCCCGCAGGCATTTGGATCTAGAGGCGCTGACACGCTGGACGCGTGCTTCCGTGGAATACGCCTGGGCACATCCTGATGCTTCTACAGATTATGTGATGAGTCACGCGCAAGAGCTGTCGCCGGAAGTGGCGAAAGCACATATCGATTTATATGTGAACGAATTCACGCGCGATCTGGGCGACGACGGCTTCGCGGCGATCACCGCTTTGCTGGGACGAGCTGCCGATGAAGGACTCGTACCGAAAATTGATCCTGCTGCACTAAGAATCGAATAGGAAGCATGTTTCCGATCTGTGCTCAGGTCTACGTACTGCAAGGATGTGAAACTGTCCGCTGTTTCGCTAGGCTAGACTCCGCTAGTCGCTCCGCCTGGAAACATGCTTCTCCACCAAAACTGTAGGTTTTCAAGCACGCTTTGAATGGAAGAGCAATACGAATACCTTTTCTTCCGTATGCGAAATACAGACAATACTTACGACTTTCGTTGAAATGTAAAACGGATGATAAAATGAAAAGAGGAAATGCAGCCCGTCTCCTAAGGAAGATTGGACTGCATTTTTCGTTATATTCCCGAATGGATATTTTATTATACAACTTTGGGATCTCCAAACTCCTGCATGAGAAGCCCACAAAAAAACAATGGAGACCAGAAAAAGCTGGTCGAGGAAAAAGGGAAAAAAAGCGAAAGGCATTTGGGATCTTGACCAAGGCGCAACGGAAAAGGCGGAACACGATATCAGCGGCCAACCCTGAATACCTTCTTCGAAGTGTCTGCTTTTGGCCGCGGTTCCGCCTTTGGAGTGGAGCCGGCCTTGGCCGACCCCCAGCAAAGATCCCAACCCGCCTGAAGCGTTTTTCCCTTTTTCCTCCGCTCCACTATAGATGGACGATCACTACACTACAGGCTGCGGGTGAACTGCTCGCGTTTTTCTTAGATTCCTAGCTTAGTTGCTGATGACGACGGCATTGGAATAAGCATCCCAGCTTACATTCGCACCCAATGCTTCACTGACGAAGCGGATCGGAACCATCGTGGTTTCATTGTTGTACAAGATGGCCGGCACATCCATGAGAATCGGCTGCCCGTTTTTATACGCTGTTCTGGAGCCAATAGTCAGCTTGATGACGTCGCCGCCGCGTGTCGCTCTGACCGTTTGCGTCGCTTCATCCCAATCTACTTTCGCGCCAAAAGCTTCGAAGACGGCACGCATCGGGACGAGAACCCGCGAGTTGATTTTGACAGGTGGTTTGCTGTAATACTGCAACTCCCCGTCGATGAAGACGATGATCTGTCCAGACGTATTCACCGTATAAAAAGTAGACAAAGACTGCGCATATTCTTGGCTTACCGGATCGACGACTTCGATATAGAGCGTATAGCCGCCTGTGGTCAGATTCAGATTCTGAATGAGCTGATTGACATTGGACGCATCGACGGATATGCGACGCACCTCATTGCCCCAGGCATCAACGACGACTAGATAGTAATCGTAGGATTGGTAGGTGCTGGCTACCTTGATCGTCACTTTAATCGAGCCATTGCTGTTGATGGTGACATTCCCGGGGAATTGAGCACCGCTCGGAATGGAAAAATCGACCTTTGGCCCGGATATGACCCATTTGACGCTTTCCGAATAGGTTTTGGTTCCTCCATTTGTCATTTCAAGCTGGACGCTGTATGTACCAGCTATCAGGGACAAGCTTTTAGATGAGAGAGTCGGGTTCTTGGTTTGAACGGGAATCCGTTTGACGACCTGTCCATTTGCATTGAGTACAAGAAGCGTGAATTTTGCTTTCTCGTATCCAGACGTCAGATTGAGGACGATTTGGATCGAACCTTCCGTGATTTTCACATAGCCGGGAAAAGAGCTCTCTTTGCTCTTGGTAAAATAGATAGATTCTTCTTCCGATTGCAGGGTGAATTTGCCGCATGCTTCTTCAGAAATGATAGGGTCGATGAAATATTCACCTGAGGTTTTCATATCTTTTGGTTGGAAGTTCCGTGCTTCCAGATACACTTTCATATCGTCAGACAGCTCGTCCAACTCTTTTTTTGAGACGCGGATTTCGCCTGTCTTGACTTTGACCTCGATCGTTTTTCCTGCCAGATCTTTGGCCGTGACGGTATCGTTTTTTTGCTTCGCGACCGTTTTCACGGGGATGCGCCACTGTTCTTTTCCACGCTTGTCCGTAAAGACCAGGTCCATGTATTCGAGATATTCTGGTTCGATCCGAACATATGCAGACAGATTGCCGTCCGCATCGATGATGACTTCCTTCAATAAGGGAGCCAGGGGATTGCGGGTGGCATAGCAAGCGGCCTGGGCACTGCTTATGCCGAGAGTAGACACAAAAAGTAAAATAATGCTTGCGAGGCTTATCCATTTTTGTAATCGATTCATGGGTGTAGGACTCCTTTTTCAGATGAATTCCTTTTTGTATCGGAAAAAATGCCTAGATTGATTAGTTAAAAATACCTAAAAGAAGAGAAGAACATCTCCATTGGGACATATCCTTCTCCTCCTCAAGTGCTAGGCCGCTACAATGAGGCCACATGCCAGGCGCTTACCGGAGTTTCCGGCAGGCTGAGTGCGGTAATCGTCTGGGTTTTGGTGGATGATGACGGTTTTCCCAACGACATCTGCGGCTCGAAAACGATTGGTGAAAAAATTCATCCGAGCGTATCCATCATTGGAGAAAAGAACGGGAAAGTCTCCCGCGTGATTGCCGTGCGGCTGGTGGGTGGGATTCCAGTGCTCGCCGGACGCCTGAAACGGATTGGAGGGATCGCCGACGGCGCAGGAACCCTTGTCGTGGATATGGAAGCCAAAAGGCCCGATCGGCTGATGACCGTCTGAAGCGGGGCGATACGGGGGAAGACCGCTCACTTCCACAAATACTTCCGTGCCGTAGGGAACATCGGTAAACACCACAAAGCCTTGAAGTTCGGGAGCCAGCGGACCACCCTGGATTTGAGCATAGGATTGGGTCGGCATATTGCCAGACGGGGAGGATACGAAGCGCGGATCGTATCCGTAAGCTGCAGGTACATACCAGTTCATTCTTCTTTTCACCCTTGTCATGATCTTTTTGATGATTCATCGTATGTGATAGGTGGGCACGATGTGCTTGTCCCGTTGGAAGGGATTGTGTCATGTTCATAGAAAAAATAGAGTTGGTCTATAGAGGAAGAAGCAGGAGCGAGCAATAAAAAAGTGAAGAAGGAAGGAATCATGATCATGATCAGAAAACCAAATCAAGACGAACTAGAAGAGATCATACGACTTTCCCCTCAAGCACTCCACGATGGAACGCTGGGGAACGTGAAGCCGTCAGAGGAAAAAGTACGGCAATTGGTAGAGCCGATTCTGGCCAAGGGAGGATACTACCTCGCAGCTCTCGAGGAAGGCAAGGTAATCGGATGGATTTTTCTTGGACCTGCCAAGGATCAATTTACGGATGAAAGGGTTGGGTTCATCTATGAGCTGTATGTGCACGAGGCTTACCGAGGAAAGGGCATTTCCAAACAATTGATGAAAAGTGGCGTCGATCATCTCAAGCAGGATGGTTACACCGAAATCCGTTTGAGTGTTTTTGCTGAAAATGATGCGGTGAAGCTTTATGAAAAAATGGGCTTTCAGGTCAGGACGATGACGATGACGATGCGTCTGGCAGTCGAAACAGAAACGAGGTGAACGGATGAGCTATCGCGGATCGGATTTCTACGATCGGGATGAGAATTTTGCGAGGTATATGGAGCGCAGACAAGCCGAGGAGAACGCCAATGACACGTTAGAAAAGCCAGTCTTTTGTGAGCTGCTGGGCAATGTAGCAGGGCAGCGAATCCTGGATGTCGGGTGTGGAGACGCCAGGTACGGCAGGGAGTTGTTGGAGCTAGGGTGTTCGGCATATCTGGGCCTGGAGGGCTCTGGAAACATGGTGTCGGCGGCACAAAAATCGCTGGAAGGTGTCAACGGGGAAGTGGTCCGCGCCTGGATGGAGGATTGGAAGTATCCGCACGAAGCGTTTGACCGGGTGATTTCCAGACTTGCTCTTCATTATGTGGAGGATCTGGATCGCTTGCTGCAAAATCTCTATCAGACCTTGAAGCCAGATGGAAGGCTCATCTTTTCGGTCGAGCATCCCGTCATCACGTCTACTTTACAGCCATCTGGCATACGGACAAGCTGGGTGGTGGACCATTACTTCACCGAAGGCTATCGCGAGCAGCAATGGATGGGCGGCACTGTATACAAGTACCACCGTTCCATCGAGACGTATTTTCTAGCCTTGCAAAAAGCAGGTTTTGTCGTAGAACAATTGAGAGAATCCAAACCGGTACGCACGCATTTTCGCCAGGAAGAAACCTATGAACGCAGGCTGAGAATTCCGTTGTTTCTGTTTCTTTCGGCGCGAAAAAAATCAAGGAGCGATTAACTTTTCCAAATGCGTACAGGAATGACAGACTCCTCTGACAGAGACAACAGATAGACGTCGGGATTGGTCAGGCGCTCCCATTCAGCATAACCCGTAGTCTCGTCATAATGCTTGAGCAGCAAGGAGAGCAGATTGCCATGGGTCGCCAGGACAGTATTGCCACTGCCGCCTGCGGCAACTTCCTCGATCACGGCAAGGGCGCGTTGCATCGCGGTTCTGCTGGATTCCCCGCCGGTGAAGAGCAAGTCCAGATCGTCAAAAGTGCGCTGGAGCATCGAGCGCCAATCGGGATGGTTTTCGCCGCAAAGCACCCGCTCCGCCAGACGCTCATCGATATCGATGGAGTGGCCCAAGCGGTCCGCTAAAGGCTGGATGGATTGGCGGGCCCGCAGAAACGGACTGGAGATGATTCTCGCAATCTCTTTTTCCTGTAAAAAGTCGGCTAGACGCAGGGCTTGTTCCTGTCCTGCCTGCGTCAAGGGAGCATCAGCGTCCTGACCTTCGGCGCTGCAATGTCTGACCAAAAACAATTTCATCTGATCACCTCATTTTATGTGATCCAACTACATTCCTGATTTTACCATAAAGAGCTTATTCTTGAGCGATTTCGCCCCATTTGAGCTCCAAATTGCCCATTCCGTCGATAAACACACCTCTGACGCGATCATGCTTCACCCAAGAATTGGTATAATAGAAAAGGGGAGCGATCGGCATTTCGTCCATCAGGATCTGCTCAGCTTGGGCGAGCAGTTGATTCCGCTTCTGCGAGTCCATCTCCAGCGCTGATTGTTTTAACAGTGCTTGATAGCTGGCATTCTCCCAACCGGTATCGTTGTTCCCGCCCGAGCGATCACGGAAGATGCCCAAGAAGCTGATCGGATCGTTAAAATCGCCGAGCCATCCAGACCTAGAGATCTGATAGAATCCCTTGTGCTGCTCTTCGAGGAATCGGGTCCACTCTTTGTCTTCCAGCTTCACATCGATATGAAACACATTTCGCCATTGCTGGGCGACGGCCTCTGCCAATTGCTTGTGCGAGTCCGAGGTGTTGAACGTCAACGTGATGGGGGGCAAGGCGTCGAGCCCAAGCTCTTTCAAGCCCTCTTGCAGTAGCTTTTGTGCAGTCTGTGTATCGTTGTCCACAAAATAAGGTTCCGTTTGAACGGCCATCGCTGGAGGGACGAATCCCATCGCCGGCTGCTGATGTCCTTGCCTGATGTGATCGATGATATACTGCCGATTGATGGCGTAGGAAAACGCTTTGCGAATCTTGGCGTTGTTGAAAGGAACCTGTTGCGTGTTGAATTTGTACATATAGATTGCCGCAATCGTCTGGGTGTTGATTTTCTCCGATTCAGTCAGGCTGGGAATCGCTTGCATAGGCAACGTGCTGAGTGGAGCTCCTGCCCAGTCCAGCTCATCCTTTTCAAAGAGAAATAGCTCGGTATTCTCGTCCGCGTACATGGAAAACTCCACGCGATCTAGGTTGACAGCATCCTTGTCCCAATAGTGGTTGTTTTTCGCCAAAATCAGCTTTGCATGATGATCCCATTGCTCGATTTTGAACGGACCGTTGCCCACATGGGTATCTGCATTTGCAGCCCAGCGGGAATTGGCCTCGATCCCTTTTTGATAGACAGGATAATAAGTGTAAAAGGCGGTCAACTCCGGGAAATATGACGTCGGATGCTCAAGCTTCACGACGAGTGTTTTGTCATCGATTGCCTTGACCCCGACTTCGTCCGCCGAGGCAAGTCCATTGTTGAATTTTTCCCCATTTTTCAGATAGTACATCTGGTATGCATAGATGGATGCGGTCCTGGGATCGAGGACACGTTTCCAGGCGTATTCAAAATCATGGGCGGTCACAGGCTCACCATTGCTCCATTGGGTATCTCGCAGGTAAAACGTATAGGTCAGCCGGTCTGGTGAAACTTCCATTTTATTCGCTACAGCAAATTCAGGGCTGCCATCGGGTCCGATGCGTGTCAAACCGTCGAAGGTGGCACGAATGACGGTAGCCGATGTGGAATCCTCGGCGAAGGCAGGATCTACGGTCGGCGGCTCCATCGACAAGTTCATGCGCAGCACTTTTTGTGCAGGTGGTTGTTTTGCAGGTGGTTCCCCGGGTAACGTTTCCCGCTTGGCCTGGCTAGAGGCGTTTTGCTCACAGCCTGTAATCACTGTGCTTATGCTAAGCAGTATACACATCGCTAGGAAAATCGCTTTTCTCACGATGGGGTTCCCCCCTTTCGAACTACTACTTACTATACCCATGTAAATATGTAGTGAAAATAATTGTGATGAAGATTTAATTATTATTGATAATATTTTAGTATTTTAATAGAATTTAGTCCATTTTTATACTATAACCCAAAGAGGGAGCATAGAAAATGTTGAGCATTCGAATTCTCGGGGAAGCAGAATGTCCCCCGATGGATCTGCTGTTATTGGCAGACCCATCCCGTAAGCTGGTGGAAGAGTATCTGAAAAGGGGCGAGTGCTATATATCTGAGCTGGGGGAGAGCATCGTAGGCACCTATGTGCTGCTGCCTACTCGTCCTGCTACGGTGGAACTCGTCAATCTCGCCGTGGCAGAACAGCATCAGGGGAAGGGAATCGGCAAGCAATTAGTGTTGGATGCGATCCTGAGGGGGAGGGGAGCCGGTTATCAGACGATGGAAATCGGTACAGGGAATTCCAGCGTGGGTCAGCTCGCATTGTACCAAAAATGCGGGTTTCGCATTACGGGAATCGACAGGGACTTCTTCCTGCGACATTATGATGAGGCTATATACGAGAACGGAATGCAAGTGATGGATATGATCAGGCTTTCTCTAGATTTGTAAACAACGTGAGGATGCCTCATTTCTCTTCGCTATGTTTGGACTCGAGTTGTTTCCTATGATTTTGTTCTACCCGACAATTTTACAGTGGTTTCCATGGGAAAACAATGAAAACAGCGACAGCCTGGACGTCGGTAGTCGTCGTCACAAGCTGTCTTGCGGCTTGCCGCCATGCGTGAGCGACTGGGTTCAACTGTAGAATTTGAACTGGTTTTTGCCTTTTTTCTTGGAATCGTACAACGCTTGATCCGCCCGTTTGCACAGCATGTCCGGGTCCAGTCCGTGTTCGGGATAAAGTGCAATGCCGATGCTGACGGTCACTTTTTCGCCATCCAACTGAATTTCTTCGGCTGTCGACGTCAGGATGGAATCGATCAGCTTCCCGGCGGTATCTTCTGCTTCTGTTCTACCCGCGGAGGGCATGATCAGGACGAATTCATCACCGCCAAGCCGGATCGGCGTATCCTTATGGCGTGCCACTTTGCGCAGGACTTGGGCCACACATTTCAATAAATGATCGCCCATGTCATGTCCTAAGTGGTCATTGACCAGCTTGAAATTATCCAGATCAATCATCAATAACGCCGATTGTTCATGTTTTTTGGAGATCGCCGCCTTCAGCCGTTCGTCGAATGCTGCCCTGTTGTTCAAGCCGGTGAGGCTGTCGTGAAAGGCGAGGTACATCGGTCTGGCAACCCAACGCGAAATAAGGGAAGATAGAATGACTGTGATAATCAGAATAATCAAAAGTTGAATGATAAATTTTCTTTTATGATCATTCTGAATCTCTTGCAAATCCTTGTCGTGATAGACGATTTCCAAGACTTTGTGCTTCGTGGTTCCGTCGTCAAATTCCGATACGTAATGAGCATATCGATAGATGGCGGGTACATCATGCCACAAACCCTCACGTTCGGTTGTTATTCCTGTATCTAATGTTTCTTCAAAAGCTTTTCTTCGTTCCGGGGGTAGCTTGCGCTGAATGGTAGCCGGGTCCCCCAGTCTGTAGCCCCCAATGTTCAAGACGTTGATTTCGTAGATAGATGGCGATCTTTGCACGAGCTGGTCAATCGTTGAAAGAAAATTGAACTTGTGAAAGATGTCACCCTCCTGTAGAGAGTAGCCAAGTTGGATGATGTACTTTTTATCGGGTGTCGGCATGTAGCTGTATTTTTTGATGATGCCTGTCTTTTGTTCGAGGTCCATCCCGTCATGGAAAAACTCGCCGTTATTTCGATAATCATCCAGCACCCTAGCCAATTTTCTGCAGCAGGCATTGAAATCAAGGCCAACATCTTGTTTGAACGAGCTGTAGAGAATGACATTGTTGCTGTCGATGATATAAACGTCGAGAGATAGCAGTCGTTTGAGAGCGTCGAAATCCCAGGTCTCAAAGGAAGGATTCTTCTCGTACAAGTCCAGGAGCTTGAGGGAGGTATCTTTCATTTTATTTGCAATGTTGTCACCAAAAACGTAGTACGCTTTTTCGATGGTCTCCAAGGCGTATTTGGCCATTTGTTCGTCCTGCTCTACCTGATTCTGCTTGTTAGTAATCGCTTGTTCACGCAATCGCAGGTAGTCGCTGGTAGCTATGGTGAATGATATCGCGACGGCAAAGACAATCATGGTCATCGTCAATTTAAGTCCAAAACGTGCGTTCAACTGTTGCACCTCGCTGCTATTGAAGAAGGGGTAGTAATGGATAGTCGAATAGAACTATTCCACGTTCGGACAAGTAATCCTTTATTTCGACAATAATGTTGAAAAATGACGAAATATGGAAAAGCCGATCTGTGGGCAGAAGCCAGCAGATCGGCTTGGAGTAGAGAATGAATGCGTGATTCTCAGGTCTTCATTAACGTTGGCAGCCAGGTAGCAATTTGCGGGAAGACCATGATGATCGAGACAAGCAGCAGGTCCAGGAAGATAAATGGGAAGGCTGCTGCATAGACCTGCCCCATTTTGACCCCTTTGGGTGCGACGGCTTTCATCACGAACAGCCCGGTCCCAAACGGAGGGGAGATCGTCCCGATTTCAATCGTGATCAACAGCATGGCGGCGAACCAGAGCAAATCGATGCTCATCGTGTTGGCGATCGGAATAAAAATCGGCAGACATACCATGAGAATCGACAGGGATTCCATGAAGGAGCCAAGCACCAGCACGATTAGAAGCATGCCGATCACAAGCATGGTCACCGAAAGATCGAGGCCGGCAATCATCCGGACCAATTCACTGGTCGCACCGGAGAAGGAAAGGATTTGGCTAAAGCCAGTCGAACCGGCAATAATCATCAGCATCATGGCAGAAATCTTGAGTGTGCCGATCAAAGCCAGTTTCAGCGTATGGAAATTCAACTGCTTGTAGTAGGCAGCGAGCAGCAAACTGCCGATTGAGCCCATCGCAGCAGCTTCCGTCGGGGTTGCTACACCTAAGAACATTAGCCCCACGACCAGGAAGATAATCAAGGATAAAGGAAAGATGTAGACGACGGTTGCCTTGATTTTTTCCGAGAGCGGGATGGACGCGACATCATAGTGCGGTGCCAGATCGGGCTGGAGTTTGGCCCGGATGATGATGTACAGTCCGAACAAAATCGCCATCAGGACACCCGGCAGGATGATCGCGATCATAAATGCGCCGATAGAGATTTGTCCCATCGAAGCGAGCAGAACACCCAATGCGCTTGGCGGAATCAAGGCAGCCAAGGTTCCACTACCAAGAATCGGCCCGATCGACATCTGGTTTTTGTACTGACGCCGTTCCATTTCCGGGACGAGCGTAGAGCCGAGCATCGAGGTGCTTGCCATCGTCGAGCCTGTCAGGGTGGAGATCAGTGTTCCTCCGGTTACAGCGAGCAAACTCAGGCGCCCCGGTACCTTGCCAAACCATTTATCGAGGGTATCAATCATTTTCGGAGCAATGCCCGTATGGAACATGATCTCCCCCATCAGGATAAAAAGCGGAATCGGCGCCAGAGCGAAGGTAGCCAGGGAGCTGTCGATGCTTCCGATCAATTGCCGCAGCCCGACCTCTCCGCCCCAGAGAAAAATAGCTGCGACGATATTGATCGCCAGGAAAGAGAAGGCCACTGGTACGCGCAGAATCATCAAACCAAGCAAGCTGAAAAAAATCAGTAATAAAATTTGCCACCAGTCCATGATCATCCCTCCTTTATCACTTGATCTTTGGTGAATAGAGATGGTGATTCAGCGGCATTTTCAGCTTCATCCTGTGTTTTACGAGCAAGAATTGCCTGGTACAGCTTGCGTGCGAATTCCAGGACGAGCAATAGACAGCCAATCGGAATGATCACGATGACATACAGCTTGGGGATGGCGATCACCGACATGCTGCGAATATCGCGAACGTAGTGATCGATCGAGACGACTGTGCCGTACCAGCACAGCACAGCACTTACGCCGATGCCGATGATGGCGACCAACATGTCGTTATAGGCGCGCATTCGCGGAGACAACATGCTCTCGATTATATCGACTGCGATGTGGCCGCTGCTGCGCGCCAGCCAGGCTCCTGCCAGAAAAGGCAGGTAGACCAGGATGTAGGCATTCACTTCGTCGACCCAGAGCAGCGGATAGTTGAAAAAGGTGCGGGAAATGACTTGTGCCCCGATTGAAAAGGTGGCAAACAGAAGCAGGATACAGGCGAGGAAGGCAAACGCATTTTCGATGTTATCGAGCCATCTGAACAAGGTGGTTTTCACATTTTGTCACTCCTCTATGCGCTGGCTGGGATTCACGGATTGTATTTCAGCAGCTTCTTCAGTTCGTTGACCTGGTCGGGGACTGCTTTTTCCAGGACACCCCACTTCTCTTTATTCACGACGTCTTGGAACTTTTTACCTTCCTCTGGACTGAGCTTGATCAGCTCCACTCCTTTTTCTTGCAAGGTTTGCATTTCCTTTTCGTTTTCCTTTTTGAAGTAATCAACCATTTCGGTTTCAAAATCCTTAGTTAGAGAGAAGAGCTTTTGTTGATTCTCCGGCGAGAGCGACTCGAACGCCTTGACGTTCATAATGATGGTTGCATTCTGGTTCAAAAAGGGCTCGTCAATCAGATATTTGGTTACTTCAGTCCAGCCGTTCAAACGCGGTCCGAGGAGCGGGAAGCCAAAGCCGTCCACCATTTTGCGTTCGAGTGAGGTGTAGACGTCGCCGGGGTTGACCTCCATCGGGATCATTTCCAAGGCCAGCATGACTTCGTGATAGGTCGAATTGGAGCGGAACTTGCTGCCTTTCAACTCATCCAGCGATTGAATCTTCTTGTTGGTCCAGAAGTAGTAGGGAGATTCGCTCAGCCATCGGCCAAGGTAGATCAGGTTGTTTTTCTTGAAACGATCAGACATGTAGTCAAAATAGCCATTCTCCCGCTCCTCTGCAGGCGTGAAAGGAGAGAGATTCAAAGAGTGTGCTTCCGGCATGAGATGTCCGTAGTAGGAGGCGACGTTGAAGCCGATATCGACGACACCGTTGCGCACGGCATCAAATTGATCACCAACCGGCAGCGACTCGGGTCCTCCCACGACCCGTATTTTCACAGCGCCATTCAATTCTTTTTCCACCTTTTCCTTCCACAGCGGAATCATGTCTTTGGGGAAGGGGTGATCCAGGGCCAAAAAACTGACCAATTTTAATTCCACGGGACCTGAAGCAGCGCCTGAGGAGCTCGCGGGGCCGCTTGCAGAGTTCGAGCCGCAGCCAGCAAGGAGCAGCAAACAGCAAAGGAAAAACATAAGAAAAGCTCTTGATCGCGCAAGTTTGAACATTCAGTTAATTCTCCCTTCAAAGTAAGTAGAAGTATCAAAAGTTACATTTATTATCTATAACTTGGCCGTGAATAACTATTAAGGAGTTAACGTTTCTGAGGAAGGAAGAGGCGGGGGGTGGTCGACGTGGAGAGGGGCGGCAAAAAGAGAGGAGCAAGCCTGGTAATCCAAGCTGCTCCTTTTTTCTCATGCTTTCCTTCCGTACAAAATGGAAACATCAATCGTGATGGTTGCTTGTGACTGGTTCATCCATTGTTGAACGAGGTCCTCTGATGCGCCCCATGACAGGGGAGTCATCTGTACAAGATGCTGCAGTTGCTCCTTATGCAAAAGAACACTGTACGTAACACGCTTAATCTCCATGGACGAAAAATGATGCTTGAACAGCTCGCGTATCTTGTCGTTTGAGTATCTATCCCGCTCGGTATTTTGATGAAGAGCGTCTCTTAATTCTTGCAGGTAATGGCTCTCTGGAATCACCTTGATCACGATACCGTCATCCGCCAATATGCGATGAAACTCAGCATAATTGGAGGGCGATAATATATTCAGGATCACGGAAAAGGAACGATCCATGACCGGACTTCTGGCGAGATCGGCCACGCACCAGATTGTGTTGGAAGTTCCCCTCGCGGCGATTTTGATCCCTTCCTTGGAAAGATCAATTCCAACACCTAGGGGGGCGATTTTCGTTTGTTCCATGATCTTTTGTTGGATCGACGTTAGATGTGAACCTTCCCCGCATCCTGCATCCAGGAGACGCAAAATGTTGAGAGATGGCTGCATCTTATGAAGGATGCCCTCACTGATTCGGGAAATCAAAGGTTCAAAAAGTCCGCTGGCACTCATTTGCTGTCTAGCCGCAAACATGGGCGTACCATACATGGTTTTATAAGGACGTGTCAGCAAGTTCATGTATCCGTGTTTTGAAAAATCAAAGCAATGCCCGCTCTGACAAAGAAAGCTTTTATGCTGAGCGACCTTCATTGGATGGGAGCATAGCGGACACGCGAATAGATGTTCATGGTTAGCGAGCAGCTGTAACCGCTCCAGCCTTTTTTCAATTTTAGACATGAAAAAGCACCCCATTCATTCGTTTTCGTGAATGAAAAAGGCACAGTGAAAGAAACCCAGGTCATTTTCCAAAAAAACGACTTGAGCCTACCTTCCTGCACCTCACATTAACGGAAACGAATGAAATAGATGCCCATTTTACGATAGCAACTCCTTCATAACAGATCGAGAGGAATTCATACCCCTCGAGGCTAGTATAGCATAAAACTCGCTATACCGGTTTTTACCATTCTTCTTGCAAGATTCCCATGTGAATGATGTCATGCCATTTTCCCTCTCTGAAAATAGCTTGACGTGATCTTCCCTCGTGTTTGAAGCCCATCTTTTCATATAGTGATATCGCTTTTTCATTGAAAGAAAACACACGAAGCGACACCCGGTGCAGATTCATTTCTAGAAAGGCGTAGTCCAGCAAAAGCTTCAGGGCTTCCCTGCCGAACCCTTTGCCCCAGTTCGTTTTCTCGCCGATATCGATGATGCATTCGGCATTGCGGTTCTTGGGATCGATGTGGATCAGAGAAGTGATGCCGATGGGCTTTTGTGTTTCTTTTTCGAGAATGAGATAGCTTTTTGACGTAGGCGATCCGAGGATTACCTGCGTGACGAAATCCGCGGTACTCTCGTAGGAATGCAGATCCAATACAGGAAGGGTGGTTCGCATAACTTCTAGATCATTTCTCCAAGAATGGTAGATCGGGATATCTTCCAAGGTCATTTTGCGAAAGGATATCCGCGCTGATTCAAATAACATCCGGATTCAGCTCCTCTAGGGTTTGGGTTTCTCTGCTGCAACGACGGGTCGCAGCATTTCTTTTAACGAAAACAAAAGCATATTACATTGCTCATCTACGTTGGTTTGGTCTTGACCAAGGTGAGCGGTGTCCAGCATCAAGCCATCGATAAAGGAAATAAGGTAACGCGAGATCGAATCCGCAGGAAAACGGGGGGCGAGATCTCCGCGTTCAGTACCCGTTTGAATAAAGGCAATTAGCACCTCTACCAATCGTTGGTAGCGATTCGTGATGTACGGGTAGCTTGATTTGCGATCCCGAATGGACAGGAAAAATTCGGAATTGGCCGCGAGCAGGGATTGATCAATCTGCTTGATTTGCATTCGCTGTTTGTCGATCCAGGAGGTGAATTGCTGCCAGGATGTACCTTCGTCATCCACAGTGAAACAAAGGATGTCTTGCTGATCCTCGTGCTGGAGAAGTTCGATATAGACATGCTCTAAATTATCGAAGTAGGCGTACAAAGCACCGCGTGAAACACCTGCTTCATCGAGGATGTCCTGCATCGTGGCATTTGTGTATCCCTTTTTGATAAATACCTGCTTTGCGACTCGTAACAACTCTACTTTCTTTTGCTGCTTATACTCCTCGCTTACTTTTGGAGCCATATTCTCACCTTCTCTATAAAAACGACATCATTGTCGATTTTTATGTTATCAGTATAATCGACATGGTTGTCGTTTTTCAAGCAAAAAAATACCTCTCGCTTGAGCGAAAGGTATTTGGGCTTGAGGATACATCTCTAGCATATCTCGTTACGAGAATCGTATTTCAGGCGAAACTTTCACTTGTGTCAGAGAGATAAGTTCCGCCAAATCGTCGATGACAAAATGAGTATCATCGGGCTGGGGCCAATGAAGGTTCCGTTTCCAGACACTGATCATGCCCACCTGCTTGGAAGCATGTACATCGTTGATCGGATGATCGCCCACGTACATGCTTTCTTGCGGGGAGACGCCGAGTAATTCCAGGGCATGCAAAAAAATGCCCGGGTCTGGTTTCTTACGCCCCGCTTGCTCCGAGACCAGGATCGTCGAAAAGTACGGTTCGATGCCCAGTGCACGAATATTGCTCATTTGAAATCGGGTAAAGCCGTTGGTGATGATACCCAGCTTGAACTGTCGCTGTTGCAGATACTCCAACGTCTCCATCAGGTGGGGGAATGGCACACATTGAAAATGAAATCGCGTGATGTAGTCATCCAACAGTTCTTCCGCGGATGCACCACGTATTCCGAACTCCTTAATCAATTGCTGGTAGACGACATCCTTCCAAACATATCCATGCGCATCCAGCTCGACGAATCGTTTTACAAAATCAGCTCGTGAAATAGGTCCAAGCAAGGACGGAAGCCGATCAACCTGATCGTGAATGAACCGCAGCAGAGAAGCATCCCTGTCGAGCAGGGTGTCATCTAGATCGAAAAGAACTGCTCTAACCATTCGAAAAACACTCTCCCTTCCCTATGAATCGTTACGACCTGCCGGATGGCCCGAAAAGGGGCGGGAAGCCGGCGCGGCTCCACAACCACAAAGGGGTATGTACGTCGATGGGAGCCAAACCGCTGTCCTTCAATGCAGTCTCCCATGCGAAAGCCGCTGCCTGCCGGTCGCTGGCGCTGCCTTGCAAGATCTTTGCACTACAAAGCCCCAATTGGACACTTGCCTGCAAAATATGCGTATCGGGTGCGATCGTAATCAGTTCGCGGGACTTCCAGGAAATACCTGCATACGACTCCAGGACGTACAGCCAATAATGAAAGATTTTAGGCCCGGACAAATAGGGAAAAGAGGATTTACGCCGGACTTGCATCAGGTCGATCAGGGCGGCAACGTCGTATTCACAAGACTGTAGCATTCCGGCAACGCTGCCATCGGGAGAGGAATCTACTATGCCCTGCGCAACCCGCTGCCAGATCTCGGGATGCCGATTGGGCTGAAGGGCGACGCGATGATGAATCAGGACGCTGCGCAGTTCATCCCTTTCACATGTAGCTGCTGCCAAAGGACGAAAGATCCAACAGGACCCTGCATCCTGATAAGCTTGTGCTACGGATTGCCAGAGGGAATAGGCATTCCTTTGATAATTCAGGGACATTGCTAGCGTCAACACGTTTGGCAAATCTTCGTCTGGGACGATTCCCAAAAGAGCATCCTCGGGCATCACTTCACCGCCGAGAAGCCCATCCTGATGCATGCGCACCAATTGCTTCACATTTTGTAAAAAGGCATCGTTTGTCATATTTCTACCTTCCGAATTTTTATACGGATTGGGAATACTTCCCTCCGGTTGAGAATGAATTTTCAGGTAATACATGATACAATACGTTCCAGCACTGGTGCAAACGGAAACGAAAAAACACGGTCCGGTTGGTAGTCCGGACACATGGTTACGCGAAGAAGGCAGTGACCATGTCAGTAACCTTCCCCCCTCGGGATGTCCGTCGTGTCCGTTATTTTTTCAGAGGGGGAAGTAAGATGAAGCTAACTGTTTATTTTGATGGGCAATTTTGGGTTGGTGTGGTGGAAGTACAGGATGGCGACAGGGTAAAAGCAGGCCGCGTGATTTTTGGTTCTGAACCCAAAGATCAGGAGATTTTGTCGTTCGTCCTGAATGAACTGGACTCGGTATTCAAACGAATGTCCCAGGAAGTCATCGGCAAAAGTCTCACAGAGCGCAGGATCAATCCAAAGAGAGTAGCCAGACAAGCAGCCCGTGAGATGGCCAAGAAGGGAATCTCCTCGGTAGCACAGGAAGCGCTGAAGATGGAGTACGAAAAGAGAAAGAAAGAGAAGCAAGGCTTCACACGCCAGCAACGGGAAGAAAGGAAGGAGCGGCAGCGCGACATCCGGATCCAGAAGGCGAAAGCGAAGCATCGCGGCAAGTAATGGGAGTTGCCGCGATACGCAAGGCATTTCGAGGAGGAGCAATCATGGAGGAACTGATCTTTGCCAAGGATTATAAACGAAACGATGCACTTCGAAAAAGCTTTTCCGAACTAGCAACCGAAACCTTTGGCATCCATTTTGAAGAGTGGTACCAAAAGGGCTTTTGGGATAAACGATATATCCCTTACTCCTTGGTTCAGGGCAATCGGGTCGTCGCCAATGTCTCTGTAAATCTTCTCTCATTTTTGATAAACGGCGAGAAAAAGAAGGCGATTCAGATCGGAACCGTCATGACCCACCCGGATTTCCGAAAACGGGGATTGTCGGCAAAATTGATGAACTTGGTCTTGGCTGAGTACGAGAATCAGTATGATTTCATGTACCTTTTTGCCAACAACACAGTGTTGGATTTCTACCCCAAGTTTGGTTTCAAACCGGTGGAAGAGAATCAATTTACCATGTCCTATAATCCTGGCCCAGTGCAAGCGCAAGCAGGGGTTCGGAGACTTGACATCACGAAAACGGAGGATTTGGATATGGTCGCCCAATTCGCAGCACAGAGGGTGCCTGTCTCCCGGCGTTTTGGGACGGACGATTGCCCGGGTATTTTCATGTTCTACGCCTTGTATGTTTTTTCTCAGGAAATGTATTACCTGGAGGAAGAGGACGTAATCGCGATCTGCAAGCAGGAGGGCGACTGCCTGCATCTCTATGATTATCTCAGCAGGAATGAGATGGGCATCGAACCGGTATTGCGGAAAGTGGCAGGGAGTGAGACAGAAAAAATCGTGTTTCATTTTACTCCGGATGATGAAGGGCTCCAAACAGAGAGTGCGAGCTTGGATACGGGCTTATTTGTGAAAGTGAATGGAGAAAACCGGTATCCGGCACATGTGAAACATCCGATGACATCCATCGCTTGAGGGAAATCGAACTCACAAAATACTGAGGAAGGGAAAGGTGTCAGCAGCATGACTACAAACCAAGAAAACCAACATTCACACTTATCTTTGCAAGGGGACTGCGAGAACTGCTTTGGTTTGTGCTGTGTCGCACTCCCCTTCGCAGCCTCCTCAGACTTCGCGATGAACAAGGAAGCCGGGAAGCCTTGCCAAAACCTGCGAGAGGATTTTCGGTGCGGTATTCACGTCAGCCTAAGGGAGCGGGGGTTTCGGGGATGTACGGTTTACGACTGCTTCGGTGCCGGACAAAAGGTGTCGCAAATCACATTTGGCGGTCGTGACTGGCGAGAAGAACCAGGTACGGCGAAGCAAATGTTCGAGGTGTTCCCGATCATGTGGCAGCTTCATGAGTTGCTGTGGTATCTGAAAGAAGCTCTGACGCGCAAACCAGCCCAGGAGATCTGCGATGAACTGGGGAAGGCATTCGAGGAAACGATGCGCCTCACCCAACTCGCTCCAGATGCTCTCAGGAAACTGGACATAGCGGCTCATCGGGCGCAGGTCAATGTTCTGCTGCTGCGGACGAGCGAGCTCGTGCGCGAGGCAGCTCAGCGTCAGCAAAAGGGAGCGAAAGGCAATCAGAAGAAATACGGACGTGGAGTGGATCTCATCGGTGCCAATCTCAAGGGAGCTGATCTGCGATGCGCCAACCTTCGCGGTGCTTACCTGATCGCTGCGGATCTTCGGGGGGCAGATCTTCGTACCGCTGACCTTATCGGTGCGGATTTTCGAGACGCAGACCTTCGTGGAGCCGACCTTACCGGGAGTATCTTTCTCACGCAAACACAGCTGAATGCAGCGAAGGGCGATGCAAATACGAAAATTCCGGCTTCACTGGAAAGACCGGCACATTGGTCTGCGTGACCTCCTAAAAACAGGAAAGGACACGTTGGATATCAACGACATGCACAATTATGCGAGTAGACCGATTACTCTCAATGCTGTTAGTGATCGCAAAAAAAGGTACGGTGACAGGGAGGGAACTGGCGGAACATTTCGAGGTATCTCTTCGCACCATTTACCGAGACATCGAAAAGCTTGGGGAAGCAGGTATTCCGATCGCATCCGTTGGAGGCAAAGGCGGAGGCTATTACATCATGGAGGGATACAATATAGACAATCTCTTTCTAAAGAAAGAGGAAGCCGATACGTTTATGGCGGTCATGAATCATCTGAGTTTTCTTTTTGGGAAAAACCAGAGCTTTAATGATATTGTGTTGAAGTTTGAAAATACGTATAAACAAGAACAAGGAAAAACGGATAAGCTGAGCATTTCGATGTCCCATTTCAGTATGGAAGAAGAATTGAAGGAATACCTGTTTCTGATGAACAAGGCCATCGAGGAAACTAAGCTCTTGGTTTTCGATTATAGCAACAGACGAATGGAATATGCGGAAAGAACAGTAGAGCCTCTTCAAATCTCCTTTTCCTCTGGTCATTGGTATCTGGTTGCGTTTTGCCGGAGCCGAAACGATTACAGGAGGTTCAAGCTCGTACGAATCAGGGATTTACGGTTGGGCGACCTTTTTAAAAAAAGGGATATTTCCAAAGAAGAGCTAAAACAGATATTTGAGGACAGTTATCGCAGGCGAAGCATTCGCGTGACGTTAAAATTTTCCAATCGCATAGGCGAGCAGCTGACTGAGTACTTCAACAGGGAGAATATTACACAGACAGAAGACAACCACTATATCGTTCAGGATGATTTTCCCTATGAGGACGGATTGCTCAAATTTATTCTAAGCTTAGGAATAGACTGCGAGGTCGTTGAGCCTCTGTATTTGCGGGAAGAATTAAAAAAATATGTACAAGAGCTGCTGCTTCCCTACACTGACTGACATATAGATGTCAGTCAGTGTGTTTTATAGTGAGGGTAATCGTTCGGGATCGTGAATATGCGAAAGCCTGGAATTATATGGGGGTAGATGATAAAGTGAGCAATACACGTACTACATTCATGTTGGACCTGCAAAGAATTCAGCAAGAGGGTTACCAGCTTCGCGAAGGTGAGCAGCAGCAGGATTTCGTCAAGCTGATGCTGGAATATATCGGCGATCCTCTGCCGGAATTACGAGATGACCTGATTTATTCGACATTCTATCAATGGATAAAGATAGAGAACAGGTTTACCGATGCAGAATTGCACAGTCTCCTGGCTGTCTTAACTGATGACCAGCATCTTTTCTATCAGATCGGCAATGAGGGGGACCAGTCTGTATTGACGAGGGCGTTTTCGGTTCTACCCATCGCGTTGATTATGGATCGTCACAGAAGGCAGCCTTTCATGGATCATGCGGATTTCCAGCACCTGAAGGATTCTCTGCTCCGATATTACACAGAGGAAAAGGATCTTCGCGGCTTTCTTCCCGAAGAAGGCTGGGCGCATAGCGCTGCGCACGGTGCGGATGCATTGGATGAGCTGGTTCAATGCGTGGAAAGCGATGCGGCGGTGCAGCGTGAGGTTCTCACCGCTATACAGGCGATGCTGTACAACGGGAAACATACGTTTTGTGAGGAAGAGGATGAGCGGATCGCCACGATTGTGGATACGATGATGAACCAAGCTCTTCTGCCTGAGCAGGAGATCCTGGACTGGATTAGAGGTTTGGCAATATGCGCCGATTGGCCGAGAAGCCGCAGTCAGGCAATCGCACGTGTGAACAGCAAGAACTTTTTGCGAAGCCTGTATTTTCGCAGGGACCGAAATGGTCGCGGTGAGGTTCTGACCGATGCCATACTCACGGCAGAGACAAAATTGAACAGGTTTGCGGTAAGCAAGGTGTAGGGAGAAGTATCACATATTGGAAAGTTGGGATCTAAGTGAGTGATGGGATGATCGAAGCAGGTCGGCTCCTTGAAGGGATTCCGATGCTGCGCAACCGTTACATACTTGAACGCATACAAAAGGGCTACTCTAGTGATGGCAAATTCATCGTTTACGATCATGAGGGGAGTCCCCAATACATACTGCGAACCTACAGCATGGAGCAGGAACAAGAAAAAGCGAAAGAATTTCGGATGCTTCAGCTCGTGGAGGAACAGGGAGTGAGAGGCACCCGACCGATTGAGAGCGGCGTACTGCCGGATCAGGGGGTCGGATACATGATTGTTTCCTACATCGAGGGAGAGGAAGCATCAGATGTGCTGCCCCTTCTCAGCGAAAAGGAGCAGTATGACATTGGTGTGCAGGCAGGTTTGGAACTCAGAAACATGCATCAGATTCATTGCCCTGACGACGACATGAAGACCTGGCAGGAAAGAATGATGGCCAAACATGCTCGCTATCGGGCCGAATATGCCGCATGCGGTGTCTCGATCGCAGAAGAGGAAAGGCTGTTATCCTTTATCGACGGGAACTTGCATCTCATGGAGAATCGGCCCAATCTTTTTCAGCATGATGATTACCATGTCGGAAACCTGATCGTGAAAGATGGCACATTTTCCGGTGTGATCGACTTTAACAGATACGACTGGGGAGATCCCGTACACGAGTTCTTGAAGGCAGGTATGTTTAGCGCGGAGGTCAGCGTGCCTTTCTGCGTCGGGCAAATCCAGGGATACTACGATTTCCGCGAGCCAGGGGATAAGTTCTGGCAATTGTATTCGCTCTATCTGGCGATGACTTTGGTCTCGTCCGTTGTCTGGATCCTGAAGGTGAGGCCACAGGAGCTAGATTCCATGATGGGAAAGATACACAAGGTGCTGGATGATCATGATAACTTCGAAAGGATCGTGCCCAAGTGGTATCGGAAGTAAAAGCATGAAAAAGGAGCCCTGCCATTTGCTAATGGTCTCAGTGGCTCCTCTTTCTTCGCTTAAAGCTTGAATGCCCGAATCGATTCCTGCAATTCTTCCGCCATTTTGGCAAGTGTATCCGAAGCAGCGGCAATTTCTTGCATGGATGCGGTCTGTTCCTCGGCAGCAGCCGCGTTTTAGGGGGTAACAGTCGCCCCGGGAAGTCTGAGAACCAGCTCTTCGCCCCATATTTCCCCGGTTTCTATAAAGCCGATGCTAAGATAAAGCCGATGTGCGGCAGCATTGTTCTTGTGGACGGTAAGCCGGATTTCCTGGCAATGGGCGAACCGTTTTTTGATATCGTTGATCATCTGCAGCAAGGCTGCTTTCCCAAATCCCCTCCCTTGATACCGCGAATCGATTAGAAAGCCATTAATCCAATAAGAGTGGGTGGTGTGTACCTCAAATGCGTGCATGATAAATCCAATCATCGTCTCCCCATCGTAAATGGCGAACGGTAGATATTCTACAAGATCTCCATCAGGCTTTATGTAGACCTTTGCGAGGGATACGGCTACCGTAGGAACAAACTTCCTTTGGTCTTCGTCGACATGTAACTCCAGGGCTTCAAGCCAATTGTCTCTTGTTACTGGTTTTAATGTAATAGGCAGATGCTATCCCTCCAAAGCTTTACCTGACATGCACAACAAAGTTACCTCAAGAACAGCACATAGACCGCCATGATCCCTGCGTCTGCGAGGATATGGCTGATGATCGAACCCACCAGGGAATTGCTCTTGTACCGCATAAAGCCCCATATCATACCGGCGATCCAGACAGGAATGACCATCATGATATTGTAGGGCCAGCTAAACAACGGAATGATGGAGAGCAAGTGATAGAGGCTGTAAAACAGAGACGTAAGCAGAATAATGGTCCGTTTGGTCCGTTTCCCTTCAAGCTTTCTACCAATATAGCTTCTCCAATAGATTTCCTCAAGAAATGGATTGATGATCAGCAAAACCAATATGAGCCAAACGACGAGATTACCGGAGAAATCCCATTGAATCAATAAGGCTTGCAGATCATTTTGATCAAAAAGAAAGCTGTGAAAGAAACATCCCGCGAGGATAATCGTCAAAAAGAAAAGAAGCCCTGTAAAAAGACCGTGATACAGATTTCGACGATTGAATACGAGTCCCATTTGCCTGGATGCGTCTTTCCATGTACTTCTTTTGATGACGAACATTTCAACTGCGGGAACGGAAAACAGCCACCCGTAAAAAAGAAGGAATGTTGCGGGAACGCTGCTCATAACGTGTAAACCGAAAAAGATCATAATCGTTGGTCCGAGACATAAAAGAACGAGATTCATCAGATCCCCATCAAATCATAGCATGTTCCTATCTAGTAAGATTGTAGTGGGGAAAGGGGGAAGAGAGTAGTACCAACTTCAAGTGGTACCTAGAAAGAAAAGATTTGAGAAGGTTGATACTCCTAATAATTTACACCTGTTGTAAAATCACTGTTATCAATCCATGGAGGTTTCGCATGAAAAAAGTAGTAATTCCTTTTCTGGCAATGTTCCTGGTATTTTCCCTTAGCAGTTGTCAAACAGGAAATGATGATAAAGCTGTTCCACAATCGTCAAAAGAAACGAATCATGAAGCAGATGAGGAGAAGGGGCCTTATAACAAAGTCTCTACTTTTATGGAAGAAGAGAGTAGAAAGGTTTTTTCGCCTTATTATGAGCTGTTGGACTTTACCATTTCAGATTATCAAGAAGAAATCGTCGAAGGAAATGTGGAAGCGACCTTTGGGTACAAAGTAATCTACAAAAATTTTGATAAAGACCCAGACACAGTGGGCTATATTCAAGAAGCAAAAGCAAAGGGCGATCCTCATTACCAACAACTATACGATGAGTATCTACAGCCGAAAGAGATGAATTTTGAATGGAAGGCAGTGATCGACGCCACTGATTCCATCACACTTTATGCAAATGTGAATCCAAAAGGTACAAAATGGGAAAAAGCAGAGATGTCTGATTTCATCCTCACGAAGGAATGAACGCGTGATTCGGGTGGTTTTTCTACTTCACGATTCCTGCTCTCAATGTCGAAATGCCAAATTCCAAATAGCCTTTTAAGCAGGTTAGCATATATACCCAACCCTCTTTGTTGTCTACGAGTTGTGTAAGAAACGCATCATCCGTTTCTTGAAAACCTTCTTCGTTCACTTCAATGATGGTAGTGGAATGATCTAACTCTTTTAGCGTTATCGTAACGATATGACCTTCCCATCCTACCCACTCGAACACGATTTTTTTATTGGTCTCGACTTCCAGTATCTTTATATCTCCTTGAGCACCGTATTCATCATATCGCAAGGTAACGATCTTTCCTTGCTCCCATCGTGCAGAACTGGATGAGAACCAAAAGTTTCCGATTTTTGCCGGGTCAACAAAGGCCTCAAATACTTCATGAGCCGGCTTTTCGATTTTCATTTTCGTAAGGTTGTTCATCCTACATCAACTCTCTTTCGATATATGTACACATACTACCATTGTCAGATGAAAATAGCCGGCAAAGTATTTCCTGTCTCGAGCAAACTTTTCAAGTTGCTTAGGATCGCAGGCCAACCGTTATTGAGTCCAGCAAAAGTATCGTCCTGATCAACTATGTCGGCAGGCACCAGATATTCATGCTTCAGTGTTAGTTTTACCGTTGAATCCATTGGTTTTAACTCGAAGGTAACCTGCGACGGTTGTTCTCGGATGGCCTTGTCTCCTGCATAAGTCCATGTAAAAGACAGTAGGCGATACGGCTCATACTTTATTATATTTCCGTAATCGGAAACCTCCCCATTCCTTGCATAGGTAATCGTTGAGCCTGTTTGCCAATCGGATTGGACTTTGCTTCCGAAGAAGTATTTTTCAGTAAAATCGCTGCTGGTCAAAGCCTTCCATAGTTTTTCTGGAGTCGTTGCGATGTAAGTCACATAAACAAATGTGGTGTTCGTCATTTCTGTCCTCCTCAAAAATAGATTGTCGTTCGTATTTTCTAATCCAATGATCATAATCTATTCATCCTGGGGATAGGTTTCTTTTAAAAAGGTTATGGATTGAGTGATTAGTTCCTTTAAGATCTCGACATCTATATCCGCTACCTTATTGATGTAGACACATGCCTTTCCTGCTTTATGCTTTCCGAATTCCTGAAGTAATGTATCTCTTCTTGTATCGCCAGTCGCAAAATACAGGCTGATCTGGCTTTTTCTTGGAGAAAAGCTGACTAACGGGGCATCTCCTTCATGACCGGATTCATATTTGTAGTGATACGAACCGAAACCAATGATGCTTGGTCCCCACATCTTCGCAGGGTAACCAGTTGTTTCAGTAAAGATATCCAATAGTTTAAAGGCGTCTTCACGTTTTTTAAGGTTTTCGACACTTTCAATAAACTCAATGACGCTGTTGTCGGTTTCTTTCGTTTTCAGCTCATACATTCGTGAAATAACTCCCTTTCCATGAAAAAACCCCATCGCCATCTTCAAAGAGTAATTGGATTGTTTACAAAGAATTCAACAAAAGATGAATAGAGCCTTCTAAAAAGAGCGTCTCCTCGGACTCTAAATCATACTTTATTTAGTAGATGGAGGATAGTATTTAAGCTTTGAACACCGAACAAACTGAAAGTGTATATAAATGCCTATAAAGTCCCTAAGGTAAAGAGGCGAATATGAGTATGGCTTCAAATATTGATTACACATCTCCATCAACACAATACGCATTTGACGTAAATACAAGTCCTTTGTTTAAAAAAGATGATAATAATTACATTAACATTTTAGGTATTCAACAATTAAATACATTGGAAAATGTGTCTCTGTTGGACATTTTCCTAAGCGCCAATAATGTTGTCGAACCGCACTATCACCAAAATGCAGCAGAGTTAGTCTATTGTATTTCTGGGGCAGTAACTGTATCAATGCTAAACCCGTTTACAAAAAATATTCTCAATTACTCGATTACTCCCGGTCAAGTTGTAAACGTTCCACAAGGTTGGTGGCATTATGAAATGGCTACTGTTGATAACACTCATCTTTTAGCAATATTTGATGCACCGACTCCTGAGGTCATTTTAGGTTCAGACATATTAAAATTTACTCCCGCGAATATTATGGCACATACGTATTGTATGGATGAGAATAAATGGAGGGAAGCCATTGAACCAGTTCAACCAACAACGTATATAGGTCCCTATACAAACTGCAATCGCAATTTCTCCCAACCGTATTTACAGTATCGACAACAATCCAGTCAACCATATCAACAACCACATCAACAAATTCACTACATGCCTCAGTATCCGCAATATTGGAGTAATAGATAAATCAATACAATGATCGGCATGGGTATACCATGCCTTTTTCTGTGATTTGTAATGGACGAACATATCATGGCACTGGAAAAGTTGAAGCACAGAGAGTAAAACAAAAGCAAATTCAGCTATTATAAAACAGATGAATTGCGAGTTCAGGAGGGGGAAGAACCATGGCAATACGGAAGTTTAAAAACACAGACACAGCTCAGATTGTTACCCTTTTCTATGAAACAGTACATACCGTAAATGCAAGGGATTATTCGCTAGAACAACTTGAAGCTTGGGCACCAATAGACGAAAAAGAAGCGAAAATTGCAGATTGGAAGGATACTTTAAGTCGTAATATCACATATGTAGCAGAAATCGGTGGTACGATCATCGGTTTCAGTGAAATGACGGCTACAGGCTACTTGAACAGACTATACATTCATAAAGACTTTCAGGGACAAGGGCTTGCTTCAGCTTTCATTCAAATACTTGAAAGAGAAGCAAAAAGTCTCAAACTCGATGAAATACGTACGGATGCAAGTATAACCGCTAAATCTTTTTTTGAACGCCATGGGTACCAAGTGATTCAATCTCAATCCGTAGAACGCAGGGGTGTATTGCTGGTTAATTTTAATATGGTCAAAAAGATCGAATAGATGCGTGAGTGTCGGTCAAGAATTGCTTCGGTTTAACAAATGGTCGATCGCAGGTACCGTAAAGCAAGCTAGGTTAGTAGGGAGTTGATCTATGCTAAACCATTTCAGGTCTGCAATTGCCCCTTCTGACTCCCTATTCCTAGCTTCTCCACTTTTTACAGATATTTCATATAGCCTCAGGGAATACTCCACATGCGTTATTCTTAACAGAAACACTCTGGCCCCTCTTGAGATCCATGACGAGGCGTATTTGCTTCTTCTTTTTCATAGGATAAGAGCGCGTTGACACCGTGGCTGAGGATCGCTCCAGCTCGGGTCGATGCTGCAACGAGTAGTGCTTCCACGATTTCCTCCATAGTCCCGCCAAGAGCCTTGTATTTCTTCACATGAACGTCAATACAATAGGGACATCCCGTAACATGGGCTGTGGTTATTGCGATTAATTCTTTCGTCTTTTGTGGCAATGCATGGGCAGTTTGATAGACTTGTTTCTCGAAATGCAGATAGGATGCGGCCGCCTCGGGACTTAATCTCATTAAATCGGGAATCCGTTGTAAAAGTTCCGGGGAGTAGTAGGGCTTCATTTCATTCATCTCCTTTGTCTACGCTTTGGAAGAACATGTACGCACGCCAAGTATCCGATAGACAAAACACATGCCTAGCACCCCAGTTAGGATCAGTGGAATCCCGAGTATCCCCACGTATTTCCAGGTCCCGTTGACAAGCACAAGCGTAGACAAGAGAACAATTCCCGATATGAGTCGTATGATACGGTCCAGAACACCAACGTTTTTCATCATGTTCATCCCTCCTGTGTTCAGTGTAAGGGATGAAAACAATCCACTACTGTGACATAGTCACTTTACTTGAGACAGTTTTTCCAGCTCGCAGCGTTTCAGTATAGCAATTTTACCTCGCCCTAATCGAAGCCAGCCAAGCCTCTCGAATTCCTTCAGAACTCTGCTGACCACTTCCCTGGCCGTACCTAATTCCAAAGACAATGACTCATGGGTGACATAAAGCGGTGCTTCGGAACGGGAATTCGTTTTCCGCAGCAACAGCTCGGCTACTCTGCGATCCATAGGCAGGAATGTCATATCCTCAATAAGACTCGTAACGGAAATCATTCTTTTAATAAAAAGGCGATAGATGAATTGGTTTAGTCCTTTGTAGGTATCCATCCAGTTTTTAAACAAGGGGACGGGAAGGACGAGCAATTCCGTTTCCTCTTCGGTTTCTGCAATAGCCTCGTACCCCGTCTCACCGAGTATGCTTGCCATCATAATGACGCATACTTCACCGCTTTTTACCCGATACAGCGTCAATTCCTTCCCGGATGGGCTTATCTTGTAGATTCGCACACTCCCCCTTAAAACGAAAGAGGCATGCTGGAAAACATGTCCTTCCTCGATAACCGGTTGAGCGGGGAGGGTGATCACAGCTACCCCTGAAGTCTGCCATTTTTCATGGGGAACAGCAGCGAAGCAGGGGAATGTAGAAACAATGCTGGTTATCTTCTCGTACTGCATGCGAAGTAAAACCTCCCAGTTAGGCATAATCACGCTTATGGTAAAGAAATAGATTCGGTTTCTATAACAAAAAGAGGAACATATCCGTTCTATCTACAATATGATGGGCCTAGAACAATTTAAAGAGGTGATCGGATGGCAGTCGTAAAAGCTAGGGCCAGTGATATTGACATGTTGGCAAGGTTGCTTCGTGCCGAAGCTGAAGGTGAAGGCGAAATGGGGATGCTCCTTGTTGGAAATGTTGGAATAAACCGGATAAGAGCCAATTGCTCCGATTTTAAGGGAATCCGGACAATTCCCCAAATGATTAACCAGCCGCATGCCTTTGAAGCTCTGCAGCATGGGCAGTTCTACCAGAGGGCTAGAGATAAAGAACGCCGTCTGGCGCGACGGGCTGTGAATGGGGAGCGGCATTGGCCGGCAAAATTCTCCCTCTGGTATTTTCGTCCGGGAACGGCCGCAGCCCCCCAGCCATGTCCGCCGACCTGGTATAATCAGCCGAACGTAGGACGATACAGGCTTCATTGTTTTTTTGAGCCGACCGCGCAGGAATGTGAAAATGTATATAATACTTTTTAATTTTATGGATGAAAACGGCCCATCCATTACGCTGCCCCAAATGAAAAATGGGGCAGTTATTTACATAATCTATCTATATTCTACCAGGTACATACCATTCCCGGCGAGTGACCTGAGCGATACGGTTATATCATCATCTGGGGATTCTCATGATAGATTGAATCGTGAGTTACGGATTCAATCTCAATCTGTAGAACGCAGAGGTGTTATCCTGATTAATTTTAAGATGGTGAAAAAGATTGAATAGATGCGTGAGTGTCGGTCACTAATTTCTTCGGTTTAACAAATGGTCGATCGCAGGTACCGTGAAGCAAGCTAGCTTAGTAGGGAGTTGATCTATGCTAAACCATTTCAGGTCTGCAATTGCCCCCTCTGACTCCATATTCCGGGCTTCTCCACTTTTTACAGCTACTTCATATATGGCTGACACCCAATGTTCCTCACTCTCAGGTCGAATGGTTTCCGCCATACAAAGGAGACCCTTTATCTCAACCTCAAGATTCACTTCTTCTTTGATTTCTCGAATGACGCAATTCTCGAGATTTTCGTAAGGGTCGACTTTTCCTCCGGGAATGCTCCACATCCCTTTTTCTGGATTCCTGTTACGGAGAACCAATAAAATCTCATTTTGATCATTCGTAATAACTGCTCCCACGCCCAACCGGGGAAGCCCAATCATTTCTATTTTCGGGATTTTTCCCAGCTTCATGCCATTCATATGTAACAACCTCCATCCATGTATGTCGACGAATGTGTTCCTTTCCCTTTCCCAGCTAACTGGGAAAGGATGATAATGTATATAATACTTTTTTTAAGACTTTTTTTAAGACTTTTCTTCTGAGATATCGTAGTCTGGATTTTGGTAGGTAAAGTTATCAGATTGTAATTCTAATCACATTAATCTGAAATGATTTTTTGGTAGAATAGGGAAACAGGCCCTGAGCGTTGCTGCTTTCATGTCGATCAGCTTAACTAACCTATAAAATTTTTAATGGGAGAAAATGAATGAAACGAAATCTTTTATTCAGAAAAGTTAAGAGGATAATGCGGTTTTCGCTTGCGATTTTGTTGGTCGCCGTTTCCTTGGGGATGGGTTTGGGTGTTCAACCCGCGACGGCAGCGACTTGGAACACAGTTAACCCCGGTTTTAGTGAGTCCTTCGGGAATAAGATAGTGTACGGCAATGGAACCTGGCTGTTGTTTTCTCATTCGAGAGACTTCGGGAAGTCTACAGACGGCACTACATTTGAACGACATTCCAGTAGCACGGTCTTTCCGTGTGAAGTGAATAAAGCGATGCACGTCGGAACACAGTGGATCGCCGGATGCAGCAATGGGAAGGTCTACACACTGGCGGACGGACTGGATCCGGTAGATGTGACCAAATGGGTTGAGCGGACTACCGGCAAATCGGGTAATCTCGTCTCGATCGCGACCGACGGTGATACGATTGTTGTGGTGGGAGATTCAGGCGGTACACTGCTGACCTCGGTCGATGGTCACAATTGGGTAGACCGTTCGATCAGTGGTGCAGCCGGGTTTAATGATGTTACTTATGGCCAAGGCAAGTTTCTGGCAGTCGGCAGGGCGTCAGACAACAGCAGTGCTATCTATGCTTCAGACGATGGCGAGACATGGAACAAGGTCACTACTGCGACACCGAGCAAACAGTTGTACGGGATTGCCTATAGCGGAGCCAAGTTCGTCACTGTCGGTTTGGAAGGTTATCTCTACGTATCGGATGACGGCGAAAGCTGGGTAGAAAAAACGCCTCCGGCAGATACCCAATCCATTAGCTTTGCAACCGTTTCTTACGGGGCTGGTCAGTTTTATGTAGGAGGTACAAGCCAAACAATTCTGACCTCTCTGGATGGCTCTACTTTTACCACAGAGACCTCCGGCGGAAGTACGAAGACAGTGACCTCGATTGCAGTCGCCAACGGGAAAGCAATCGCGGTGGGCACTTCAGGTCTTTTCTTATGGGCTGCTGCAATTCCTCCAATCAGCTCCAACGCTTCGTTGAGCAACTTGCAGATAACGCCGGGTAGTTTGGCGTTTAACCCGGCTACGACGGACTATACAATTGAGGTTCCGTATGGTACGACAACGGTGACCGTTACCCCAACTTTGCAGGATACAACAGCGACGATGACGGTGAACGGCACGAGTCGTGCCAACGACGAAGCGACCACGGTAACGTTGGATACGGACGGATCGACAGACATCCCGATAATCGTAACCGCACAGGATGGCTTAATGACGAAAACGTACACCATCACCGTGAATGAGGCGGCGCCATCAAGCAATGGATATTTGTCCTCCTTGAGCGTCGACGGCAAACTAGTGTCTGGTTTTGTGAAAGAGGACTATAGCTACAGCGTGGAAGTGCCGTATGGAACGGACAGCATCCATGTTAGATGGATGCTGGATGAACCAAGCACGCTAGAAGCAGTGAGAGTAAATGGTGTGAGCCAACATCTCGGATCGCCGCCGATCTCAGGGATCGTCTATTTCATGACCCCAGGCGAGGCGCGTGTGATAGAAATCGATGTAAAAGCGCAAAACGGCAATATCACGACTTACAAGCTGATTGTCACGACGGCAGCTTTAGTCAATAAGGTCGATTTACAAGCGAAAGTGACCGAAATTAGCAATAATAATCTGCTAGAAGCAGATTATACGCCGGCGAGTTGGAATGATTTACAAAACGCGTTGACAGCAGCTCAAACCATGCTGGATAATCCACACGCGACCCAAACACAAGTGGATAATGTGTTAGCAGCACTGAAAGCAGCACACGATGGGCTTGAAAACGCGACACCACCCGTTGACAAGTCTGCACTGCAAGCAAAGGTGACCGCAATTACCGCAGAGAATTTGAAGTCAGCTGCTTATACTACCTCCAGTTGGCAAGCATTCCAAACTGCGTTGACGGATGCTAATGATGTACTAGCTGACGCGAACGCAACACAAGCCGATGTCGATAACACGCTAGCTTCATTAATACATGCAAGACAGGGTTTGATCCGCATCAGCATCCCGGTAGTGGTCGACAAAAGTGTCCTTCAACTCACCCTGACGAAGATTGATGCGGAAAATCTAGAGGAAGTTACGTACACACCAGAGACCTGGGAGTCATTGCAGGAGGCATGGACACAAGCAAACAAGGTCATGGCCGATCCATCTGCTACCCAGGTTGAGGTAGATGCTGCGGTGTCTGCGTTGAAAGCAGCACGAGATGGGCTGATTGAGCAGGGCATTGAAGTAGATAAGAGTAAGCTACAAGTGAAAGTGGATGAAATCACCGGAGAGAATCTGCAAGAAGAAGACTATACGGAAGCAAGCTGGGTGACGTTGCAGGAAGCGTTGAGAGAAGCCAACGGCGTTTTAGATGATCCGGACGTTACTCAGGACGAAGTGGATGTCGCGCTAGCTACGTTGAAAAAAGCGAGACAAGGATTGAAAAAGCAAGCTGACTCTACGGTAGACAAGAGCAAGCTGGATGAAAAAGTGGACGAAATCAAGGATGAAGATTTGGATGAAGATAACTATACGAAATCCAGCTGGCGAGCTCTTGAAAAAGCGTTGAGAGAAGCCGACGAAGTGCTTGCCGATCCCCATGCAACGCAGGATGAGGTAGATGAAGCGCTGGCTGAGCTGAAAAAAGCAAGAAAAGCTTTAGAGAAAGCTGATCGAGAAAAAGACCGTGACAGAGACCGTGACAGAGATCGAGATAAAGACCGGAATAATGATCGGGAAAATAGTAGCCCCACAAATGGCACTGGTAATGTTGTGATACCACAGCCTAGCGCACCAGAACCAGGTAATGAAAAGAACGATGAAAAAGGCTATATGAACGGCAACCCAAGTGGGATGTTCGAACCGGATCGAAGTGTGACTCGTGCAGAATTGGCCATGATTCTGGCTAACATGGGTATGACCGAACAAGGAACATCTGTAAATGGGAATTTCTTTGATGTAGCTGACAGCCACTGGGCGGCAGATGCCATTAAACGTGCGAATGAAGCAGGTTTGATGAACGGGTATGCAAACGGTCTGTTTAATCCGACAGGCGGAGTCACCCGTGAGGAAATGGCTGCGATTCTCTTCAGGTATCTAGGAATAAGAGATGACGGGATGAATAACAATTTCTCCGATGTAGCAGGCGATCACTGGTCGACTCAAATGATTGCAGCTGTTAGCAATGCAGGACTGATGTCTGGTTATCCGGATGGTACATTCCATCCAGAGAATAAATTGACGCGTGCAGAAATGGTAACGATTTTAAACCGATTGCTTCCTGAGGATCAGTTAAATCAAGTAAGTGGGCAAACTTGGCCGGATGTACCGCCCACTCACTGGGCCTTCCAAGATATCGAAGCAGCGTCCAAGAAATAAGGTTCAAAACTGCACCTCCCATTGGTTAGGCACGACTAACAATAGGAGGTGCAGTTTTTTATCTATATTAGCCGAGAAGATTCCCTTTTCAGAGAAGCATGGGGGAGATGAATCGGTAATATCCTTTGATAAAAAATCAGAGTGTTTGGACGAACAGCATGATACAAGAATAAAATGGGATTCCCTCAGTCAGCTCAGCCTATGCGATTCTAATTACCCTGGTGAATCTCGTCAGCTTACCTGTAAACCTATTTTTCTCAGCGAAAGTGGGACGATGGAGACACTCCTACACATTCATTCCCCGCTTCACTTCCTCGATCACGGCTTTTATACCCTCATGAATTTGCTCCTGACGCACGCGGGAAATACTGATTCGCAAAAACTTCTCCCGCTTCCGATAGGCTGACAGGTAGAAGGGCTTCCCGCTCATCACGAGAACACCCCGTTTCTTGAGTCGTTCCACTACCCGCTCCAGATTGACCGCCTGCGGCATTTTGAACTGTATATATGCCCCTGATTGGACTTCCGCCACTTCGAGTAATCCCGCTTCATTATACATTTTCACCGCGTCATGCAAGGTCCTGAACCTCGATTCATACTGCCGATAGATCTTTTCCCTGTGCCTTTCGTACATGCCGTTCTTGATGTAGATATCAAGAGTTGCCTGAGACAGCAATGCAGCACCGTTTTGCTGATTATACTTATGAAAGCTGTCTAAGAGCGGCTCAGGCAAAACCACGGCGCCTATCCGCAGTCCTGGAAAGATGATTTTCGAGAAGCTTTTCAAATACAACACATACCCGCTCCGGTCATACGCAAAAATCGGTTCAAACCCCCGCCTGTCTCCCAGATCCGCCATATAATCGTCTTCCACCACATACACGTCATACTTAGCGGCCAGACGGGCAATCGTCTTTTTCTCCCAGACACCATAAGATGTGCCAATCGGATTATGATGTCTCGACATCGTGTAGAAGCATTTGATTTCCCCATTGCGAAATAATTTCTCCAGTTGCTGCAGATCGATGCCGTCTGATATCTATACTGACCATAATTGTCAGTGAAGTTGGTTTACTATGTTATTGAACAACAATTTACAAGGGGGAATCACTTTGAAGGAAGTATTAGTTTTTATTACGGATGGTTTTGCTGATTGGGAGGCAAGTTACGTTAGTGCTGAGCTTAACAAGCCAGAAACAGGATATCGTGTAAAGACTATTGCGATTGATCTGGAACCTAAAGTTTCGATGGGGGGGTTCAGGGTCCTTCCAGATTATAGCGTAAAAGAATTCAATCCAGATTCCGAAATTGCAATGTTAATCATACCTGGGGGAACGCAATGGAGAGAGGAAAAGAATCAGCAAGCAAAAGTAATCGTTGATTATTGTGTGAGCAAGGATATTCCTGTCGCAGCCATCTGCGATGCTACGACCTTTTTGGGGAATCACGGATATTTGGATCATCATAGACATACGGGCAATACGTTACCATATTTGAAGCAAGGAGCGCCGAACTACAGAGGAGATCAGCATTATGTAGATGCTCAGTCTGTCTGGGACGAGAATCTCATCACCGCTAATGGAAGCGGTGCAGTGGAGTTTTCAAGACATATTTTGGAGAGATTGGGTGTTTACGAAGGCGATCAATTGGATGAATGGTATGAAATATTTAAAAAGGGTTACTTTCCCGCATAACATTTTGGTTGTTAGTTACTATCAAAGGGCTAGGAACAAAGAACGCCGTCTGGCGCGACTGGTTGTGAATGGGGAGCGGTTTTGGCCAGCCAAATACGCCCTCTGGTATTTTCGTCCAGGAACGGCCGCAGCTCCCCAGCCATGTCCGCCGACCTGGTATAATCAGCCGCACGTAGGACGATACAAGCTGCACTGTTTTTATCAGCTGACCGGAGAAGAATGTGAAAAATGTATATAATATTTATTAACTTTATGGGCGAGTTTCTACAAGGGGCTAAATCATTAGCCCCTTTTCCATTTTCTCCGTTATTCTACACTCTTTAAGGATTCAATCATGTTTATTTTGGTTATTTTTCTTCTAAGAAGGAAGTTAGATAGGATGGTGAGAGTGAAGGCCAGAATTACGGATATCAACATAACGGAAATAGTAAGCTTATCCGGAATTTGTTGATGGGTGCTAGACAATGCCTTTACAACATTCGCATACATATAGCCGCTAATCGGTAAAGCTGCAATTACCGCAAATGCGGTTAGGATGATGTTTTCAAAAAATATCAGCCTGTTTATTTTAAATTTTTGATAGCCTAATACTTTAAGAGTTGCAAGCTCACGATTCCTTTCATAAATGTTTATGGAAGATATCGTATAGATGGCGCCAAAGGAGAGTATGACAGCACAAATGATAAACATGATAAAGATAAAACTGTTTTGCTTCAAAATATACTGTGCTGATTTCTTTAGATCCGTCTTATCTGCAATGGCGTCTACCTGAGGATCTTGTTCAAAGAAGGTACGGATGCTGACAAGATCTGTCGAACTATTTGCTTCCACTACAAGCGAGGTTGGTGTGTAATCTAGCCCAAAGCTTTCTAAATAATCAGGTGTGATATAAAACGACGGATTCGAATACTGAGTAGATATCTGTAAGACCTTCAAAGTAACAGTTTTCTTTTTAAGCGCTGGTTCTGTAAACGTTATGGTGATGAGATCCCCTTCAGAAATATGATACTTATCGGCGTAAGATTTGGGTACCAGAACACCATTGTTTTCCAAATCTATCGTATCGTTGTTTTCGTCAAAGAAATGAATGAGATTGTTTTCTTTTTCAGTCACAACTAAATCAGCCTTTTCTGTTTCATTATCTTTTATGAATTCAACAGGAAAGGTGGATAAAAAATAGCTGTTTTTCATACCGGAGGGCAGTTGAAAAGAATTCGGAGATGCTCCCATTTTATAATCCACTCTTACATCATAGGTATAAACATCTTCAATTTGTTTCGCTACTTTTTGCAAGGCCGTTTGAGTACCGAAAGCCGTTATCAATAAAACCGTGCTTACTACAACGCCTACGGAGCTCGCTAGCGCTTTTTGTTTATGTAGGAATATATTTCTCAGAATGAGCTTGTAACTGTAAGGAATATGACTCCAGATACTCGGAATTCTTTCTAGGAGTATCTTTTTCATCGTTTTTGGCGGTTTAGGACGGATCGCCTGAGCCGCACGTTCCTTCAATATGGATCTGCCGCTTAAGTAACAGGATAGCATGCCAAACGCGCTAGAGATTAGGAGGGGAGGAATGACTGAATAAAGAGAAAGAGAGAATTGAATGCCTGGCAGAGAGTAGGCCTTTGCATTCGATGCAGTTACGAAGGGAACAAATACGAATGCGGCAATAGCACAGCCCAGGATTGAGCCAATTATACCGACAAGTACAGGGTAACCCATGTAGTGAAGCATGATGCTTCTGTTTTTCACACCCAAAGCCTTCATAATGCCCACTTGATTTCTTTGGGAATCGATCATTCTCGACATGGTAAGAAATAAGATAATCGCTTCGATCAAAAAGAAAACCAAAGGGATCACCTTACTCATCAAATGATTATTATGGATCGTGGCAGTGAGCATGGAATAACTGAAAGTCCGTTCTTTGCTGACCTGGTTTACGTAAGTTAGTGGTTTGGACTTTTCTTCAATGGACTCACCTAATTGATCCATATCGTAGCCATCTTTCGCATCAATCATAATTTCATTATAGAAAAAGCCACCTGCGATTTCAGGTATCGTTTCTTCGCTAATATAAGCTACTCCGTATGCTTTATGGTCTTGTATCGCGTTCTTTTTGGCATATTCAACATTCTCGCACAAGCCGCTAATGGTAAACTTCACATGTTTATCATTGATACGTATACGAATTTCATCGCCAACACGATAGTGATGTTCTGTGGCATAATGGGAATCTAATAGGATTTCACCCTTCTTTGACGGGATGCTGCCCTCGATCATAGCAGGTGTATTGATTTTATTATTTGCAGGGATCGAATGAATTTTTAATGAGGCTTTATAATCTTCAAAGGATTGCGTGGCATCAAAGGTGTAGCGCCCTTCTAGTTTATTGATGCCTTCTATTTCGCCTAAACCAGTCACCTCCCGCTTAGAAATTTGACTGTAAAATACATATAAGTCAGCTACATTATGCTCTTTAAAATAAGCCTTCGTATAAGCGCTGAGAGTATCACTCAAGGTTGTCAGCCCCGCATAGAAAAAAGCTCCTACTGCAATAATCAAAACAAAGGAGAAAAATTGCCCTGCGGATTGTTTAATATCCCTGGATAGTTTGATAAATAACTTCATAATCACCACTCAATCCCTTCGACGCTTTGCTTGTCATCATTCATCGTTATGCTTTCTATCTTTCCGCTTTTCACCTTGATAATTTTATCGGCCATAGGAGTAATGGCGGAATTATGTGTGACCAAGACGACGCACTTTTTCGTTTCCTTGTTCAAATCTTGAAGAAGCTGTAAGACGGACTTGCCTGTAACATAATCCAAAGCTCCTGTTGGTTCGTCACAGAGCAGAAGTAAAGGATTTTTGGCAACAGCTCTAGCGATCGCAACTCTTTGTTGTTCGCCTCCTGAGAGCTGGGAAGGGAAGTTTTTGATACGGTCCGTTAATCCAACTTTATGTAAAATATCTTTAGGATCGAGATGGTTTTTACATACTTCAGTGGCAAATTCAACATTTTCGAGAGCGTTTAAATTCGGAATTAAGTTATAGAATTGAAATACAAAGCCAACTTTCTCACCGCGATATTCTGTTAGTTTTCTTTCGTTGAATTTTGTGATTTCTTGATCACCAACAAACACTTGACCTGAGGTAGCCGTATCCATACCGCCAAGTATATTCAGAATTGTGCTTTTGCCGGCACCACTTGCACCCAGAATAACGACGAATTCTCCCTCTGATATGGAAAAATCAACACCATCAAGGGCCTTGATTGGAACTTCTCCTATTTTGTATTCTTTCGTTACCTGTTTGAATTCGATTAACTTTTTCAATTCTTACATCTCCTTACTTTCTAACCGCTAGCTGCCCCGCTGAACTGATGGGGGTCACGAGCAAATGGTTTGGGTGCTTATAGTAGAGTGGCTCTAAATTCCATTATATACCAGCCGGAAGGGGTTGAATCCTGCAGCCGATGTATTTTCGCATCGGTCTCCAGGAGGAGTTTGGCCTTGCCGTTTCAGTGCTAAACAGCCAAGGGGGAGGAGAGGAGTGTAGGTGAAAACGAATTGGTTATAAAAGGGCAGATCATGATTAACCGTTCACAAATAACCGGTGTATGGAAAAATAGAAGGAGAGCGGTTCAACTGATTGTCTTCGGGTTGCTTGGTATGCTTGCCTTTCAATAAACGTATTTGGCATCGATTAAACATGGGAATGCTGCTGTTGCAACACTATTACAATATTTAGCCCCAGTGATGATTATCATCTATTTAATCCTGCGGAAACGGGTACTGCTTGTATCATCGGAATGATTGTATTATTGGCATTGAATAAACAGTCTTCTTCGAAGGATAGCCAACCTCTACAAAATGAAAAGCCCCTCAGAGCGAGCTGATTTTCTACTAGGGGCTAGCTCAAAGAGAGGGGGTATACGTAAATACCAATCGTTTAACACCTTACATATTTGCGTTTAAAACCAAGCTGGTTTTTATCTACCGCCTTTTGAATATTTTCGAAAGCGTGTATGAGCTTGCTTTTGGTCTTGTCCCGTTTGACTTCTACCGGACCTACTGCCTTAGCGGTCTCGACGGCCTTATCATGGAGAGGCAAATAGGATACCCCCACGGTATAAATAAAATTATTCATGGAGTATTTTGCTCGTTCTGGAGCATCGTGAATCGTGCGTTCCACTAGATCAAGCATACCAGCAATTTTGTCTTCGGAGAATTCAGCATCTGGACGATTTCCCAAAAGCCAGCAGTAACAACTCCAGCCCGCTGACATTCTCAACTCTTCGCCGCTTGCGATCCATCTATCAGCTACCTCTTGAGCAATATCTGTTTCTGCCAAGGTTACGGCAACCACATAATCGGACAGCATATAAAAATAAGCTGCATCCATCCAACGCTCAAAATCCGCCGCGGTCATTGCTTTTGGGTCAGCAATGATGCCGGCAAAGTACATGGCGTCATAGTTTCCTGTGGCGTAAAGCTGCTCAGCCAGAGGTTGATTTATCTTGATTTTTCTCGCGATAGGCTTCATATCGCCTGTAGCCACGCCAAAAAGTGGTTCGTGAGCGCCATTGGATATATACATTTTCTTGATTCGTTCCTTGCCGAGAGCTTCAAGCTCACGCATGATCATTTCTAAGTCCATCGCATTTCACTTCTTTCATTGGCGGGTTTTTCCTTAAGATTATAGGACGTAAAAACGATTTTACTTCAGAATAATTGTGAATCATTAACTGCTTCTGTATAGTATTACCAGTCCGTTTATCAATGACTCTTCTCCAGATCTCGTTCTCTCTAAAATTCTTTCCTTCTATTTGTTGAAATTGATGATTTCTTTCTTCCAAATGGTATGAAAAACGGTAATTCGTTATCACAAAATACAATTCCTTTTAGGTGTTGGTCGGTTAACCAAACATGAAATTGAAACTTATGATTGGTGGGATTATAGAAACGTAAATCAATGTAATTAAAAAATACACTTGCACCACTCCCGAAAGGTAAGACTCTATGATCATCCGGAAATGGATCAAAACTATGATGATGTCTTTCCTTAATTTCTAAAGGTGTATGTAAGGCAAGCCAAAAAAGTAAATTAGCTAATTGACATAACCCTCCTCCAACACCCGTTTTCACTTCACCTTGAGATAACAACAATCCATCAATATATCCTTTGCTTGCTTTAGGTTTCCCAATTAAATGCCAAAAGGAAAATGTTTCACCTGGTTTCAAAACAATACCGTTAATGGATTTTAGAGCAATTCCTAAATTTGTAATTTTATTTTCCTGTAACACAGGATCGGATGCTCCTAATTTTCTTCTTAAGAGAGATTGATGCCGTTTTATCACATAGGGAAATGGGTCAACCATTCTTTCCTTTGCGAAATTTACGAATAAATTACAAATAGCTCTTTTTATGCGAAGCTGAAGGATTCTAAGTCTATATACCAAAGGGAATTTAACTATGACTTGTTTTATCATTGAGCAGCCCCTAACTCACCTTACTAATAGAAAATATACCATAAAATGTATAATCGGCGTTTTCTTTTTCGTTCCTCTTAAGGTACAAGTTCTAATCGTGGATCTTCTTTTACCAAACAAATAACGGATCACTGATAAAGTGCGACCGTTTATTCTAAAGCATATGTATGTGGTCAAAATGTGGTCAATTCAAGTAAGAAGAATCTTCATGAAATGAGTAAAAGGTGGATAAACCCCAGAAGTATCTAGGGGTTTATCCACCTTTCTGTTTTCTATTTTTTTACCAGCAAACTGACTGCCTCCACATGCGCCGTATGCGGAAACATATCCACCGGCTGCACACTCACCAGCTCATACTTCCCAAGCATTTTCCCAATATCCTTCCCCAGCGTGGAGGGATTACACGATACATACACAATCCGCTTCGGCTGCACCTCCAGCAAAGAACGAATCAACGCATCGTCCAATCCCGTCCGTGGTGGATCCACCACGACGACATCGGGCTTGATGCCCTGCTTGGCCCATTTAGGCATCAGCACTTCTGCTTTTCCGACATGAAAGCTGGCATTGTCCGCACCGTTGCGCAGGGCATTGCGGCGAGCGTCCTCGACAGCTTCGGGGATCATCTCGATCCCGCGAATTTCGCGCGCAAAAGGAGCGAGCCACAGCCCGATCGTCCCCGTCCCGCAGTACAAATCCAGCACAAGCTCAGTCCCTTTCAAACCAGTAGCAGTCTTCACCTGGTCGTACAGCTTCTTCGTCTGTTCCGGATTCAATTGAAAAAAGGCGCGCGCCGACAAGTCAAAGGAAAGTTCGCCCAGCTTTTCTGCGATAGAGGGGCGTCCCCATAGCTCGCGGGTAGTGTCTCCAAAAACAACAGAGGTCTTTTTCGGATTGATATTTTGCACGATGCTGACCAGCTCTGGCAGACGCGTCCGCAGTTCCAGGATGAGCTCCTTTACGCGTGGAATCTCCGGGGTTGCTGTAACCAAAGTCAGCTGCGTTTCTCCAGTAGCGAATGCCACACGCGCGACTACTGTGCGAATCACGCCTGTCCGTTTCCGTTCCTCATAAGCGGAGATGCCAAGCTCTTCTAAAATGGCCTTGGCTGTGCGTACAATAGCCGTCGTCGCTTTGTGCTGAACGTGACAGGTTTCCAGATCGATTAATTGATGGCTACCCGTCTGATAGAGTCCGGCGACCAGCTTTCCGTTCTGTCTGCCTACCTGAAACTGTGCTTTGTTGCGATAGCCCCAGGGGTTGTCCATGCCGATCGTCGGGGCCACCGGGGGATTTTCCAGACGCGCATACTTGCGCAGAGATTCGATGACCAGTTCTTGTTTGGAGGCAAGCTGCGCTTGATAGTCCATGTGTTGGAGACTGCATCCGCCGCATTCTTCGTATAAAGGACAGAGCGGCTCAATTCGCGCCGGTGATTTCTCCACTACTCGTAGCAGGCGTGCAACAGCGAATTTTTCCTTCGCCTCCGTGACTTCCGCTTGCACCACCTCGCCGGGGAGTGCTTTATCCACAAATACAATTTTCCGTTTGAAATAGCCGATACCTTCCCCGTTTATGCCCAGGCTTTTGATCGTCAGGGTCATCTGCTGACCGACGGTGATTTTCGTGTCCGTTTGTTTTTCATCCCGGGGACGGGTGTTCTTCTGCTGTTTGTTGGATGACTTCATGGGTGCCGCTCTCCTTACTTTATGATTGCTCTATTATACCTTGATTCCCTCGGAAGACCCAAGCCGTCGACATGCGGAGGTCTCCAAAGAAAAAGGGCTGCATCCGGAAAATCCGAATATGCAGCCCTTTCTATCCATCTTTATGCAACTATCTGGCAGTATGCTTCGCAATTGCCGCGATGATCGTATCCCAATCGTCAGGGTGAACTTCGTGGCCTGTGCCTTGCAGCGTGAGCAGGGTAGCGTCCTTCAACTCACGAGCAAGAGCGACCCCATGTGCGTAGGGGAGGATCGTGTCATCCGTACCGTGGATGACCAAGGCAGGCACGCGGATCTCTTCTACCTTTACTTCATAGGACTGGTCCGCTTGCAGCAAGGCGTGGTTGAACATGCTCAACAGATTGTTCGCTCGCTTGATTTCGGTCCTTACCTGCTTGTAGGCTCGTTCTTCATCCAAGGTATGCTTGGAGCCGCACAGCAAATGCGATCCCGACACAAGATAGTCCGCGACAGCTTCTTCATCGGACCAGTCCAATGAGGCGCCTTTCGCGTGGTAGGCGAGGATGCGCTCATCCATCGGGGGTAGTTCCGTTTCGTTCAATTCAGAGGCAGGTCCAAAAAAGCTGGAAGCGACCAACGTAATGCTGCATACCCTTTGCGGATGCTTGACAGCCATGATTTGTGCGATCATTCCGCCTAGGGACATGCCGACGAGATGCGCTTGCCTGATTCCGTAGGTATCCAGCACGCCGACCGCATCGTCTGCCATGTCTGCTACGGTATAAGGAGCTATGCCAGGTTCATAAGTCGTGGAGCGGCCAGTATCCCGATTGTCGTATCGGATGACGAAGCGTCCGGTGTCGGCGAGACGCTGGCAAAATTCCTCGTCCCAGTAGACCATGGAGCAAGTGGCTCCCATGATCAGCAAGACCGCAGGGTGGGCGGGATTACCGAAGCTCTCCGAACATATTTGAATTCCATTGAAGGAGTGGATATTTTCTTTCATTGCAGATTCTCCCTTTCATTCGTATGATCAGTGAAAAAAGGCGCACAAAAATAAACCCATGCATTCGTTTGAAAAAAACATTGGGCTTGCCTGAACGAAATTTTTCTTAACGCAAACGAATGAACTTAATAATCATGGAAGAATCCTCCTCGCAAAAAGGATGCGGGCTGAACACCCACTTTCAATTGTAACAAATCGGAATCGGCTCCGAAAAGAGATAATGTTCCAAATAGGATCGCGACATCGAACTTCCTGTGCAGACACCTTTTTGATATAATAGTCCGGAAGAAATGGATGAGGGAGTTGTGACGCTAGATGCAAGAGCTATTTGACAAAATGAAAGAATATCTCAACATGGATACAGAGATTTCCTTCGACGAGTTTGACGGATATTATAAAAAGGTGGTTGCGTTCTTGAACGACAACTGGACAGGGCTGAACGAAGAGGATACCATGCATATGCTGTTCATCCTCGACAACCTCAAGTCCAACGGGGAAGACCGCGCAAAACGCAAGGAAAAAGAGGCGAAGAAATACGCGAAAATGACGCAACGCACGGAGATCTGGGCGAACGCACTGATCAAGCGCCTGCGTGAAGCTGGGCTGACCGACGAAGAGATTGGCAAGCGTTACGAAGCAATCTACGAAACCGTATAAGCAGCAGGTATAGGAAAACGGGCTCTTCTGCACGTGGCAAACACGTGTACAAGAACCCGTTTTTCTGCGTCATTGCGCCTCTTGCTCCTGGGCAATCTTTTCTTTTAAGACAGCCATCCGTTTCTTACCCCAATCGTACATCATTTCCACGATCGGCAGTAGCGTCATCCCCAGGTCGGTCATCGAATACTCGACTTTTGGAGGAACCTCGGGATACACTTCCCGATGCACGATCCCGTCTTCCATGAGTTCGCGCAACTGATTGGTAAGCATTTTATGCGAGATTTTGGGAAACAGCCGCTGCAGGTCACTAAAGCGATGCGGACCTTCCACACCCAGATGCCAGAGGATGACGACCTTCCATTTGCCACTGATGACAGACATCGTCAATTCCTTTTCGCAGTTGTAATCTCCGTTTTGAATCTTCTCTTGTATCTCTTTTCGCAATGAGTCTGCCATATCGAAAAAACGCCTCCTTTCCCGATAGTAACATTTTCGTAACTATCGTACAAAAAGGTGCATGCTTCCCAGAAAGGTACAATGGGGCTAGAATAAGTTTCATACTTTTAATCCATGCACTTAAGGAGGCTTTTTCATATGAGTAAAAAAGCATTGTTGATCATTCCGCCAGATCGTTTTAACGAGGATGAGTTGGACCTTCCCAAGGCAGAATTGGAACAAGCGGGAATCCAGGTTACCGTAGCCAGCACCAAGACAGGAGAAATTACCGGAGACAATGCCGGTAAAGCGCAGGCAGAAGTGATCTTCTCCGATGTTGCGGCCAGCGACTACGATGTCGTCGCAGTCATCGGCGGCTCGGGCACCATCGATTAACTGTGGGGCAATCAGGAGCTCCTCTCCTATCTGAAAGAAGCGTACGAGCAAAAAATCCTCGTAAGTGGCATCTGTGCGGGGTCTGTGGTAGTCGCCAAAACAGGTCTGCTTTCCGGTCGCAAAGGCACCTGCTACCCGGTGGATGTGATGATCAACGAACTGGCGGCCAATGATGTAGAATACGTAGCAGAGCATGTCGTCACGCACGACGACATCGTCACGAGCGATGGACCGGATGGTGCGAAAGCATTCGGGAAAAGCCTGGTTCGTGCGCTGGGCTAAACCAAATAGGGAGCCTTCGGTACATTCTGCCGAAGGCTTTCGTTGTTTTAGACGGTGATCAACGGCTCAGTGAGAATACATTGACAACGAGTTCGATTACCCGTAGAATGGCAACTAATTCGAATAGTTCGTCTTCATTGCGAAGAAAAGGAAGAGTAAAAACAGATACAGCGTGCAGAGAGCTGTCCAGATGCTGAAAGGATGGCCGCCAGCCTGTTTTGAAAATCACCTTGGAGCAGTGCCCTCGAAAGCTGGCTACATGATGATGCCGGAGAAGTAAAGGGCAACGGATTCGTCCCCGTTACCGGACGGGAGTTCCCCAGATGAACTTCTCAAGACTGTTTTTCGTGAGAGAAGCAGAAAAGCTGAGTGGTACCGCGATGCTCTCGCCTCAGCCAGCCATGCGCATACAAGCGCGGCTGGCAGGGCGGGAGCTTTTTTATTTGATTGAGAACAGGATTGCGAGAAAGGAGAATATTGACTATGAACCCAGTAAGTGTCGAGGAAATCGTCGTCGCCAACCACGCCTTGAAGGATGTCGTGGAGAAGACGCCATTGCAAAAAAACAAGCTGCTGTCTGAACGATATGGCTGCAATGTCTATTTGAAGCGGGAAGACTTGCAGGTAGTCCGTTCGTTTAAAATTAGAGGGGCGTACCACTTCATTCGCAGCCTCGGGCAGGAGCAGCGGGAGCGGGGCGTCGTCTGTGCTAGTGCGGGCAATCACGCGCAGGGAGTGGCGTATTCTTGCAATCATCTACAAATCCAGGGAACGATCTTCATGCCGACCACCACGCCACGCCAAAAGGTATCGCAGGTAAAATTGTTTGGCGGCTCCTTTGTCGAGGTCGTGCTAATCGGTGACACCTTCGACGATTCGTTTGCCGAAGCGATGAAATACTGTTTGCGGGAGGATCGCACCTTCGTCCATCCTTTTGACGATCCGCTGGTGGTAGCCGGACAGGGAACAGTCGGTCTGGAGATCATGAATGATATGGAGGAGCCTGCCGACTTTGTCTTTATGGGCATTGGCGGTGGCGGTTTGGCTGCCGGTATCGGGACGTATGTAAAAGGAATCAGCCCGCATACGCGCATCATTGGAGTGGAGCCAGCGGGGGCATCCTCGATGCAGGCTTCGCTGGAGAAAAATGATCTGGTGACGCTCGATGAGATCGACAAGTTTGTGGACGGAGCGGCAGTCAAGCAGGTCGGGCAGTTGACCATGGAGATTTGCAAGGACGTATTGGACGATATTGTTCCAGTGCCGGAGGGCAAGGTATGCACCACGATTTTGGAGCTGTACAACAGCAGTGCGATCGTCGTCGAGCCTGCAGGGGCATTGGCCATCGCGGCTTTGGATTTTTACCGCGAACAGATCGTCGGCAAAAATGTCGTCTGTGTGATCAGCGGAGGAAACAACGACATCGACCGGATGCAGGAGATCAAGGAGCGGTCGCTATTATATGAAGGACTGAAACATTATTTTATCCTCAACTTCCCGCAGCGGGCAGGGGCATTGCGCGAATTCATGGAAAAGGTGCTCGGTCCGCATGATGACATCACACGCTTCGAATACACGAAGAAGAACAACAAGGAGAACGGCCCGGCGCTGGTCGGGATTGAGCTGAAATGCAAAGACGACTACGAGCCGCTGATCGCCCGGATGAAGCAGCACGGAGTCTGCTACGTGGAGATCACGCATGATCCTTACCTGTTTAACCTGCTTATCTAGAAACAGTGTGTTACAACAGATACTCATTTTCGAAAATGTATGAATACAGCGAAAAAGGGAGCAATTGGCTGAGAAACAGCGAGAGAGAATGATAATGCGCCGTCATGTGTTATAACAAACTTTTATAAAACAGAAGCTGTTGTATTACAATACAGTTAACAACAGCTCTGGAGGGAGAATACCATGACACCGATCACTACCTTTTTTCGCAACCTGGAAGCAAAATGCTGCTCGTCTTGCGGCCAAGTGATTTCCGAGCAAGCCGAATCCTATGCCAATGAGTGTTACACCTGCCAGGATCACGCATCCACGGACGCTTACAAGCATTACTATAAAAAGAATTGAGTCGAATGAATGAGAATTGTTGTTTTATAACAGGCATACCGCGGAGGAGAATTCCGGCGAGTATGTTTTTTTTTTCTATTGCGGAATAATTTTTCGTTTATCGCCCCTCAATGGCGACCTATTACCCGTTCGTAAGATATACTCATTCCAGCTACGGAGGGTACCAGATTGGATGGTTGGCATAATTCTTGCAATTGATCAAATTGAATAAAAAACGCGTGGATGTTAAACAAACGCCAAAATATCGAATCTGACAGAACGGAAGGTGAGCATAGATGAAAGAATTGATCATGCATGAGTTAGACAAATGGAAAGAACAACTCTGGGAGATTAGTGATTATCTCTATCATCATCCTGAGCTGGGTGATCAAGAATACCTGGCAGTTGAAAAGTTAACAACGATATTAAAAGAGAATGAATTTTCTGTAGAAGTTGGGATCGTCGGCAGACCCACTGCGTTTCGGGCCATCTATGAGAGTCCAATCCCAGGACCTTCTGTTGCATATCTTTGTGAATACGATGCTCTTCCCAAAATCGGGCATGGCTGCGGACATAATTTGATTGGTACGATGAGTCTGGGAGCAGGATTAGCCCTCAAAGGTGTGATAGATCAAATCGGGGGACGGATCGTCGTGTTAGGTACTCCAGCCGAGGAAACCAATGGGGCAAAAGTTGACATGGCAAAGCAAGGGATCTTTGATGATATTGATGTAGCGATGATCCTGCATCCTTCAGGGGAAAGTTATGAAAGCGGTGTCTCACTTGCGATTGATGCCATTCAATTCGATTTTCGCGGGAAGACCAGTCACGCAGCGTCCTCTCCTCATAAAGGAATCAATGCGCTCGATGCCGTCATCCAAACCTTTAACGGAATTAACGCATTGCGCCAGCATGTCACCTCTGATGTGCGAATTCACGGCATCATTAAAGAGGGAGGGGTAGCTGCCAATATCATTCCTGACAGAGCGATTGCCCAATTTTATGTCAGGGCAAGAGAGAGGGAAAATTTGACTGAAGTGGTCGAAAAGGTTAAAAACATAGCGCAAGGAGCTGCGTTGATGACCGGGGCAACACTTGCGATTAGCAATTATGAAATAAGCTATGACAACATGATCACCAATCAAGCCCTTTCAGCGACGTTTGTGAACAATTTAAATCAGGTAGGCGTATCAGATGTACATCCTGCACGATCAAGTTATGGCTCCATTGATATGGGAAATGTGAGCCAGGTCGTTCCTGCCATTCATCCATATATAGGACTGGATAGTCCCTCGCTTGTCGGTCATACGAAAGAGATGGCTGATCTCACAATCACCGAAACTGGGCATAAGAAACTGATTCAAGGTGCCGCTGCGCTCGCCTTGACGGGATATGATGTTATTACAGACAAAACATTGCTGGAGGCAATCAAGCAAGAATTCGAGAATCGGATGAAGAGCAGGGAGTCATGAGCTTCGATTGCTATACTTGATGGATACAGATATATGGCTGGAGACTGAGCTTTGTATCTGTCTCCAGCTATTTTTCAATCTGAACGTACCCGTTAAATGTTCAAATATTCCAACCCCAATTTCGTCAGCTTGATTCCGGCTCGTCCGCGCGTGGTGAGAATCAGCCCCCGCTGCTCAAGAGTTTTCAGGCGGCTGCGTATCTGTTGTTCGCTCAGGTCCTTCTGCCATTCACCAGTTTTCTCCGCCAGCTTTTTTCTGCCGATGGATTCTCCTTGCTGATTGTAGGCGAGGATGGTTTGCAAGATGAACAGGGAATCCTCCTGATCCGCAGGTAGCTCTTCCTGTTCCTGCTTACTCGAGAGCGGAGGGGAGGAAGGGGGATGATCAACCAGGTACCGACGCTGAAAAAATCGGACATCGGGCATATCATCCAGTGTTAGCTGCGAACCATCGCAGACAGCCAGCATGTAATCAATCGTGTTTTTTAACTCCCGGACATTGCCATACCAGTGAAAGCGGGTCAGTTCGCTCATGACGTCGGGCATGATTTGAATATGGCTTCTGCCGCCTTGACTCAGAAAGTATTTGACCAGATGCGGAACATCGGATTTGCGATTGCGCAGCTCAGGCAGGTGAAGGAACAAGATTTTCAAGCGATGGTACAGATCGGCGCGAAACTGCCCTTGCTCAATCATTTGCAGCAGATTTTTGTTTGTGGCCGCAATCACGCGGACATCGATCGGAATGATTTTGTTTCCACCGACCCGCATTATCTCTTTTTCCTGCAGGACACGAAGCAAGCGTGCTTGCAGCTTTAGGCTGATGTCTCCGATTTCGTCGAGAAACAGCGTACCGCCATTGGCTTGCTCAAAAAGGCCCACTTTCCCGCCTTTTTTTGCCCCCGTAAAAGCCCCTTCCTCATAACCAAACAGCTCACTTTCTACCAGGTCCTCCGGTAAAGCACTAAAGTTGACAGCCAAAAAGGGACCGTCACGGCGCAGAGAGGCATGATGCATCGCACTGGCAAACAACTCTTTTCCGGTACCGCTCTCGCCTTCAATTAGCACCGTCAAATTGGTTTTGGCTATTTTGGCTGCAATCTGTTTGCATTTGAGGATGCTGGGGCTGTCCCCCTGGATGTCTTCAAAGCCGTATTTGGCCACAAATCCCTTTTTCAGCAGCTCGCGGCGAATGGTTTTCTCCATTTCTATCGTCTCATGGGCATTTTTAAATGTGGCGACGATCGCTCCTTCTGTCTCCAGGTAAAAGCGATGGACGATCACATCTGTATGCAGGATGGAGAACCAGCCGGATTCCACCTGCGATTCATGTAGGATAAACGAGACAAGCTCGGGGTTGCGGAAAACCTCCTGCAGATGTTTGCCAATCGGCTTGTTGGTATACATGCCCAGCATATTTTGCAGATTTTCGTTAAAAACGGTGATGATTCCAGTACTGTTTACGGCAACGATCCCATCATTGACCCCATCCAGCACTTGCTTCAGATGTTTGTTCAGGCGGTCGGTTTCCTTGCTAGTTTCTGATAGCTTGCGGCCTAGGTCGATAATTTTACGGATGTATTTATCGCTGACGATGTCCCCCTTTTTTTCTTGGAAATCAAGATGCTGCAGGATGGTCATGACCGTCGTAATATCAATCAACCGTGGGCCGATGTTGACAACCTCTTTTACAAAAGGAGGGACGAGATTGACTTCCCCAGGGGTTATGGCAATTTTGACTTCTTCATAATTTTTTTTACCCGGATAGAACGGATGATATTGAATATGAGTAATGCCAAGCTGAAGCAGCGTTTCAATGGAATCATAAACAGTTTCGGGTCCGTCATTCACGTAAAGCACATCGGTGCCCTCGGGCAAGAACAACAGCTTGTCGATATGCTCGAAGTTCACCGTTCGTTTGGCGACAAGCACTCTGCAGCCGCTTCCGATATAAGGCGCGGTATCTTCTTCGATAGCAGCGGACGAGAGGATAATCAATTGATGGGAAAAGACCTGAGGGATCCCCTCTTCAATGGAATAATCAAGAATCCGAATAAAATCGCCAATCACTTCCCGCAGTTGGCGGACCAGTGTCTTTCTCGTCTCTGTCGTGCCGCATAACAAAATCAGCTCCCTCGCATACATGCATACATTCCTCCGAAAAGAAAAATGGTTGTTATTGGCTAAATATGAAGGATAATGGCTTGTCATTTTCACCATTATAAGGTGCGAGGCGAAGATTTTGTATGAAAAAAACGAAAATTTGGAATAGTTTCAGATACTAACCCGGTTTATTGGAAATTGGCACCGTTTTTGCTAAAGAAGGTGGGTGACAGGTTACATACATGTCAGCTGATATTTGGAGGGGGATGATTTTCATGAGAAAAAAGAGAGGCTTGCGAATCGGCTTGAGTAGTGTGCTCCTGGCAGGGCTGTTGGCAGCATGTTCAGCACCGGCAGAACCGTCAAAGCAGGCGGCGACAGGAGGGAATACGTCCACACCGCCGGCTAGTACGCAAAGTCCAGCGACTGCACAAACAGAGACAAAACCAGCCAATAAAACGATCACGTTGGCGGTGGAAGCGGAGCCGGTTTCACTCGATCCGCAGAACGTGACAGACGGCAACTCGATTACGGTGCAAAGACCGATGTTTGAAGGGCTCCTGACGTTTACGGATAAAATGGAACCGATCCCTCAACTGGCGACCGAATACAAATTAAGTGACGACGCGACAGAGGTAACCTTTACCCTTCGCGAAGGAGTCACCTTTCATGACGGTTCTCCGTTCAACGCTGACGTGGTAAAGGCCAATTTTGATTTTGTCCGTGATGAAAAGAATGGACTGGCCCGCAGAAGCTTCTTTTCCTTCATCAAAGAAGTCAAGGTAATCGATCCAACCCATGTCACGATCGTGGCGACGTCACCCAACTCGACGATGCTCTCCTACCTGGCGCATCCGGCTTCTTCGATGAAATCCATGGAAGTGATCAAAAAGAAACAGGGTGACCCTGGCTTTAATCTGGACCGCAATCCGGTCGGAACCGGTCCCTACAAGTTCGGTGAATGGAAAGACAACCAGCATGTGAAGGTGGTGCCATACGAGAACTATTGGGACAAGGAGAACATTGCGAAGGCAGAGAGCATCGTTTATAAGCCTGTCGTCGAAGCAGGGACGCGGATCAATATGCTAAAAGCAGGGGAAACCGACATCATCACCAAGCTGCCAACGCTAAATGTAAAGGAGATTGCGGCGGACAGCAATGTCAATATTTTTTCCGGCCCCTCCCTGAATGTTTATTACGTGGGCATCAACATGAGAGAGAAAAAATATCAGGATCAACGCGTCCGACATGCCATGAACTATGCCATCAACAAGGATGATCTGATTGCCGGTGTCCTCGATGGATACGGACGGGTCGCAGACTCCCCGATAGCGCCCAACACCTATGGCTATGCACAGCAAAAGGTGTATGAATACGATCAGGAGAAGGCCAAACAGCTTCTTACTGAGGCAGGCATGAAGGATGGATTCGAGGCCACGCTGTGGACGCGCAATTCCAGCGAATTTATCGCGATTGCCGAGAATGTGGCCCTACAGCTGGACAAGGTCGGCATCAAAGCAAAGGTGCAGGCATTTGAAAGCGGAACCCTGTTCGACATGCTGGACAACAACCAGGGAACTGATCTCTGGATTGGCCGCTGGTCGCCGGGAACAGGGGAAGTGGATTACGGCATCCGACCCAATTTCCATACGAAAAGCTTTGGACCGGCCAATAACAACTCCGGCTTCTACAGTAACCCGCAGGTTGATAAACTGCTGGACGAGGCGATTATGACCGCCGACATGTCAGAAGCCATGAAAAAATACGCAGAAGTGCAGAAGATCATTGTCGAAGATGCGCCATGGGTGTTCCTGCATGTACCGGAAAACGTTGTCGCCAAAACGGCAAACGTATCCAATGTGACGGTACTTCCGAGCGATACAGTCCTGGTCAACAAGGCTGAAAAGAAATAGGCAAATCAGTTGTGCACACGATCCCCACGAAGAAATCGGAGATCGTGTGCACGATGTTCCATAAAGAGGTGAACCGCTTGTTTTCATTCATAGTAAGACGAACAGCCGGAATGGTACCGATGTTGGTGATTGTCTCGATCATTTCGTTTTTATTTGTTCATTTGACACCGGGAGACCCGATCCGGATTCTTTATGGAAATGAGCTTGATGCGGCAACTTATGAGCTTTTGAAAGAAAAGGAGGGCTTCAATGATCCGCTCTACGAGCAGTATTTTCGCTATGTGGGAAACATCGTCACCAGTGGAGATTTTGGCGTCTCCTACCGTACGAAAGCAAATGTATCGGACGAAATTCTTCGTCGATTTAACTATACGATTCTGTTGACGTTGGCCAGCATGCTGTGGGCGGTTGTGATTGGACTTTTTGTGGGAATCATCTCGGCGGTCAAGCGAAATTCTTGGCTGGACAGAATCGGGATGGTCTCTGCAATAACGGCGCTCAGCATTCCGGAGTTTTGGTTCGGCCTCATGCTTATGCAGATTTTTGCCGTCCAACTGGGCTGGTTTCCGACAAGCGGGAGCGGCACGGTCCGACATCTGATTATGCCCTCTCTCACACTGGGACTTGGTGTGGCTGCGATTATTGCGAGGTTTACCCGCTCCAGCATACTGGAAGTACTGCGGGAGGATTATGTACGGACAGCGCGGGCCAAGGGACAAAAGCAGTGGACGATCGTTCTGACGCATGTTCTGCGCAGTGCCTTGATTCCGGTCGTGACCATGACAGGCTTGCAGTTTGGATTCTTGCTAGGAGGGGCTGTTGTCGTGGAGCAGGTTTTTTCCTGGCCGGGGCTTGGCTCCTATCTGATTGATTCCATTTTGACACGCGATTATCCGGTGATTCAGGCGCTGATTTTACTGTTCTCCATTCAATTCCTGGTGGTCAACCTGATCGTCGATATTAGCTACGGGTTGTTAAATCCGCAAATTCGTTACGAGTAGCAAGGAGAATCATTATGCAGACAAAAGAGAACAAATCGCTCTCTCCACTTGGCACGTTCCTGAAAAAGTTTCGACGGCAGCACGTGGCTGTTTGCTCTTTTTTTGTCGTCTTGGCGATTGTCTTGGCCGGATTGTTGGCTCCCTGGCTGGCCCCCTATGATCCCCATCGTTCCGTAACGGATCAGTATCAGGAGAAGGGGCTCGACATAAGCAATTTGACCAGTGTCACGATCCCATTGGTGTTGAAGATGAGTGACGGCAGCAGCAAGTCTGGCAGTGAACTGGGCAGCGTGACAGCAGAGAGTGCAGATCGGCAGGTTGCCGCCGTGCGCAAGACAGAAAACGGGGTGCGAATCAACGCAACCAATGATGGCTCCACCTCGATTCTTGTCACGACGAGCGGTGTAACTGCGCGGATCAAGGCAGTTGTCTCCCATCAGGACAACGGTGAAAACTATCTGTCCCAACTGATCGTCAACCCGCCGGATAAGCCTTTGCAGAGTGGGGAGAGTGTGAAGGCAGAGCTTAAGGCTGTTTTGACGGATGGCAGTGAGCTTGCGGGGGCAGAGAAGATTCTGGCTTACGCCGATCAAACGAGAGTGGTTGAGGCAAGCAAGCCTGTTCCAAGTGATGGCAAGAGTGACAACGGCTTTTCTAGCAGTGGCTTTTCAAATAGTGAACCCGCCGCTGGCCCCGAACAGTCCCCGGGCACCGGGATTATGTACCAATCGCTCAATCCTGCTGTAGCAGAAGTCAGCGAGGATGGAACGATCAGGGCGGTGGGAGATGGCAGCGGCGTGATTCAGGTCAGCTTCGACGGACTCTCTACCTTGATTCCTGTATCTGTGAACCAGCCGTTGAGCGAGCCTGTTCCGGTCACATGGGAACTGGGGGAACGGCAGGTAGAACTGATTAATGCCTACAAACATCAGCCGCCGTCAGAGTCGCACTGGTTCGGGACCGACCACCAGAACCGCGATATTTTGTCTCGCGTTCTTCTGGGCACCCGAGAAACGTTGTTGATCGGATTTGTCTCGGTGGCGATCGGTGCGGTCATCGGTACTGTTCTGGGATTGATCGCCGGTTACTACGGCAGATGGATCGACGCTCTGATTACCCGGTTCACTGATGTGTTGCTTGCCTTCCCGGGTATTTTGCTGGCGATTGCCGTCATTGCCCTGCTTGGTCCGGGAATTACCAACATCATCTTTGCGGTAGCGGTCTTTACGATCCCAATCTTTATCCGCATCGTGCGGGGAAGCACACTTGCCTTGAAAGAGATGACTTATGTGGAGGCGGCAAAATCGATTGGTGTTCGTGATTCCGTCATTATTATGCGGCACATATTTCCGGGGACAATGTCAGTCGTGATGGTGTATCTGACGATGCGGATCGGCACTGCCATTTTGATCGGCGCATCGCTCAGCTTCCTTGGCCTCGGTGGAGACATCACGGCACCCGAGTGGGGAGCGATGCTGAGTGCAGCCAAAGACAACAGCCGCAACCTCTTTCATCCGACCTTTTTCCCTGGCCTCGCCATCGTCCTGACGGTCCTCAGCTTTAACCTGCTGGGTGACGGCCTGCGCGATGCGCTTGACCCCAAGCTGAAGGATTAGGAGGTGTACCCATCATGAAAGAGACGATGCTGGAGGTCAAAGAACTCACGGTTAATTTTCGAAACGATGAGAAAGAGTACACCGTTGTGAACGGGATTTCCTTTCAACTAAAAAAAGGGGAGACCTTGGGACTAGTCGGCGAATCTGGCTGTGGCAAAAGCGTTACCTCTCTCTCCATTATGAGACTGATCCCTACACCGCCGGGAAGGATTGTATCCGGTGAGATTCGCTACAAAGGGACCAATCTGCTCTCCCTCAAGGAAAAAGAGATGAACGCTATTCGCGGCAATGATATCTCGATGATCTTTCAGGAGCCGATGACATCGCTCACGCCCGTCTTTACGATTGGTCGGCAGCTGGATGAAGTTCTGTTGCTCCACACCGATTTGTCTAAAAAAGAAGCAAAAGCACGCTCGATCGAGATGCTCAAGCTGGTTGGCATTCCGCGCCCCGAGCAGATTTATGTCAGCTATCCGCATGAGTTGTCCGGTGGGATGAGGCAGCGGGTGATGATTGCCATGGGCCTGGCCTGTGAACCGCAAATGCTGATCGCCGATGAACCGACGACCGCCCTCGATGTGACTATTCAAGCGCAGATCTTGGATCTGATGCGGGAGCTAAAGGAAAAGACCGGCACAGCCATTTTGTTCATTACCCATGATCTGGGGGTCGTCGCGGAAATGTGCGACCGAGTCATTGTCATGTATGCGGGAGAGATTGTGGAAGAAGCAGATGTGGATTCACTGTTTTACAAACCAAAGCATCCATATACACGGGGACTTTTGGAATCGATCCCTGATCTGAACGAGAAAAAGAGACGTCTGTTTTCCATTGCCGGACAGGTACCCCCTGCCGGCTCAATCACGACAGGCTGCCGTTTCCGTGACAGGTGCAGTGTAGCCGTCCCGCGCTGCTCAGAAGAACATCCCGATTTGCAGGAGCTGGAGCAGGGGCATGCATGCCGCTGTTGGCTCTATGCAGAGTAATGGAGGACGATTATGACGGAATGGCTCTTAGATGTACAACAACTGCACGTTCATTTCCCTGTGAAAAAAGGAATTCTCCAACGTACACACGGGTTTGTCCGCGCAGTTGACGATGTTTCCTTTCATATTGCCAAAGGAGAAACCTTTGGACTGGTGGGGGAATCGGGCTGCGGAAAATCGACGACAGGCCGGGCGATCCTGCATTTGATTCGCCCCACGTCTGGACAGGTTATGTTTGCCGGGGAGGATTTGGCCTCGCTCCCCTCCGGTCAGATGAGGGAAAAGCGCAAGGACCTGCAGATGGTTTTTCAGGACCCGTTCGCTTCCCTGAATCCTAGGCTGACGATCGAACAGATTTTGGAAGAGCCGCTGAAAGCCCATGCCATCGGCCAACCGGATGAGCGAAGACAGAAAATCCAAGAGATGATGGAAGTGTGCGGACTGAACAGTGGGTATTTGAAGCGGTACGCTCACGAGTTTTCCGGTGGACAAAGGCAGCGTATTTGCATCGCTCGTGCATTGATCCTGAAGCCCCGGCTGATTATTGCAGACGAGCCGGTTTCTGCATTGGATGTCTCGATCCAATCCCAGATTCTCAATTTGTTGCAGGATTTACAGGAAGAATTTCAGCTTACCTATCTGTTTATTTCCCATGATCTCGCCGTCGTCAATCATATCAGCAACCGCTTGGGCGTGATGTATCTGGGCAGGATGGCAGAGATGGGGGCGGCCGACAAAATTTACGCAAAGCCGCTCCATCCGTATACACAGTCACTATTGTCCGCGATCCCCTCGGCAGACCCCCGGCGAAAAAAAGAGCGAATCCTGCTTCGGGGAGAAGTCCCTTCGCCGGCAAATCCACCAACGGGCTGTGCCTTCGTCACCCGATGCCCGAAAGCAATGGAAATCTGCAAAATGGAGAGGCCGCTTCTACAACAGATAGAGCAGGATCATCTGGTCGCGTGCCATCTCTTCACATAAGGAGAGGAAACCCAAAATGGAAGAAACATTGGTCGTCGTAAAACGCGGGAATTATATCGAAAGCATCCATGTGGGAAGCATCGCGGTCGTGGATTGGCAGGGCAATCTGCTCTATGGCGTGGGAGATGTTTCACGCATCACGTTTACCCGATCAACGCTGAAGCCGGTTCAAGCTATCCCCATCGTACAATCGGGCGCTGCCGATCGGTTTCTCATGAATGACAAAGAGATTGCCATCTGCTGCGGTTCCCACAACGGAGAAGAATCACATACACAAGTGGTGCAAAGCATGCTGTTCCGCATCGGCTTGCGGGAGGAGGACCTGCAGTGCGGGGCTCATCCTCCCTACGGCCAGCAACGGTATCTGGAAATGGTCCAGAGGCAGATCGTGCCCAGTGCGATCCATAATAATTGTTCCGGTAAGCATACGGGTTTGTTGGCTCTTGCCATGCATTTGGAATGCGATATTGGCAGCTACTATCAGATGGAGCACCCGGTCCAGCGCAAAGTGCTGGAGACATTGCTGGAGCTTTCTGAGATGGAGGAGGGTGACGTGATTTCCGGGACGGATGGATGCGGCATTCCCAATTTTGGCATTCCATTGACCAAGCTGGCTCTTGTTTTTGCCAAATTGGCTCATCCGGAAAGCGTACATTCCCCATCACTTAAACAGGCGATACGACGAATTTCCCATTCGATGATGCAGTACCCCGAGATGGTTAGCGGAAACCAGGAGTTTTGTACAGAGATTATGAAAGCTACCAACGGGAAGATCATTGCCAAAGGGGGCGCAGAAGGCGTCTATGGCCTGGGCTTGCCTGAAAAAGGCATCGGAGTTGCCATCAAGGTGGCGGACGGAAATTGGCGGTCTGCTTATCCTGCTGCCGTTGAGGTACTAAGGCAGATGGGTGAGCTTACTCCACAGGAGGAGAAAGCACTGCAAGCCTTTCATTCGCCTGTGATCACAAATAGAAAGGGAGAAGAGGTAGGTAGAATCGAACCGAGTTTCCAGTTGAGAGAAGGGAAGTCGTTTACCTGTCCGGCCTGATCCGGGAGTGGGGAGCGGCACAAAACGAGAGGGGGATGTATGCATGCGTACCGATTCAAAACATCTGTCAAGGTTATTGTCAGCTCTGCTGGCAGCGACACTATTATTGCTGGTAGCTGTTCCGGGAGCCTTTGCCCAGCAGGAGGAAGCCGCTTTAGCCAAAGGCAGTCTGGTCATTATCGGGGGAGCGAATAAATCCGACAATGCAGAAGTGTATAATCGGATGATCGAACTAGCAGGAGGAAAGGAAAAAGCCATCATCGGAATTTTTCCGACTGCTAGTGTATCAATGAGCTCCTCACAGGAAATGAAAATGGATTTTGAACAGTACGGTGTTCCCGCCGATCAGGTGCGAATCATTGAGATTACGGAAAAGAATTATCCCGATCAGGTAAACAATGATGCGGTGGTAAAGGCGATCGCGGAATGTACAGGACTCTTTTTCGTGGGCGGTGATCAGGCTCGGATCACCAAAGCGTTTTACAATCAGGACGGTACTCGTTCCAAAGCGCTGGAAGCTGTCTGGGAGGTGTATCAACAAGGAGGTTTCGTAGCCGGAACATCTGCGGGAGCCGCCATCATGTCAAAAACGATGATCCAAAACGCCACCTCCCTGGAAGCGCTTCAACTAGGCGTAACCTATGATGAAGAGAAACCGGGGTTGTGGGTAACCAAAGGACTCGGTTTCTTTGAAGGCGGTATTGTCGATCAGCATTTCAGCAAGCGAGGAAGGATCGGCCGTCTCGTAGTGGCGCTCGTTCAGGAAAAGCAGAGCTACGGCTTCGGCATCGATGAAAATTCTGCGATGGTCGTAACCGGAGACGAAATTCAAGTCATCGGAGAAAGCGGTATGTTTCTCGTAGATGCAACCAAAGCCACCCGTGACAAAAAAGGGGCCTACCAGCATATCGACGTATCCTACCTTGAGAAAGGTGACAAATACAACTTTGCGACCAAGACCTTTACGCTGGACCCATCGAAAACGGAAATCCCAAAGGGAGATGAATATTACGAAGGAAACGAACTGAATACTAATATCTTCGGTTCGGATGCGGCCAAAACAGCGTTGCTGGACGATTTGGCAGACAACACAGCAAAAGATGCCCGAGGGCTTGCCTTCACTCTGGAGCAGGGAAAGGAAAAAGGAACGGGGGTAAGTGTTGTCTTTACGAAGACTCCGGATACAAAAGGCTATTATGATGCGACAGAGTACGCATCCTCTGTGCTGCATGTGCGGATGGATATCATCCCCATTGATGTGCAGGTAAAAGAGGTGGGCGGAGTCAAACCGTAACCACCCGTGATCCTACCAGAAAAAAGTAGCCTAATCGTATTTACACAAAAACCGCTGCAGCTCGGCTTTGAGCTTCTGCAGCGGTTTTTCGCTTTTGAGCTAGGTGTGTGATCCAGTTACTTCCTTTTTTTAGCCTGCTCTTTGACGTAATCAATGAGCCCGAGCTGAAATCCTTCTTGCGTCAGCAGGCGCTGAGCCTCGTATGTCCCGGAGTAGTAGGCGAGGACATGCGGATCATTTTCCAGCACCTGTCGGCAGGCTTCGTCCGCTACCAGCTCCTGGTACCACGCAGACTGTTTGATTTGGGCGACCAGGTCGTCATAGGCGGGCTCCGGCTTTTTCCATGGGTTGAGCCGGTGAAGGATTTCGCCGGCGATGGCGACGAGGACGAGTATGGCGATCAAGAACATGGTGTTCACCTCAATCATGAGTTCTTTTTCATGGTACCACTGCTGGGGACGATTATGCCATGGCGAACTAGCGACAGCTTGCAAATCGATGGAAAAGCGGGCATCCTAAAACAATAGCATGCAAGGGAAGGGAGAAGAGAACATGTTTCACCCCCTAGTTTTTGATAATATCCGGGTCGTGATGGAAGGAGCAGTCTACGACCGCGATTTTGAAGGTGCGATTTCGATCACGGACCGCTCGGATATCATGGATATGGCGACCTTTCAGCGCCTGTTTCAGATTGATTTTGAGCTGGCTTCGGCAGCTGACATCGAGCGAGCGGTACGGGCACGAATGCAACTTCGCACCGGGCTTGCCGATATCGCAGCCGAGCAGTTGGAGCAGCCGCTGACGGATCACATCGGCTGTACGATATGCATCCATTTTTTTACAGAAATTCGAGAAGTGGCAGATGAGCTCCAGAGGATTACGGCGATTCTGAATGAGATCTGGGGGAATCGGCCAACTATTACCCAGACTGTCTCAGCCCGACTGGAGGAACATCGCGTCGAGTGGCCGCCTCAAGGATACGACAACCAGATCACGCTGGATTTCCATCGTAAAATCGACGAAGGGAATATCGACGACCTGCGTGATCTGATTGATCATACCGTTCGCTCGCTCGCTTCCTTGCAGGAACTAAGGAGCTAGCAATAAATTTTTCTCAAGGCGTTTACAATTCCTCCGATTCATACTATTATTTTGTTAACTCATTTTATAATTTGGTTAACAAATAATTGGAGGAACAAACACATGAGAAATGAACGACTTCGCTGGCTGCTATTATCTGCCATTTTCGCCGGAGTGATAGCTGTGTTGTCCCAGCTCACTATTCCGTTGCCACTGGTCCCGATTACCGGACAGACGCTTGCAGTAGGTTTGACGGCGACGATCCTAGGCAGCCGCTATGGTACTTTGTCGATCCTGATTTACATTTTGCTTGGAGCAGTCGGTATGCCCGTCTTTTCCGAGGCCAGTGGAGGCTTACATGTTCTCGTCGGAAAAACAGGCGGATACATCATCGGATTTATCTTTGCGGCTTATGTGACTGGACTCATTTTGGAAAAGACTCGTTTTACCCTGACCAATGCCTATATCGCCAATCTCGTCGGCATGGTCATAACCTTGATTTTCGGGGCGGTTCAATTGAAAATTGTCCTGGATGCACCGTGGACGGATGCGATTGCTTGGGGAGTGACGCCGTTTCTGGTCGTCGGAGTGATCAAAGCGGTGCTTGCCTCCATCATCGGCATCAAAGTGCGAGAGCGGCTCGTGGCGAGTAAGTTGCTTCGCCAAAGCGATTCGCCGAGCATCCAATCCTGACCCAAATCATACGAGAAATGATCTTGCTAAGTCGTCCTTATCGGGCGGCTTTTTTCGTATAAATGGTTTCTTCTGCCGGATACTATGGGGAAACGACCCAAAGATGGGCTTAAGGAGGGCAATATGAATCAAATCCTCACCGGTCCTAAGGGACTTCCGATTTCCGGCAATGTACTCGCTTTTCGCCGGGATACACTAAAATTCATCCGTGATGCGGCAAAAGAATACGGGGATGTCGTCCATTTCCGTTTTGGTCCCAAACGTCATGTCTACATGCTGAACAATCCTGATCTGATCAAGGAAGTGCTGGTCACGAAGCAAGCCCATTTTTGCAAAGCCAAGGGTTTGCAGGTGGCGCGAGCGGTGGTCGGAGACGGAATTCTGACGAGCGAAGGAAAAAAGCATATGCGGCAGCGAAGGCTGATGCAGCCTGCTTTTCACCGTGACCGGATCGCGGGATACGGGGATGTAATGGTCCGTCAGAGCGTCGAGCTGATGGAGGATTGGAAGGATGGCGAGGTGCGGGATATTCATCAGGACATGATGAAGGTGACACTGGCCATTATTACAGAGACAATGTTCGGCAAAACCGTCAAGGAGGGAGCCGACAAGATCGGTCATGCCATCGATGTCGGGCTGAAATACGTGTCGACGAAAGCGACCTCCGTTATCGACATCCCGCTATCGGTCCCGACACGCAGCAATCGTGAATTCGTCGAATCAAGCGAAGTGCTGGACAAAACCATCTACAGCTTGATCGAGGAGAGGCGTAAAAATCCAGATAGCAGCCAGACTGATCTGTTGGCGATGCTTTTGGCGGCTCGGGATGAGGACGATGGGCAAGGAATGACGGATGAGCAGGTTCGCGATGAGGTCATGACCATTTTTGTCGCAGGCCACGAGACGACGGCTAACACGATGTCATGGATTTTTTATATGCTTGCGAGCTATCCTGAAGCGGAGCAGAAACTACATGACGAGCTGACGTCTGTCCTCGGAGGCAGGCTGCCGAAGGTCGAGGATATTCCTCAGCTGACCTACGTCAACCAGATCATCTCCGAGACGCTTCGTCTCTACCCTGCGGCCTGGACGATCAATCGTGAAGTGGCGGAACCAGTCGAGATCGGCGGACAGACGTATGAACCGGGTGACACGTTGATGATGAGCCAGTATGTCATGCATCGCCAGGAGAAGTACTTCGAAGATCCGGATGAATTCCGACCTGAGCGCTTTGCGGGAGATTTGCTGAAGCGAATTCCTACCTATGCTTACTTTCCCTTTGGCGGGGGGCCGCGTGTCTGCATCGGCAACAACTTCGCATTGATGGAAGCCGCTTTGCTTCTCGCGACGATCGCTCAACGCTACAGGCTGCGTCTGGCAGAGCCTGATCAGAAGGTGGAGCTGGAACCGCTCGTCACTCTACGTCCGAAAAACGGTTTGTCGATGCGCTTGGAAAGCCGGCAGCCATAATAGCAGAATAGCTGTTTTAAAAACCGTGTAGTGGTGTCCGTACACGGTTTTTTGCTGTTTCAGAACAAAAAAAAGGCATCTATCACATGCGGAAAGCCGCTGGTGTCAGATACCGAACTGGGGGTTATTTATCACTGAAAGCACATGCTTACCTATCTAAATATAGCAGTGAAAAATAAAGAAACCGTAAAATAAACATAAAGTGAAATAAAATTAAGTTGTATAGAACGGAATGGTAAAAGAGAAGCTACTTCCTACGCCCAATTCACTCGACACCATGATGTCTCCACCGTGGCGGCGGACGATGCTTTGGCAAATATTTAAGCCAAGTCCGGTACCGCCGTTGTCTCGGTTGCGAGACTTTTCTACCCGGTAAAATTTGGTGAAGACTTTCGCTTGGTCCTCGGGAGAGATTCCTTCTCCTTTGTCGATGACAGTGAAAAGGACATGCCCTTCCCGCTGGTCGCAGGTGATCAGGATGGAGCCGTTAGGTTTGTTATACGTGATCGCATTGTTGATCAGATTTTCCATCACCCGTCGCAGCTTTGTCTCGTCTGCCTCGATGTGCAGCTCGTTGGAGACGCGAAGCTTCCATTGAAAGCTGAGCCCTGCTTCCTTGATGCGAACCAGGTAATCCTCGATGATTCCCTTCATGAATTGCTTGACGTGGATGCGGCTTATATTGAGACGGACCTCTGTGTTCTGCGTGTTGTAATCCTGCAATTCGTCCAGAAGCTTCTCCAAATCAGAGGTCTTTTGTTCGATTTTGCCCATCTGCTTTTGAATCCGTTCCAGATTAGTCACACGCCCGGTTCCGATATAGGAGGCATAGCCCTTGATCGTGGTGAGCGGTGTGCGAAAATCATGAGCAATCGCGGAAATCAGTTCGGACTGACGCTCCTCGGAGACGCGCAAATCATCCACCATGTCACCAAAATACTGAAAAAGCTGGCCGAACTCATCGTGTGTGCGGTAGGAGAAGGAGACGAGCCGTTTGCCTTCGCGAATCTCCTGTGTGACGCGGGTCAGCTCGTTGACAGGACGCAAAATCCAGCGGACATACAGCCCCATCAGGACCAGGCCGACGAGTGTGATGCTACCGTAAATAAACCAGAGCATCATCGAGACCCCCTTGGAGGCCATGATGTCATATTCGTCCGTGTAAAAGTAAATGACGGTCTCGCCTTCTTTGGGAGGCTCTATCTGAAAATGGTATTCACCGACGATTTTCAATCCGCTGTTCGCTTCCGAATTTCGCGGGGACGTCGGTGGAGGCTGTTTCAGGTCGTAGGCTTTGGAGGTTTTGGAGTCGATGACATTTCCACGTGCATCTTTTACCACCATGCGGTACATCAGGTCTTCTGGAAGATTCAGGTCCATCTCCAGCCGCTCGGTTGGGTCTTTGAAATTGTAGGAACGCAGCAACTGCATAAGCCGTACTTTGTTGGCGGTTTCCTTTTCGTACTGGTACTGATTGTGACGGTCATTCTTTAATTGTTCGACGATAATATCTTCAAAAACAAATTTGAAAAGCAGGATGTTGAGGATCATCAAGCCGATAAAGGAAAGAAAAAGTTTGTTGCGCAAGCTCATCTAGAGCTTCTCCCCGATAAAGACATAGCCTGTCCCCCATTGTGTTTTGATGAACTGACGATCCGCTTCCAGCTTTTCTCGCAGGTTTTTGATATGCACGGTGACGGTATTGAGGGAGCCGTATCCATATCCCCAGACGCGGTCGTAGATTTGCTCGCGTGTAAAGACGATACCTGCATTCTCAGCCAGAAAGGTGAGCAGTTGGAACTCCTTCGTGGAAAGTTCAATTTTTTGCTCATTTACATAGACGGAGTACGTCTCCTTGTGAATTTCCAGACCCTTGAATTTCAAAATAGTGATGGACGAAGAAGCCGCCTCTTTTTCAGGCTGTTCTTCCGAATGCTTGCGGATGCGTTCGTATCTGCGAAGATGCGCGCGGATGCGGGCGAGCAGTTCTTCGGTATCGAAGGGCTTGGTGATGTAATCATCTGCGCCAATCTCGAAGCCGACCACCTTGTCTACAGCTTTGCCCTTTGCGCTTAAGAATAAAATCGGCAAGTCCCACTCCCTGCGAATCTGGGAGCAAAGTTCGTAGCCGCTCATATTGGGCATCATGATATCGAGAAGGATGAGGTTGGGGATCTCGCCGCGCTTTAATTTCATCAGGGCTTCTGCTCCGTTTTCCGCAGAGGAGACCTGAAACCCCTCATTTTCCAGAATGTCTTCCAGCAACTCGATAATTTCCAGATTGTCGTCGACGATCAGAATATGGTCTTGCACCAAAAATACCCCCAGTATCATCTATCTAGAACTTGTCTTCTTATCATACCATGTCTGAAACGATGGAAGGGAAAAAGAAAGCATCTTCTGACAAATTGGAAAAGCTGTTGTCACGTCCTGACACCTGGTACTAAATTCCGTCAGAAAAAGCCAGAGATTCAAGATCCCTGGCTTCCATGTTGCAAGTGAATGTTTACTGTTGTGGCAGAGATGCAGCTTGCACCTGCTCCTTTTCCGGAGCGGCTGGTGCTTCTACTGTTGCTTCCTCTGCTGCATTCGGCGCTTCTTCTTCTGCCTTCTCTTGCAGAGCTGGCACGTTGAGGCGTTTGGCGCCTACATAACGCTTGTTCCAGTAGTACGGATCGCTCAACTTGGTGTTGACGACACCGCGCCCTGACTCAGAGTGGACAAATGTTCCGTCCCCGATGTAGATGCCGACATGCGAAATGCTGCGGCCGTTTGTTTTGAAGAATACCAGATCGCCTGGTTGCAGATCCTTCTTGTCCACGGCAGTACCCACTTGATATTGGGTAGCAGAACTCGCTGGCAATTCGACACCTAATTCGTGAAAGACATAGTGTGTGAAGCCGGAGCAGTCAAATCCTTTTTTGGTCTTGCCTGCAGATTTGTATGGGACGCCGTACAGATCATTGACAACTTCCTGCAGCTTTGTTGCCTTTTCTTCTGCATGTGCAGCGCCAGCTCCCATCGCAAGCATACCAACCACTAGTAATGAAGCAAACACCTTACGCAAAAGAACTGCTCCTCTCGTGAGCCTACGAGGTTAGCTGAAGGGTTCGGTCGAAAGGACGCCCTAGACTGTCGCATGGACAGCCATTCACCCCAATTACTTGGTTCCCCCGTTTCCGACTTTCGGAACTCGGCTTTTTCGATGTTTTTTTACAAGAACACCTCCTACGTATTCCGTGCTTATCCGAAATCTCCTTTTTAATATTCATTTATTCACAATTTGTTCACATTTTTCTGTCAGATCGTGTAACGAAATCCGCTCGACGACGTCGGCTTGTATTCGTCAATACGGTTCACTCGACTCGACAGCGAATTCGTCCGATTGCGGCAGGAAATGGTATCCGTCCAAGGGCGGAGGAAAAAACCAACCGCTCGCCCGTTATGGAGAAACGGGGGCGGGGCTAGAATAAAGCCATGAGATTCACATCTGCATCAAGGGATGTAGAGAGGAGGGAAGGACTAGATGGGTGAACGGTCAGGAAAGTTTCTGCTTGGGCTGGTTCTGCTGCTCATAGGTGGGATGGTCTTGCTCGATCAGATCGGCATCGACGGCGGGAAAATGATTGGTGTGCTAATTTCCGGCGTGCTGATGTTCTACGGAGCGCGCAAGATTTTGGGGGCGTCCGGCTCTCGCTTCTGGGGCGTTCTGGTTTTTCTGTTCGGCTTCCTAATGCTGATTGGCAAATTAAATCTGTTGTTTACGAGTCTTTTGGCGATCGGGATCATCTACCTGGGGTACCGCTTGATTCGCCGGGAGAACACAGAGAAGGAAGCGCCGCCTGAATGGGAACGCCAATGGGCTCGCAAGGTATTGCAGGAAGATTCTTTAGATCGCTGGGAAAAAAGGTAAGTCGGTATGAACGAATTATTTTGGATGGACAATCTGATGTGATATGATGAGGAGGATAAGAAAATGAGTATTTTTAAACGATTGCGTGACCTGACTGTAGCCTCGGTGAATGATGCCTTGGATTCGATGGAAGATCCAGTTGTGATGCTGAATCAATATATGAGAGACATGGAAGTGGAAATCGGCCAGGTCGAGGTGGCTGTAGCCCGCCAAGTGGCGCTGGAAAAGAAATTCCGTCAACAGTGGGAAGAAGCAGTGACGCTGGTTGAAAAAAGGGATCGCCAGGTCAAGCTGGCACTCGTCGAACAAGAGGATGAGCTGGCCCGCCGCGCGCTGATTGACAAGAAGCAATTTGAAGCCCGTGCGCAGGAATACGAGGAGCTGTATCGGACTGCCTCAGAAGCTGCGGCCCAAATGCGGGAAAAGCTGACTGAACTTAAGGAAGAATTTTACAAAATGCGAGCAAAACGATTTACGCTAATGGCTCGAGCACAGGTTGCCCGTACACAAAAACAAGTGAACCAGGCTGTGACCGGGATCGGGACTCAGACAGCCGGACGCGGATTTGCGCGCATGGAAGAAAAGGTAAACCGCATGGAAGCGGAAGCCCAATTAAGTGGAAAGTGGCGTCAACCAAGCGTCGGTCTTGAGGATGCGCTTCTCGCCCTGGAAAAAGATGAGCTTGATGATGAATTAGCTGCGATTAAGGCGGCGATGGAGAAAAAAGCGGACAAGGTAGAAAAACCAGGAGCGGCAGCGAAGTCTGGAGAAGCATGATCGAGCTGGGTGTTTGAATAGATCGTGGTAAGAAGGCAGCCTGTCCCACAGGCTGCTTTTCCCCTAGGAGGTACAGTTACTTGGCAGACTTTTTGGCCTTTTTACGACGTTTTATCGCTGAGCCGGGGCAGGTTGGGAGTGTCATCCCCAGCTCTCGTTTTCTCTGTGAAAACATGCTTAGATCCATTGATTGGTCCAAGACAGATGTGATTTTTGAGCTTGGGCCCGGTACGGGACCATTTACCGAGGCCATTTCGAAGAAAAAAAGACCGGAGACGTACTATTTGTTGGTGGAACGAGACCAGCAGTTTCGCTCCATGCTTCATTCCCGCTTTCCTGAACTGACGATTCGGGAGGAAGCGACTCAACTACGCACCTACATGGAAGAATTGGGTCTGAAAAAAGTAGATGTTATCGTATCGGGACTGCCCTTCGCCAATTTTCCGGCAAAACAGCGGGCGGCAATTTTGGATCAGGTACAGTCTGTTCTGGCTCCGGATGGCATGTTTGTGACTTTTCAATATTCCTTGCAGCTAAAGGCTGAACTCCAATCGCGGTTTTCCCGGGTCGAGACTGATTTCACCCTGTTCAATATTCCCCCTGCATTCATCTATACCTGTCGCAACCAAGAACGTGAAGACAACCTGCATGGGGCGTAAGAGAGGAGACTTCCGTGAAATTGTCCCGCTTGCACAAAATGATGGCTGGTGTCCTGATCCTATTGACGGGCATCGGGCTGTTGTTAGATAGCTTTGGTATCATTTCATTCGGCCTGTTTGATCTGTGGCCGTTGGCGCTCGTCTATTTCGGCGTTCGTCTCTGGAGCGATAAAAAGAAAATCAGCGGCGGCATACTGGCCTCGTTGGGAACCGTGATTGCGCTTGAAATGTGGCTCGGAGTCGGAATCGATGACCTGTTCAAGATTGGGGTGCCCTTGCTGTTTATCTACTTTGGCTATCGCTTGATTCGCGGAAAAAGCATACCTTCGGTCAAGAAGAAAGGCTCCCCCCCGCTGGACGAGGATTTTTTTGCTCCAGAAGAGACACAGGCCGCTCCTCCACGTCAGGAACGTGAACCGGAGGATGAAAAGCGCTATCGCTGGAGGGGGAGACGTTTTACGGGACCTGCCTCGGATTATGCGCAGGCACAGCCCGGAGGGATCTTGCACCCGATGGAATCGCGCAGCTCCCTGATCGGTGATTTTCACTTGACCTCGGGGCGGTTCGAGCTGAACCATCTGCATGTCTGGCATGGAATTGGCGATGTGGTGATCGATTTGTCCAGGGCAGTGCTGATCAATGAGGAAGCCACCCTGTCTGTCGACGGCTGGATCGGAGATGTTACGATTTATGTCCCGATCGATCAGGCGGTGTCGGTATCGGCTGAGGTGAGTGTCGGCGATCTGGAGGTTTTTGGCCATCGCCAAGGAGGCATCAGCCGTAGCGTGGTAGTGCGTTCCGATCACTTTGACACGGCTGCCAACAAGGTACATCTACGAATCTCGCTGCTCGTCGGCGATATTAAAGTCAAGTACATCTAGGGGGTACTGGCGGATGCGTCGACAGCGATTAGCGAGTTTGCAATGGCAAAGTGTACGACACGGCCTTTTGATGACAGTGAGTGTCATAATGGTTTCATTTGCCTGTTTTTTCAGCATGTACTTTGTGGGCATGAAGGATCCACAGATCAAGCAATGGTATTTTACTTGGATCCATGACCCGGCTGTGACGGAATTTATGGAGAATTACATGCCGTTTCAATTGCCGCAGGAACCGGATTGGCTGGTAATGGTCGTCGCTTTTGCGATCTCTCTGCCTGCGGGTGCCATACTCGGTCTATTCGGTTCCTATATCTACGGCAATCTGCTGAAAAAGCGGATGAATGTACTTTGGGAAGCGGCGATGAATTTGGGACGAGGCATTTTGTCCTACCGCGTCCCGGAGCTTGGGACGGATGAAGTCGGTGAGTTGGGGTGGCAATTGAACCGACTAGCGTCCCAGTGGGAGGAGCAGGTCGCTTCTTTGCAGCGCCTGTCCAACCATAATGCCTCATTGGCTGAACAGTTGAAGCACACGGCTGTGACGGAGGAGCGGCAACGTTTGGCCAGGGAACTACACGATGCGGTCAGCCAGCAGTTGTTTGCGATTGCGATGACGACCGCTGCACTCAAGCGGATCGTGGAAAAAAATCCGCAGCGGGCCGCCCAGCAAATCGAGTTGGTGGAGGAAATGGCTGCAGCTGCACAGGCCGAAATGAGGGCCTTATTGCTGCATCTGCGACCGGCAACGCTGCAAAACAAAAGCCTGAAGGAAGCCATCCTGGATCTTTTGGAGGAACTGACGCGAAAAAACAGCATGAAGATCCTTTGGGAAATCGATGATGTAGCAGGCCTGCCCAGCGGTATAGAGGATCATCTATTCCGGATTCTGCAGGAGTCGCTGTCCAATACTCTGCGGCATGCCAAAGCCAACCAAATCATCGTCAAGCTGTTTACACTACAGGGACAAGTCCGCATGCGTATTGTAGACGACGGGGTGGGTTTTGAGCCCGATGGAGAAAAACTGACCTCGTACGGTTTGCAAAGCATGCGCGAGCGGGTGGCGGAAGTGGGCGGTTCGATGGAGATATATTCAGCAATTGGCAAGGGAACCCAGATCGAAGTACGGATTCCCTTGGTTTCACATACGGAACGTGAGGGAGTTGAGGGTAATTCGTGATACGGGTGCTGCTGGTAGATGACCATGAGATGGTGAGAATGGGCTTGGCTGCCTATCTGTCCACGGAGGATGATATCGAAGTGGTGGCAGAGGCGGGAAGTGGTGAAGAGGGAGTCCGGTTGACCGTCGAGCTGAAGCCCGACGTCGTCCTGATGGATCTGGTCATGGAAGGCATAGGCGGAGTGGAGGCGACGCGGCGGATTCGCGAGCAATGTCCCGCGAGCAAGGTCATCGTGCTGACCAGCTTTATTGACGATGAAAAAGTGTATCCTGTCATCGAAGCGGGTGCATTCAGCTATTTGCTCAAGACATCGCGCGCATCGGAAATCGCCAAAGCGATTCGTGCTGCTGCCGCTGGAGAGCCCGTCCTAGAATCCAGGGTCGCCGGTAAGATCATGGCGCGTTTTCGCCATGGACAGGAAGCGAAGCCGCATGAGCAGCTTACGCCACGGGAGCTGGAAGTGCTCAAGCTGATTGGGAAGGGAAAATCCAATCAGGAGATTGCAGACGAATTGATCATCGGGATCAAGACCGTCAAAACGCATGTGAGCAACATCTTGGCGAAGCTGGATGTGGAGGACCGGACACAGGCTGCGATCTACGTCCATACCCACAACCTTGGTTGACAGTAACACAGACTCACCCCAGAATAGAGGGGTGAGTTTTTTTTGTAGATGTGGTAAAGATAGTAAGTAATCGTATTGGAAGGGAGGAGCGGAACGTGAGACATAAACCACAGACGCGTTCGAAGATCCTCAATGTAGATCATGGTGTGGATTTCGTAGGTGATGTACATGGCTGTCATGAGGAGTTTCTCGAACTTCTGGGCCTCCTGGGATATGAGTGCGGACGGGACGGTATCTACCGCCATCCGCAGGGACGAAAGCTCTTGTCCCTTGGTGATATTACAAGTCGCGGACCCGCATCGATCCCGATGCTGCAATTTTTTATCCGTCATATTAACTCGGGTTTAGCCGAGATGGTAGACAGCAATCACGGCTGGAAAATCGCCCGTTGGCTCGATGGCAGACCCGTCACCTTGGCGCATGGTGATGAAAAGGTCGATGAGGAGTTCCGGCAGTACCAGCAGGAATTCGGACCGAAAAAGACGTCTTTGTTCAAGGAACAGAGCCGCAGGCTATTATTTTCGTCTCCCTCGCACATGATGATCCGGCAACAGGACAAGCTGGTCGCCATCGCTGTCCACGCAGGGATTCGGGATGATTATATTGGAATGGAATCTCCAGCCGTACATACATTTTGCCGTTATGGAGACGTCGCCGGCATCGGTCCCGATGGTCGGCCGATACGCAAGGACTGGGCGCGGGAGAGAAAGACGAGCCAGCCATTGATTGTCTGGGGCCACGATCCTCGTCCACAGCCGCAACGTATGAACGGCACACTCAACATCGACCAAGGCTGCGTATTCGGCGGCATGTTGACCGCTTATCGCTTTCCCGAGGACGAGCTTTTGAGTGTGCCGGCCAAGAAAAACTACTCCGGATTACAGGAGACGCCCCTTACGCGCTATCTGAAGGAGCATCAGGACTGATCGATAACTGACCTTGCTGGGTCAGTTTCTCATACAAGCGCTTGATGATCAGGGCTTCAGCCCAAAGCGGCAATGGTTGGTCCATTTGTTGGCGCCAGCTTTGATCCGTCAAGAAACCCTGCTCGTACATCCAGTCGATTGCTTCATGCTTCCATTCGGGCACTGGTTGGCCACCTCCACTCTCGGGTATCGTTGGGCTCGGTGTCGGTTTCGTTTCCGATGGCGGGGGAGAAGGCGGTCGATAATTCTGCTTGGCATAGATACAGAAGGCGCGAACGACTGCTTCCGCAAGTGCCTCCCAATCGGAGGAGAGTTTATTCGCGTCCTGCGCGTTGTCTGCAAAGCCATATTCCACGATGACGGTCTCTACACTTCCCGTCTCGCGTTGCATGTAATAGTAGTCGAGTTGGGAGTTATTGGGCAGCGTGCGGGTAAAAATGCGGCGATTGGGCATTCCGGCTGCCTTCAGCTCTTCCGCGATGATGCGTGGAAAGTTGGGCGTGCCATAGATCGAGTAAATGACCTCAGACCCACGTCCTCCACCGGAATTGATGTGATTGGAAATGCAGTAGCGAGCCCCGCTTTCGCGCACTTTCGTTGTCCTTGCATCTGCCGTCAAGGTGATATCTGTGGTTCGTGTGATCGCTACAGGTATATTCAATTCCTGGAATCGACGATATTGGTAAAGGGAGATCTTCAGGTTCATATCCTTTTCTGTAAATTGCGCATTGTTTCCCCCGCCAGGGTCAATCCCGCCATGTCCGGCGTCAATGATCAGGATAGGAGCCATGGATTTCATCACCTCTGTTCTTAGCATATGAAAAAAGGAACAACATGCGTAAGGCAGGCACACTAATTTCTAATTAGGCGTCATGTACAGAGAATCGAACTATGGTACAATAAAAGGGCTCATTATTTTATTAAGAGGATGGTAATGCATAGATGGCATGGTACAACTGGGTAATCCCCATCGTAACACTGCTCGCGGGCCTCGCAGGAGGTTTTTACGGAGCCACTTATTATTTGAAAAAGCAAATGGCCAACATGCAAATGGATGACAAACAACTGCAAGCGATGGCTCGTTCAATGGGTATGAATTTAAATCAAAAACAATTGAAGCAAATGAGCCGTACGATGAAAAATATGAAGATGCCTAACAAATTCGGCAAGTAGGATGACTGGAGGGATGTCGGAATGGGTCCGACCCGTCTGCGTTACACGATGATCGGGTTTATACTCGGCGTCTTTGTCGTGTATTTAAAGGACTTACCGTTGTCGGAGGGAATTCGGTTCGCAGCACCTTTTTACGCAGCGGGCATCGGCCTGCTGCTGGACGGCATCATACTTCGAATCAAACAGCAAAAAGGAAGCAATGAGTAGAGAAAAGCTTGGCAGATGCCAGGCTTTTTTTCATGAAGGAATGGCTGATTTGGAAGGATAGCTGGGTCGCTTTATCGAAAAAGGGAAGGACAGGAAATAGTGGAAATGATGTGAGAGGAGCCAATATGCGATATCGAACTATTTTACTAATCGGATTTTCAGCGATGATCGTGTTGTTGCTCACGCTTTTGGCGATTTTGACGAGTATTCAAGCCAGCCTAATCGCGAACGTCACGGAAATTGTGGACGATCGCTACAACAAGGTAAAAGTGGCGAGTGATGTGGAAAATCATGTGAACCACATGAGCGGGCTTTTGAGCAACATCGTCCTCGAGCAATCACAGGAAAGGATTCTCAAAGACCGGGAGACATTTACGGAATCTGCCTACAAGGCCAATCATGCGCTGAACTCCCTGCAAAACATCGTCACCACAGAAGAAGCGCAAAAATACCTGCAAGACACGATCCAGTTATTCTCTTCCTACGAAAGCCGGGCACAAAACGTCATGGAGAGTGCGGAGGCAGGACTAACAGCGGAAGCCAAGCAAATCATTGTTCAGGAAGCAGGCGTGATCCGTGATCAATTATTAGAAAGTATCGACAAATTGAAAAATGTGCAGGAAAGCTTGCTGGAGGAAGCTTATACGCGATCCAATGAGCAATATCTGTACATGAACAACATCAGCAAAGTATTTATCGTAATCGGACTCGTCATAGGCGGGCTGGTAGCGGCCTGGACGATCCGTAATATGGCCAAGAACCTGAAAAGCATCAGTTCTGTGATCACGATGGCGACGTATCGTTCCGAGGAAAACTATCCCCGCATTCATATCAATACTCGGGATGAAATCGGCGACATCGCGCGCGCTTTTAATATCATGGCGGAGACTTTGGAGCTGCACGCCCAGCAAGAAAAAGCGTACAAGCAGGCGATCGTGGATCATAGCTGGCTGAAGACACAAATCCTGGAGGTCACTTCGAGCAGCCAAGGCATTCATGATCTACAGATGCTGGCCCAATCCATCGTGAACAAGATTACCCCGGTGGTCGAAGCCTCATACTCGGTGCTTTTTGTTCGCGACGGGCACGCAGACGCACAGCGGCTCATCAAGGCGGGGACGTATGGGTTTGACGCCCAGGATATGCAGGCAAAGGCCATCGAATTCGGGGAAGGACTCGCAGGTCAGGCAGCTCTAGAGAATAAGCTGATCGAACGAGAGGATCTCCCCCAGGATTATATCCAAGTGGGATCAGGGCTTGGCAGCACCAGTCCCGTAGCGCTGATGATTTTGCCGATCGCTTATGAAGGGCATGTCCTAGGTGCACTGGAACTGGCTTCACTGCAACGCTTTACACCTCTGCAAAAGGATTTTCTGCAAGAGATCGTCCGCGACATCGGAAGCATCATGAACAGCATGTACATCCATATGCAGGTACGCAACCTGCTGAAGGAATCGCAGACTCTGACGGAGGAGCTGCAAAGCCAGTCCGAAGAACTTCAGCTCCAGCAGGAGGAGTTGCGCAGCATCAACGAAAAACTGGAGGAACAGTATAAAAGTGCAGAACAGAAAGCGAAAGAACTGGAGAAGGCAAAGGAGGAGCTGGAGAGAAATGCGGTCGAGATCGAACTGGCATCCCGCTATAAGTCCGAGTTTCTTGCCAACATGTCCCATGAGCTGCGGACTCCTTTGAACAGCCTTTTGATCCTGGCCCAAATCCTCGCAGACAACAAAGACCGCAATCTCACGCCGCGCCAAGTGGAGTTCGCTACGACGATTCATAAATCAGGCCATAATTTGCTGCATTTGATCAACGACATCCTGGATCTGTCGAAAATCGAGTCCGGCAAGATGGATGTCCTGATCTCCACGATTCCTATCCGTGAGATCGTCTCGTATGTGGAGCAGAGCTTTCAGCCGCTCGTCGCCCAGAAGGGACTGCATTTTACCGTTTCACTTGGCCCTGGCTTGCCGGAGAATTTCGAAGCAGATCAGCAGCGCGTCCAGCAAATTATCACCAATCTCCTCTCCAATGCTTGCAAGTTCACCAGCCGTGGCAGCGTCAACCTGGACATTTCTCTTTTGGAGTCCGAGTTTGGTGCAAGGATAGCGTTTGCTGTCAAGGATACGGGGATTGGCATTCCGCCTGCAAAGCAACAGATGATTTTCGATGCGTTCCAGCAGGCTGACGGGACGACGAGCCGCAAGTTCGGCGGTACAGGCTTGGGTCTGTCGATCAGCCGAGAGCTGGCGAATCTCTTGGGAGGCTCCATACAGGTAGAGAGTGTGGAAGGCAAGGGAAGCACCTTTACCCTCATCCTGCCGCTGGAACAGAGATCGATCGTGTCGCAAGAGGAACTGGCTATGCAAGAAGTCGCCGTGACGTTGGCAACAAGTACGGAGACAGTCGACACGACGGAGTGGGATATGGGACTGAAAGGGAAGAAGGTGCTTATAGTCGATGACGATATGCGCAATATTTTCGCCCTGACAGCAGCAATGGAAGACAGGCATATGCAGGTTATTTTTGCTGAGAATGGCAGAGAGGGCGTGCAATTGCTGGAGGATCAAGGGGATGTCGACATTGTGCTGATGGATATCATGATGCCGGAGATGGATGGGTACGAGGCCATCGAAAAAATCCGCAGCAATCCGGTATTCCAAAAACTCCCAATCATTGCTTTAACGGCGAAGGCCATGAAGCATGACAGGGAAAAATGCATCGAAGCGGGGGCTTCGGATTACATTAGCAAACCGGTGAACACGGAACAACTCCTTTCACTGATGCGTGTATGGCTGTACGGATAGGAGTGAGGGAAAATTTACGAGATAAATGAGGAAGTGGAAGAGCGAGAGGAGCAGCAGGAGCAAGACTTGGAGCGGATCGAGATCGCTCTGTTGCTGGAAGGTATCTACAACCAATATGGCCATGATTTTCGCAACTACACGTACTCCTCCATACGGCGCAGAATTTGGCATCGGATCCGAATCGAAAAACTGCAAACGATTTCCGGCCTGCAGGAAAAAGTGTTGCATAATCCCAAGATGATGGAAAAGCTCTTTTCCGATTTTTCCATCAATGTTACGGAAATGTTTCGCGATCCGCACTTCTTTTTGACGTTTCGCAAGTCGGTTGTTCCGTATCTGCGGAAGGCTCCATTCATCCGAGTCTGGCACGCGGGCTGTTCGACGGGGCAGGAAGTATTTTCGATGGCGATCTTGCTCCATGAGGAAGGGCTTTTGCACAAGAGCAGGCTCTATGGGACAGATATGAATGAATATGTCCTCAAGAAAGCCAAGATGGGCAGCTTTCCGATCGAAAAAATGCAGTTGTACACCAAAAACTACATGCAGGCTGGAGGCACGCGTGCCTTTTCCGAATACTATACGGTCAAAAATGGTGTCGTACAATTCGAGCCTTTTCTAAAGGACAATATGGTATTTGCGCAGCACAATCTGGTAACAGACGGCTCCTTTAACGAATTTCAGGTCATCATTTGCCGCAATGTCATGATCTATTTCAACGAACCCTTGCAGAACCATGTGCACCGATTAATATATGAGAGTCTTTGTACGAACGGATTTCTTGGACTCGGCAATAAGGAAGGAGTTGTATTCACAACCCATGCAAGCTGTTATGAAGAAGTGGACGGAACCGAAAAATTCTATCAAAAAATCAAATGATGAAGGGCTGAATTGGGTGATGAATTCAGGACATCAAGAGAATCACGAATGGAATAAAAAGGTAAATATACTTCTTGTTGACGATCGGAAGGAAAATTTGCTTTCCTTACAAGCCGTGCTGGATTCGCCGAGCTATCGGCTTGTCTCGGTTCAGTCGGGTGAAGAAGCCCTGCGCCGGGTCCTGAAAGAAGAATTTGCCCTAATTCTCTTGGATGTCCAGATGCCCGGTCTCAATGGATTTGAGACAGCCAAGCTCATCAAACAGCGCGAGAAATCGAAAAACATTCCGATCATTTTCGTGACGGCAATCAGCAAAGCCACCGAACACGTACTGGAAGGCTACAAATCAGGGGCTATTGATTATATCTTCAAGCCATTTCACCCGGATACCTTGGTGATGAAGGTGGAAGGTTTTGTGCAACTCTATCTCCAACAACAGCAGATCGAATATCAAAGCGAGATGCTCCATTCCCGCACCCTGGACCTAGAAGAAGCAAACGACCGGTATTTGCGGACTTTACAGGAGTTGAAAAAAAGCGAGGCATTGTCGCGCACGATCGTGGACACCTCCGTCGATACCATCATCACATTTGACGAAAATCGCTTGATCCTTTCCCTCAATCCGGTGGTGTGGTCCATGTTTGGCTACAATCCCATTGAGGTGTTGAACAAGCCGATCAATCACTTACTTGCCTTGCCGTTTCGCTCGGATGATTACATATTGGACAAAATCTTTGAAACAGTGGCGCTGCGCAAGGACCAGAGCAGCTTTCCGGTCGAAATCCAGCTTGGCAAAACGACGATCGAGCAGCGGGATGTCTATGTCTGTTCGATACGTGATATCAGCGAACGCAAGCAATTGGAGATTGAACGCAAGCATCATTACGACCGCTTGGAGGGATTGGTCAGGGAACGCACCCAGGAGCTGGAGGCATCTCAGGAGCAATTCCAGAAGATTTTTCAATCCAGCCCGTGTATGATCGCGATCCGTTCCTGCGAAGACGGTGCCTATATCGACGTCAACCAAAGCTGGATCGACATCATGCAATATACATACGAGGAAGTAAAGGATTCTACAGAGGACAAGCTGATTCTGGCTAGAAAATCCAGCAGGCGCAAGCGCTCAGCCGACCTGGAGGAATCATTGCGAAATGAAAAGATTCAATATGTGACCAAATCCAATGAGCTGCGCGAGGGCTTGTTGTCTACGGAAATCATACATATTCAGGATAAAAGGAGCATTCTGAGCGTCATCACGGATATTACCGAACGAGTCTATCTGGAAAAAGAAATGGCTCGCCTGGACCGTTTACATTTGATCGGAGAGATGGCAGCGGGAATTGCTCACGAGATCCGAAATCCGATGACAACGGTACGAGGCTTTTTGCAATTGTCCAAAAATGCCAAGGATGGCTCTGCGCTTCAATTCGTCGATCTCATGCTGGACGAACTGGATCGGGCTAATGTCATTATCACTGAATTTTTGACCTTGGCGAAGAACAAGACCAATGAAATGACGAGACAGCATTTGGAGGATGCGCTGGAAACACTTGTGCCCTTGATTCAGGCCGAGGCGGTGCTAAGTGGGAAAAATGTGCAGATCGACTGGGCGAGATGCCCGGAGGTGTATCTGGACGGCAAAGAAATCCGCCAATTGTTTCTAAACCTCGCATTGAATGGCCTGGAAGCGATGCTGCCTGGCAAGACCTTGAGCATCAAGATTTATGAGCAGGATCGGGAGGTTGTACTCGAGGTGACTGACGAAGGGCCGGGCATCAATGAAGAATTGTTGGAAAAGATATGGACGCCGTTTTTCACGACCAAAGAAAAGGGAACGGGCTTGGGACTAGCAGTTTGCTACAGTGTCGCCAATCGACATCGGGCCAAAATCGAAGTGAAAAGCAGCAGCTTCGGCACTTCATTTTTCGTGCGTTTCAAAAGCTGTGATGACGCATGCGAAACCAATTGACAAGAGAGATTGTCGGATGGTAAAGTATTCCCATCCTTCCATAAAGTGAAACAAAGGCATCGGCCACGATCAGTGGATCAGTGTTCCTTTGCGCTTTTCTATATCGAACAGGAGAACAGGCATATTGCTTATAAGCGGTATGCCTTTTTCGGTTCGTAGACCGTGAAATGGTCGGCGTTTCGGCTTGGAAGCAAGAGAGGAGTGAGCAAATGTTTTCGATTTTTCCCAAAATGGGTTGGTTTTTTAAAGAAAATCGGCAGCGATACACCTTGGCGATTATCCTGCTGATGGTCGGCAGCCTCCTGGAAATCATGCCGCCCAAAATCATCGGGATGTCCATTGACGAGATGTATCTGGGTACCTTGACTGTGGAGAGACTCACCGCCATTTTGCTCTTCTTTACCGCCCTTGCCATCGCGATCTATGTGATCACCTACATATGGGTATCCAAGCTATTCGGGGGCGCTTATCTGGCCGAGCGTACGCTTCGTTCCAAGCTGATGGGCCACCTTCTGCGGATGACCCCCACCTTTTTCCAACGCAACCGCACAGGGGATTTGATGGCACGCGCGACCAATGATCTGAAAGCGGTCTCCATGACCACCGGCTTCGGGGTGATGACAATCGTGGAGACAGTCAGCTACACGGCGATGATCCTGCTGACGATGTTTGTCTTCATCAGCTGGGAGCTGACTCTGATGGCGATCCTTCCGCTGCCTATCATGGCCTATGCCATCAATCGCTATGGACGCAAAATCCACGAACGCTTCTCCCTGGCACAAAATGCTTTCGGGGCCTTGAACGATCAGGTCCTGGAATCCGTCTCTGGTGTTCGCGTGATTCGCGCTTACGTGCAAGAGACAGCGGATCAACAGCGTTTTCAGGAGATGACGGATGATGTCTATCAGAAAAATATTGCCGTGGCGAGGATCGATTCCTTGATCGAACCCACTGTGAAGCTTTTGATCGGCATCAGCTATATGATCGGAATCTTGTACGGCGGCTATCTCGTCTTCCAGCAAAAGCTGACCTTAGGTGAGTTGGTTTCCTTCAACGTCTACCTCGGGATGCTGATTTGGCCGATGTTCGGGATTGGCGAATTGATCAACGTCTTGCAGCGGGGCAACGCATCGCTGGACCGCGTCAATGAAACCCTGGGGTATCAGGCAGATGTGAAGGACGCACAGGAGACAGTTGCGGTCGAGGTACCGGCCACGATCTGTTTTGACCGTGTGACCTTTCGCTATCCTACGGCCCGTGGCGAACAGTTAAAAGACGTTTCTTTTACGATACGGCGCGGACAGACGCTGGGGATCGTAGGGCGTACCGGCAGCGGCAAGACGACATTGCTCCGGCAGTTTCTGCGTGAATATCCGCTGGGTGAAGGGAGAATTACCATCTCCGGCCAGCCATTGGAGAAAATCGCGCTGGACAACGTCAAACGCTGGATTGGGTATGTGCCGCAGGAGCAGATTCTCTTTTCCAAAACGGTGCGTGAAAATGTGCTCTTTGGACGTCGGGACGGGACCCCGGAAGAACTGCAAAGCGCCTTGCAGCTCGCTTCGTTTGCCAAGGATGTGCAAAGACTTCCCGAAGGGCTGGAGACATTGGTCGGGGAGAAAGGCGTGGCCTTGTCAGGAGGTCAAAAGCAACGTGTCTCGATAGCCCGCGCACTGATGATCGATCCGGAGATTCTGATCCTCGACGACGCGATGTCGGCCGTAGACGGGAAGACGGAAGCGGAGATGCTCGCAAGCATCAGGCGGGAACGGGCAGGCAAGACGACGCTGATCGCCACGCACCGCATGTTTGCTGTCCAGCATGCCGATTGGATTTTGGTGCTGGATGAAGGACGAGTGGTGCAGGAAGGAACGCATGCGCAGCTCATGTCGCTCGGCGGCTGGTACAAAGAGCAATATGAACGGCAGCAGGCGGAAGCGATGTTGAACGAAGAGAGCAGGTGAAGCCATGCATACAGGCAAAAGATTGTTTCAAATCGGACTTCTGTATAAAAAAACGATCCTGTTGGCGCTGCTGATGCTCTCCGTCGCGGTAGCTGCGGAGCTGACGGGCCCCTTTTTGGCGAAAAAGATGATTGATACCCACATCATGGGGATTGAGCTGCCTTGGTACGAGACGGCGGAGCAGCCTTTTGCGGTTGCATACCAGGACCGTTGGTATACGCGTCAGGATCATCTGCAGGAAGGAGGCGGCCAAGAAAAAGAAGTACGCATCCTGCAGGTGGGGCGCGTTTACTATTTTGTCGATCAGCCGATTTCCTTTGACGGCGAGCGCAAAGCGACGGATACCGAGTTGACGATTGTCAGAGGCAGCGAGCAAGCAGTCTATCCCGCTGTAAAGCTGAGTGTTTCCGAGCTGTTTGCCTTCTTTCGCCCGGAGACGAAGGGATTGCTGGTCCTCGCCGCACTCTATGGCGGCCTGCTGGTGATAGCGTCTGTGCTGCATTATGGGCAAAAATTTACATTGCAAAAAGCGGCCAATCTGGTCATTCGAAAGCTGCGCACCGATGTCTTCGCCCATACCCAGCGCCTGCCGGTCACCTACTTTGACCATCTCCCGGCGGGGAAGGTGGTTGCGCGCGTCACCAATGATACCGAGGCGATCCGCGAGCTGTTTGCGAATGTGTTGGCCTCTTTTTTTACCAGTGGTATCTACCTGATTGGAATTTTTACGGCATTGTTCCTGCTGGACTCGCGGCTTGCCTTGGTCTGTCTGCTTATCCTGCCGATGATGTTTGTCTGGATCGCGATCTACCGCAAGTTTGCCACCCGTTTTAACTTCGTGATCCGCACTCGCATCAGCGACATCAACGGGATGATCAATGAATCGATTCAAGGCATTCCGATCATTCAGGCCTTTCGCAGGGAAAAGGAGACGATGCGTGAATTCGCTGAGCTAAACGATGATCTGTTTGCCTATCAGAATAAAATGCTGCGGCTCAATGCGACGGTCTCCTTCAATCTGGTCTTACTGCTCAGCAACCTGAGCTTTATCGGTTTCATCTGGTATACAGGCTGGGCTTCATTAGGAGCCGGGAATTTGTTCACGCTCGGAGTGATGTATGCATTTGTCGATTATTTGACCCGCTTGTTCCAGCCGATCAGACAGATCATGAATCAATTGGCCAACTTTGAGCAGGCGCGCGTGGCTGCCCATCGGGTGTTCGAATTGCTGGATGAGCCTGGGGTAGACGTGGAGCCGGGGAGTCTGCCGCGCTTTTCGGGGAAGGTCAGTTTCAAGAACGTCACCTTCGCCTATCAAAAGGATCAGGCAGTGCTGAAAGACATCTCATTTGAAGCCATGCCGGGCGAGACTGTGGCGCTGGTCGGACATACGGGATCGGGAAAAAGCTCGATTATCAATCTGCTATTCCGCTTTTACGAGATTGGTCAAGGGAGGATTTGCATCGACGGTCAGGACATCAGCCTTTTGCCCAAACAGCATTTGCGTCAGCATATGGCGATCGTGCTGCAGGACCCGTTTCTTTTTACCGGTACAATTGCGTCCAACGTAAGCCTGAATCAACCTGACATCTCTCGGGAGAGGGTGGAAAACGCCTTGCTTGCCGTAGGTGCAGATCAGTTGTTGCGCAATCTTCCCAATGGCTTCGACGAGCCCGTATTGGAAAAGGGAAGTACCCTGTCGGCCGGACAACGCCAACTGATTTCCTTTGCGAGAGCGCTCGCTTTTGATCCCGCGATCCTGGTTCTGGATGAGGCGACGGCGAACATCGATACCCAGACGGAAGTCGTGATTCAGCAGGCGCTGGAGGTGCTGAAAAAGGGAAGGACCACTTTCATCATCGCGCATCGCTTGTCGACGATCAAAAATGCGGACCGCATTCTCGTCCTAGATCGCGGAAGGATCGTCGAGAGCGGACGGCACGAGGAACTGATGGAATTGGGCGGAAAGTATCATCAGATGTATCAGTTGCAGCAGCGACAGTCATCGGTGGCTTCGATCGGGTGACAGACATTAGGCAGCATGTCATTTTCCGCTGCAGTTAAAATAAGGGAGAGGTGAGTAAGATATGACAACCAGTTACCAGGAGAATGAACAGTTGATGGCCTACCTGACCGTTCATTCTGCCTACCAATCACAAGCACTGCCGAAGCGAGATCGAGTTACGTTTTTGTCCAAAAAGACGGGCTTGCCTCAATTATGGAGTTTTGACACCGAAAGCTTTGTCGCAAGTCAGTACGTCCACTTTTCAGACCGGGTGATGGATGTGGTCCACTCCCCTGCTGGGAAGTGGACAGTGGTGGGGATGGATCATGAGGGGAATGAAAAGCAGCAGCTTTATCTGTTGGACAACGATACGCTGGAAATCAAGGAGTTGATGGTCTCCACGTTCGGGGGAGCTTGGGGTACGGCAAAGCCTATCTGAACTTGGATAATGGAAGAAAACGGATGGATGCAGTAGCTGATTTGGCTTGGTTGGTCAAGGATCTAGGCAAGCGGGATTCGGTCGACAGCTCCCGGATCGGCATCATGGGACGCAGCTATGGAGGCTTCATGGTCCTTGCTTCGCTCACGCATTACCCCGATCTATGGGCGGCTGGCGTCGACATTGTGGGCATCTCGCATTTCCGAACGTTCTTGGAGAATACCGGCGAGTGGAGAAGGAAGCTGCGAGAGTCGGAGTACGGCTCCCTGGCAGAGGATAGCGATTTCTTCGAAGAGATCGCGCCGCTTAACCACTCAGAAAAAATCAAGGTTCCGCTACTGATCTTCCACGGCCGAAATGATACGCGTGTACCTGTGAGTGAGGCTGAGCAGTTATTCTCTGACATGAAGCGAAGAGGACAAGATGTGGAATTGATCGTTTTCGAGGATGAAGGCCATCAGACGGAGAAGCTCGACAACCACATAACACTGAATACAAAAGTGGTGCACTTTTTCAGAGAGCATCTTGTTAAATCGTAATATAGCAACTTTCATACGGTGAGGGTTTGCAGATGAAGCCCCCTTGAATAGCCCTCAAAAGGTGGAGGGGTGACCAGGCAAAGCTGGTCGAGGAAAAAGGGGGAATAAGCGAAGGCATTTGGGATCTTGACCAAGCCGGAACGGAAAAGGCGGAACACTTTTTTAGCGGCTAACCCTGATTCACTTCTGGGGAATGGCTGCTTTTGACCGCGGTTCCACCTTTGGAGTGGGAGGCGGCCAGGGATGACCCACAGTGAAGATCCCAACCCGCTGGAGCGTTTCCCCCTTTTTCCTCTCCACCGCTACAACTGGTGGACCACCAAACAAAAAAACGCGGGATCACTTCAGAATGATTGAATGAAGTAACCCCGCGTTTTCTTTTAACTAAGGCATAACAACCAATTCATACACCATTTTGCTGATCAGCGCGATCGAGACGATCAAAAAGAGCGGGCGGACAAAGCGGACGCCTGTTTTGATCGCTACTCGAGCCCCGAGGGATGCGCCGAGCAGCATCGCAACACCCATCACGAGACCAGTCAGGAAGATGACCTTCCCTTCGATGATAAAGACCGTCAAGGCGGCAATATTACTCGCCAAATTCAGAATGCGTCCATTCCCGGCCGCGATGACGAAATCATAGCCAAACAACAGCACCATCAAAAAGACGAAGAAAGAACCTGTCCCGGGTCCGAAAAAACCGTCGTAGAAACCGATCACAAAAGTGAGGGGGATGCCAAGTCCGAGTGAAAAACGCGTCAGCCCTTTGAAGTTGGAGTCTTGTCCAAATCGCTTATTGAACAGCGTGTAGACAAAAATCAGCGCCATCATCACGATAACCAGCACTTTGAGCAGTTCCTGCGGGACGAAGAGAACGACCTTTGCTCCAAAATAGGCACCGATTAGAGAGACGGGAAAAAGGATCAGCATCAGCTTCTTATCAAATTTACCGCTGCGGATAAAGGTAACGGAGCTGGTAGCAGAAGAAATCGTGCCCGCCAGTTTGTTCGTCCCCAATGCCATATAAGGAGGGATGCCCAACCCGAGCAAAGCCGGCAGGGAGATCAGTCCGCCGCCTCCGACCGTACTGTCGATAAAGGCTGCGACGAAACCAAAAATTGCCAGAAAGAGAATCGTAGATAAGTCCATTTCCATTGCTATAATCACCTGATTTTCTAAGAAGATAGAGGAATAATCCAAGTCTAGCACTCTCATTTTCGATTGCAAGAAGGAAATTATTCTATGAGAACTTGCTAGATTACGATACTTTGCATACCGATTTGTTGTAAAAGTGTCTCTCTTGCACTATAATAAGGTTGTGGCTTGAACCATACATATTTTGAAGGAGGAATGTTACAATGGCACATCAACTTCCTGCATTGCCATACGCGCATGATGCGCTGGAACCACACATCGACAAGCTGACTATGGAGATCCACCACGGACGTCACCATGCGACTTACGTGAACAATCTCAACGCAGCTCTCGAAGGGCATGCTGACCTGCAAGGCAAAAGCGTAGAAGAGCTGATCAGCAACCTCGACGCTTTGCCAGAAGGCATCCGCACTGCTGTTCGCAACAACGGCGGCGGTCATGCGAACCACACTTTGTTCTGGGAAGTTCTTTCCCCGAACGGCGGCGGCGCACCAACTGGTGAACTGGCTGACGCGATCAATGCAGCATTCGGCAGCTTCGACAACTTCAAAGCGGAATTCGCAAAAGCAGCGACTGGTCGCTTCGGTTCCGGTTGGGCTTGGCTGATCGCGGATGGCGGTAAAGTAGCGATCACTTCTACTCCTAACCAAGACAGCCCAATCATGGAAGGCAAAACGCCTATCCTGGGTCTGGACGTATGGGAGCATGCCTACTACCTGAACTACCAAAACAAACGCCCTGATTACATCGCTGCTTTCTGGAACGTTGTAAACTGGGATGAAGTTAGCAAACGTTTCGCTGCTGCGAAATAATTACTTTCTTCTATATAGAAAAGGCTTGTCGCTTATGAGGCGACAAGCCTTTTTCTGCGTATATCCCCCGCACTTATTTCACATATTGAAATTGAGGCTCTTTGACTTGTACGTCATTGCCGATTTGAAAGGACATCAAATCCTCGCCGACTACCACATTGCCGTTGTATACCTTGCTCGTTCTCACAGCGAGGTTGGCATTAGCATCTGTCAAACCACCGAGCAGGACGATGTGTGAGTATACCGCCAGCTTTGGTTTTACCTGGCTGAAAACTTTTCCTGCTTCTTCAGGGGTGGTATGGATATCCAAGATTTTTTGGATCGCAGGTGATTTTTCTTCCGGTTTGGCGGCAGCGACCTCATGGATGAGCATATCTGTTCCTTTTGCGTATTTAATCAAATTCTCATTGTAACGTGTATCACCGGAGATGACAACGGAATGCCCTTTGTAATTCACTCGGTATCCATAGCTGGGCTCCATCGGTCCGTGATCGACGAGGAAGGCGACGACTTGCACACCGTTGTGCTCATAGACGACTCCTTGTTCGATATCGTGTCCAACTGTATCTAGCCCTTTCAGATTTTCATTCTGGTTTTCATTTCTGACAGCGACATCTTCTTCATAGGCTTTTGCTAGATTGGCCATCATGTCTTTGGTGCCTTTGGGACCCCATACCTTGAATTCATTCGCCCGTTTTCCTGCGGTAGGCAGAGAGCCTGTCAGCCAGACATCGGGGATGCCAATGGTATGGTCGGAGTGTAGATGAGTGAGGAAGAGCTTGTCAATTTCGCCTGGCATGATAGAGATTTGGCTCAATCGAAGAGCTGCCCCGCGACCGGCGTCGAACAGCAGACGTTCCCCACCAGCCTCTACTAGGGTAGAAGGACCAAAACGTTCCATGCTAAGCAGCGGAGAGCCGGTGCCCAAAAGGGTAACCGTGATGGCAGGTGCTTGCTTAACTTGCGCATTCGGCTCTTGAGCAGAGGCTGTTCCACCACCGAAAGACGGCATCTGAAGGAAGAAAGAGCAGGCGATAAGGGCAGCAGACAAGGGGACAGCGAGCAAACAGGTCAATTTGTGCTTTCTCATAGAAGCAACTCCTCACTTTGTTTTGAATTGAAAAACATTGTTTCGCATATTATACAAGCGCTTTTTAAAACTGGTCAATTGAATTAAAAGAATTTGATGTATATTATTTATTTTCAGATAAGTGCATGCGAATATCCCAATCATTTTTTTAGGAAAGGATAGTAATGAGACCCGTTATCCGTTATAATAATACTTACTAAAAGTAACTAGGTTAATAAAAGAAAGGATTTGTTAAACATGATGCCATCCTTTTTTATCGCACACGGTGCTCCTCTGCTCGCGATTGAAGATAACAGCTATACGCAAGCATTGAATCAGCTCTCAGACAGGTTGCCACGTCGCCCTCGGGCCATTGTCATTTTCTCTGCACACTGGGAGTCTCCGTTGCAGGAGGTAGGCTCGATGGATGTCTATCCGACGATTCACGACTTTGGAGGTTTTCCCCGCGAACTCTATGAAATTCAGTATCCAGCCAAAGGAGATCGGGAAATCGCAGAGGAAACGTATCAACTACTGCAGAGTGTAGGTGTGCCTGTCCGAATGAATGAGGAGCGGGGCTTGGATCACGGTCACTGGATCGTGCTCCGCATGATCTATCCGCATGCAGACGTGCCAGTCATCTCTTTGTCGGTCAACCCGCAGCTTACGGTGGAGCAGCAATACGCCATCGGCCGCGCCTTGTCTCCTCTGCGTGCCAAGGATGTGTTGATTTTAGGAAGCGGCGGCACGAGCCACAATTTTTCCTACATCAACATGCGAGAAACCTCCGGAGCCGCCTATGAGTGGGCCATGGAATTTGAGGAATGGCTCAAGGATACGTTGACAGCGTGGAATGTGGAAGACCTTGCGAACTACCGCTCTTTGGCGCCGCACGCGGAAAAGGCGGTTCCTGTCTATGGAAGCGAGCATTTTGTACCGTTGGTGTACGCGATGGGAGCAGCGGATGACGCCCGCACCGCAGAGCGTTTGCACATCAGCTTTCGCTACAATAGCCTAAGCCATACGATCTGGCAGTTTGGCTCGTCGAAATGATGAGCCTGCAGATGGAGGATGTATACCGCGAGTACAAGCCATTATTGTTTTCCATCGCGTATCGCATGTTGGGAACAGTGAGTGAAGCGGAGGATCTTGTGCAGGAGACCTTCCTCTCGTTGGCACAAGGCGACAGCGGAGATATTCACCAGATGAAAAACTATTTGTGCAAAGTGCTGACGAATCGTTGCCTGGACGTCTTAAAATCGGCGCGCAGAAAACGGGAGCATTACGTCGGCGAGTGGCTGCCGGAGCCGCTGCCAGACATGGACGGCAGAAATGATCCCTTGCACGCCTTGATGCAGGAGGAAGCCATCTCGTATGGGCTGCTCGTATTGCTGGAAAACCTGTCCCCGACCGAGCGTGCTGTCTATGTACTGAGATCGGCGCTGGACTATGAATATCGTCTGATCGCGCAGATGCTGGAACGGGCAGAACCATCCTGCCGCAAGCTGTACAGCCGTGCGCAGCAGAAAATACAAGCGGCTCAGCTGCAAGTAGAAGTTCACCCGGCGCATACCCAAACACTGGTGGAGCAGTTCGTCGACGCGATCCACAAGGAGGATGCTGAGGCATTGATCCGCTTGTTGAGTCAGGATGCCGTCCTCATCTCGGATGGCGGCGGAAAGACCCGTGCAGCTATTCGCCCGATCAGTCCCGACAAGCATGTCGTGGCATTCCTGCTAGGGGTTTCCCGAAGATGGAGCGGCACCGTACAAATCTGCTCTCTCAATGGCCAGCCGGGGATTTTAATGAGCGGTGAAGACATGAGGCCGACCGCGATCAGTTTCGTCCTGGACGAAGAGAGAGAGCGAATCAAGCGGATCTACATTTTGCTCAATCCGGAAAAAATGAAACATCTTTTTTAAATCCGGGTCACAAATCTGCTGGGCTTCTCGTCTATGAGTGCAGCAACACATTTTAGACGGGAAGGGATGGATTTTTCATGAAAGCGAGAATGAATTACAGATCAGCAAATCCGGAAGCACTGCAAACCATGCTTCAATTGGAGAAGTTTGTGAGAGAAAGCGGTCTTGAGCCCAAGTGGCTGGAATTGATCAAGATCCGGGCCTCCCAGATCAACGGATGCGCCTTCTGTCTGGATATGCATACCAAAGATGCGAGAAAGATCGGTGAAACCGAGCAGCGGATCTATCTGCTGAACGCTTGGCGGGAAGCGGATGTCTACACGGCACAGGAGCGGGCGATCCTCGCTTTGACAGAGGCCGTGACTCTTATCGCAGAACGCGGCGTCTCCGAGGACGTGTATGCGCAGGTGAAAGAACATTTTGATGAGAACCAGATCGTCTCGCTGATCATGGCGATTAACGTCATCAACTGCTGGAACAGACTGGCGATTACGACAGGAATGACAGCTCCAGCCCAGTTCTAGTTGGTGCCCGAAAAGGAAAAAGACACGCCCGTTCATCACCGAATGGGCGTGTCTTTTCATGCTGATCGCGATCTAGACATCCTGTTCTACTTTTCTGCCGGGATAAAACTTATTCTCATCTCCAGCGAGATTCCCTTTGGCACTGATGGCATCAGGGGTGATCCGAAAAACGGCGGTGGTGCTTCCCATGCTGGAACGATACTTCAACACATGCTGCAGGGGCAAGGGCTCCGAGAAATAGCCGGGCACGTATTTGTCCAGCATCGCTTGCATGGCCCCGCGCATTTCTTCCGGATCTTCCACGCGTTCGATCGAGCCGGACAAAAAAACGCTCATATATGCGGTATCGACATGGGCTGGGACCGGATCGGCGATGGTCCCATACTCTTCACACACACTGAAGCAGACCCGGTTGTTGGCATTGATCATCTCCACTTTCCGCCCGGAATCCGCTCCGTGAAAATAGAGTTTGCCCTCCAGCCAACAAAAGTTCAAGGGGATGATGTACGGTTCCGTGCCGTTCGTCATGCCCAGATGCCCGGTTTTGGCTTGTGATAGGAATTGCTCGATCTGTGCCTGGTCTGTAATGGTGCGCTTAGCGTAACGAATGGGAATCATGGGATCATTCTCCTTTATGCAAAATAGGATAGCACTATCGTATCTATTGTCTGACTTGGTTAAAAGGTGCAAAATCCTTTCGTTGTTGCAGGTCAGATTTCACAAGAAAAAACCCGCTTTTGTTGAAGAGCGGGCACGAGTATCTTTTAGTTAAGCTGTTTGTCAGGATCGAGCTTTTTGTTCAATTGCTCCTCACCGCGATGAATCCAGCCGACAAATGAATCGAGGATATTCAACTCGTAGTCGAGGTAGACGACCGCCACGAACATATAGTGGCTTTTTCCCTGGTAACGGGAGCGGTAACGAAGATCGATCCATTTCACCTCGTAGCCAAAATGGCGTTCTTTCGTTTCCACATGAACATGATGCGTAAAAGCGAGAAAGGACTTCACGCGAAACGATTTCTTAGCAGCGGCGACGATTTCATTTTCCGATTTGATTTTGAAGGTGTCCAGCACGATTACTTCACCGGCATTGACTTCTCCTACATACCATATCTGCTCGGTGCGTGCGACGAAGGTCCAGTGTGTCCAGGACATGGTCGGAATGATGGTGTACGTCCCAGACCGGCCGATTTTTTGCCGAACCAGATCGGTGATGCGCTTCTGCACCTGAAATCGCCAATAGTAATAACAGGCGATTAGCAGGTAGATCGTGAGGAAAACCTTGCCGGGATCAAGGCCCGACGCCCAGAGCATAAAACCCAGCAGATGGGCGGAAAAGATTAAGGGATCGAAAATAAAGATTGTGTTGAACGCGATCCATTTGTCGCGAAATGGATACAATCCCTTGGTACCGTAGGAATTGAACAGGTCAACAAAGACGTGGAGACAGACAGCGAAAAAGATCCAGCCCAGCAGATGAAGCCAATTCGTTTGGGGCATGAACAACTCAATGAAGGCAAAAATGGCTCCTGTCCACAGAAAGATGGCTGGCACGGAGTGGGAGATGCCCCGGTGGTTGCGTATATAAGCAGCACTGCCGCGAATGCGGACTAGGCCGTCCAGATCAGGTGCCTGTGAACCGATGACCGTCCCGAGCATTACAGCTTCGATCAGCCCTGGTGTCGATGCCACGATTGGGTCCAGATGGGCGAGTCCCGCCAGTCCAAAACCCATGGCAAAGTGAGTAGCAGTGTCCATGAACCTTTTGTCTCCCTCCTTCCAGGCTTTGGCCTCCTGTTTGTTTTTATTATAACGTTGTGGCGTAAAGATTTTCCTTACGAAAATGAAAAAAATTGTCCGCTTGTTCCCCATTAATCTGGATTGTATGATGAAGTGGAGTTGTCTTGCAAGGGAGGAAACGTCCAGATGATCACGGTATTTATCGAATACAAGCTTCTTTCTGAAAAGCGTGAAGAGGCGATTGCCCTCATGGCGGAAATCGAGTCTATGTCATGCAGGCTGGGGGCACGTCAGTACCGCTGTCTAGAAGGCTGCGATCAGCCTGGCCTGTTCGTGGAAACCTTCGAGGTGGACAGCCTGGAACAGTATGAACAGATCAAACAGGCGCGTCTGGAAGATGAAGCATTTTGTGCTTGTATCACAGGCGGAGCTGCGAAATTGAACATCTGGGCATTTGCCCCCGTCCGTTCGTAATCAAAGGAGATCAGCATGCGTTATACATTACCGGAAGAATTTCATGTATTTGGTTTTTCCAGCGATTTGCTAGCTTGGTACGACTCCCAGAAGAGGGACTTGCCCTGGCGGATCAACCGCGATCCGTATCGTGTCTGGGTATCGGAGATCATGCTGCAACAGACACGTGTGGAGACCGTAAAGCCGTACTACCTGAACTTTATGGAAAAATTTCCGACGGTTCAGGCTTTGGCGGAAGCACCTGAGGATGAGGTGTTGAAGGCATGGGAAGGGCTTGGCTACTATTCACGGGTGCGGAATTTGCAGACTGCAGCCCGTGAAGTGCAGGCCCTCTACGGCGGTATCGTACCAGAGACACCCGAAGAAATACGCACGCTAAAAGGCGTGGGACCCTACACCGCCGGAGCGATTCTCAGTATCGCCTACGAAAAGCCGGAGCCTGCCGTCGACGGCAATGTGATGCGAGTCTTTTCCAGACTGCTCTACCTGACGGATGACATCGCCAAACCAGCGACACGCATCAAAATCGAGCATCTGGTTCGTCAGGTGATTCCCGAGGGCAGAGCAGGGGACTTCAATCAGGCGCTGATGGAGCTGGGGGCGATGGTCTGTACTCCGCGTTCTCCGCAATGCCTCACTTGTCCGGTCTTCGACTACTGCATCGCCCGCAGAGAAGGCGTCCAGGAAGAACTGCCGAATAAAGGGAAGGCGAAACCGCCGCGTCCCGTTCATTTGCAGGTGGCCTTGGTTGTGCGTGACGGAGCCGTCCTGATCAACAAGCGTCCGGAGCAGGGACTGCTGGCAGGCATGTGGGAATTCCCCATGGTGGAGACGGATGTGGATAGGGAGGCAGCCAAAAAAGATCTGCTGACCAAGCAATTGCAGGAACGCTTTGGCGTGGAGATAGAGGTCCACGAAATGCAGGGGGAAGTGCAGCATACGTTTTCCCATCTGCAATGGAATATGCAAGTATGGCTTTGTGACTGGCTCGAGGGAGAGGATCTTCCTCCGACAGCTCGCTTTGCCGCCATCGAGGAACTGGATGCCTTCACGTTTCCAGTAGCACATCATAAAATCAAGGCGATGCTTCACGTATAAACAAATCGCAGCACAAAAAGGCATGCTATCGGCAACGTCGGGCATGTCTTTTTGTTTTGAATCAACGAAAATGAATGATATGTATGTTAAAATATGTAAGTGGGGGTGGGTACATGTATAAACAATTGATCCTGCTATATGCGGTGACACTGGCATTGTTTGGTTGCTCGAGTCCTGATGCTGATGAGGAAGCGCGTCAGTTGGCGGAAACATATAAAAAAGTACAGTATGAAATCGAAATCAAGGATGCCGAGAAAATGGCAGATATGGACCAGGCATTAGAGGAATTTATCAATCAAAGAGAACAGCAGGTGGGAGAATACGCGACGGAAAAAGTACTGAAGGAGTATATACGGAATCGCGAGGCGTTATATCCTTTCCAGATCGCCATCCAGCAGAAGGCAAACATAGATGTGGTGATTACAGAATGGAATAAAGTACAAGATGATAAGGACAGAGACATTGTCACGTATTACTATAAACTGGAGATTCACCTGAAATTCTGGGACGGTTCTCCCGATCAGGTTTATCCCGGCAATGGGCAAATGGATGTTACCAGAATCGATGGCACGTTAAAAGTCGCACGTGATTGGGATGGGCGGCCCAATCCGATTTTTCATTTGTGGGAGCCAAGTCGTTATGAGCCCGGCACGTCATGAAAAACGTTAGGAAGGGGCGATCCATCCGTCACCAGACAGATGGGATCGCCCCTTCTTACCCTTACTATATTCAAGCCGTTTCCTTAGCGAATACAGTATTCAGGAAACTGCGTGTAGATCTGATGCTTCTGTTCTTCCCACTGAGCAATAGCTTTTTCTTGCTGGTAACGAGCTAATTTTTGCTCAGGAGTTAATTTCCGACGTTCGATCGTAATCGTGAAAAAGATCATGGGAATGTACATCCTATATACGCCTCCCTTCCGTACAATTCCGGTGCAGTCAGAGCCCATCTATCGATTTGACTCCTGTCAATCTCATCATCTGACGTCTCATTTTGTTTTTCATACAAAATCCCTCCTTGAAATGAAAAATGATTGCCTTTTCTTAGATGCGTGCATTCCATTGCGCTGCTTCCAAAGCGTACGCTTCTGCGCGCTTTTCCAGGTAGTTTTCTTGCTGTACCTTTGCGATGCGTTGTTCGGCGCTTTCCTGTTTGCGCTCGATCTTGATCTGAAAGTGAAGAAAGTTCAGTACCATACCGTATCACCTCCTTTCAAAAAATGGAAACCAAAAAAACCGCTGGCGAAGCTTGGTGGTCTTTTCATCGCGTTTGACCGCATGCGGTCACAACCACTTTTATGAAAACGTTTCAACGTTTTTCACAAAATGGGAACGAAAAGACCACAAGCACAACGCCTGCGGTCTGGTATCTGACGAGTAAGGAATTAGAAAGACACGTATTGTGTCTAGGCTACAATTCGTCGGTCCAGGAGGCGCTGCCATATGAAGTTGGAGCAACAAGAAGATCCAATGCAACATCAGTACGATTGTTGAAGAATGTGGTCATCATGTTGTCGCAGCCTCCTTTCCTTCATTGTATGTGTGAATCCTACACATAGGATATGGTATTTTTTTCATGATGTAAAGCAAATTTTGCCTCTTTTATAAAAGAAAGTTTATTCTGATAATATCGGGAGGGTACCGGGCGGGAAGCAGAGAGGATCTGCCTTACCCGCCGAGTCTCCTACCAGAACATGTAAAGCATGCCGATCATGGCTAAAACGCTGAATACGACAAGTCCGACAATCGTCCAAGTTTGGCTGGAGTTGCTTTTCGTCTTCATTCGCTTGCCTCCTTTACAGATCAGTCCGGTTAATCAAAAATGGGTGCAGAGGAGCGATCCCATCCGCCGCTGTCGCCTACAGGACCACGATCTTCCAGCTCCCGGATCACTTTCGTGTGGAGGGAAGCTCCTTCAGCACTGAGGTAGGGAGCTAATTGAGAAAACACATGATGATAGTACAACAGTTCTGTGATCTCCCAGTTCTTCATCGACATCATCGTTAATTCAGGTAATTCCCTTCCTATGTACATGGAACGAGTCTCCTTTCCAGGCATGGTGCAAGGTTCTCTGATTGAACTGTCACAGTTTGCATATTTAGTATGGCTTGTATTTTTATTTGCAATCACATCCCTTTAGCATGCAGCTGGTGGCAAAACGAGATGGAGAGAGGTATAATAATGAGGTGATTTTCAGAATTTAGTACCAGATACTAATAGTTGGTGTGATAGGAGGCATTTCATTTGAGTACGGGGAATAAAGTAGCATTGGTAACAGGTGGAACACGCGGGATCGGCAGAGCTATTGCCTTGCAACTGGCAGAGCAGGGATATGATCTCGTGTTGAATTATTTGCGCAATCGCAGCGCCGCAAGAGAGACAGCAGCTGAGTTGGAAGCAAAAGGTGCCCGTGTGCATCTCGTCAAAGCAAATGTCGGCGATGTAGCCAAAATCAAAGAATTGTTCGCAGAGATCGACCAGGAATTCGGACGACTGGATGTGTTTGTCAACAATGCGGCATCCGGCGTTTTGCGTCCACTGATGGAGCTAGAGGAAAGCCACTGGGACTGGACGATGGAAATTAACAGCAAGGCATTGTTGTTTTGTGCGCAAGAAGCGGCAAAACTAATGATCAAGAGTGGAAACGGCGGAAAGATCGTCTCTTTGTCCAGTCTGGGGTCCATCCGCGTATTGGAAAACTATACGGCAGTCGGCGTTTCCAAAGCAGCGGTAGAAGCAATCACACGCTATCTGGCAGTCGAACTAGCTCAGCATAACATCGTGGTAAACGCAGTTTCTGGCGGTGCCGTAGACACAGATGCACTGCGTCATTTTCCCAACCGCGAAGAATTGTTGGGCAGCTCGGCAGCGCGTACGCCAGCTGGTCGCATCGTAGAGCCGGAGGATTTGGCCAACGCAGTTATGTTCCTGCTATCCGATAAGGCATGGATGGTTCGCGGTCAAACACTGATTGTCGACGGGGGCATCTCTTTGTTAACCTAAGCTGAACCAGAGCGAGAACCAAGAAACAGATTTTGGGTTGTTGACAGAGAAGACAAAGTTGTCCATCTGGTGTACAATAGGTGAAGAAGGCTACGAAGGAGGCATAACATGCTGATTCGTCCGTTTCGACTCGGTGATTACTCGGCGATTACAAGTATCTGGCAGGAAACCGGCTTGGACCAAACGGAAACGGAGTCGTTAAACGATTTGGCTCAACAGCTAGCGTGGGACAGCGATTTGGTGATGGTTGCAGAACAGGAAGGCAAAGTTGTCGGTGTGGTAGTAGGAACGATCGATGGTGCTCGTGCCTATTTCCACCGTTTGGCTGTATTACCCAGCATGCAGGGGAGCGGGATTGGCCGTCAACTGGTGGAAGCGATTGAGAAGCGTTTTAAACAAAGGGGCGTCAATCGCGTTCTCATCATGGTCAATCAGAACAACCCCGGGGTGCTTCCTTTTTACCATTCGCTTGGTTATGAAGTGCAAAAATATGTTACACTTTCCAAAAAGCTCTCTTCTTGAAGGCTTGTCCCCAATCAGATAGAGAAGAGAAGAAAGGGGAGAGTCAATGTCGCCAACTCCAGGCTCCAATTTCCGCATTGAAAGTTATAAACATGACCATTCGTTGCACCGCATTTGGGACAAAACGACGTTGATTCATACCAGTGACGCGGTAGTGATTGGAGGCAACGATCGGGTCAAGGTGACAGAGGCAGACGGGCGGGAGTGGCGTACGCGCGAGCCGGCCATTTGTACATTTGGTCGCGGTCAGTGGTTCAACACGATCGCGATGATCCGTGACGACGGGATCTACTATTACTGTAATATTGGTTCTCCATTCAGCATGAAAGGCCAACTACTCAGCTATATAGACTACGATCTGGATGTCAAGGTATATCCAGATATGACGTATTCCATCCTGGATGAAGAGGAATTCCTTTTGCACAGCAAACAGATGAATTACCCTCCATTTGTGGTGGAGCGCGTACAGTCTGCGTTGCGGGAAGTTGTGGACTGGGTGCGTGCTAGGCGTGGCCCGTTCCAAAATGGTTTTGTTCAGCGTTGGTACGACCGTTACCAATTGGTACGAGATGATGAGGAATAATCCCTTTCCCGAGGTACGGGGGAGGGATTTCCTTGTTTGCGAAGGAGGGACTTTTGCTTGAGCATCCGGCGTTACATGAATTATGTGAAGCCTTACTGGAAGCAGATCGCCGGTACGATTCTGATTGGCATCGTCAAATTTGTGATTCCTCTCTTGCTTCCCCTTTTGATCAAGTACGTGATCGACGAGCTTTTGCCCAGCCCCATGCCGCAGGACGAAAAGCTTCGTCAATTATTCTGGTTGATGCTCGGAGCCTTTTTGCTGTTTACGGTAGTCCGCGCACCTGTCGAATACATCCGCCAATACTACGCCCAATGGGTGTCCAGCCGCATTTTATATGACATTCGCAATCAACTCTTTAGTCATCTGCAACGCCTCTCCATGCGCTTTTACAACAATCACAAGACTGGAGAAGTGATCTCGAGGGTCATCAACGATGTGGAGTCGACCAAAAACTTCATCGAGACCGGACTGATGAATCTTTGGCTCGACCTGATCACTATCGCTATAACACTTGGTGTCATGTTTTATATGGACATTGAGTTGACGATCGTAGCCATTGTTGTTTTTCCGCTTTACAGCTTTGCAGTCAAGTATTTTTACAAGCGTTTGCGCCAATTGACCAAGGATCGGTCGGCAGCGCTGGCCCAATTGCAAGGGCATCTTCATGAGAGAGTCGGCGGCATGTCTCTAATTCGCAGCTTCGCCCTGGAAAAGCATGAGAGCAAGATTTTTGCCAAGGAAAACAACCACTTTTTACAAAAGGCGTTCGCTCATACACGTTGGAACGCAAAGACTTTTTCCGTGATTAATACGGTGACGGACATCGCGCCGTTGCTTGTGATTGCCTATGCAGGCTACCAGGTGATTGTCGGCGGACTAAGTGTCGGGACACTGGTTGCCTTCTACGTGTATCTGGATCGTTTGTATACGCCGTTGCGCAGGTTGGCCAACTCATCTACTGTCTTGACTCAGTCGATTGCGTCGATGGACCGGATGTTTGAGTTTCTCGACGAAGCGTATGATATTACTGACAAGCCGAATGCACGGGAGATGCCTCTCGATTCCGATACGGGACGTATTCGGGGCGAGATCCGTTTTGAAAATGTGTCGTTTCGCTACCGGGAGGAGGGACCTCTCGTACTGGACGGCATCAATCTGACCATTATGCCAGGGGAGACTGTGGCAGTAGTCGGGATGTCCGGGGGAGGAAAATCCTCGTTGATTAGTCTGTTGCCCCGTTTTTGGGATGTGACGGAAGGGAAAATTACCATCGATGGCATCGATATTCGTGACGTAAAGCAGCGAAATTTGCGCCATCACATCGGGATGGTGCTGCAGGATAATATTTTGTTCAGCGAATCGGCGAAGATGAACATTATGATGGGCGATCCGGATGCGGACCAGGACGCGGTCGAGCGTGCTGCTGTGGCCGCCAATGCGCATGATTTTATCATGGAGCTACCGGAAGGGTACGAGACTGAGCTTGGTGAGCGTGGTGTGAAGCTGTCGGGCGGACAGAAGCAGCGCATCGCGATCGCGCGTGTCTTTTTGCGTGATCCCGGCATTCTGATCCTGGACGAAGCGACTTCTGCCCTCGATCTGGAATCGGAGCATATGATCCAGGAGTCTTTGGCTCGGCTTACGAAAGGAAGAACGACCATTATCGTTGCCCATCGCTTATCTACTATCACGCATGCAGACAAAATCGTGGTGATGAAGGAAGGCAAGATCGTCGAACAAGGCAAGCATGATGAACTGCTTATGCAAAAGGGTGTGTACCACGCCTTGTGGCATGTACAAGATCTGGGGGCTGCGCCTGAATCGCAGTAGGAGGCTAGAGAAGAGAATATCTATCTGCCGTGACAAGCGGGTACTTCTGGGTCAGGCAGTGGAACGGAGGAGATATTGGTGGAAACATGGCGGCGCAATTTATACGTTTTATGTGGATGCCTGTTTTTCGTCATGGTTGCGATGAGCATGGTCATGCCTTTTTTGCCCCTTTATATTCAAAAGGATTTCGGGATTGACGACCCGCATGAGGTAACGATGTGGGCAGGGATTATTTTCGGGGCCAATTTTTTAACAGCGGGTCTCGTTTCTCCAATCTGGGGAAATCTGGCTGACAAACACGGGCGCAAGATCATGATCTTGCGCTCCGGTTTCTTTATGTCTATTACAGTAGCCTTGACGGGCTTCGCAGGAAGTTTATGGCAATTACTGGCATTGCGTCTGATCAATGGGCTGGTGGGTGGAATCATTCCCGCCAGTACCGCGTTGGTAGCCTCGTCTGTGCCGAAGGAGAAAATCGGCTGGGCACAGGGCTTGCTCCAATCGTTTATTACAGCGGGTACGATCATGGGTCCGCTATTTGGCGGATTTTTGGCTGATTACATAGGCTTTCGGATGATCTTTGTTTTTACCGGCAGTGTATTGTTTTTGGCGACTCTGGTGATTACCTTTGCAGTCCATGAGAAGTTTACGCCGCCGGAAAAACGAAATCAGTCCAGTCTGCGCGAGGATTTTCACATGATTTTTTCCTCCAAGCAGCTGCAAGCTCTCTTTTTCGTAACGGTCATGATTCAGTTCGCACTGTTCAGCATTGTCCCGGTATTGCCGATTTACATATCCCAATTGCTTGGGCCGGAGGGAACGAAGGTCGCACTGTGGGCAGGGATCGTGCAGGCTGCGATGGGAATTGCCAACGTAGCTGCTGCCCCGCGTCTGGGCCAACTCGGAGACCGTTTTGGTTCGCAAAAGGTGCTGTTGGGGTCGTTGCTTGTGGCTGGGATTCTGTTTATCCCGCAAGGCTTCGTAAATGCCGTATGGCAACTGGTGCTGCTGCGATTCCTTCTTGGGCTGTCTTTGGGAGGTTTGCTGCCGTCTGTAAATGCTCTGCTGCGGAGGGCTACACCTACGCATATGATCAGCCGCGTGTATGGCTATAACAACAGCTTCGTCAGCATCGGCAGCATGCTGGGACCTATGATTGGGGGCTTCGTGGCAGGGTATATTAGCATCAGCGGCGTATTCTGGATGACCAGTGCTTTCCTGCTGATCAATGCAGGTTGGGTCTACTACACCTTTTTTAGTAAACGTTCTGTACAGGAACCAGCATCTGGAATATAATGGGGCTACTTTGAAAAAAGAAATGAGGTGCACCTCCCTTGTAAGAACATGTCGGCGGGAAAAACAGATTTTCCTAAATAACAGAACAAGAGTGGTGTTCTGAGCCGACTGGAGGTTGTATTTCATGTGGAATAAACGTTTTCTATTCCTCTGGGCGGGTCAGTCATTGGCCAATCTAGGGGATGTTTTTTATATTGTCGGGATCATTTCGATCATCTACACGGCTACGGATTCGATTTTTTTCACTTCCATGGTGCCGGTCGTGAATGTCACGATGCGATCAGTTGGCAGCTTGACGGCTCCTTTGTTGTTTCGCCGCTTTTCCTTGCAGCGTTTGCTGCTGGTCTCGCAATCTGCCAAGACCGTTTTGCTCGCTGTCACCGTGGCCATTGCTGCAGAAAGGGAAATTCTGCTATTTCTTTTGATCGCTTCGATTGCCTACCTGGACGGCTGGGCAACACCAGCGCGAAATTCTTTGGTTCCTCGACTCGTTACACGCGATATGCTCTTGCGGGCAAACGGACTTTTGGCTGCTTCCGATCAGACAGTATACTTCGCCGGCTGGGCTGCTGGCGGCATAGCGGTTGTCTGGCTGGGAGCTGGCAATGTGTTATGGGGCACGGTTGGAGCTTATGCGCTGGCTGCGTGGGCTATGCTAGGAATTGGAACAGTACAACAGGTGGAGCTGGAGGAGCAAGCGGAGACAAAAAGCTGGCTGACAGGCTGGAAGTGGATACAGGAAGATCGCAGGCTTCGTCTCATCGTCATGATGGATGTGTTGATCGCGCTATCTGGCGGAGTATGGATCGCAGCAATCATCCTGCCTTTTGTCCTAAAAGTGCTGGGACAAGGCGAGGAATGGTGGGGCTATATCAATGCAGGCTACATGCTAGGTTCCATTATCGGTGTCGCGGTTTTGCTGGCCGTAGCTCCGCGGATGCAGCAGCACTTGACACGCTGGATCATTGTTGGTGCGATTGGCTCGAGCATTTTTACCGTGTTGTTTGCGGGTAGCAGCAATCCTTTTGCGGCTCTGCTATTTTCCCTTTTGCTCGGACCCGTTTTTCAAATGCAATTGATCGCTAAACAGACCGTATTACAACAGGCGGCGCCGGAGTCGACGCTCCCGTATGTCTTGTCTGCCAAAGATACGATTGATTCGCTCAGCTTTGGTCTCTCTGCCCTGCTGATGGGAGCTTTTGCAGAATGGCAGGGACCTAGGGCAGTCTATTACTTGTCTGCCGTTTTATTAGTTGGGGCTATGGTCATGGCGATCCGATTCCATCATGTATCGATCAGTAAGGACCGGTCTAGGAGCTTTTCTTCACATCTCTAGTCAGGAGTGTAATGCAGATGAAAATTCTCGTTTTACAAGGTAGTTCACGTGACGAAGGTAATACAGAGCAGCTAGTGAGTCTCGCTTTAGAAGGGATTCCGTATACGAATATCCGGCTCAGGGAACAGCACATCAAGCCTATTTTCGACCAAAGGCATGCACCGGGCGGTTTTACAGCAGTAGATGATGATTATGATGCTGTGATCGAAGCGGTGCTGGCACATGATTTCCTTATTTTTGCTACACCGATCTACTGGTACGGCATGTCTGGTCAGATGAAAAACTTCGTCGATCGCTGGTCCCAGAGCCTGCGAGACAGGCGATATGCTTTCAAAGAGGCGCTTGGACAAAAACAGGCGTATGTGATCACGACAGGCGGGGATCAGCCTACTATCAAAGGCTTGCCCCTTATCCAGCAGTTTCAGTACATTTTTGAGTTCGTCGGGATGCCTTTTACGGGTTACATCATCGGGGAAGGCAACAAGCCTGGGGAGATCTTGCGGGATCAGCGTGCGTTGTCTAATGCCAAGCAGCTCAATGAATGGTTGCGAGATCACACCACATAAAAGAGAAGCAGGAGAGCATGCCAGATGTCGGTTCTGGATGCTCTCCTTTTTTACTTATTGGTATCCAAATAACGCAGGATCGCCATCAGATCGAGATCTCCCAATCCGTCCTCGAAGGCATGACGATAAGTGGCGGCAGCCGATTCTGCCAGAGGAGTAGAGACGCCTGCCTCACGTGCGAGGCGCAAATCCTTGGTCATATGCTTCAAGGCAAAAGCGGCCGGATAGTCGTCGGCGAGAATGGAAGGAGCTTTTCCGCGAATCAGAGGCGTGCCGACTGCGCTTTCCGAGATGATTTGCAGCATCTGCTCGGTGCCGATTCCGAGCGAGCGGGCAAAGAGAAGGGTTTCGGAGACGCCCTGCACCGTAATGCCCAACAAGAGGTTAATCGCCAGTTTGGCTGATGTGCCAGCCCCGTTCGGTCCCATATGCAGCGCGATCTTGCCCAGCTTGTCCAGCATCGGCTTGGCTTGTTCATAGTCGCTTTTTTCGCCCCCGACCATGATGACGAGAGTGGCTTCCCTGGCAGGTCCGACACTGCCGGAGACGGGCGCATCGAGGAATCGCAATCCTGCTTGCTTGGATTGCTCCGCGATGTAGCGAGAGGTATCCGGGGAGATCGTGCTCATATCTACCGCCAGTTTGCCGTGAACTGCAGCAGAGGCGAGAATGCCATCGGCTCCGGCATAGATTTCTTTTACGGCGGAATCATCACTTACCATCGTGAACAGGACGTCACAAAGCTCTACCAACTGCTCAAACGAGTCAGTGCGTTTGGCTCCTTTCTCGCATAATGGCGCGGTTTTTTCTGGAGTCCGGTTCCAGACGTACAGCTCGTAACCTGCTTTCAGCAGATTACTTGCCATCGGTACTCCCATGTTTCCCAAACCAATCCAACCGATTTTCATAGCTTCTCTTCTCCTTGTCTGTCTTCATTCGAAAATTGCTGTTTTACCCGTTCTTTGAGCAGATGATGCTTGGACTCCGTCATGTCAAACAGTTCGTCGAATCCTGCAGGCAGCCTTTTTTCCAGGACGCGAAGCCCTTCTTCGGTAATTCCGCCTTTGGTGGCCACTCGATCGATGAGCTGGTCGAAACCAAGTTGTTCGGCTTGCAGCAATTTGGCGGTTCCCAGCATCGTTTCTACCAGCATCTTTCTCGCTGTATCGAGGGGGAGTCCCGGTGATTTGCGTACAGCGGCCTGGGCGAAGGACTCCATGATTCCCGCGAGCAGGCCCGGTCCGCTGCTGGTCAGAATCGTCGCTGTCTCGATTTCCTGTTCGGAAATCTCTTGCGCCACCCCAATGGATGAAAGCAGGGAAGCTACCTGCTTTTGCTGTTCCCCATTACATCTGCTGCTGCAGGTGTACAAAGACACTCCCCGCAATTCTTGTGATGTGACTGTTGGAATGACTTTACTTACGGGACCTGTATGTACCGCTTCGAGGTCTTCTATGCTGACGCCAGCCGCGACGGAGACGAGATGTACTCGCGCAGGGAGGGACAGCTCTTTCACGAGCGGAATGAGATCTAATGGCTTGGTACAGACAAAGAGCAGGTCTGAGCCATTTCCGACTTCCTGTGCGGATGAAGCGACGGTCACGCCATAGGCCGCCCGCATTTGGTCCGCTTTTTCACGCGTTCGGTTGTAGACAATCAGGTCGACTGGTGACACCGCTTCACTTTTGCAAAAGCCGGCTACCAGCATCTGACCCATGCTGCCAAGTCCGATAATTCCGATTTTCATGGTCACACCTCCCTCAAACATTGTAGCGCAGCAGAATTAAAAAAGGTACAGTCCTCCCGAAAGGAGGATGCTGCACCTTATTCTTTGTCATTCCGCAGATTAATCGTCGGAGCCACGGAAAATCATGATGTATTTCACAAGCTCGAGGACGGAGATCAGGGCTGCAGCTACGTAAGTGAGCGCTGCGGCACCGAGTACCTTGCTTGCGCCGCCTTCTTCCGTATTGCGGATGAAGCCCATTTTGACCATCTGTTGTTTCGCACGGCTGCTGGCGTCGAATTCGACTGGCAGGGTCACCAGTTGGAATGCGACTGCTCCGGAGAAGAAAATAATCCCCACGAGAATTAGACCAGACATTTGGAACAAGAAGCCTCCAATCAAAAGCAGAGGGGCTACACCAGATACCAGATTGACGAGTGGAAACATGCGGTGACGCGCGACCAGCATCGGATAGGAGACTTTGTGCTGGATGGCGTGCCCGACTTCGTGGCAGGCGACGGAGAGCGCTGAGATCGAATTGCCGAAGTAGACCGGATCAGACAGGCGAACGACGCGTGCAGTCGGATCGTAGTGGTCGGTCAGCATGCCAGGGATGTGCTCGACGGCGACATTGGTCAGTCCGTTGGCATCCAGCATGCGGCGGGCGGCTTCAACACCGGTCATGCCGGAGGAAGCAGGCACATCCGCAAATTTGTTAAAGGTCCCTTTAACGCGGAATTGCGCCCACAGTGACAGACCGAATGCGATAAAAATCAGAAAGTCCATTGGGTGAAACAGGATCACGCAAAATCACTCCTTCGTGTATGTCAACTTCATGTATGCATGTATAGATGGTGTTTCTAATCAAGTTTACGAAAAAACATCATGCCAGTTTCATCTTTTATTGTACAATCCCTGACTAACTTTGACAATATAAACGGAGGCTTATATCTAAAAAAACTATTGTGATTGATTGGTGGGCGGCGACCAACTTTAGTGGAGGAGAGGAAAAAGGGGAGAACGCTCCGGTGGGTTGGGATCTTCGCTGTGGGTCAATCCTGGCTGCTAAATACTTGTTCCGCCTTTTCCATTGCGGCTGGGGCAAGATCCCAAATACCTTCGCTTAACTCCCCTTTTTCCTCGGCCAGCCTTAAGTGGTCAACCTGCAAAAAAATGTGGGACTCTTGAGGGGGAGAAGCATGGATGACATCTTTTTTGGTTTGGAATGGGCAAAGGAGAACAGGCTGCCGATAAACAAGTCAGCAACCTGTAGATATCCACAATATGCACGTGAAGAGATGAAAAAAATCTAGTCGCTTCGGCCTTGGCTTGAGCCCGAATAATTTCTATCACCGTGACAGTAAAGCTGATCTATGCGACATTAATAAGCAGTCCAGCCCGCATCGGCAATTATAACTGTGCCGTTGACGAAGCTTGATTCGTCGGAGGCGAGGAACAACGCCACTTTGGCGATTTCTTCTGGCTCGCCTGTTCGTGGGTTGAGGTTGATGCCGGCCATCGCTCTTTCCATGCCGAATGGATTCGGGCTCGTGAGGGATGTGCCGATGGAGGTATTGACACCTCCTGGCGCGATGGCATTACAGCGAATTCCTTTCGGCGCATACTGGAAACCGACGTTCTTGGTAAGACCGACGACTGCGTGCTTCGCAGCCGTATAAGCCGCACCGGCACGGGAGCCCATCAAACCGCCTGCGGAAGCGATGTTAACGATGACGCCACTTTGTTTCTCCAGATAGATCGGAATCACTTTGCGGATTGTTCTCATCGGGCCGGTTGTATTGATTGAGAATACGCGATCCCATAGCTCGTCCGTCAGGTCTCCGGCTGGCACGAAGTTGTCCATAATGCCGGCGTTGTTGACGAGAATATCTACCGTTCCGTATTTCTCGACGGTTGTATCAATCAGCGATTGCACGTCGTCTTCTTTCGCGACGTCGGCCGCAATCGCGAAAGCAGTACCACCTTTGGCGGTAATTCCGTTAACAACGGCTTGCGCAGCTTCAACGCGAAGGTCAGATACGGCAACTTTAGCCCCTTCTGCTGCGAACAATTCAGAAATGGCTTTACCCATGCCTGAAGCGGCACCAGTGACAACAGCAACTTGTCCAGATAATCTCATCGTGAATCCCTCCTGATATACACATGTTCATTCGTGAACACCTGTTCCTTCGAGTATAATGACAAGAGAATAGGATTTACAATCAGTGCTCTTTTCAACGATATTATTTCTGACCTGACCGACAAATTATTCCGACGGAGATGAATCACTTGGAACAGGTAATCTATTTACTGAGGCATGGGGAAACCATATTTAATACACAAGGAAGATATCAAGGGGAACTTGATTCATCATTAACCGCAGAAGGAATCGAGCAGGTAAAAAATATATCTAGGTTGGTAAAGCTGGTCATTCCTGATATCGAGGAGTATGAGATTATTTCAAGTCCATTAGGCAGAGCATTGCAGAGTACGAAAATCATCTGTGAAACAATAGGGTATAACTGGGAAAGGGTTACGATTGACGATCGTTTAAGAGAGGTTTCTGTCGGTGCCTGGGCAGGTTTAACCAGAAAAGAAATTGAAGATTCCTGGCCAGACCTGATGAAAAATACCGATATTTACAACTGGTATTTCCATTCTCCAGACGGCGAGAGTTATGAATCTGTCGTTGAAAGAGTATCGGATTGGTTAGATAGTATGAAGAATAAAGAAAAAGTAATTGCTGTGTCTCACGGACTGACAGGACGGGTAGTAAGAGGTGTTTACAAAAGCTTGGAAAAAGATCTAGCCTTGAGGTTGGAAGTATCTCAGAATACTTTTTTTCAATTGACTAATCAAAATATACAAAGATTTTGTTTGGAATATGAAGAATTTTGATGGCGCTGGAAGCCTTTTCTAAACTAGACAAATCCAGTGACTTGATCGATAATCATAGCAATCGAGTACATGAATCCCATTTCCCCCCTAATGGTGGTTCATGAAACCTAAACATTCAAACGGCAGGAAAGTAGGTGATCGTCGTGAATAGTCAAGTCTTGTCAGTCGTCACTGTAAGAGGACATGTAGTATTCGCTCAATCACCCCCTTATCGGAACTGAAAAGGACAATGAAATAGGGGGCTGAACACCCCCAAGAGGGGGGAAAATGATGGATAGGAAGTTCTTGCTACATCCGCTTACAGTTCGATACAGTGTTTTTATGCTTGGATTAGCCGTCATGGGTTTTGGGATCGCAACGATGATTGAGGCCAATGTAGGTGTTGCTCCGTGGGATACGCTGCATATCGGATTACAAAAGACCTTTGGATTGACCATCGGTATGTGGTCACAAATTATGGGCTTAAGCATCATTATCGCATCCTATGTAATCGGCAGAATAAAACCTACCGTAGGAATGTTTTTAAACATGATTTTCTTCGGGCTGTTTATCGACTTATTCATGTGGCTAAAATGGGTTCCCACCGGAAATACAATGATGGAACGAGTCGTCTTGTTCGCTGCTGGTCTGATCATCTATACGTTCGGTACAGGAATGTATATCTCTCCACGGCTAGGGGCGGGACCACGCGACAGCTTTATGTTGGCCCTACACGAACGAATGGGCTGGGGCATCGGCAAAGTCAGAGTCGGGATTGAATGTACGGTTACATTGATGGGTTTTCTCCTCGGAGGCCCAGTTTCTCTGGGGACACTGGTGACGGCTTGGCGATTGGACCGTTAATCAAGCAGTTTATCCCGTTGTGGGAAAGAATAATGGCCAAATCGTACGGAAAAGCATCAGTGACCAATCTTGTTGAATAGATTTCTGAACTACCACCACGTGGATCATTTCGGCGTGGTGGTTTTTTCCCTGAGGAGGTTAAAGAGATGAATGTTGTAGTTACAGAACACAGTGAGAATTGGAATCAAAAGTTTTTCGAGGAATCCCAAAAAATAAAAGATATCTTCAGCAATGAGTTAATTGAAATTCATCACATAGGCAGTACTTCTGTTCCAGGGTTAAAGGCAAAACCAATCATTGATACCATGCCAGTCGTAAAAGATATCAAAAAAATTGATTTATTTAATGAACAAATGACAAGTCTTGGTTACGAATGTATGGGTGAGTTTGGCATGAAAGGAAGAAGATATTTCCGAAAGGGCGGAGAAAATCGCACGCATCAAGTACATGTGTTTCAAGGGGATAACGAGGAAGATATTACTCGCCATCTGGCGGTAAGAGATTACCTCCGAACGCATCCTGATGAAGTAAATCGTTATGGAGATTTAAAAGAAAGCCTCGCTAAACAGTTCCCAAGGGACATTGAAGCTTATATGGACGGTAAAGATGCGTTTGTTAAAGATCTAGAAAGAAAAGCGTTACATTGGTACAAAATGGGCGAGGAGAGTTAGTCAAAGGATTGAGAAAAAACAATCTGATTGGGGGAGGGGTTTATTATGGTATACGATCCAGCGAAAGAAAGAGCAAAACTCACGAAAACAGGTATCATCGATTCACGGACACGCGCAATGGAAACCGGAAATCCCAGAATCAATGAAATCTTTTTATGATGCTTTTTTGCGATGGCGCTCCGATGCAGGTATGGACAATGCGATTGCCGACCATCTTCCAGAAATGCTTACAGAAGCTGGCCTGAAACAAATTAACAACATAACATCCCAACATGAACATGCAAATCGTACAGATGATGACTTTCTCACCAACATTGAAATCTGGGCAGGTGTTGCGAATTTTAAGGGAATCCAGATGGTTCACGATGGATTTATAACGGAACAGCAAAGAGTTCAAGCCGAGGCGGATTTTCGTAATTGGATAAAGGAAAGTGCTGAATCCCAAACGATGTATCTGTTGACGCTTGAGGGTATGAAGTGAGTAATGACCGAATTTTCAACGAATTGTTCAGGAGGAGAAGTCCAAATGGTCGATTGGGATAGCAAAATCGAATATTTAAGCAAAACCAGAGGGCTGTATTATAATGATGACTATTTGGAATTCCTTGTTAAACATGTTTGGAAGATCAGTCTTTCCCCTGTTCGGATCATTGATTTTGGATGTGGCTACGGATATTTGGGAACAAAGCTCTTGCCATTACTCCCAGAAGGATCCTCTTACACAGGTGTAGATGCTGGATGTACATTAATCAATCATGCTAAAGATGTGTTTAAAGACGCCCCTTTTCAGACAGAGTTTATCCAGGGCGATGTCAAAGAAATAAATTTTGAACAAAAGTACGATATTGCAGTTTGTCATGCATTCTTGTTGCATGTGGAAAATCCAAAGGAGATTCTTCAAAAAATGATAGGTTGTCTAGTGGATCAAGGAAGAATTATCTGCTTTGAACCTCATTGGATCTCAGCCATGGCAAACTATTATCTTTATGGATACGATTCATCGGATGTAGTCCAATTAGGGTTTCTTCAGAAGTTATTTGAAAGAGACGCGCACCGTAGCGGTAAGGATGGAAATATAGGAATCAAAGTACCTGTTTACTTAAGCCAATTAGGGGTTAAGCAAATCGAGTGCAGAGTCAGTGATAAAGTGAATTTCTTAGATCCCCATTCAGAGTTTGATAAAAGGAACGTTCTTTACAGTTCGTTAAAGGAAGATGGCTTTGGTGGGGATCCTGGTGAACGAGAGCCGTTTATCTCGAATTTACTGAACCGTGGCGCTACCTGTGCAGAGGCGCAGAATCAGTACAGACTTGAATCGTTTCTGTCAAAAGAGTTTAAGGAAGACTCATTTCTGACCTATGCCACAAATATGAAGATTACTACTGGGGTGATCGAGCGATGACCCCCCCGAAATATCAAATGAAGGAGCCGGGTAGGTTTTCATTGGCAGGCAAGTCGAAAGGGAGGAATCAGCCTTGACCAACGTCATCATAGAAGTTGACGGACTCGTCAAACGGTATGGTAAATTCACTGCAGTGAATGGAATTCACTTCAAAGTGCGTGAAGGCGAGGTGTTTGGGCTGCTTGGGCCGAACGGGGCAGGCAAAACGACAACAATGGAAATGATCGAAGGTCTACGACGGCCGGACGAAGGGAAGGCAGTTGTCGCAGGCTTCGATACGAAAAAGGATTTGAAAAAGGTCAAGGAAATCATCGGCGTCCAGCTCCAATCGACGTCATTGTTCGATCTGCTGCACGTAGATGAAATCATTCGAATGTACGCAAGTTTTTATCCGAGTGCAGTGCCGATCGAGCCCCTACTAGACGACATGATATTGCGTGACAAAATGAATGAACGTGTAAAAAACTTATCCGGAGGGCAAAAACAGCGACTTGCCATTGCGCTGGCGCTCGTGAATGATCCAAAGGTTGTTTTCCTAGACGAGCCGACAACCGGTCTCGATCCTCAAGCCCGGCGCACGTTGTGGAATATCGTGCTTCGCCTAAAGGAGCGCGGCAAGACTGTGGTACTCTCTACGCACTACATGGAAGAGGCTCATGTGCTTTGTGACCGCATCTGTCTCATGGATAAAGGTCAAATCGTTGCACTGGATACGCCGGAGCAGCTTGTTCGCAGCCTACAGTCAGACAGCGCCATCGAGTTTCGCTTGCCGGAGCGAGAGGATGAGGCACGAAAGCAAGAAGTGCTAACGCTTGTCCAGTCGTTGCCTGATGTGAAGCAAGTTGATCAGCGCAAAGACACGTTCGTTTTGTACACCGATCATCTGCAAAATGCGCTGACCGCTTTGATACAACAAACCGCTGAGCAGAACATCCGGATATCCGATCTGCAAACGCGTACAGCCACGCTCGAGGACGTGTTCATCCAGATGACGGGAAGGAGCCTGAGGGAAGAATGAAGGCGTATCGTCAATTGATTGTAGGCCAGCTACGGCTTTTTGGGCGAAATCGGCAAGTACTATTTTGGTCGCTCGTGTTTCCGATCTTTTTTATGGTGATGCTCGGTTCATTCTTCGGAGAAGACGACAACATGTCACTCTCAGTCAGTGTGATCGACCAAGACCAGACAACTTCATCGAAGGCGCTTCTCTCTGCTATGAAGCAGCTATCCATATTAAAAATAACGGAGAGCACCGATCTCGAAGCGGAGATAAAAGATCTTAAGCATGGCGATCTGCAGCTTGTCGTCGCTGTTCCAAAAGGATATGAAGCTGCTGTAAACGCGAAATCCCCTTCTATGGAGGGCTCCAAACTCACCATATATTACGATGAAATGAGCCAAACGACCAATCAGATCGGGCTCCCTATCATCTCCCAACTCGTTGACGGCATTAGCAAGCAGATCGTGGGGTACACACCCGTTATTACGACTCAACCTCAGGGTGTCCAATCCCTTAAGCTGAAGTATATCGATTTCCTCGTGCCGGGCATCGTCGCCATGATGATCATGAATAACAATTTGAATGGTGTAGCCGGTCAAATCGCCTCTTGGCGCGAGCGGGGTATCCTCCGACGTCTTCAGAGTACGCCTCTCCACCCCGGGACCTTCATTGCCTCGCAAATCACGGCCAGACTACTGTTAAATGGCGCACAGGCGATAATCCTGCTGCTAATCGCCAGCATGATTTTCGGAACGCAGGTGAACGGTTCGTGGATGCTTCTGCTACTATTCGTCGTACTCGGAACACTGACGTTCATGTCGATCGGCTTTATCATTGCCGCGCTCTCCAAAACACCGGAAAGCGCTGGCCCGATTGCAGGTTTTGTCTCTTTCCCATTGCTTTTTCTTGGCGGTGTCTTCTTTCCGACCAAGAGCATGCCTGACTGGCTGCAGCCCGTCGTCAATTTGCTGCCGATTTCGCATTTGTCCACAGCACTGCGCCAAATCATGAATGTCGGTGCCTCGCTTGCCGACCTCTGGAGTGAAGCCGCACTGCTTGGCGGCTGGATGCTTGTAGCCTTCGTTATCGCAAGCCTGACATTCAAATGGGAGTAACGTCGCGCGATTAGCCGCACTGATGGCATCACAAAAAAGCCCGGATAACGATAGCCGGGCTTTTTTTGCTGACAACATGTTCAGCCTAACGATCGGTTACTGTTTTCGATGACTCTTTGAATATAAGACTGCAGTACCTCGATAAATAATTTGGCCGCTTTGCCCATAAACCGGTCTGCATGGTAGATGATACAGATGTCTTGACTTGGTGTAGGATTCAAAAGAGTGACGGTGCTGATATTCTCTCGATTGAGATTATCCACTAACAAGCGGGGGAGAATGCAAGCTCCTACACCTTGCTCAACCAAGGATAGTAAAGTTGACAGGGTGGACGTTACGATAGGGTTATCGATCGAGATGCCCTTTTTCTGACAGTAGGCATAAATGACCTTTGAAATTTGGTGTTCCCGATCGAACATGACTAGCTTCATATTCTGTAGTTGCTCGAAAGGAATCGCTTTCACTTTCGCAGCGGGGTGATCAGAGCGCACTGCCAATACGAACTCCTCATGGAACAGCGGAATAACAGCGATTCGATCATCGGGTTTGTCTGGAGTTGTAGTAACGCCGAGATCCCGGATGCCGTCAACAACTTGTTCGTACACAGCTGTCGATTCCGTGACCTTAATCGACAGCTTTGGATGCGACCGATGAAAATCAATAAGCAGGGCGTCAAACAAAAGATCCCCGTCGCCGGGTAGAATCCCAATATCCAGTTTGCCACCATCCACTTCATTTAGATCCGAAATAGCCCTATGTATATAGTCAATGCGTTCGAAGATAAGCTTGCTTTGCTCTAAAAGGATTTGCCCTGCATCAGTTAACGCAATCCGTCTCCCAATGCGATCAAACAGCGGAAGTCCCAGTTCATTTTCCAAAAACTTAATTTGTTGACTGAGATTCGACTGAGTCGTACAGAGATTTTCTGCCGCTTTGGAGAAGTGCATCTCTTTGCAGATGGCAGCAAAATACTGGAGCTGTCTAAGTTCCATTCCACTGTGCTCCTTTATCCATTTATTTTCTAGTTAGCCAATTCCAGTATAACGAATAAACGGACTATTTCCATTAACTGATTATCGAACGATAAGTGATACCGATCAATTGCATCGGAATCGTGTGATTGTTGCGTATTCAAGAGAGAGCTACACTTGCATGGAAGAGAGCAACATAAAAAAGAGGAGGCATTATCCTATGAGTCAATCAGTTATCCACACGAGCAAAGTACTCCGCCAGGTTGTCATTGGTCAGGTTCAAGCGATTTCCGAGGAGCAGCTCGACGTTCAACCGAAGGGCTTCAACAACACAATCCGGTGGAATGTCGGTCACTTGGTCTATTGGCTGGATAAGTACTCAACACTTTGCTTCGATTATCCATCCTCGATACCGGATCAATATGAAGCGCTATTTAATACCGGAACGAAACCATCTTCCTGGACGATAGCTCCCCCGAGCAAGGAAGAATTACTTCAATTGCTTACGATGCAGCTTTCCCGCTTATCAGAGCTGACTCCTGAGATGCTGAATGCACCATTGAAATCGCCGTATGTGATGGGACCTTTCCAATTCGATACAGCCGGTGAGTTGTTCAACTTTGCTCTGGTTCACGAAGGAATTCACCTGGGTACAGTTTCAAGCCAGCTTAAAGCCATGCAATAAGTATCCTAACTCGAGAAAAGGGTGATCGATGCTTGATGAAAGTAGATCAAGTGTTACAACAGTATTTTCAAAATATGAAGGACATGGACAAAGCACTCAACTATGTACACAGAGATGCAAAGTTTATCGCAGCGTACGAGAAGGAGACAGACAGACATCACTTTTATGGAACTTATTATGGGATAGAAGGCGTAAGGTCGCTGTTGTCTAAGTTGAAGGAGGATCTCGATACCCAAGATTTCGAAATTCATAAGGTACTGGGTGATGAAGTCACGGCGTTTGCTTGGGGAAGATTTCAGCATCGGATTCGGTCGACCGATAAAATATTTGAAAGTTATTGGGCGGTAGTTTGCGAAGTGGAAGACGGGAAGATTAAGTATTTCCGAGGCTTTGAAGATACGGGTGCCTTGGAGGAATCATTTAGAAGGAATTGATTTTGTTGATGTCGGTATAAAGAAAGAAGCAGACAAAACAGCGGCAGTCTATGACATTATTTTCTCGTCCTAGTCCACCGCTGTTTTCTTTTATCGGGTTCAACCCTCGAGCCTCATTACTCTGTCGATACAGATGGATCAGCCTGTTCTTTCTTCGGCGTGATCATGATGAAGTGCGACGCAGCGTCGTCGATCCATTGCTGGACGCGGCTTGCGGTCTCGAACTGTTCTGTCGCGAGCAGCTCTTCCTTGTAGGCGCCGAGCAGCTCTGCCACATCGTTTTTGCCTTGGGCATCAAGCTTGTAGAGGAACACCTTCGCTCCTTTGGCGATGCGCCGTTCCAATGCTGCTTGATCAAATCCCATATCCGGGTTGAGCTTGACGTAGACGACTCCGCCGGTCATCCCCGCGCAAATCCATGGACCTGGGTCGCCGAGCACGACAGCACGGCCGTTGGTCATGTATTCGAAGGCAAAGCCTTTGAGGTTGGCGCGAGCGCCGATGCCGCCGAGCTCGTCGCGGAGTGCTTGGGTGATCTCGCCACCGAATACCACGTCTGCCCCGGAGAGGCGGATGCAGGCGCGAGAATCCGCATTGCCTTGCACGATGAACAAGCCTTTTTGCGCACCGTAGCAGAAGCTTTTCCCGACAGAGCCGTTGACGTAGGCACCGTTAGTGCCTTTTGCTTTCAGGATCGAGACGCGACCGCCAAAGCTGGTTTTGCCGACGCCGTCCTGCGCGCCGCCTTCGACGCGGATGTTGACACCTGCTACGTTGTAAGCTGCAAGACCGTTGCCTGGCACACTGCCTGCCACGAAATCGAGTGATACCTCAGGCAGGTTGGAGTAGCTGCCGTCCAAATGATTTTCTACGCGCGCTCCAGCCCAGCGGCTACCCAGTACTCGCTCTCCGGAAAGGATGCTGGTAAAGGTCTCCTTAATCGGGCGATCAGCGCTGAAGTAACGCGAATCGCTGACAGCGGTCGCCGAACCGGCAGCGATCAGGACGCGTTCCTCTGCTTCTTCCCTCACTGCCGCGTCGTTCGCTGCCTTATACAGCGGGTGTACGGCGAGGAGGGAAGAAAGATCGATTTTTTCCTGCAAACGGGTCTGCACCAAGAGATCGGAGCGGCCGACCAGATCTTGTGTGCGGGTAAAGCCCAGTTCCGCAGTAATGCGGCGTACTTCTTCGCCAAAGAGGGTGAAGAAGGTTTTTAGGCCGGATACAGCCAGATCGGTCTGGCGAGGGACGAAGCGTCGCAAACCTTTTTCATGCGCTTCCTCAATCGAATCGATCTGCGTCGCAATCCCTACATGGCAGGTATCCAGATGGCAGCCGCGGCAGGTCGTACAACCGACGGCGATCATCGCCAGGGTACCGAAGCCGATCCGATTGGCTCCCAGAAGCATTAATTTCACGACATCCGCAGCGCTTCTCACGCCGCCGTCTGCCCACAGCTCTACCTTGTCGCGCAAGCCTGCTTCCAGGAGGGCGTTATGAGCTGCTTTTACCCCGATTTCCGCAGGCAAACCGACGTGCTGCAGAGCGTGGACACGGGCAGCACCTGTACCGCCGTCAAAGCCAGAGAGTGTGATGAAATCAGCGCCTGCCTTGGCTACGCCGACAGCAATGGTTCCGATATTGGGGACAATTGGAACTTTGACGCAGATTTTGGCTTTGTCGTTCGCTGTCTTGAGCTCAGTAATCATTTGAGCCAGATCCTCGATGGAGTAAATGTCATGGTTGTTGGATGGCGAAATCAGGTCAGAACCGACCGACGCATTGCGGGCAGCCGCAATTTTGGCTGTTACCTTGGAGCCCGGCAGATGTCCGCCTTCACCTGGCTTTGCGCCCTGTCCGATTTTGATCTCCAAAAGATAAGCTGCATTGGCGAGCTCTACATTGATTCCGAAGCGTCCCGACGCGACCTGAATTCCGCGTGTATGGCGGTAACGACCGAGCATATCCTTGATCTCTCCGCCTTCCCCGTTCATGCAGATCATGTTGAGTTGATCTGCCGCTTCGGGATAGGCGCGGAATGCCGTCTCGTTCTGCGAGCCAAACGACATCGAGGAGATGAGGAACGGCAGGGAGTGATTGCCTACGCTAAGGTCCACCTGCTGCGAGTCCACTTTTCCCTGTCCTTGATCGAAGTCAAAATCAGCGACGTGGCGAATCGAGATCGGATTCTCCCGCTCGTTCTCCTCCACCTTCAGCGCATAATCGGAATACGGAATATCCCCTGCGGCCATCTGCCCGATTGCTTTCCACAGCCGTGGGAAGATGTGGAAGGTTTTGGCTTCACGCGCCGACTCGCTGGTGTAATCCTGATAGCGCTGCAAGCTGTCTGCTTGTAAATCGTCGAAGGAAAGGCCGGCTTCCGCTGAACCGCAGAAATTGACGATCCCCAACGCTTCGGCTACATCCTGACGCAGTCCGATCGAAGAGAACAGCTTACCGTAACCGCGCAGCTCATGAATGCCAATGGTGGAGGTTACTTTTTCTAGTCCTTTGTTCAAAGCGGAATACAAGTTGGCAGCCGAGACTACCCCGTCTTTGGCACTTGCAGCGGCAAACATCAGATAAGGAGAGACGGCGTCTGCCCCGGAGCCGATGGAGAGGGCCAAATCATGCAAGGAGCGGATGGCTCCGCTTCGCAACAGAATGCTCGCCTTGCGTCTTCGGCTGATTCCCTTTTCGTCAAACGAAGCTTTCAGCTCTTGGTCTACGGCGCTGACAGCAAGTAATGGGTCGAACCAGTATTTTCCTTCCCGATGGGTATCCGTATCATCCAAAATCAACAGAACGGCACCGCTCTTCACTGCATGCAAAGCAGATTCGCGCAGTTTTGCCAGACCTGCCTGCAGGCCGTCTTCCTCTGTAAAATGCGTAGACAGGATCGCGATGCTATGCGGATGGTTGTGAAAATAGTGAATAACTTGTTCCAGCGAGTAGGTTCCCTGTTTTTTCGCGGCTTCTTGCAGGGATTTGCCCTCCATGAGCAGCGGAGAAGGAAGCTCCATGCGCAGATAGCTTCCGCCGCTGCTGGCAAGAGGCACACGGGAACCGATGACGACGCGGGTAGAGAAATGCTCCATTTCGCGGTCCCTGTCGATCGCCGGATTGGTTACGACCGCTACGCTTTCCTTCATGTAATCGGCCAGATTTTGACGTTCCTTGGAGAGGGCGCCAAGCGGTCCGTCATGGCCCAAAGAACGGATCGGCTCGGCTCCATTGGAAGCCATCTGCTCCACCAATTGCACCTGCTCACGATCCCAGCCGAATGCACTGTAGACGGAAGAAGTTGGATCTGCCGCATCAGGCTCGGGAGCAAGGGATTCCAGCTGATAGGAGAAATGCAAATGCTGGCTCGCTCCTTCTGGCTGAATTTTCTCTGCAAAACGCTCAAAGATCATCTGCTGAAGCTGATGATGCGGGATGATTTCCACATCCTGCTCTTTGTGCAGACGAACGCCTACTTTTTCTCCTGGAGCCAGCGATTTGGGCTCGCTCGCCATCTCGTTTGCCAGAATGACGCCTTGCTCCGAAGAGAAGTATAGGGAGGTAGGGCCCTCTACCATCCAGAGCGGGCGCAGACCGAGCGCATCGACGCTGAAGACGCATTCGTCAGCATGGCGGGAGACGATTCCCGCAGGTCCTTGGGCAAAATGACCCCAAGCCTGACGAAGATACACATAGAGATCCTGCAAATGCGCAGGGAGATGTTTCATTTCATGGTGAATCGGCGGGAACACGACCTCCATCGCTTCAAACAGGCTGAGGCCGTAGCGGTGGATGAAGGTTTCAATCGTCCGGTTCAGATTTTGCGAATCGCTGCCGCCATCAACCAGCGGTACACCAAGCATCTGGGCTTCTTCCTCCAGCTTGCTGATCGTATTGATCTCTCCATTATGTCCGAGCAGGGAAAACGGCTGGACACGGAAAAAGTTGGACAAGGTATTGGTGGAGTAGCGGTTGTGGCCAATCGTCACAGCGGAGAAGAAACGTTCATCTGCCAAATCCCGGAAGTAGAGAGGCAATATATTGGCTGCACCCATCACTTTATAGGCGCTGGTATACGGACTCAAGGATGCGACATGGATGTGATGAGCTGACTCGATTGCGGTATGAACCTCAAACAGGCGACTGGCATAGACGCTATGAGTGGTTCCCTCTGGAGCGAGAAGGGCGATCTGCCAGAAAATTGGCTCATCTCGTTTGCCGTTTTTGCCTAATACCTGCGAATCTACGTAATGTTCACGCTCCAGCAGGATCGTGATGTCATGTTGGGTAAAAAGGCTGCGTATCTGCTGCTGCACCTGCTGGGGATCATGACCGGTACGCGGGACGAACAGGTGAGCGACGGCAAAGCGCGGATTGACGCTCAAGGTACTGTCGAGACCTGCCTCCTTAAGATAGGTGGACCAGAGCTCACGAGGGATGTCTGTCAAGATGCCGCAGCCGTCCCCTTCACCATCTATAAAACCAGAGCGATGTTCCATCTGGATCAAAGAGCGGATGGTTTCGGTGAGGTTGTGGCGCGTCGGCGTGCCGTTTTTTTCGACGATGCATATAATGCCGCAACTGTCGTGTTCAATATGGTGGAAATTGCGAAAGGTTTCCATGGTTTCTCTTTTGTCTCTGTTTAGCATGATTTCGGTCAGTCGATGCTGACCACCCACCTCCTGCGAAAGAATTCTGAAACTTCTAAATAATGTAGGAATCCAGAATAACACGAACAAAGAGTCAGCACAAGAAATCGGCGAGGCGATTTTGTGACTGTAAGCGCTTCACTATTGATAAAATGTTTTTTGTCGATAAGGATATCCGGTCTTACTAAGAAAAAAACGGACGCATCCCACCATTTACCAAATGGCGAGAACGTCCGTTTTTGCGGATTAGCGGTCGTGATTTTGGGGTTTGTGATGTTCGGTTTTTCGCGGTTTCTGGAAACCCACGACCTCCATCATTTTGGAACTCATTTTGGAATCCATGGTTTTTTCAGGTGCTTGTGGATAGGTATTTTCGCCTTTAGACATAAAGCTCCCCCTCATAACCGCTGATATGGGATACGAACATTCCTAGTATGTCCATCAGCAGCTACTCGGTCCGGCGAAATCTTTGCCATTTCTCTACAGGGCAGCAAAGCAGCGATCGACTGCTGCAATCGTGTCTACGATGTCCTGTTCGGTATGGGCAGTCGTGATAAACCAAGCCTCATATTTCGAGGGAGCAAGGCAAATGCCTTCGTCTAGCATAAGGCGGAAGAAGCGGGCGAATACTTCGCTGTCTGCCTTTTGAGCAGCGTCGTAATCGTAGACAGGCTGATCTGTAAAGTAGACTGCCATCGCTCCTTTAACGCGGTTGAGTTGAATCTGCACGCCGTGTTTTTCGGCGGCGGCGCGAATACCTTGTTCCAGAATGGCACCGAGTCGCTCAAATTCCTCGTAGACGCTTGGTTGCTTGAGTACTTCCAGGCAGGCGATGCCCGCACGGATGGAGGCTGGGTTGCCCGCCATGGTCCCGGCTTGGTAAGCAGGGCCGAGTGGAGCGACTTGCTCCATGATCTCCCGGCGTCCGCCGTAGGCACCGATTGGCAGACCGCCACCGATAATTTTCCCCAAGGCAGTCAGATCAGGTTCGACGCCAAGTAGATTTTGCGCACCACCGTAGCAGAAGCGGAATGCCGTAATGACCTCGTCGTAGACGACCAATGCTCCGGCTTGATGGGTGAGGCGGTTCACTTCCTCCAGAAAACCGGGCTTTGGCTCAACAATCCCGAAGTTACCGACGATGGGCTCAACGAGTACGCATGCCGTCTCGCTGCCCCATTTTTTGATAGCATCTGCGAAGGCGTCGATGTCATTAAAGGGGACGGTAATCACTTCACTTGCGATGCTTTGCGGGATGCCCGCACTATCCGGAATTCCCAACGTAGAAGGACCGGAACCCGCCGCCACCAGCACCAGATCAGAGTGACCGTGGTAGCATCCTGCGAATTTAATTACCTTCACGCGATTGGTATAGGCACGGGCGACGCGAATGCAGGTCATCACGGCTTCGGTCCCCGAGTTGTTGAAGCGGATACGCTCCATCGAAGGAATCGCCTCGCGGATCATCGTCGCGAATTGGATTTCCCACGGTGTAGGCGTGCCGTACAGTGTGCCGTTCGCCGCGGCTTCCGTAATCGCTTGTGTCACATGTGGATGTGCGTGGCCTGTGATGATCGGTCCGTATGCTGCCAGATAGTCTATGTATCGATTGCCGTCTACATCCCAGAAGTAAGCGCCCTGCGCCCGCTCCATGGACACCGGAGCGCCGCCTCCGACAGCCTTGAAAGAACGGGATGGACTGTTGACGCCACCCAGAATCACATCCATGGCCTGTTCGTGCAGTTGTGCAGATCGTTCACGATTTCTCATCGCTTTTCCCTCTTTTCTGTTCCCAAAAGTCAATCCCTATCTTACCACATGGTGCGAAAGTATGGTGATGATGCTCGTATCTGGTTGATAAGCTGGAAAAATGCTACAATTCGCATTGTTGGCAACTACTACCTAACCAAAGGCGGTATCTGAGATGAAAATCGAATGTATCTCCATTGCCGGAAGCGGCAGCATGAACGAGGATGCGTATGTGATCAATCAGGAGCAGCAGGTATTTGCTGTCATCGACGGGGTTTCTTCTCTAAAGGGTTATACACGCCAGGAAGCGTCGGGCTTGACCACTGGCGCCCGCGCGGCCGAGCTGGTGAAGCGCAAGCTGGAAGCGTTAGGTGGCGATACGCCCTTGCCAGCCTGTTTGACGGCTGCGAACCAATCTCTGCGGGAAGAGATGCTTTTGGAAGAAGTTGATCTGGAGAAAAAAGAGGCGCTGTGGGGAGCTGCAGCAGCGGTCGTACGTGTACATGGTGAGTATATCGAGTTCGCACAGACCGGAGATTGTATGATTTTTGCCGTCTATTCCCATGACAGGGTGCGTCCTCTGACCCATCCACAAGTACAGCATCTGGAAGACAGGGCGTTCGTCAAATGGGAGGAAGGAATCAGCAGAGGGCTTGCAACACGCGAAGAGTTGATGGACACCTGTCGAGAGATCATCGTTGCTAATCGTTATCTGGCGAACAGCCCGGGTGGATATGGCGTGTTGAACGGAGATCCAGCCTGTCAGAGGTACCTGGAATACGGTCGTATCAATCGCACGGACGTAAAAGCTCTTGTCCTGCTCACAGACGGACTTTTCATGCTGCGTCCCCGCCATCATGCTGAGCCGGGATGGGAAGAGACAGTTCTCCCTATCGTGCACAAAGGGCTGCAGCGCTATACAGACGAGCTGCTGGCGTTGGAGAATAGCGATCCTGAGTGCATACGGTATCCGCGCTTTAAAAAATCGGATGACAAGACAGGCGTCTTCGTCCAGTTGGGCTGATACAGTTTCCAGCACATTGAGTTTTGCACAAATGGGAAGCCTCGTATACACTTACAAGTGGAATTCAATGAAGAGTATATAAAGGACGGTTTTTGATGATCGAAGTTACTCAATTACAAAAGGAATTTCGCATCCACCAGGCCAGAGCCGGACTTGGTGGTGCTTTTCGTGATTTGTTCAGCCGCGAATACAAGACGGTGAAAGCAGTGGATGCTCTTTCGTTTCGGGTCGAAGAGGGAGAGATGTTCGCTCTAATCGGAGAAAATGGTGCGGGCAAGTCGACGACCATCAAGATGCTGACGGGCATTCTGACGCCGAGTGAAGGGGATATTCGCATTAATGGCTATGTCCCTTTCAAACAGCGGGAAGAGTATGTTCGCTCGATCGGAGTCGTCTTCGGGCAGCGTTCGCAGCTTTGGTGGGATTTGTCCCCGTTGGAGTCATTTCGCCTGCTGAAAAGCGTCTATAAGGTAGACGAAGTGGAGGGAGAGAAATGGCTGCAGCGATTGATCGAGGAGCTGGATATCACCTCCTTCGTCAGCCAGCCGGTACGCAAGCTGAGTCTTGGCCAACGCATGCGGTGTGAGATCGCGGCGTCACTGATCCACAAGCCGCGCCTCTTGTTCCTCGATGAGCCGACAGTCGGACTGGATGTGCTGGTGAAGCAGAAGATTCGCGAATTTCTGCTCAATCTAAATGAGACGGAGAACACGACGATTCTCTTGACCACACATGACGTGACGGACATCGAAGCGCTCTGCAAACGCGTACTGGTTATGGACAAAGGCAAGCTGATCTTTGACGGTCTCTTGAGTGATCTGAAGGATAGATGGGGCAACGGTACGGAGATTTCTTTCCAAATGAAAAAACGCACCCGTGCCGAACAGCTTCGTCAGGCATTGGGCGAGATGCCCTGTGAGATCGAGCAGGTCAATGACTACATGCTGCGCGTCAAGGTGGCACAAAGCGAGGAAATGCTGCCATTTGTCTTGTCCACGGTCATGTCTACATTTGAAGTAAGCGATGTGAAAATTCTCGAGGCCAGCACCGAGGATATCGTGCGCAACATCTATTCGACGGACAGAGAGGTAGCCAGACATGCGTAAGCTGTACATGGAACTGATCCGCATGCGCTTTTTGACCATGCTGGCTTATCGGGTAAATTACTACAGCGGGATTATCATCTACGGGATCAACATCGGGGCGTACTTTTTTCTTTGGTCTGCGATTTACGGCAGCGAGCAGCAGCTGGGTGGGCTAACCGTCGAGCAGATGACGTCCTATGTGGCGATTGCCTGGATGTCGCGTGCGTTTTACTTTAACAACATCGACATGGAGATCGCCCAGGATGTGAGGGACGGGAAGGTCGCCATCGAAATGATTCGCCCCTACAATTACCTGTCGGTCAAAACGGCACAGGCTTTTGGGGAAGGCATTTTCCGTTTTCTCTTTTTCGCAGGTCCGGGTATTTTCCTGATCAGCCTAGTCATTCCGTTTCATTTTCCGTCGAGCGGGGAGGCTTGGGGCCTGTATCTGATCAGTTTGATGTTTGCCTTTCTGATCAATACGCAGATCAATCTGGTGACGGGCTTGCTCACGTTCTTCTTGCTGCGCAACGACGGGATGATGCGGGCGAAGCGGGTCGTAGTCGATCTTTTGTCCGGTCTCGTGCTGCCGATCAGCTTTTTCCCCGGTTGGGCGCAGACTGCGATGGGGTTTTTACCGTTCCAGGCAGTGAACTATTACCCCAGCCTGATTTTCACCGGAGCGATTACGACAGGCCGCGCTTGGGAGTTGATCGGATTTCAGGTCGCGTGGATGCTGATACTTTTGATGCCGATCCTGTTTATGTGGAAAAAAGCCCGAAACAGGCTGGTCGTACAGGGAGGGTAGGACATGCAAAGCATACAAAACGCCAAACATATCTTCGGAATCTTTGCTGACTACCTGAGTCAGTACTTCAAGACCCGTCTTGCCTATCGGGCAGACTTTCTGGGCGATTTCGTCTCCAATCTGATCTCGGAATTGATCAACCTGGTCTTCATCGTGGTCGTGTTTTCCCATGTACCTTTGATGAAAGACTGGACGCGTGACGAAATCATCTTCATCTACGGGTTTTTCCTAGTACCCTATGCTTTGTTCTCGATGTTTTTCGGCTTTTGGGACTTTAACGAACGCTATATCATTCGCGGCGAGATGGACCGCATCCTGACCCGTCCGATTCACAATCTGGCACAGGTCTGCCTGGAGTCCATCGCTCCGGACCGCATTTTCGGTGTGATTACCGGCTTGATCATCATGGGATATGCCGCGATCCAACTGGATCTTAGCTTTACCTGGTACGATCCCTTGCTGTTTGTCGGGCTGTCGGTTAGCGCTGCGCTCATCTATGGTGGGGTGTATACGGCGATTTCGGCCATCAGCTTTTTCTCCGATTCGCGGACAGGGATTACACCGATGATCTACAACATCCAGCAGTACGGCCGCTATCCGGTCGACGTCTACAACAAAGTAATTCGCTTCGTCCTCACGTACATTTTGCCCTTCGCTTTCGTAGGGGTCTATCCGGCAGCGTACTTCCTGCGCAAGGAGATCTGGTATGGCTACGCGGCGATGACACCTGTCATGGGTGTGATTTTCTTCACAATCGGTGTGTTAGTATGGAACTTCGGAGTCAGCAAATACAGAGGAGCGGGATCATGATCCCGCTCTTTTTTTTTCCAGATATTCCAAAATAGATTGAGCAAGAAAACGACAAGCAGTTGGACGACGAAGACTGTATCATCATTTGTCCCGTCGTAGAAGAAGCGGAAAACAAGGATACTCGATAATGCAAAAGTAGCCAGGAAGACAAGCGCAGTTCGCAGGAGGCCAAAGAAGTCCTGAAATAGGTTGCGCATGGGATATACACTCCTGTTCTTATCCGTCATTTTGGTTGTAACCATTGTAGCAGAACGAATTGTTTTTACGATACTTCATAAATGAACCGGACTATCGTTGATCACAATAGTCCGGTTTCGAAATGTCTATTTGCTTGCTAGTTATTCTTTCTCCAGTACATATTCTTCAAAAGTCTTTGATTCTGGTGTTGAAATTTTTTTACCATACGCCTGCTTCTTCTCGATTAATTTCCACCGAAGTTCTTCGCTGTCATCTTTCTCGTAGACAAACATTTTGCTAACCCCGTTTTGCTGTTTGACGAAGACCACAGCGTCATCCAAACTATCATGGATATAGATTGCCGGAGCAAAATCTCCGCTTTCGATTTCCCCGGTTTCGAAGATGGTTTCACCCATTTTTAATTGTAAGAAATTATAGTCATCTTTATCCATATCAGCAGGTCTGTCAAGACTATCCGCCCTGAAAAGCTTGTAGCCATTTTCATTAAAGTGAAACGACTCTACTGCGTCATGGTATGCCAATGCCAAGTGCGCTTCCGTTTGTTGCTCCAAGTACTCGTGGTACTCGGCTTTCTTGCTGTTATTTGCAAAAACGGCAGCTCCGCTAATGGACAATGCTGCAATTAACAAACCGCTAAGCATGATTTTTTTATTCATTTTCATTGATCTTCTCCCCCTTTAACTTAAAATCTGTGCACTTTTTCATCACTATCAGTTTTGCCGTTTACTGCTGCAAATGCATAACAAGTGATACTATTTGTTCCATCGGATGTAGTTGCAGTTTTTCCAAGATTCGCTGGACTCTTCTGGAAAGTGTCTTTTCTGTCAACTAAGTAATTACCATTCTGATAAACCCGCACTTGGAGTAAAGCATCGTACTGCCCTTCTGTAAAGGTGGTCGTATTAAGCCCGGCTGCACTCCATGATGTACCTGATTTTGAAACGGTCAGTTTGGCAACAGTTGAAACGGAAATGGCAGCACTTGCAGAACTCATACTCCCTTCAATGCTTGCTCCTCTTTTTGTTAATCATTTCCAATATTACCTATGTTTGCGATAGGAGGAAAGTCCAATAATTTCCAAACCGAGAGGACCAGCAAAAGCTGGCTGAGGAAAAAGGGGAGATAAGCGAAGGTATTTGGGATCTTGCCTCAGCCGTAATGGAAAAGGCGGAACACGCACTCAGCGGCCAACCTTGAATCACTTCTTCGAGACAGCTGCTTTTGGCCGCGGTTCCGCCTTTGGAATGGAGGCGGCCAGGGATGACCCACAGCGAAGATCCCAACGATCCTGGAGCGTTCTCCGCTTTTTCCTCCTCTCCACTACAGTTGGAGGACCACCATCTTTCCAATCACACTTTATAAATGAAACCAAATTTGAATGGTGCTATAATTAAGCAAAAAGTACCAATTCTAGCATCAAACGCATCGACAAAAAGAGCGTAAAGTCGCAGATAATCTCAAATAAAGACAGGTGCCACAATGGAAAAAACAGACAAGCACTCATTTGAAGCAAACAAACATTTTGCGGAAGAGAAGCTGGGGGAAATTTCCAGCATTCTAGCCGGTTACGGATTTCAGGAGCGAATCGAGGCAGCACAAAACAGATTGCAACACGAAAGGATGCACCTTCTCGTCGTAGGCGAATTCAGCCGCGGAAAATCAACCTTTATCAATGCCATTCTAGGAAAACCCGTGTTGCCATCGAAAGTAAATCCGACGACGGCAACCATCAGCATCATCGAAGGCAGCGATCAACCGCAGATGAACATCTTGTATCGCAACGGAGAAAGGCTGAGCCACCCCCTGCCGGATGAAAAAGTGAATAAATTTCTGGAGGAATTTATCACGACAAGCAATCAAGAGGCTAATGCCATCCAGGAGGTGCGGATCGGATACCCAGGAGTCCTGCAAACCCTGCAATGCGATATCGTGGATACCCCTGGCGTCAACGACCTTGATGATTTGCGCGAGGAAGTGACCTTTCATTACTTGTCGAAGGCGGATTCCTGCATAGTTCTGCTCGACAGCCAGCAACCACTATCGGAGAGTGAGCGGCGATTTTTGCAGGAAAAGGTATTGGCCAATGATATCAACCGATTCCTGTTCGTCATCAACCGAATCGATGAGGTCGAGAATGTGCCGCAGGGTGAAGTGAGCGCCAGACTGAAGGCTTACGTCCGTAAATTATTGCAAGAGCATCTTCCGCAAATCGCCGAGCCAATCATCCATTCTGTTTCTGCCAAAGAAGCGCTTCGTGCCCGCTTCAAACAAGAAACGAGCATATGGGAATCTGACTTTTCAAACTTCGAGGCAAGCCTGATGGATTTCGTCTCCAAGCAGGCTGTGAGAGAGCGGCTACCCATGCATTATGATCGAATGGCAGCGATCGTCACAGATGGCATCCAGACGGTAGAAGAGCGGTTCAGCCTGCTGGCAGTGCAGCGAGATGAAATGATGAGGGAACTGCAAAAAATGGAGCAGGAGGAGCGTACCCTGCAGTTGGAACTGGGAACGTTCGAATCTTTCATGCAGGTCGAAACAGCGAACATCGCCCGTTGGATGACAGCCTTTGTGCGCGAGGAATTCACAAAGCTGCAGGCGGAGCTGGTCAGTGAAGCCTCTCAGATCATGACAGATGAGGACGTATTGCGAATCAAATCCATGGCAGGTATCGGCATTCGCAGCATCATGGAAGCCCTGCAGGAGCAATTATTCGACTATCGGCGCGGGCTGCACGAAAAACTGCAGGCAAAATGGGGACATTACTTCAGCCAAACAAGTGATGGACAAAAAGCATCGAAAGGCTTTTTTTCAGATGCTGACGCGGAACATCTAAACCCATTTATTTCCATCAAACAGACTGGCGAGCAGACCTCCTCTTTCGCTGAAGTTGCAGCTGGTATGGCCCTGGGCGGAACCTTGGGATTCATCGGTGCCGCTCTGTTTGGCCCCATCGGAATAGGGGCGGCGATTGTCGGCACCATCTTCCTGGGAGGCAAGCTGGAAGAGGAGAAGCAAGCGAAGGAAAGAGAAGCGCTGCGGGCAAAAGTGACGCAAATCCTGCAAACCCAGATTCAGGGGATCATCCAAAATGTAGAGGAAAAAGTGAAGGAGATCGCGGGAAAAGAGATCGAGCCGGTACGGGAGCACTACGCCTCGCGCTTGCACAATCGCATGAACGCGCTCAGGCTTACCCTACAGGAGCAGCAAGGTATGATGCAGGGACAGAGCAGCGACATCGAAACACAGAAAAAACGCCTCGATGGGCATCTGACCCAGCTGCGTCAGCTTTACCAAGAATTGTTGATCAGAAAGGAACGTTTACAGGCATGAATATCGAGCAGATCACGGACAAGCTGGTGGAGATCAGCGAACGCTTGCAGCACCGCGCTGCCATCAACCTATTGGCTTCCATAGAAGATGCCAGAAAAAGAAATACGTTTCATGTGGCGGTTTTGGGAGAATTCAATCGGGGAAAATCATCTCTGATCAATGCCATCCTGGGAAGGACTCTCTTGCCTGCGGATGTGCTGCCGATGACCGCTTGTCTTCATGTCTTGGAATACGGACGTGAAGAGACGTGCACGATTGTTTGGAAAAATCGCCCGGCTCAGACGATTCCGCTGACGCAGGAAGCTCTCAAATCCGTGGGGGCAGATGGCGAGGTAGATGTAACACAAATTCAATTTGTTGTCATTCGCTTGAATCACCCGCTGCTACAAAACGGTTTGACTTTGCTCGATACGCCAGGGGTTAATGACGTCGAAGCATCCCGGGTGGAGATGACCTATCAAGTATTGCCGCACTGTGATGCAGCCATTTTCCTGCTGGATGCCGCAGCTCCCTTGACCAAAAGCGAGGCAGATTTTCTGCAAAACAAAGTCCTGCATTATCAGATCGAGTCCCTCCTATTTGTTTTGTCAAAGGCAGATCGATTGGACGAAGAGGAATTGGAGGAGGCCATGGAAGGCGCGAGCGAGCGAATCCATCAGTTGCTTAATCAAGAGGCGCATCTCGTTCCCTTTTCTGCCAATCGCGTGTGGCAGGAACGCGCGAATCAAGTGGAATCTGCAGAGGTCAACCGCTTGTTTGAACGCATCCAGATTCTGCGCGAGCAAGCACGGCAAAGCTTTGGAAAACGTCAAGTATCCAATCTACAGCTGGTTTGCCAGATGCTAAATGAACAATTGGCCTTCGAGCAGACAGTCCAGCAACTCAACCATACGAAGCTGGTGGAATACGAAAAAGCACTGTACAGCAGACGAGTGGAGCTGGAATCCGCATTCACTCTGCTGCTAGCGAGTATGGATAAAGTCGGGAGAGAGACGCTGGAGCAGATGTTTCGGGCTTCCTGTACGAGACTTAAGGAAAAGCTGGTGGAGGATATTTCCTATCAGTTGCAGATCATGGAGGGCGACCTCGAAAAGTATTGGAACAAAAATCTTCCCTTGCAAATCGAACGGGCGATCAAGCAATTTGCGGAAGAAAAAGCGGTCGAGATCAAAAGCTATCTGGACCGTTTTTGCCAGCATGTCTCCAGCGAGTACCATCGTCAGTTCCGAATAGAGCTCTTGTTGACGCTTGGGTCGGATTCGCTGCAGATGCCGCAATGGGCTTCTGCTTCGAAAGGTAGAGGGCAGCATACCGTGCATCAAGTGATGGAACAAGTCCTTCCGGTAACCATCGGAATGGTAGCGGGTAATCTGATTTTACCGGGAATTGGGACGATTGTTGGCGGAGCTTTAGCCAGTGTGATTACTACCGTGGTGCGCGGGAATCAAAAGGAACAGATGCGCGAAGCTCTTATGGAACAAGTGCCTGATCTGGTCCATGGCGTGATCACGCATTACCAGCGAGAGGTAGAAAAAACAATCGAGCAATGGTTTGTCCAAATGATAGCGACACTGGAGAGCTATCATCGCGAGCAGGAAGAGCAGCTTTTGGCTACTGTGCAGCAGCACAAAGACGCCGCTTCTGCTCCAGTCCCGGCATTTGAGCAAAGAGAACTAGACAATTACAGGCAAATGATTGAAGAATGTGAACAAACGCTGAAAAGGGGTGTCCAGCATGTCTGATTTCTTGCACCACATGTTTTCGCAAAATCTCCATGTCCAACCGAATGCGATGGGAGGTCACGACTTCGTGAACAGTCAGTTCCAGACGGTTGGGCATAGCGAGCCAAATGTGTTCGGCGGCGAGACCTTTTATAACAACCACAACCAAACGATTGGCTATACACAGCCCAACGTGCTGGGCGGCAACGATCATTTCAACGCCAGCCATGAAAAGATGGGTCACACCCAGCCGAATGTCTTTGGAGGAGATACCGCCTACGACAAGAACTTTCAGACTGTCTCCCACAGCCAGCCGAATGTGTTTGGCGGCCATAACTATTATGATGCCAACTTTCAGGAGTTTGCTCATACCACCTCCACAGGCGGCGAGACAAAAACGATCCACTTTCATCCGCAGGAGCTGCAACAGCTGCATACGGATTGGCAAAAGCAAGTGACGCAGCTTGAGCCAGGTGATCCATTAAAACACGCTTCCCAGATTCATTTTCCGCCATTGGTGTAACATCTTGAAAGAACGGTGAATGTCATGCAGCCTTCCGAACGGCATAAAGGGATACAAAATCCCCAGATCTCGAATATAATCCGGCTGAATCCGGAGGAGGAAACCCTCCGGTATGAAGTGGCAGCCACGTTTTACAACCAGAACTACTGGCCAGACAGCGAGCAAGTGAGCGGGTCTGTCGCGGTTACGGATCGACGAATTGCCTTTTTTGATGAATCCGTCGACGGGTATTACATAAACACTTTCTTATGGGTAAAAGAGTGTTTCATCGATTTGGACGAGAAGCGGCTCTATCTCGCATGGAGAACGGATAACGAGGAGCATGATGAGCGGTTTTGGCTGAGTATGGAGGATGAACAGATTCTCTTGGATATTCATGAGCAGATCCTCAACCTGCGACAGCAAATTCCGCTGCCATCCGTTATCAGCAAGCTGGAGGAAGCCCTCGAGCTGATCCAGAAGCGCGAGCTGGACAAGGCCATTTCTTTTCTAAAGGAAATCGGGAAAGAAGACCCGCTTTGCCTCATTGTGGACTTGATGCTCGTAAGAACCTTGAATGAGCAAGGAAAATCCAATCAGGCCGTGATGTACCTGGCCAAGCAGATGCCCTATTTATTGCGTTTTTTGCCGGAGGTCGTCTTTCATGAATACGTCTGGTACAACTGGCATGAGCAGTCATTGCGTTACCTTCCCAACCTCGAGGAAGTGCAAGGTGACCAATCGGTAGGCGCACTCCTGCTGCGAGCCATCTACGCCAGGGCAAACCGGCAGACCGGTGAATTGGTAGAGCTGCTTTGCTCCATTTTTCATGCCTTGGCAAAGGAAAATGAGTATACCTACATACAGGGCTACGAAAGCTTAATAAATACCATCTCGTTGGCCGAAGAGCAAAACCGGGAAAGTATCGAAAATTTGATCAGTGCTGTTCTGCAATCCATCGATGCGTTTTACGAAGAACCGATTGTGGCGAGCGACCATAAAAAATTGGTCGAGGCAGTGGCCCAGGTCGTACGAAATCCGGAATCATACCAGTTTGTCCAACTGATGGATCGCATGAGTGAGCTGCTCCCATCGGAAGGACGGGAGGATCCTGATTTTTACTCGTCCCGTTTGCTCCATCATGAAAAGTTCAGTACGCTCGCCAAGCTCTCCGCGACTACGGTGAAGCCTCAATCAGCAGCTGGGCCAGCAGAATGGACGTTGTTTGAAATCTACAACATGCAGGATGTCTGGTCTTCTATTTCTCCAGTCAAGGAAACGGAGCTGCAAATCAAAATCCTTTTTGCGAAATTTCGCAATCGGCAGGTAACCTACGATCAGGTCTTGCATCAGATCTCAAAATGGAAAGAGAACCGGATGGCGGTAAGCCTGCGCAATCACGAGATTATCATTCCCGACGCCTATTCCTTGCTGCAGCTTATGGAGATCGAATGCCTGTATGCGACAGGTAAAAGGGAAGAAGCTCTGCAGGTCACGGAGCGCTGGCGGGAAGACGACGGATATCAGGTAGGGATCTGCTTTAATCCATTCGGAAAACATCTCGGCTCCATCTGCGATCTATGGGAAGCGACTATTTTGGGCGATGCGTCCGGTATTATGGAAAGCTTGCAGGCCATCCCGGAAGAAAAACCGTTTTTATGGCTGCGCCAATTTGGCACGATCATGGGTACCGCTCTGTTGAAAAGGCAAGAGGACCTCTCGCACGACTCTACCTTTGTCATCGAGGAGCTGAAGGCGTCCCTGGCAGAGTTCCAGCAAGTCAGCAGAATCGGGGATACCCATGTGCACCTCAAGGAAAAAATGCAGGGGTATCAGGATTTCATCCAGGATCAGTTGGCAGCATTGGAAAGCCTGCAATCAGGAGCGGCAGAAGTGGCTGTTACCGTCACGGAGCCAGAGCCACAACACCAGGAAGAAGCACCAGCGTCTAGCGGGGGGATGTTTCAGAAATTCCTGCAAATGTTCCAAAAGCGGGAGTCCGATAAGAGCAAGCAAAAGGTAGATGACCGTATCCCGGAAGCGGAGGAATGGGACGACTCTACGAGAAGGTACTTGAAGATCGCTTTGGTGGGCGAGACAAGTGCCGGGAAAACCACCTTGCTAAATCAACTGTTCGCCACCAATATCTTTTTCGTCACGCAAGAGGAAGCGACAGGTGTCCCCACCGAGATTATCAAGGACGCAAGGGCCAGGGTAGAGGTATGGGACAAGCAGGGGCACCGCAGGAAGACGCTTGCCATCGAACCCGAGTGGACGCTGGCAGACGGTACGACGATCAAGGAAGAGTACGTCGGGCAAATCCGCGATTTTATTATGTCGTATACACGGGTCGGATCTCCTGAGCTGCAATGGGTCGAACGGGTAAAAGTTTTCCTGCCGCTCGCGGAGCTGCCAGATGACATCATGCTGATCGACTCCCCCGGCTTTAACGCCAATGAGGCCCGCAGCGCCATCGCCAATCGCGTCGTAGAGAGCAGTCATATTTCACTGTTCATTATGGATGCGCGCAACGCCTTGAAAGGCAAGGAGCTTCATGTCCTGCGGATGGTCCGGGAAGAAGTGGGAAAAATGTTCGTGGTTCTAAACAAAATGGATCTCGTCTTTGGCGATGACGAGCTGGATTGCGATGGCGAGAGTGCAGCGGAAGAGACCATCGAACGGGTACGCCGCGATTTGGCGCGTTCCCTTGAGGTAGAGCAGGTGATCGTCTATCCGGTATGCTCCCTTGCTCCTTCCGAGGTGCAGGAAGACGCAAGACGCTATGTAGAGAATCTATGGCTGTTGCGCGACAAAATCTTCGCGGAAGCCAAAGACCAGCAGGTGGACCTGTTCGTAGACGCTTTAGCTAAGGAATCGATCAGTCTCAGCCACGAATTGACGGAGATCATCCGAGAAAAGATTAGTGAACATCGAAAGCAGCTTGCCATCGTGCAAGGCAGCACACCTGCCAGCTTTGACATGTTCGAGGAAGAGATCCAGGAAAGACTGATGAACAGCTATCATCGCAGCAGAAGTCAATATATTCAAAGCATGAACCAGATTCTCGACCAAAGCATACAGGAAGGAGCTACGTTTTTTCATGACTGGCTGGTGGAAGTGGATTCAGCTGACAAGTTAAAAAAGGGAGTCGCCGCACAAGCTGAGGCAGCGACGAATCATATCGTTTCACAGATCGAACAGGCCAGAAAAAGAGAGCTGGATCGGATGGTGAAACGGATCCATGACGATATGGTAGGTATGATCGAGGAATTGTATGCCAATCTGCCTTTTGCGAGCCCGGTTCAACAAAGGGATCTGTTGCGATCTCTTCCCAGCTTGCACCAAGCGACGGGCAATTCCTTGGACAATCATTTCCGTTCAATCGATTACGGGGATGGTCTGAATCTCGGCTCCGCGATTGGTGCCACGATTGGAGCGGCTCTTTTAGGCCCGCTCGGTGCTTTTGTCGGAGGCTTCCTGGGGACGCTGTTTGGCGGGAAATCGCTGGGAGATGTGAAGCAGGAAGTGTATGACACCTTTATTGATTCGATCACAGAGGTGGAGAATCGCATCATTGCGTTTTGCAATCAGGACTTGAATACCTCCGACATGTCCTCCTTTGTCAGCAGCCTGCAAAACGTGACGCAGGAACAGCTTCGTCTGTACAAAGCGACGATTGAAAAAGAAACGGATCGACAAAAACAGAAGATTGCGGTAGTCGAGCTGGATATCGTGAACATGAAAATGTTTTTCGCCAAAACGAAGCTCACGATCCAGACACTGAAAAAATGGCGTCTCTTCCGGAAGCAAAATCTCGTTTAATCCTTTGCCGCAAACTGCTATCCTGAGGAAAAGAAAAAGAAACTGGAGAGGAGCGCGGTTATGAAATCATACGTGGACCAACCCAATGGCGTATTTCCAGCCGTTTGTTCTCTGGATTGCCCGGATCAATGCGGTTTGCTTTTGCACAAGCAGGATGGACGAGTGGTCAAGGTGGAGGGAGACCCCGAGCATCCGGTGACAAAAGGGAATATTTGCAATAAGGTACGCAATATGACCGAACGTCTGTATGATCCCAAGCGCCTGCAGCAGCCGCTCAAGCGGACAGGTCCCAAGGGGAGCGGACAGTTCGAGCCGATCAGCTGGGAGGAAGCGATCGAGAGCATTACGTCCAAGTGGAAGACGCTCATTTCCGAGCATGGTGCAGAAAGTATTCTGCCTTACAGCTTTTATGGCAATATGGGCAGGCTGAATGCGGAGAGCATGGACCTGCGTTTTTTCCATCGGCTTGGAGCTAGCCGCCTGGAGCGGACGATCTGCAATTCCGCAGGTGGAGTCGGTTACAGCTACACAATGGGAGGGGCTTTCGGGACAGACCCGGAAGATACGATTCATACGAAGCTCTTTATCATGTGGGGCATCAATGCGATCAGCACGAATATGCACCAGGTGGTCCTGGCAGAGCAGGCGCGCAAGAACGGCGCGAAAATCGTGGTCATCGACGTTCATAAAAATCGGACGGGACAGTGGGCCGACTGGTTTATCCCGATCCTGCCGGGTACGGACACTGCCTTGGCGCTTGGCTTGATGCATATTCTATTCGCGGAAAACAGGGTGGACGAACATTTCCTGGAGCAGTATACAGTCGGACATGAGGAATTGCGGGAGCATGTTCGCGCGTATGATCCGACTTCCGTCTCTGCCATTACAGGTGTTCCGGTCGAGGACATCTACAAGCTGGCGAGGATGTACGCGGAGACCTCTCCGTCTTTCATTCGCATTGGAAATGGCTTGCAGCACCATGACAACGGAGGCATGTGCATTCGCACCATCGCTTGTCTGCCCGCGCTCACCGGTCAATGGCTGGTGAAAGGCGGCGGGGCGATGAAAGGCAACGGCGGATTTCTAGGGTTTAACAGAACTGCTTTGCAACGTCCAGATGTGTTGGAGAAGAAAAACACACGCCACATCAACATGAACCGGCTCGGACATGCGTTGCTGGAGATTGATCCGCCTGTTCATTCTCTCTACGTCTACAACAGCAATCCGGCTCTCGTCGCACCGGAAGGCAATAAAGTGAGACAGGGCCTGGAGCGCGAGGATTTGTTTACAGTTGTGCATGATCTGTTTCTGACGGAGACGGCGCTGTATGCAGATATTGTTTTGCCAGCTACTGCCTCCTATGAAAATACCGATTTTTACACGTCGTATTGGCATCACTATATCCACCTGCAGAAGCCCGTCATCGCGCCGTATGGCCAGAGCAAATCAAACGTCGAAGTGTTCCGCTTGCTCGCCAAAGGAATGGGCTTTGCCGATGCCATGTTCGATGATACCGATGAAGACTTGATTCGACAGGCACTCGATTTTCCACAAAATCCGTATCTGTACGGCGTCGAGTACGAAGCCTTGCTCGAACAAAACTACGTGAAAGCCCAGATAAATGCTCCTTTCATCGATAATCTGCCGACACCGAGCGGACGGATCGAACTGTACTCCAGCCAGATGGAAAAAGCGGGGCTTCCGCCTTTGCCGACCTATGCGCCACTGCCTGTGGAAAGCTCGTATCCGTATTGGTTCATTCCAGGTCCGAACCACAATTTTCTCAACTCCACGTTCTCCAATAACGCGAAGCATGCCCGGATGGAAAAGCAGCCTCGCTTGTATATGAACACGGATGATGCGAAAACGAATGGCATTGAGGACGGCGATTGGGTAGAGGTCACGAATGATCGCGGTGTTTGTGAGCTGGTCGTATCCGTAGGAGATACCGTCTTGCCGGGTGTCGTCGTCAGCCAGGGATTATGGGCGGATTCGCCGGATTCCAAGCACTTCGTCAATGCCTTGACGCCGGATCGTATCGCGGATATGGGAGGCGGCGCGACGTTTTTTTCCGGCCGTGTCGCAGTAGAGAAGAAAAGCCGGTAAACTTTCGCTATTGTCAAAAGAAAAAGGAACGCTATATAATAGCATTTGTATAAACAACTACACATTCCTTCGGGGCAGGGTGAAATTCCCGACCGGCGGTGACCATGACATGGAGCATGGTAAGCCCGCGAGCCTCCCGAGCTGTCAGAAGCGACGGAGTGCAGGATCTGGTGAGATTCCAGAGCCGACAGTACAGTCTGGATGGGAGAAGGATGACGACAGTACGTATTCACACGTGCTTGTTTGCCTGTGCAAACGGGAGAAGCAACAAGGGAGCTTCGTCTGCAATGGACCCTTTTGTTTCTTGTACCCTTTTTTGTGCATGCCTTGGTCAGACGCCTGCAAATCAGCCCTGGGGACGATGTTCCTCAGGGCTTTTATGTTTTTTTTCTGTTGCCGGGCAGTTCCAACACGTGTAGGAAAGACGACTGTTGCCATTCCTCAAGAAGGAGTAGGAATCTGAGGAGATGGTACACATGAAAGAAACAGCGATGCACACATCGCGGACAGCAACCAAACGGCTGGTGACAATTCCCATGCTGGCTGCGGTTGCGTTTATCCTGCAGTATCTGGAGTTTCCGATTCCCCTGATGCCTACGTTTTTGAAGCTGGACTTCAGTACATTGCCAGCTTTGATCGGTGGGCTTCTGTACGGACCAGTAGCGGGGGTTGTCATTGAAGTTATGAAGAACGTTTTGCACATGCTGTTTAAAAATACAGACGGCCTGATTATTGGAGAGGTAGCCAATATCTTGGCAGGTTCGATCTTTGTCGTTTCTGCCGTGTGGATGCAGCGGTTGGCAAAAGGCAAACAAGGCTTTCTCACAGGTCTGGCGATCGGAGCCTTGCTGATGACCGTTGTCATGGCATTTATGAACGCCTGGTTTCTCCTGCCTGCTTATGCGGCACTCTACCAGATGCCGATGGAGCAGCTTCTGTCCAGCTTTGGCGCCGACAGCGTCTGGTCCCTGATCTTGTACGGAATCGTTCCGTTCAATATCTTCAAGGGAGTGATGCTCGCCCTGGTAGCGTATCCGGTGTACGTGAAGCTCGCTCCGAGATTGCAAGTGAGAACGGTGAACTAACAGTATAGAAATAAAAGCCGATATTCATTTTAAAGAATATCGGCTTTTATTGTTAAACGAATGATCCCGTTAGAATCAATTCATACGCTCTATTTATTTGACCATGTTATACCAGCTTACTCCACCATGTTTTGATTCAGACATGCCATGGCTAACAAATCCAAATTTTCCATAAAAGGGTATTAATTCCTGTTTACATTTTTTAGCAACGGAAACAATATTCAAGAACAGAAGATGTCAGATACTCGTTTTCTTGAGGATTTCAAAGGTTTCGTTCTCGCTGGATATGAGACAGTATTCATTACGATCCGCCAAAACTTGCTGTAGAAACGGGATGGAAGGTGAAAAAATAAAGCTGCCGCCTCTTTTGAGCGACTTCAATATTTCAGTAAATTTCATCATATAAGCTTTATATTCCCCGTCTTTTCGAAAGAAATGATGTCCAAAATGGTTGGAGAATGCCATATGGGAAATGATTGTGCCCCAATATTCCTCTTTGAAGCTTGTTTCAATCCAATTTTTATTTGAAATATATTCACTCTGCTCTGCCGCGCGATCGATTCCAAAGGCTTGAATGCCAAGAGATCTCAAATGGTTCACAAGCTTGCTGTCTTGACCGCATCCGATGTCCAAAACCGGCTCCATCATTGTGTCTACATTCAAATTCATCATTTGGATTTGGAATTCGGCTCCGTATTCCGCACAGACGATCTCAAATACATAAGGATTCTCCTGGTATTTCTTGAAGATCTCCTTTCCGTTCGTATAAATGAGAAACGCTTTAAGCTGCCGATAGCGTTGATTGAAAAGAGTCTGAATGCTATCATCCGAGAAAAACTCACCGTTTTTTATGGCATCACGGACACGCTCGATAAATCCAAGATTGATTTGATTCAACATTTCATAATCTTTCTTTTTAAAATTTACAAACTGATTTGTTTTCAGGAAATCGTCGGTAACCCGTTTCGTTATATAAGAGGCCAAATGATTCATCTGTTCGGTATTAGGGAAGGGATCATTTGTCGTCGCGGACTCATTTCTTAGAAATCGAACCGTTACACTGGAAGGTTTCGGAAACAAGCTACCGTCCGCATATTCAAAGAACAAACTTTTTCTATCATTGTACTGAAGCTGATGATCTACGATTTGCACGAAAGGGGATTTCATTCACCGCATTCCTCCATGCTTCAACAGAATAATTGTCCCGATATCCAAGTAAGTACCAGTATACAGCCATCTGGGAAAGCTTTTAAGCATCCCATTGACAACAGGCAATCGGATTGCTAAGATATTTTCCTAATAACACCAATTCGAAAAGGCAATGAAAGGACTCGCAGTTTTTGCCTGGTCCCAGAGAGTCAGCCCTCGTCTGCAAGGCTGATACACAGGCATAGCTGCACCCCATCCTGAAGCCGCTAGTGATGAACTGTGCCGGATACCCGCCGTTATCGGGATTGTTGAGTGAACGGCAGTCTATGTCTGCTGTTAATCAGGGTGGTACCGCGGAAGTTGATCCTCCGTCCCTTTGTGGGATGGGGGATTTTTTATTTATTTAAAAAGGAGCGACGTCACATGAAACAGGACAAAGCGTTTGTGAAAGAAATCACCCCGCAGTCCGAGGATTTTTCCCGCTGGTATATTGACGCAATCAAAAAAGCGGAGCTGATGGACTACACCCCAGTGCGTGGCTGTATCGTGTTCAAGCCAGACGGGTTTGAGCTGTGGGAGCGCATCCAGGCGGCGATGGATAAGCGTTTCAAAGAGACGGGACATCGTAATGCCTATTTTCCGATGCTGATCCCCGAGTCCTTTTTCCAGAAGGAGAAGGAACATATCGAGGGCTTCAATCCGGAGCTGCCTTGGGTGACAGAAGCGGGAGGAGAGCCGTTGGAGGAAAAGCTGGCACTGCGTCCGACCTCGGAGACGATCATCGGGCATATGTACAGCCAGTGGATTCAAAGCTATCGCGATCTGCCTGTACTGATCAACCAGTGGGCCAATGTGTTCCGTTGGGAAAAGCGAACAATGCCGTTCCTTCGCACCTCCGAATTCCTCTGGCAGGAGGGACATACCGCACACGCCACCGAGGAAGAGGCGCGGGAAGAAACTATGCAGATGCTCGAGATTTATCGTGAGGTCGTGGAGCAGGAGCTGGCGATCCCGGTCTGGAAGGGGCAGAAGACGCCGAGCGAGCGGTTTGCCGGTGCGATCGATACGTACTCCATCGAAGCGATGATGAAAGACGGCAAAGCGGTGCAGGCGGGCACTTCCCACTACCTGGGCGAAAACTTCGCGCGCGGCTTCGAGATCAAATTCCTCGATCGCGACAACCAGTTCAAGTACGTCCACACCACGTCCTGGGGCAGCTCGACCCGCCTGATCGGAGCCATGATCATGGTGCATGGAGATGACAGAGGGCTTGCCTTCCCACCGCGTATGGCTCCTACACAGGTAGTCATGATTCCCGTCGGTCCGATGAAGCTGCGCGAACAGGTGATGACCGCATTTGATCCTTTGTTTGACGCCTTGAAGGCGGCGGGAGTCCGCGTGCGCGCTGATTTGCGGGAGGAGACGCCGGGCTGGAAATTCAATGAGTGGGAGATGCGCGGCGTGCCAATTCGCCTGGAGATCGGTCCGCGCGATGTGGAAAATGGACAGGTGATTCTGGCGCGGCGTGATACGGGTGAAAAGGTGACAGTACCGATCGATGGCGCGGCTGAAGCCGTCACGAAGCTGTTGGAGGAGATCCAGCAAAACATGTATGCCAAAGCTGTCGCCTTCCGCGATGAGCATTCCCATCTGGAGATCGACACACTGGAGCAGCTGCAAGCTCATATCGCTACATGCGAGAGTGACAACAAGCCGAGCGGATGGGTCCTGGCAGGCTGGTGCGGAGAGGATGCTTGCGAGGCGAAGGTCAAGGAAGAGACCAAGTTCACCTCCCGCAATATTCCTTTCGAACCACCGATGGAGAAAAAGACGTGCATTACCTGCGGGACAGAAGCAAAGCACACTGTCTGGTTTGCACGGGCTTATTGATGCCGCATAAATGAGGAAGACCACCTGTTCGTAAAAGATCAGGTGGCCTTTTTGGTGTTACGAGGATCTCTGTATGGATTTCCCAGGTTTTTGCTGGTGATCGATCGGTGCCCATAGCTTTTGTGTATTGTCCCACTTCAATCGGAATAAGTGATGAATCCCGTCTGCCGCCAAATGGATACTGATAGCTTCGTCAACGGTTCCGTTTTTGACAAATACTCCGGGTCTTCGGTCTCCCACTTTTGGTACGTATGGCTTTTCTTTGAACCCTGGCTTCGCCCACCAGAAGGAGCTCAGCTTATGAATCGCGAGAGCCGGATTCTGATCGATGTCTTCGAATGAGACTTTGATTTTTTCCTGTTTGAACTCATTCAGATACGTATACTCGTCGGAATTAAGTCCAAAGTTCGCGAAGATGCTTCTATACATATCGAAATTACTGAAAACGTTGCGAAAAGTCAGTACAAAGTCGCTATTGGAAGACAGGAACAACAGATTGTCGTAGCTGTATTGATAGGTAGGACCCGTCGCGTGCAAGGGAGTTGCACCATCCTTCAGCTTGGCGCCAGTAAACGTAAAGGTAATTTGCCCGCGCACCGTAAAATCCTCGTCAATCTCCACCTTCTCTGCTTCCCCGGGATTAGGGAAAAAGACGACATGCAGCTTCCCCTTGTTCGTATCCAGCATCACAGCCTGATCCGTCGTCTCGAAAACATGTGCAAAAGGAGAGTCCGTCACCTGTTTGATCTCATAGTCCGTATAGCTTTGCATCCAGTCTACAAAATCAACAGCGAATGCGAACCGTTCATCCAATACGAGGGACTGTTTGCTCTCCTTGTTTTTCGATTCCGTGTCAGATGGAATCGGTGACTCGGAGGAAGGAGGAGTTGTATTGGGCTGCACGTGTGGTAACGAAGCAGGCATCCGTCCCTCATCCAAGTATTCACCGGGAAGGTACACCCATGCCCCGAAGATGATGAACACGAGACCCAGCACGAGCGGCACGGGCATCCAGCGCCTATATGCGGTGCGCTGTGGGATATTGCGGCGAATGGCCTGTTTCAATCGCTCCATTTGCTGCTGATCGGTCAGGGCTTCCTGTTGCTTTTTCCTGCCAAGCTCGCTTAGTCGTTGGTCCAGATCCATTCCGTTCCCTCCTCCGTAGCCTTTTTTTTCAGCGCTTCCCTCGCCCGATGCAGACGGGTGTACACCGCTCCGACCTTCATCTCTAGGATCTCGGCGATTCGCTCGGCAGATAGTTCTTCATAGTAGTACAAGACGATAATCTGCTTATGCCGAAAGGGGAGAGTGTGAACGAGCCGTTCCAAATCATCTAGCTCCGTGGCGTTTTCCTCATCCTGATAGGCAGGGCCGCTCACTGTCTCAAAGGTTGCGTGAGAGGGAGAAAAATAGAGCAGCTTCCGAAACGACCAGGAACGCAAATAGCGTTTTGCTTCATTGACAGCAATCCGATATAGCCAAGTTCCAAGCTGGCTTTCTCCCCGAAAGGAGCCTAGATGTCGATACGCCTGCAAAAAAACCTCCTGCGTAAGATCCTCGGCAGCCACAGGGTCCCGAACCAACCAACAACAAAGTCGGTAAACACCAGGCATATGGGTATTCATCAATTCTTCAAAGGCGTAGGTGTCCGTTTGAGCCAGTAGGGTGACGGGCGGGTGCATCGATTTTTCTTCCAACTTTTTTTCCTCCCTTCACCCCTTTAGATACAGCTATCGGCAAAACCTTACATTCTCTTGAAATAAATCGGAAGAATTTCTAATCAGTGCTGATGCGTATGGTCGTGATGATCTTCATGATGACTGTGCCCCTGTCCTACCTGGCACTGCAATTCATCATGACGGACCGCTGTGTTCTCGATTTGAACCGTAGCATGGGTAATCCCGAACTGATCTCGCAATACGTGCAAAGCTTTTTGCAGAACTGGGTAGCTCGGCAGCTCATCCTTCACTTGAAGATGGACAGTCAATGCATCGAAGCCGGAGGTAACGGTCCAGATATGCAGATCATGCAGGTCTGTCACGCCTACAATTTCTCGTAATGACCCCTCTACCTTTTTCACATCAACAGAGGATGGTGTACCTTCCATTAGGACATGGATAGAATCTCGGGTAACCCGCCATGCACTCAGCATGATCAGGACGCCGACCACGATGCTAATCAGCGGATCGGCAATGTACCAGCCGAACAGCCACATCAGAAGCCCTGCCACAATCGCCCCTACAGAGCCGAGCATGTCACCAAGTACATGAAGAAACGCACTCCGCATGTTGAGATTGTTTTTGTAGTCCCCGCGCATCAGCACAAAAGCGGACGCGATATTGGCCAGCAGTCCGACGAAGGCGATTCCCATCATGGAAAGGCTGGAAACCTCGGGAGGAGCGGCGAGGCGTTCGAATGCCTCCCAGAAAATGTATACGGAAATCACGACTAAGGTCACGCCATTCAAAAAAGCAGCTAGAATTTCAAAACGGAAAAAACCATAAGTTCGCGATGCAGAAGGCGGTCTTCCGGCGAAATACATCGCGATCAAGCTAAGAAAAAGAGCGGATGAATCACTTAGCATGTGTCCCGCGTCGGACAATAGGGCAAGACTATTAGTGAGAAAGCCCCCGATAATCTCGATGATGAGAAAAGTAGTCGTGATGAAAAGAGCGATCAGTAACGCTTTTTTATTCGCACCCTTTCCATGGGTGTGTCCATGTCCATGATCATGGGAATGTCCGTGATGGAGCCCCATAGCAAACCCTCCTTAAAAATTGGCAACATTTGTTTTCTGTACACCCATTATAAGAGGAAATAAACAAACATTCAAGTAATCGTTTGAATGTTAAGGCAAAAAAAGAAAACCACCTCGCTGGATGGTTTTCGTGCTGATCATGCGCTTATTCGTGCGTATCCTCAAAATCTTCATCCTGGTCGTCGGAAGGGTCGGCAGGGGTGAGAGGAAAGAGAATGTTAAAATACTTCAGCTTTCTTCTGTCGGGTTCGTTCTTGTATCCCTTGTACTTCTGGATCAGTGCACTGATCTCTTCGACCATTTGGTTGCGTTCTTCTTGACTCAAGTAAAACTCAGCCAAATTGAATGCAAAGGTGTTTTTGTACTCCTTGCGAACATCGTGATCGCTAGCTACCAGGCGATTCAACGTGCGCAACAAATCCTTCTCCGTCGTGCGGAAAGGGGTAAACATGATGTCGCTTAGCTGCTGTGCGTTTTCCTCAATCATAAGCTGAAGCTTTACCTGAATCACCTTGGCTACAGGCTCGTAATATTTTTCTACGATAGAACCTTTTACGCGCGTATCTACCTGCTCCAACAGTCCTACTCGTACCAATTCTTTCACATGGTAGTGAAGACGGGCTGCGTTTTCGCCCAATTCTGTGGCGATTTGTTTGGCAGTACGTGGCTCTAGATCTTCGAAGAGTTCCAAAATCTTTACGCGTTCCGGTATGGCAAGGGATTTTAGCGCTTCTGGGTCGGTTACTTCAAAAAACTCTTTCATGCCATCATTCACCATCCAACTGACTAGGCCAAATTTTAAATTTATTTTTCTTTATCAAACCTATCAATCAATTCTATCGTTTTCTGACAAAAAGCGCAATGCGTATACAAGATGAAGTGAGGTACAGCTTGTGATAAAATGGAATTTATCAAGCTGCGAAAATCGAGCAGAAAGAAGGGATATCCATGATAGTAGTCGGTCAAGCTGCGCCTGATTTTACCTTGCAAGCCAACAACAACCAGACGATCTCGCTATCCCAGTATCACGGCAAAAATGTGGTGCTTTATTTTTATCCGAAAGACATGACGCCTGGCTGCACTACGGAAGCGTGTGATTTTCGTGACTTCCATCCGAAGTTTGCCGAATTGAATACGGTCGTGCTTGGAATCAGTCCGGATGAGGTCAAGTCACATGATAAGTTTATCGCCAAACATGATTTGCCATTTCCCCTGCTCGCGGACCCGGATCATCAGGTGGCAGAGGCATTTGGTGTCTGGGTGCTGAAAAAAATGTACGGCAGAGAATACATGGGGATTGAGCGGTCGACTTTTGTCATCGATGCAGAAGGAAGAATCGCGAAGGAATACCGCAAAGTGAAGGTAAAAGGACATGTGCAGGAAGTCCTCCAGTTCATTTCCGAGGAGCTCTCGGGCAAATAAGCGAGATTTGGGGAGGTTACAGACGATGAGCGTATCAGTGAAATACATGGTGGATGCGTTTTGCCAGCTTGCCAAAATTCCAAGCCCGTCCGGCAATACCGCGAAAGTGATGGAATGGGTGGAGCAGGAGCTGAAAACGCTTGGCATTGCCTGCAAGCGGACGAATAAAGGAGCCGTCATCGCTACGATTCCGGGACAAGAGCAGGAAAAAGCGCGCCTGCTGACTGCACACGTGGATACCCTGGGAGCGATGGTAAAGGAGATCAAGGCCAACGGCAGATTAAAGCTTACCTTGATCGGAGGATTTACATTTAATGCGATCGAGGGCGAGCATTGCGCTGTCGAAACATCCAGCGGCCGCATCGTGACCGGAACGATTCTCTCCACGAAAGCTTCCGTCCATGTCTACCGGGATTCGGGAAAAATGGAGCGCAGCGAAGAGAATATGGAAGTGCGACTCGACGAAAAGGTGAAAAGCAAGCAGGATGTGCTCGATCTGGGCATTCGTGTCGGTGATTTTGTTTCCTTTGATCCACGAGTGACGGTTACCGAGAGCGGCTTCATCAAATCCCGCCACATCGACGACAAGGCGAGCGTCGCGATTTTGCTCGGCGTCATCAAGCATCTGCAAGAGACCCAAACGGTCCTGCCGTACACCACGCACTTTTTCATCAGCAATAATGAAGAGATCGGCTACGGCGGAAATTCCAGTGTTCCTTCACAGGTCGTCGAGTACCTGGCAGTAGATATGGGAGCGATTGGCGACGGGCAGACGACAGATGAATACTGCGTCTCTATCTGTGCCAAGGATTCCTCTGGGCCTTATCACTATGGACTGCGTCGCCATCTGACGGAATTGGCGCAGAAAAACGGACTCAACTATCAAGTAGACATTTATCCGTATTACGGCTCGGATGCGAGCGCTGCTTTGCGCGCCGGTTATGACATCGTGCACGGCTTGATCGGTCCTGGTGTGGATGCCTCTCACTCGCATGAACGCACGCATGAGGAAGCGTTGGACAACACTGCCAAGCTGGTACTGGCCTATCTGCAATCCGATGCCTTGCAAGCATAGGGGGAGAGCAGTATGAGTGACATGTATCAATGGGCGGATTACTACGATCTGACACAACGAGGCGTACCGGGTGATGTGGACTTTTACCGCGATATGGCGAAACAGGCAGGCGGAAAGGTGCTTGATTTGGCTTGCGGCACCGGCAGGATCAGTATTCCAATGGCACAAGATGGCCTCGATGTGACCGGAATTGACCTGTCTACGGAGATGCTGGAGCGGGCGAAGGCCAAAGCGGAGGAGGGCGGCGTCGCTGACAAGCTCACGCTGCTTCAGGGGGACATGCGCCAATTTTCGTTGGATGAGACTTTTTCTTTGATCATGATTCCGTTTCGTTCATTTCTGCATCTGATGCATATTCATGAACAGATGAAAGCGTTGACCTGCATTCGCAAGCATCTCGCCCCTGGCGGTAAATTTGTGATGAATGTGTTTGTGCCCAAGATCAGCCATTTCGCAGAGGAAAGCGAGAAGATGTCCTTACGCGGCACCTATCGGCTGGATGATGGCGACGAGCTAGCGATGTGGGACTATACACGTTACGATCACTTCCAGCAATGGTCAGAAGTGACGCGAATCTACGAACGCACCAATGCCGCCGGTGTGGTGACGGAGCGGCTGAAAGGGCGTTTTACCCTGCGCTACATCTTCCCGTCAGAATTGCATCATCTGCTTCGGCTCAACGGTTTGAAGGTGGTCGAGCGATACGGCAGTTTTGCCAAGGCTCCTTTTGACGCCAGCAGTTCCGAGCTGATTATCGTTGCACAAGCTGTGTAGTTTCCCTATATTAGTGAGCCTCAAAAGGGAGGAATCGGGATGAAGATCTATACGAAAACGGGTGACAAGGGAGAGACCTCGCTGGTTCACGGTGTGCGAGTACCCAAGTTTGCCAATCGGGTCGAAGCGTACGGCACATGCGATGAAGCCAATTCACAGATCGGAATGGCGTTGTCGCTGCTGCCTTTGACAGAAGAATGGACACAGCTTCGTGCTGTTTTTCACATGATTCAAACCAAGCTGTTCCACGTAGGAGCGGAGTTGGCGACGCCGGAAGGGAAGAACGTCGGCTGGCCGATCACGGATGAAGACGTCGCTTTTCTAGAAGAGGAGATCGACAAGCTGTCAGCAGAACAGCCTGCATTGACCAATTTTATCCTGCCGGGGGGCCATCCTGCTTCTGCTGCGTTTCACGTCGCACGCACCGTAGTGAGACGTGCGGAGAGAAAAGCGGTCCATGTGGCGACACAGGAACAGGTCAACAAGGCTGTCGTCAAATACCTCAATCGCTTGTCAGATTATCTGTTTGTCGTGGCTCGCCATGTGAATCTTAAGACGGGGACAGACGAGCAGAGCTTGCACGAATAATGAAATGACTGGTGACAGAACAGGAGAAGCATATGGATTTGCGAGCGATCGTAGAAGAGTCCGATATTGCCTACAAGCGTGCTTTTTCCCGCATGGAGCAACGCTCTTGGGGATATCTCTTTATCAATGAAGAAAATCCGCTTCATTACGATGCTAATCACGCTCATCCAAGCGGGATTTTGACGGATTCGTCTGAGGCTGAGAGTATCGTCCGTGAAGTGGCGGAGTTTTTTGAAGCGAAGGGCATTTTTCCAAGGTTTTATCTCTATCAGCCCGAACAGCAGAAGGCGCTGACCAGCGTCTTGGAAGCTCATGGCTTCAAGTTGGAATTCTTGCCTTCGCCGATCCAGCTCTGGCAGGGAAAAGTGACAGAGCTGGAGCCACTGCCCGAGGTGCGTATCGAACCGGTCACCCGTGACAATTGGGAAGACTGTCTCTTGGTCGAATCAGTCCCAGAGCTTGGCGGAAGAGAAATCAGAGAAAAATCATTTGCGCTGGAATTCGCCCATCCTGCCTTCGAGCACTTTTTGCTGCGGGTAGAGGGAGAGCCAGCGTCCACGCTTTGTCTATTGCGGGCAGGGGCCATCATGCGCATTGAAAATGTGGCTACGCTGCCTGCATTTCGCGGACGTGGCTTGATCGGTCATCTGATTCGGCATGCGCAGGAGCGCTTTTTGCAGACGGGAGGCAAGCAGCTTTGGGTTTGCCCCATCAATGAGCGGGTAGAACAGGTTTACAGCCGCTACGGTTTTGAAACCGTGGGCAAATTCACTTTTGCGCACGCCTATCGCGGCGGCAAAGGCATTTTGGACATTCGATGACAGGAAAGCCCTCCTTGCATGAGATTAGTGCGAGCAGGGCTTTTTTCATGATCATTTAGTGAGATAAGTGGAGATTCCTTCGCGAAAAGGGACTGGAGTGGTCGTGAAGGTGTTGTACAAGAGCTCTCCGTCTTGACAAGCATTCCCTTCCAAAAGCATGGTCAACTGCGTGTTGGTGATGGGAAAGAACGAAAATCCCTCCATCATCGTGACGACAGGCTTCATCAGGCCGAGCGGGATATGCGCCTTTCGCACGCGGGATTTTCCGATGACCGCACCGATGTCGTCCAGGATCTGACCGTAACTGATGCGTGCGGGACCCCCGGTCTCATAGATGTGGTGGACAGCGGAGTCCAGCGTCAGGGCTTGGACGAAAACATCTGCTACAGTCTCTCGTGCGACAGGCTGCAAGGGATAGGAGCCGTCCCCGATGACGGGTGTGATCGGCATCCGTACCAGGTCTGCAAGCATATTGACGAATTCGTCTCCCGGTCCGAAGATGACGGAGGGACGGAAGATGACATACGGGATGCCGCTGTTCTCGACGAGCTGCTCTGCTTCGTATTTGGAACGATGGTAGGCGCTCGTCGCGTTTTCACGAGCACCCAGCGCGCTCATGTGGACGAAGCGCTTGATCCCGGCCTGTTTGGCTGCTTCCAGCACATTTTGCGTCCCTTCCACATGGACTCGTGAAAATGTAACTCCCTTGCCCGGCTGCTCGCGGATGATGCCGACCAGATGGATGACAGCATCACAGTCCTTCATCGCTTCAGTCAATGATGGCAGGTCGAACAGGTCTCCTGCCACCCAAGTGACCCCATCCTGATCCTCATGTGGCGTTTGGTTCTTCTGTGTCCTCGACCTTACCAGGCAAACACACGAGTGGCCTTCTTGCCGCAAGCGAGCCAGGATGCCTTTCCCGACAAAACCCGTAGCGCCGGTCAGGAAGACTTTCATCTGAATCCCTCCTGTCAATCTGTACCATTCTTCCTTCCATTCTACCTTACTTCCTGTCCCGGATACCATGTGAAAAAGTCGCAGAGGATTGCCCGTCTAGCATATGCCTGTATAATGGATGGTGAAGGGGGATATACCAATGGCACAGCGAAAAGTACCAGTCGAAGAGATTCTGGATACCTTGCAGCAGCTTTATCCGGATGCGCATTGTGAGTTAAACTATCGAACACCATTCGAGCTTTTGATCGCGACAATCCTGTCCGCTCAATGCACCGACAAACGAGTGAACGAAATCACAGCCCCCATGTTTGAGCAATTATATGAACCGGAACATTATCTCCATCTGACACAAGAAGAGATGGAGGAGCATATAAAAGGGCTGGGACTGTATAAGAATAAAAGTAAAAACATCTTGGAGACCTGCCGAATCCTTTTTGAGAAATACAATAGCGATGTCCCTCAGACGCATAAGGAACTGGAGGCATTGCCAGGTGTAGGCAGAAAGACGGCAAACGTCGTATTGTCCAATGCTTACGGTATACCGGCGATCGCCGTCGATACGCATGTGTTTCGGGTGGCCAATAGGCTGGGTCTGGCGAAGAGCGAAAATGTCGATGAGGTAGAGCGACAGTTGATGAAGCGGATACCGCGGGAGAAGTGGTCGGATGCTCATCACTGGCTGATCTGGCATGGCCGCCGGATCTGCTCATCACGCAACCCGCAATGCGGAATATGCCCATTGCAATTGATGTGCCGCTTTGCTCAGGCGGAAGCCAAGAAAGCTGCCCCAAAAAAGAAGCAAAAGAACGGATAACGCTTTTTTTCTACCACTTTCTCCAAATAAACCGAATTCATATTGACAGTTTTCGCTGACTAGACGTACACTTATTTATAGTAATTCTAATCAATGACACGAGGAACCTTGTTCTTTTGTCTTGCGAAAGACTGTGAGGTGTAACAAAATGACACAGCGCGTGGAAAAAGCTGTTGAAATTCTTAAAAACACCGGGGTTCGTATGACACCTCAGCGTCATGCCATCTTGACTTATCTGCTTGAAACGATGACCCACCCAACTGCTGATGAAATATACAAAGCACTTGAGGGTAAATTCCCTAACATGAGTGTGGCCACCATCTACAACAATCTGCGGGTATTCAAGGACGCAGGGCTGGTGCGGGAGCTGACCTATGGCGACGCCTCCAGCCGCTTCGATGCGAATGTGGAGGAAGATCATTACCATGCCATCTGCATTCACTGCGGTTCCATCAGTGACTTTCACTTCCCTTATTTGCGGGATGCAGAGGAATCGGCTGCCCAGGATATCGGATTCCGGGTGACTGGTCATCGGATGGAAGTGTATGGCGTTTGTGAAACCTGTCAAAAGACTCCCCACTAACAACAGCTTTACACCCTGACACCTTCTGATTCAACGAGAGGCTTGCGTTGATGACGAAGGTGTTTTTCTGTCGATTGCTGTAACGTTTTTGCGGCTGGTACGTCTTTTCATGATGGGGGTCGCTCAACAATTGGCAAGAGACAAAAGGTTGTGAACCCTAGCAATTGTCGATATGATCGTAGAAATGATTGCTCGCCCACGAGGAGGTCCAATACATGAGTTTGGAGAGGGGATTTGCTACTCGCCCGAAGCGAAGACGCAAGAATCTTGTCGGATTTTTTCTAATGATGTTGCTTTTCATCGTCGCAATATTCGGTGTGATCGGCTGGTATTTCTTTCTGCGGCCATCCACCGAACATGTCGAGCCTTACAATGGCGACAAGCATGTGATTGTCCACCAGGGCGAACGGGCAGATATGCCGTATTTGCTTGAATCCGAGCAGGTGCTGCTCCCCTTTGATTTTGTAAAAGAGCAGATCGACCCGGACTTGTTCTGGGATGAACCGACCAAATCGGTGATTGTCACGACCAAGGACAAGGTGCTGCGGATGCAGAGCGATCAGGTGGTCGCGTACTTGAACAAAAAGCCGATCGATCTCCAAGTCCCTGTCCAGGAAGTGGAGGGCGTGCGCTATATTCCCCTGGAGCCCGTGGAAAAGCTCTATCCGTACGCATTCGAGCGGATCGAGGAATCAGGCGTGCTGCGAGTCGAGAAGAATGGGTACGCTGTCCAGCAAGCCGCGATCGTCTCCGAAGAAAAGGCGGGCATGGTACGGCTGGGTGCTTCGTATCGCGAGCCGATAGTGGCTGAACTAGCCGCAGGTGCTGCGGTCGACATACTGGGCGAGCAGGACGGCTGGTATCGGGTATTGACGGCTGCGGGTTATTCCGGCTTTCTTCCCAAGGAGGCTGTATCTTTGACGCAGGTTCGCAAGGTTGAGCTTGAGCAGTCCACTTCCTCCCGCCAAGTCGGTGCCTGGAAGCCGCTGGGGGAGAGAATTAATCTGGTCTGGGAGCAGGTTGTCAACAAAAATCCGGATACGACAAGCATCGGGGCCATGCCCGGGTTGAATGTGGTGTCCCCTACCTGGTTTGAGCTGAAGGACGCAGAGGGGAATCTGCTCAACAAAGCAGACCCAGCCTATGTCAGATGGGCACATCAGCGCGGTTACAAGGTATGGGGACTGGTGACAAATGGCTTTAACCCCGACTGGACGACTGCCGTTCTCAGCAATTTTGACAAACGTGAAAAAGTAATCGCCCAACTGCTTCACTATTCGCATCTTTATGACCTTGACGGGATCAACATTGACTTTGAAAATGTCTACTTGGCGGATAAGGAGCGGCTCGTGCAATTTATGCGGGAGTTGACCCCGTATCTGCATGAACAAGGCCTTACCGTCAGTATTGATGTAACCATTAAATCCAACGCCGAGAATTGGTCGATGTTTTTAGACCGTGCTGCACTTGCCAAGGTAGTGGATTACATCGCCGTCATGACCTATGACGAGCACTGGGCGGCCAGTCCAATAGCAGGTTCAGTCGCTTCCCTTCCTTGGACGGAAAACGGTTTGAAAGGTGTGTTGGAGGAGGTGCCGGCGGAAAAGCTGCTGCTGGGTGTTCCGTTCTATACAAGGCTGTGGACGGAAGCCAAACAGCCGGACGGCAAAATCAAAGTCAGCTCGAGGGCATTGTTCATGACTGGGGCGCAAAAGTGGATCGCGGAACGCAATCTGACACCGAAGCTGGACGAGGCCTCCGGTCAGCTGTACGTGGAATACAAGGATCCGCAGGACGGCAACACGTACAAAATGTGGCTGGAAGACACAACCTCAATGCAAAAGCGTGTAGCTCTCGTCGAGAAATACAATCTGGCTGGAGTAGCTGGGTGGCGCAGGGGATACGAAGTGCCGGAAATTTGGAACGTCATACAAGATGGGCTCAACAAAAAGCAATAATTGAGAAAAGCCACCTTCTTGCCGTGAAAAGCGGCGGGGGAGGTGGCTTTGTATGTGTAAGGGATGATCAGGTTTGGTTTTGCGGCTGGTGCTGGGGCTGCTCGTCATCGAGACGAAGAGGCTGTCCGCAAAACATACAGGCATCCTCCTTGCCGAGCATCTTGGTCACTTTTTGACAAGAAGGACAAGACACCTGAGGAGCGGATGTAGAGACCATTCCGGAAATCATAAACAGGACTGTACTCGCCATCGTGAGCAAGAAACCGAGAATGAGCAGACAGGTCATAAAGATGTAAGAGCCTTTTAGCATTGTCCCAAGCAGGGGTATAAAGTCCAGGTATCCAGCAAAAAACGCGTATCCGGCGTACATGAGGAGAAGGCCGATGACCATGCTCCAGTTGCCCCAGGTACGCATGCGCTTAATTTTACTCAGGCGTTCGGTTTTTTTCATTCATCATTCCTCCTGTTCATTAGTATAGCATACCAAGGATTCATCTGTTGACAAGCAGGAAACCTTGTCTGTTTGTAGAATCCATATGTTCAACCTTGGATTGAGAAGGAAGGAGGGCATGCCTCATGCGACCAGATGACTTTGTTCAATCCTATTTGCAGATACTCCAGAAGCGTATGGATGTAGTGGCTGTACTGATGTTGCCTGATCCGGACATGCTTGTTCCGTCTCGAGAAGGGATATGTATGTTGGTCGTGGCTAATCATCCGCAAGCAGAATGTGTAACGAGGCGATTGAGTGTTTCGGGACGGATGGTTGTAGAGCAGCAGATCAGCCACTGGCAATTGGAGCAAGGCATCGCACGCGGATTGGACGAACGCCTTGTTGTGGTCATCAAGAAAGCCGATGTGATTTGGGAAAAGAAAGCGGGCTATGTGGCCCAGATCAAGCAACGCGTAAGCCAGCTGCCGGAGGATTTGCAAAAAAAGGTTATTTGTAAAGAGTATTCCCGTTTGATGCGTTATTTTTGCGAGACCAAGGAGTATTTGCAACGGGGGATGAAGCTGGACGCTTATCATTCGATGATCATGTCCTTGCAATCCTGGGCCAGATGCATCGTATATGAGGCAGGGGGACAGCCGACAATTGCGCTTTGGGCACAGGTGAAGCTGCTGGACCCTTCCATCTACAAGCTGTATGAGGAATTGTCGGTCAGTGCAGAGGCGCTGGACAAAAGAATTGAGCTTTTGGTATTGGCCATGGAGTTTTGGATGTCATCTGCGATGAAGGAATCGGTTCGATTCTTATTAGAATTGATGGAGAAAAAGGCAGGACCATGGCGCCTGGATGAACTGATGAACCATCCCGATATCCTCCACGCCCAGATCGAGCTCCCATTGCTATTGGAGAAAATGGCGCAGCGTTCACTGATTCGGGAAGTAGCTCTTTACGTGGAAGAGATAGGTTGTGAAGAACTATGTTTTATATTGTCGGAGTAAAAGTTTTTAAATGGTGTTGACTTATTGTGATGGAACATGCTATAGTTACAAACGTCGCTGCTGAGCTTCGGGAAACAAATGGCAGCGAGGAATTAGAAAAAAACACTTGATTTAACAGCACAATATGTGTTAAATTAAGAAAGTCGCCTCTGGGCGGAAAGGTAACAAATGCTCTTTGAAAACTGAACAACGAAAGCGTTGATGAGTCTATCATTAAATGATTTGCCAGCTTTGAACCAGTAACAAACTTTATTGGAGAGTTTGATCCTGGCTCAGGACGAACGCTGGCGGCGTGCCTAATACATGCAAGTCGAGCG